>OFFY01001953.1_pt1 | contig 15726 bp, 14 predicted proteins | sample 1521481 | NCBI WGS metagenome assembly OFFY01 (sample SAMEA3504117, study PRJEB24116) | mouse gut metagenome | biome: mouse gut; feature: mouse-associated habitat; material: faeces | place: Denmark | collected 2011
ACATCATCTCGTTGAACACCCGGGGGTTGCGGTAGTTCAGGTCCCACTGGTAGGGGTAGAAGGAGGTCATGACAAAATGCCGGCAGTCGTCCAGCCAGGTGAAATTGCCGGGGGCGGTGGTGGGGAACACCTGGGGGACCGTTTTTTCATACTCCGCCGGGATATTCCAGCTGTCGAAGAAGAAGTACCGGCTCATGTATTCCCCGTCGCACTGACGGGCTTTTTTTGCCCACTCGTGGTCCTGGCTGGTGTGGTTCATCACAAAGTCCATGCACAGGTTGATTCCCCGTTTGTGGCAGGCGCCGGCCAGCTTCTCCAGGTCCTCCATGGTGCCCAGGTCGGGGCGGACGGCCCGGAAGTCGGCCACGGCGTAGCCGCCGTCGCTCCGCTCGGGCACCGTGTCCAGGAAGGGCATCAGGTGGAGCATATTGACTCCGGTCTGTTCCAGATAGGGGAGCTTCCTTCTCACACCGTTCAGGTCGCCGGCAAAGTTGTCGATGTACAGCATCATGCCGGTGAGGTCGTTGGATTTGTACCACTCAGGATCGGCCTGACGTTCCAGATCACGTTTTTTTAAAGCGGCGGAGCGCTCCTGGGCGAAGCGGTGCAGGTTATCGCACAGTTCGGTGAACATGGCGTCATTTCCGTACAGCTCCATGTACAGCCAGCGCAGCTCGTCCAGATGCCGGGCCAAACGGTCCTGAAACTGCTGTTCCTCTTTTTTTGTCATAGCGCGTACCCCTCTGTCATTAATTTGACTTGGATCACCGTCCCCAAGGTCTCACAGGAGGCGGATGGTCCGCTTTGCGTCCATAGCCGCGGGAGCCCCTTGCGGCAAAAAGTCCAATGAAATGAAATTGATTTCATTTGGTATCATATCAGAAAAACAACGGGACGGCAAGGGAACAGATGTTGATTTTTTAAATGAAAGGGCAGGTGATATAATAGCGTTGTTCGGGCGCTATGTTGGATCACCTATCCAATATGGTTCCTTGCCGTCCTTGGTGTTACCAGCACCAAGGACAGCGTTTTTTTCCTAAGGCTTCCCGCTCCGCATCCAGCGCGGCCTGCTTTTCCGCCTGCGCCTGCTCCTCCTGAAGCATCTTACTGTACCTCCCATACCGCAGTCAAGGGCGAAAGCAAAAAACGGGATGGAGTTTTGGGACGGGAAGCAGCACAGTACAGTAGGGTGGACAAACTCGAAATCAGGTGCTACAATAAGCAGGAAAATATCTCACCGCCCTCTGCGGCGCTGAGATAGGAGGGTAGACCATGGAAGAGAAAAAGAAGAGAAGTTTCCTGCGCTGGCCGTGGAATGTGGTAATTTATGTCCTGCTGGCAGTTGTTTTTCGGATTTTTTCCATTCCAATCATCCTGTTTTTGATGTGGTATCAGCGGAAGAACAATCCCCACGGCGCCGCGGAGGGCTATTGTCTCAGCCGCACCCGGAAGCGCCTGATCTGGCTGCTCTGGTCGCTGCTGATACTGTTTCTCAGCGTGTGTCTGGCCGTGTTCTTTCTGGACGGCATAAAGACAGATCGCGGCGGTTGGGAGACAACCGACTATGTTACCCTGGTCATATCCGGCGGCGGTACGGTGGTTTTAGCGGCAGCGGGCGTTTACACGGCCTATGCCGCCGTGCGGGACACCTTCTTCCCCGCCAGAAGCGCGCTGGCCCAATCTATTCGCAGCCAGCTGCCCTATCCGGACGAGGCGCCGGAAGTGGCGGAGCTGTTCGACATGGTGGACCGTGATTTGAAGGAAAACGGCCAGTGGTTTGGCCCGGTCGGCGTCGGGAAAGAATGGGTGCTGGGCGAAATGGCCAACCGGATCGACCGCATCCGGGGCATTTTTGTCGTGGATCAGGTCCATGTCCGCAGCGGCGGCAGCGGAACACGCTCCAGCCGGACACTGGAGCTGGTGCTGATCGACAACCGCTGGCAGAAGTCGGTTACCACCTTCCGTGATCCCGGAGACCTACGGGCGGCGGCGGACTGTCTGGCTCTGCGGGTACCGGACGCGCGCAGGGGAAAAAATGACCAGTATGCCAATTTCCTGCAAATGGACGAGAGCCAGCGGGAGGAGTTCGAGCGGGATTTCCGGCAGAAACAGAGCCGCCGGTCATCGGCACAGGTGCTTCAGGAGAGCATGAACGGCTCGCAGGATATGATCCTGAAGCTCCCGAACGGAGAAGTGACTTCCAGAGTAAGCGTCTCGCTGGCAGAGAATACGCTGAGGCGCTGTCTTGACGGAGAGGAGGCCGGTTTTGAGCTGATTCCCACCCGGCCCATTGAACGTGAGAACCGTGTATTCCGGTCCCTGAGCTGCCGGGTTTGGAGGGAGGCGGAAGGTGAGCCCGAGGTGGAGCTCGCGCTCACCGGAGAGGAGGAGGGTTCCGCCCTGGTCCTGTCAACAGACGGCCGTCAGGCGGAGGATATCATGAGGAAGTGGCTCCGCCGGGAAGCCCCGGAATTGACAGGCTGGAGACCGCAGCGGGTATACGCGGACCCAGAGCCCTCCCGGCCCCAGGCCCGGGGTTCCCATGCGAAGCTGTCCCTTCTCTACGCCAGCGGCGCGGCGGAAAACCACGCGACCTTCACAAAAGAGGATATTCAGCTTGCGGCGGAGGGCATTGTGGACGGCACCTACCAGCTGGTGGACCTGACGCATCCCAACGGCTACCTGTGGATCCGCGTGATGGCCGGGGACCGGAACGACGCCCGGTGTACCGTGGAGGCTACCCGGCCCGGCGGGCCGGAGCTGGAGTTCTACATGACAAAAATGCCGCCCAGAAGGGCGGCGGAGTGGCTGACAGGCTATCCCGGCGGGGGGTATCTTCCGGGCGGACCGGAGTGGAAAAATATCACCAAACAGATGAAAAAAAGAAAATAAGGAGTGAATGGAACATGGCAAAAGAACTGAGCAGCGAGGTCAAGCAGGCCCTTGAGGACATCTACTACCACGAGCGCACCGGACGGGGCAGGGAGGCCATGGCCCTATTGGAAAAGGCGTCTGCCGCCGGCGACGGCGACGCCACCTGCATCCTGGCCCGATGCCTGTGCGGGCGGCAGTATGTGTGGGCGGGTCACGGCTTCCCGGAGGACGACGCCCGGGTGACGAAGCTTCTGCACAAGTCCGTGGAACAGGGCAGCGCCATCGGCGTTCTGGTGTCTCTGCGTACCGGCGAGCTGACGCCGTCGGTGCAGAAGAAAATGCCCTTTGAGAGTCTCCAGGCTGCCTTTGACGAGGTGCTGGCCCTGGCGGAGAAGGGAGACGCATTCTGCCAGTACACGGTGGCCAACGCCTATTTCTGGTGGGACTTCCTCCGAATCCAGAATAAGGGCAAGGATTCCTTCCCCAATGAGGCGGCCTTTAAGTCGTATCTGAAGGAGCAGATTTCCAAGTGTGAGGACTGGTTCTGGAAGGCTCTCCGGGGCGGTATGTACTTTGCCGCAAACAATCTGAACCAGCTCTACACCAAAGGGGATGAGGACATCATCGCTCCCCAGCCGGAGAAGGCCCGGGACCTCTACAAGATTGGCGCGGAGGCCGGCCACCCCATCATGCAGGCCATCTACGCCGATGACCTAACCAAGGAGGGGAAAAAGGAAGAGGCCTTGCGCTGGTACAAGGAGGCGGCAGAGGGCGGCCATCCTGGCTCCTGGTACGACGTCGGCCGCTGCTATTTTGACGGCGTGGGGACGGAGAAGGACGAGGCCTATGCGGTCTCCTGCTTTGAGAAAGAGCTGGCCCGGGACCCCCACTATCTCGGAGCCAACAACCTGCTGGGCAAGGCGTACTATTTTGGCCGCGGCGTGCAGCAGGACTACGCCAAGGCGTTCCGGCTTCTGAGCGACGCCTATGACCACGAGAGCAGCTGGGGCGTGTACTATCTGGGCGACTGCTGTTTCCGCGGCCAGGGAACCCCCCAGGACTATGAGAAAGCCCGGATGTATCTGGAAAAGATGGATTGGGAGAATAAAAACGCCTATTTCATGCTGGGATACATCTATGGCCGGGGACTGGGCGTGGCGGAGGACATTCCCAAGGGCGTGGCCTACCTGCAAAAGTCCGGTACCGCCGAGGCAAAGGAGGAGCTGCTGCACTACAAAAAGTCGCTCTTTGGCAAATGGAGCCGCCGGAAATAGCCGAGGCATTCTCCTGCGGGGAGATAACATCAAGCGGCCCCTGTGACAGGGGCCGCTTGTAAAAATATGCGGTCGGCAGACCGTTTCACCGCGCCTTGAGGCACGGCCAATATCACGCCCTTATAGGGCGAGCCCGGGCCACCCGTTTTACGGGTGGTCCTGACTATTTCCGGACCGTGTCAGACAGCAGACGAAGAGCCTCCAGATAGCCCTCCAGCCCGTGTCCCTTGATGGTGGCGGCGCAGGCCGACCGGATGTAGGACACATGCCGAAACTCCTCCCGGCTGTCCGGGTCGGAGATGTGGACCTCCACCGTGGGGATGCCAACCGCCTTCACCGCGTCCAGAAGGGCTACACTGGTGTGGGTATATGCGGCGGGATTGATGATGATGCCGTCCATGTTGTCAAAGTAGGCCTCCTGGATGGCGTCCACCAGTTTACCCTCGTGGTTGGACTGGAAAAACCGGACGCTTACCCCCAGCCGGTCTGCCTCGGCCTGGATCATATCCTCCAGGTCTTTGTAGGTGGCTTTGCCGTAAATTTCCGGCTGACGTGTGCCCAGAAAGTTCATATTCGGGCCATTAATCACCATTACTTTCACAAAAATCCCTCCAAATCAGCTGGGCGGTCCGCTCCAGCGCCACGCTGTTGTCAATCACCACATCGGCGGCGGCATTGTACAGGGGCCTCCGAAGGCGGTACATCTCCTCCAGGCTCCCCGCCTGGGATAGGGGGCGGCCGTCCTTGGGCAGGAGGTTCAGGTCCCGGCGGAGGAAGTACACCCGCCCGGTGCGGCGCATGGCGGCTCGGTTGCCCTCCCGGAGGACCGCGCCGCCGCCGGTGGCAATGATCTGTCCGCTCTGAGCACAGACCTCTGCCAGAATCTGACTCTCCAGCGCCCGGAAGGTCTCCTCGCCCTCCTCCCGGAAGATGTCCGGGATGGACCTGCCCGCCCGGCGGACGATCTCCTCATCCAGGTCCGCCAGGGGCCGGCCGGACAGGGCGGCCAGCTCCCGGCCCACGGCGGTCTTGCCGCAGCCCGGCATCCCCACCAGGACGAGGTTGGTCCGGTCGTGCCGGAGCTGGGCGACAATCTTCTCGGTCTCCTCTGCGGGGACAGTGCGGTCAAAAAACAGCTCCTCCGCCCGCACCGCCTGGGCCACCAGCATGGGCAGTCCGCCGCTGCGGCGCAGGCCGCATTCCTTTGCCTGGAGGAGCAGGTCGGTCCGGCCAGGGTTGTAAATCACATCCAGAACCGCCTCCAGCCCGGGCAGGCGGGACAGGTCCACAGGCCGGCCGGACATGTCGGGCCACATGCCCACAGGGGTGGCGTTGACCAGAACCTGGGCGCCGGCGTGCCGCTCAAGGCCGTCGTAGTTGTCCGGGCCGGAGCGGGAGACCACTACGATCTCCCGGGCCCCTCCCCGCTTTGCCGCCGCCTGGGCGGTCAGAGACGCCCCGCCGCTGCCTAAGATGACAACCTTTTTTCCGGACAGTGAGACATCTGCCCGGCGGAGCGTATACAAAAAGCCGTCGATGTCGGTGTTGTAGCCGTACAGCTTGCCGTCAACTCTTCGCACAAGAGTGTTGACAGAACCGATGGCCCGTGCGCCCTCGTCGATTACGTCGCAGAAGGGCATTACGTCTTGCTTGTAGGGCATGGTCACATTCAGCCCGCCCAGGTCCTCCCGGCGGAGGAAGCTCTGCAGCTCATCGGGTTCCAGCTCAATGAGGCGGTAGTCCGCACAGCCCAGAGCCTTGTGAATGGGAACAGACCAACTGTGGCCCAGCGTCCGGCCCAGCAGACCGTAAACTTTTTTCTCCATATCGCTTACACTTCCGCATAGCCGCCCAGGAATTGGAACTGGGCGCAGCTGCGCTCCATCTCCTGCAGGCAGGCCTGAACGCTGGGGTCCTTTACGCTGGCTTCCAGCTCCAGGAAAAAGATGAACTCAAAGTCGCTCCCCGCCACGGGGCAGGACTCCAGCTTGGTCATGTCAATATCCAGGGCCGCCAGCTTGGACAGCACCTCATACAGGGCGCCCGGCTTGTTGTCCAGCGCGATAATCAGACTGATCTTGTTGGCGCCGGCGTAAATGACAGGGTCCTTGGTGACGCAGATGAAGCGGGTGTAGTTGTTGTCGCTGTCCTGAATATGGCCGTTGACGCACTCCAGGCCGTAGAGGGCGGCACAGGGGTGGGAGGAGATGGCGGCGGCGTGGGGATTTCCGCTCTCGGCCACCATCTTGGCGGCCAGGGCAGTGTTGCCGCAGGGGATCACCTTCACGTCCTTCAGACCGCCCAGGAATTTAGAGCATTGGCCGATAGCCTGTTCGTGGGAGTAAATCTCGGTGATATCCTCCTGTTTCGCCCCGGGCAGGGCCAGCAGCTCGTGGCGGATGCACAGGCGGGTGGACCGGACCACCGACAGGTCGTGCTCCTGGAGAAGCTGATACACCGCCCGGACGGAGCCGTTGGAGCTGTTTTCGATGGGCAGCACGCCGAATTTGCACAGCCCGGATTCCACGGCGGACACCACCGCCCCGAAGCTCTTCACATAGACGATGTTTCCCCGGGGGAATATGCGGTCGCAGGCCGCCTGGGAATTGGCCCCCTCCACCCCCTGGCAGGCCACCATCCCCGTCTGGGGGAACACCTCGCCGCCGGAGGCCAGAGCGGCCTTCACCCGCATGCCCACCTTGGTGGGAGCGGAGATCAGCTCCGCCTGCCGGGACCGGGCCAGCTCGAAGAGGGTGGAGTACAGGTGATAGGCGTACCGCTCCTTGTCCCCTGCCTTCCGGGTCACCTTGGCCAGAATTTCCCGCTCCCGGGCCTTGTTCAGAATGGGCAGGCAGTGTTCGTTTTTGTATGCGGCCACCTCCTCGCTGAGCGCCATGCGCTCCAGGAAGAGTTCCAGAAGCTGGTTGTCTACCGCGTCGATTTTGGTACGAATCTCAGAAAGTTCCATGATTTCCCTCCAACAGTAAGTCTAACAGCACGCAGGCCGTGACCGCTTCCACCACCGGGACGGCCCGGTGGGCGATACAGGGGTCGTGGCGTCCGTGGATTTGCAGTTCCGTGTTTTCCATTGCGGGCAGGCTGACGGTTTTTTGCGGTTTTCCGATGGACGGCGTGGGCTTGAAGGCCGCCCGCAGGACAAGGGGCATCCCCGTGGTAATGCCGCCTAAGATACCGCCCGCGTGGTTGGTCCCGGCGGCGATTTTACCGCTTTCCATGACAAAGGGGTCGTTGTTCTCCGAGCCCCGGCGGGCGGAGGCGGTGAAGCCCGCGCCGAACTCCACTCCCTTGACGGCGGGGATGCCGAAGAGCGCCGCCGCCAGCCGGTTTTCCACCCCGTCAAACATAGGATCGCCCAGCCCGGCGGGGAGTCCGATGGCGGTACATTCCACCACGCCTCCTACGCTGTCCAGGTCTGCCTTGGCCGCCAGAATGGCCTCCCGCATCCGGGCCCCGGCCTCGTCGTCCAGGACGGGGAAGGATTTCCCAGACACCTCCTCGAACAGCTCAGCGGTGGGATACAGGGGAAACGGCCGGTCGCTGACTGCGGCTACGGAATCCAGGTGAGCGCCCACATATACGCCCCGGCGGGCCAAAATCTGCTTGGCAATTCCTCCGGCGACGCATAGGGGGGCGGTGAGCCGACCGGAGAAGTGTCCCCCTCCCCGCATGTCGGCCAAGCCGTTCCACTTCACCCAGGCGGCGTAGTCGGCGTGGCCGGGGCGGGGCTTGTCGGCAAGCTCCGCATAGTCCCCGGAGCGCTGGCCGCTGTTGCGGATAACGGCGCACAGGGGGGAGCCGCAGGTTTTTCCGCCCTCCAGGCCAGAGAGAAACTCGGGTACGTCCCCCTCGCTCCGGGCGGTGGACAGGAGGTCCCTTCCCGGCCTGCGCCGGTCAAGGAAGGCTTGCAGCTCCTCCGGGTCGATCTTCTCCCCGGCGGGCAGGCCGTCCACCACCACGCCGATGGCAGTCCCATGGGATTGGCCAAAGACGGACACCTTTAAGATTTTTCCAAACTCAGATGACATCCAATTTCCCTCCCAGCCGCTTGTATTCCTCCCAGAAATTGGGATAGGATTTTTGCACGCACTCCGCCCCCAACAGGGTGACAGGCGCCTTGCAGCGGGTGGCGGCCACGGCGGCCATCATGGCGACGCGGTGGTCGCTGCAGCAGTCCACCGCCGCCCCCCCGGCCAGACTGTCCCGGCCTGTGATTGTGAGAAAGTCAGGCCCCTCTTCCACATCCGCCCCCAGGGCGTTCAGCGCCCGGGTCACGGAGGAGAGCCGGTCGCTCTCCTTCATGCGCAGGCGGGCGGCGTTGGTCAGGCGGGTGGCCTCCCCCGCCCGGAGGGCCGCCATGGCCGCCAGAGGGGGCGCCAGGTCGGGGCAGTCGGAGACGTCCAGCTCCAATTCCCCCCGCCCCTGCAGCTTGAGAAAACAGGGGACAATCTTCATATCCCCCTGGATGGAAAAGGCGTTCAGCCCTTCCAGCTCCAGGGAACTGCCCAGGGCTATCGCCCCATACCAGAATGCCGCCTGGGACCAGTCGGCCTCGACGGTCATGGAACAGGGCCGGTATTTCTGCCCTCCGGGGACCAGCCAGCCGTCCTCCCGCGCTTCGGCGCGGATGCCGAAGCGGCCCAGCGCGTCCAGGGTCATGTCCACATACCCCCGGCTCTCCAGGGGGGAGGTGAGGACGATCCGGCTGTCCCCGTCCAGAAGGGGCAGGGCGTAGAGCAATCCGGTGACGAACTGGCTGGACACATTGCCGGGCAGGCGGTACTCCCCGGGCGTCAGCTCGCCTCGGACGGTGAGGGAGCTGTCCTTCTGTTCGCAAAAGATGCCCTTCCCGGCAAAGATATCGAAGTAGGGCCGCTGGGGCCGCTCCATCAGCCGGCCCCGCCCGCTAAAAATGCCGCCCCCTTGAACCACTAGAGCCACAGGAATAAGAAAGCGCAGTGTGGAGCCCGATTCCCCACAGTCAAATTTGACCAGCCAGGGCTCCCGGCGCTGGGAGATGGAGCTGCCCAGCCCGTGGACCCGGACCGTGCCCGCTTCCGCTCCCTCCAGATGAGCTCCCATGGCGCGGAGACAGGCGGCGGTGGCCAGGATATCCTGGGATTGGGACAGCCCCCTCAGAACGCTGAATCCCTCCGACAGGGCGGCGGCGATGAGGACCCGGTGGGCCTGGGACTTGCTGGGGGGCGGGGCGACGGTTCCCCTCAGGAGACCGGGAGTAATACGGATATCCATATTATCCCTCCAGGCCCGCCTGGATGACGGGCAGCAGCTCGGAAACGGGTATCTTTTTCAGCTCGCAGCGGCCAATGGCCTTGGGCACTACAATGGTGATGCTGTCTCCCGCCCGCTTCTTGTCGGACAGGGCGGCCAGAGCCAGAGCCCGGGGTTCAAAGCCGGTCCGGACAGGCAGACGGTTTTTCTTCAGACAGGCGGCAACGCGCTCTGCGACAGGTTCATCGGTCCAGCCCAGCCTTTCCGCGGCCCGGGCCATGACGGCCAGTCCCGCCGCCACGGCGTGGCCGTGAGGAATGGTGAAATTGCTGCACTTTTCAATGGCGTGTCCCACAGTGTGGCCCAGGTTGAGCAGCTTTCGCTCCCCTTGCTCCTTCTCGTCCCGCTCCACCACGCCGGCTTTGAAGGACACGCACCGGGCAATCACTTCCTCCGGGGCGGAGGCGAGGGCGCCGCCCTCAAAGAGGGCAAACAGGCTCTCGCCGCACAGCACTCCCGTCTTGACAGCCTCGGCGGCCCCGTCGGCAAATACATCGGCGGGTAGGGTCTTTAAGCAATCGGTGTCGCACAGCACGGCGGAGGGCTGCAGAAAGGCCCCGGCCAGATTTTTGCCCGCCTGCAGGTCGATGGCCGTCTTGCCCCCCACGGAGGAATCCACCGACGAGAGCAAGGTGGTGGGCAGCTGGACGTATCTTACCCCCCGCAGGTAGATGGCGGCGGCCAGCCCCGCCATGTCCCCGGTGACGCCGCCCCCCAGAGCGGCCACGCAGTCAATGCGGGTGAGGTGCTCCTCCGCCAGAAACTCCAGGATATTGGACAGGGTGTGAAAGTTCTTGCTCTCCTCCCCGGCGGGAAAAACGCAGGCGCTGACCTGAAAGCCAGCGGTTTCCAGGCTGGATTTGACCGTCTCCAGATACAGGGGGGCCACGTTGCTGTCGGTCACCACCGCCATGCGGCACAGGGGCAGGACTTCTCTCAGACGCCGGCCGCACTCCGCCAGGAGGCCGGGGCCGATGGTCACGTCATATTCAGGGACGGTGCGGACATGGATGGTCTGCATGGCAATCGCTCCTTTCAGTTGCCGCCGGCGGCGGCCTTCAGCTCCCGGCCCTCTTTCAGCAGGTCGTGGAGCCGCCGGGCGTCCCGGTCCTTCAAAGCGGACTGATATTCCTCCAGGTGGCCGATGAGGACCTCCAGCTCGCGGGTGAGGAAGTCGGCGTCGTCCAGGAACAGCTCGGTCCACATGTCTTCGTCCAGCCGGGCTACGCGGGTCATATCCTTAAAGCTGCCGGCGGAGAAGCCCCGGCGGCGCTGGGCCTCGGGGGATTTCACATAGGCGCTGGACACGATGTGGGCCAGCTGGGAGGTAAAAGCGATGATCCGGTCGTGCTCCTCGGGCTGGGAGAAGGTGAGCTTGGCGAAGCCCACGTCCAGAAAGAAGGCCTGCAGAGTCTCCAGCAGCTTCATGTCGGTACGCTTGTCCGGGGTGAGGATCATGGAGGCCCCCACATACAGGTCCTCGGAGGAGGAGGTAAAGCCGCCCCGCTCCCGGCCGGCCATGGGGTGGCCGCCGATATAGGCGAAGCCGTGCTTCTCGGCGATGGGGGCCAGCTGCTCCACCACCACCCGCTTGACGCCGCACAGGTCTACCAAAATGGCGGACGTGCCGATCTGCGGGGCGTGCTCCCGTACCCAGTCCACCGCGGCCTGGGGCCGGATGGCAACAAGCACCAGACCGCACTGGGGCAAGGTCTCCTCGTTGAGCGGGCCGTCGATGGCCCCGCAGATTCGGGCTAACATCATGGTCTCCTGGTCCAGGTCGATGCCGTAGACGGTGTGGCCTGTGCGGTTTTTAATGCTCTTGGCCATGGACCCGCCTATCAGCCCCAGGCCGACGACGCCTACCTTCATGCCTGCCCCTCCATACCCTGAATGGCGGCGTGGAGGGCCAGCAGCTTCCTGGCCAGAGGGTCGAAGGCCTCGGGCTTCAGGGACTGAGGTCCGTCGCACAGGGCGTGGGCGGGGTCGTTGTGGACCTCGATCTGGAGACCGTCCGCCCCGGCGGCCACCGCCGCCATAGCCAGGGGCTCCACCAGCCAGTATTTGCCCGTGGCGTGGCTGGGGTCCACAATGATGGGCAGGTGGGTCAGCTTGTGCAGCACCGGAACAGCCGCCAGATCCAGAGTGTTGCGGGTGTAGCTCTCAAAGGTACGGACGCCCCGTTCGCAGAGGATCACGTTCTCGTTGCCCCCGGCCATGACGTACTCGGCGCTCATCAGCCACTCCTCGTAGGTGGCGGACATGCCCCGCTTAATCATAACGGGTTTTTCCTGGTGGCCCACGGCCTTTAAGAGATCGAAGTTCTGCATATTCCGGGCGCCGATCTGAATCACGTCCACATCCTTGAACAGGGGCAGTTGGGTTACGTCCATCAGCTCGGTGACGATGGGCAGGCCGGTCTCCGCCCGGGCGGCCTTCAAATACTCCAGGCCCTCCTCTCCCAGCCCCTGGAAGGCGTAGGGGGAGGTGCGGGGCTTGAAGGCGCCCCCACGGAGCATGGTGGCTCCGCTGGCCTTGACGGCCCTGGCGACGGCCACCACCTGCTCCTCGCTCTCCACGGAGCAGGGGCCGGCCATGATGGTGAGACCGCCGCCGCCGATCTGGGTGCCGCCCACTTGAACCACCGTGTCCTCGGGATGGAATTTCCGGTTGGCGTTCTTGTAGGGCTCCTGGACCCGCTTCACGTCCTCCACGATGTCCAGGGCGGCGATCAGGTCGATGTCCAGCTTGGAGGTGTCTCCCACCAGGCCTAAGACCGTGTTGGCCTCACCGATACTGGTGTGGATGGTGATGTCCTTCTCCTGGAGCCAGGAGATCAGGCTCTCCAGCTGGTCGGGATTGTGGTCGTGCTTTAAAATGACTATCATAGCGGCGTCCTCCTGAAATTAAGATGGTACAAAAAAGCCCGCGGCCGGTCTGGCCGCGGGTTGTCATGTACGGATGGTTTCTACAGAACCAAGGTTACACGCCCACATTTTTGGCCAAACCACAGCAAGCCTTACCCCCAAAGCAGGTAAAGCTGAAAAAGTAGTAATAAAAGCCGCGGCTGGCAGTGGTCATAGGGTGTGTCCTCCCGGTTGAAGAAGTTGTAAACAGCATACCACTTTGCCGGGGAAAAGTGAACCGGCAAAAACACAAAAAATATTGAATATAAAAGGTGTATTTATGTAGTATACGACGAAAATTGAGGGCCGCTTGACAAAATTTACTGTCTCTGCTATTATGTAAAAAATTAATATGTTACCGCCGGGTAACCTGGTCAACGTCTTTGCCGCTCCATAGGCCGTAGAGGGAGCGGACGGGGGCGTTTTATTTTTTGTGTTGGAGGTTGTTTCCATGTACGAGGGCAGATCCCTTGCGCTGTTTTTCCGCTTTGCCGTGCCCCAGATGATCGGCTTGCTGTTCAACTCGGTCTACACCATTGTGGACGGGGTGTTTATCGGCCACCGTCTGGGGCGGGAGGCCATGGCCGCCGCCGCCGTGGCGGTGCCCCTGATCGAAATTCTGATCTCGGTGGCCATCGCCGCCGGAGCTGGGGCGGGCGTGCTCATTGCGGCCCGGCTGGGCGCCGGGGACGGGTCGGGGGCCCGCCGGCTGTTCAATACCGCCGCCTGGATGCTGGGGGCGGCCGGGCTGCTGGTGTGCGCGCTGGGCAACCTGTTCCTGGAGCCCCTGGCCCGGCTTCTGGGGGCGTCGGAGGAGGTGCTTGCCCCGGCCTGCGCCTACCTGTGGTTCATCGTTACCTTCGCTCCCTTCCAGCTGTTCAGCTTTCTGCTGGGGGGGATGGTCCGCAACGACGGCCGGCCCAAGCTGGCGATGACCGCCATGATTGCCGGCGCCGGGTCCAATATTCTGCTGGATTACCTGTTCATGTATCCGCTGGACATGGGTATCCGGGGGGCCGCCCTGGCTACCGCCCTGGGCCCCATTTTCAGCGTGCTGATTCTCCTGCCCCACTTTCTGGGCAGAAGGGGGGAGCTGTATTTCCTCCGCTGCCGTCCCAGGCCGGCGGAGGCGGGCGGCATTCTGGCCTGCGGCCTGCCCTCCTTTATGATGGAGTTCTCCATCGGCATTGTCACTTTCCTGTACAACTTTGCCATCACCCGCCACGGCTACGGGGAGCTGGGGCTGGCCGCCTACCTGGTCATCGGCTATCTGATGCTGATTCTGCTTACCCTGTTCCTGGGGATGGCGGAGGGGCTCCAGCCGGTGTTCAGCCACTTCATGGCCTCAGGGGAGAAGGAGCGCAACCGGGCAATGCGCCGCTTTTCCGCCGGGGTGTTCCTGGGGGTTGGGCTGGCGAGCTGCGCCCTGATTTTTCTGGGCTCCCGGCAGTTCTACCTCCTCTTCGCCCCGGAGGACCCGGAGCTGGTCTCCTTCGCCGTGAGCCGGTCCGTCCCCTATTTCTGCGGCTTTTTCCTCACCGGCTTCAATATCCTGATGATCTCCTTCTGGCAGGCTACCCAGCAGACCGGACGGGCGCTGATTTTCTCCCTGGCGCGCAGCGTGCTCCTGCCTCCGGCGCTGATTCTCCTCCTGCCCGCCCTTCTGGGCCGGGAGGCACTGTGGATATGCCAGTCCGCCGCCGACGCCATTACCGCTCTCTTCGTCATTTTTGCCCTTGTTTCCTCCGGCCGGTCTGTGGTACAATCGACCAACCTTGCGTGAGACAGGGTAAGAAATGAGGAAATTTTATGAAAATAAGAATGATTACCGATTCCGCTTCTGATCTTCTCTCCCCCCATCGTCCGGAGGTCACCGTCCTGCCCATGACCATCACCTTCGGGGAGGAACAGTTCCGGGACGGGGTGGACCTGACCCACCGGCAGTTCTACGAGAAGCTCATCGAGGGGGAGGAGCTGCCCACTACCAGCCAGATCGCTCCCGCCCAGTTTGAGGAGGCTTTCCGGGACGCCGTGGAGGCGGGGGAGAGCGTGGTCGCCGTGGTGCTGTCGTCCAAGCTGTCCGGGACCTACCAGAGCGCCTGCATCGCGGCGGAGGAGTTCCCCGGCAAGGTCTTTGTGGTGGACAGCGCCAACGCCACCATCGGGGAGCGCATCCTGGTGGAGCGGGGCCTGGAGCTGATGGATCAGGGGCTGGAGGCCGCCGCCATTGCCGCGAAGCTGGACGGGGAAAAGGCCGACATCCGCCTGGTGGCGCTGCTGGACACCTTGGAGTATCTGAAGCGTGGTGGCCGGGTGTCCGCCTCGGTGGCTCTGGTGGGCGGGCTGCTGGCCATCAAGCCGGTGGTGGCCGTTCAGGACGGCGAGGTGGTGGTGCTGGGCAAGGCTCGGGGCTCCAAGAACGGCAATAACCTGCTGGTTCAGGAGATCCAAAAGACAGGCGTGGACTTCTCCCGGCCCTACAAGCTGGGCTATGCCGGCCTGAACGACAGCCTTCTGCAAAAGTACATCGCCGACAGCACCGCTCTGTGGGAGGGGCAGGCTGATTCTCTGCCCACAGGTACCGTGGGAGGTACCATCGGCACCCATGTGGGTCCCGGCGCCATCGCCGTGGCCTTCTTCCGGAAGAGTTGACAAAAGGGACGGTCTTAGACCGTCCCTTCGTTTATACCTTCTCCACCGGGAAGAGCACCCCGGTCTCCAGCTGATCGGGGGGTGTGTTGTCGGGGTCGCCGAAGTAGCGGTCCATGGCGGGACCGCACATCCGGTACTCGGTGTGCTCTCCCAGCCAGGCGCACAGGGCGTCATAGGCGTACTGCAGCCGCTCATAGGGTCCTCTATGCTGCACCGCCGCGCAGAGGCAGGCGGGCTTGAGCTTGACGTCGGGGCCATCCGCAGCGACCACCATCTGGGCTTCCACGTCAGAGCGCTCCGGGTTAAACGCCTCGTCGTGGTAGAGCATCTGGATGGGACCGGCCTGGGTCAGGCCCCGCTCGCCCGCCTCCCGGTACAGCCGCTCAAAAAAGTCGTGGTACTGGTCCACGCCGATGGTCTCCCGAATGGAAAAGACCTTCTGCTCCGGGTCCTGGATCAAAACGACATGGTACTGGTTTTCCATAAATGATGTTCCCTCCATACGGAGGATGTCAGCCTCAATCTGGTGGATAATCTCTTGCTGGCGGCTCAGCTCCCGGCAGAGGTCCAGCCGCCGCTGACGCAGGCGGGGGAGAAGCTGGCTGTCCTCCAGCTCCAGCAGCGGCCCGATCTCCCCCAGGGAGAAGCCGTAGTCCTTCAGCCAACGGATGCGCACCAAATCGGACAGCTGCTCCTGCCGGTAGTAGCGG
>OFFY01001956.1_pt1 | contig 15696 bp, 13 predicted proteins | sample 1521481 | NCBI WGS metagenome assembly OFFY01 (sample SAMEA3504117, study PRJEB24116) | mouse gut metagenome | biome: mouse gut; feature: mouse-associated habitat; material: faeces | place: Denmark | collected 2011
TCTTCGCCACCCATTTCATCTGATCGGACGCTTTCAGCGCTTCGTCCACTCCCTCTGCTTCCGCCATCCTCTCCGTCAGAAAGTCCATCCTCTCCTCTGCCTGTTTCTGTATCTCCAGACAGTGTGCTTTCAGTTCTCCCGTCAGCAGAAGCCCGCTGTAAATCCCCCTCCGGTGTTCCTTCAGATAATTCCTGTGCATCAGCCCGTACTTGGTCAGCGGCTCCTCCGGCTCGCTGTCCGGTATCAGGTTGGGTATCAGATAATCCCCGTTCTTCTCGTATGTCAGTTCCATGTGCAATGCCCTCCGTTTCTATATTTTTAACAGCCTGTTCCCCTGTCACATATATTGGTATATCCGTTCTTGTCTGCAAAACGCTTTCACGCTTTAAAGCATTATAGCGTGGCTCTGGTGTATTTGCAAGCACTTTTTGGGGATTTTTTTCTATATTGTCAATCTGTACCCCGTTTGCCTTTTCTTTTGCCTTATTTCGGGCAATATGGCGGTCATAAGCCGCAACCGTTTTACCGATTTCCATAAGAATGGGCTTGCACATATCCGTGGTGGCATTGCCGATCACGGATAATGCCTTTGTGGTATTAAACTCACTGATATAATCAAAACTCAGCTCGTCTTTCCACAAGTCCATGTCAGCGCCGCACCGGGATAAAAGGGTGTATGCGATGCTTGCGGAAAGCGTTTCCCTAAGCCGCAGCCCCACATTCAGATCGTCAAATTCCTCTAAGAAGCTGCCCTCCTTTGCATAGGACATATCCTGCATCAGTTCCCCGTAATAATCTTCCGCAATCCTCCCTGCAATCTCCATGAGCCTGCTTTCAAAGGAATTGTCTTTATCGGTTGCACCGTATGTTTTTTCAAGCTGTGCAAGCACAGCGTCCTTGTGTTCCTCCCTGATCTCCCACAGGTACGGGTCTTTCCCCAGCCTTCTTGATTTATGTACGTCCGAAACGTCAAAAACATATTTCAGCCTTGGGCTCTCGCTCTCCCGGTCAAAAAGCGCAATCCCCTTTGCCCCACGGTTTACCCAGCAGAACATTTTTTCATTCCATGTTTCCATCGTGGCGCAGGCGTTCGCATCCGGTCTTTGTGCGTAGATAAGCATCTGGTCATCAAACGGGTACCGGTACAGCCTTGCGGCAGTAGTCAGGTACTTCGCCCACTCCTCCCCGTTTTTTGACACCTGCCTTGCAGTTTCCCCCGCAAGCAGGGAGATTTCATGGTATTTCTTTGAAACAAGATATTGTTCAGCCATCCGCACCCTCCTTAATCATAAAACCCGTTTTCCTCAATGCCTTTTTCCAGAATGGACGCTACCAGCGTATCCAGCTCCACGCCGTTTATCTCGCTGACCACGATCAGCTTTGCAAGGGTATTCTTTTCCACCGGGACCGTATAGCGTTCCTGATCCGGACACAGCTCACGCACACAGACGCCAAGCGCATCTGCAATCTGGCAGAGTGTGCTTATGTCTGCTTCCCGGATACCTGCCAGAATATCTAACAGCGTATTCTCACGGACTCCGGAAAGCGCCGCCAAACCCGGTATGCCCATATCCATGTCTTTCATCACATTTAAAATCTTATCGCCTGTGCTTAAAATTTCCATTCCCATTGCCAGTCCCTCCTATTCTGCCCTGTTCCCGAAAGAAAAGGCTGTATTTTCTTTCGCTTTTGTGGCTGTAAACTTCGCTTTCACTTCTGCCACCTTAGACTCCAGAACCGAGAACATTGCTTCCACCTGTTCCGGCGTATAGTCATAAGCCGACCTGTTGGCAAGGTTCTCTATCGTGCCGATGGCATCTATCGCCTTGTTCATGCGGTACTCCCCAAGACGGATAAATTTCTCCGCTTTCGTTTCTTCTGCCTTTTCCGCAGGTACGTTTACTGTTGCATTTTCCATAATTCCACTCATTGTCATATCCTCCATTTTTCATAAAATCTAAGGGCATACAGATTTTTCCGTATGCCCCGTGGTTCCTGTATGCTTTTATCATGCTTATGATAAATCCGCATCACTGCCAGCCGTCCGGCTGCTGTTGATATATTCAACAAGATCGTTCGGGAATCCTCCTTCCAGTACCTCCCGGATATCATTGATACACTGCTGGAGAAGCTCCCTGTCGCTGTCCCACCCTTCACAGGCATTTTTGATTTCCCTGATACGGTCTGTATTTGATATTTTTCTTTTCCGTGAAAGTTTTTCAACCCCCACAATCCGGCTGTCCGTAATAATCCCGATATTTTCAATCCCTTCGAGGATATATCTGAGGAATCCGGCTTCGTTCGCAGTCAGGTATATCCCCCGTGCCGCAGGATTTTTTTCTTCTCCGTCCGCTGTGGGAGAACCGGGTCCGTCACTTCCGGAAGTCCCGCTTTCCTCCTGATCGGAAAAATATTCTTCCCAAAATCCGTCATCCGGCTCCATGACAGATGCAGGCTTCCCGCATCTGTCATTGTACTTTTTTACGGCAAATGCCGCAGCGGAAATGGCAGTTCCCGCCGCAGCCATGCTGAATAAAATTCTTCCTGTTTTTTTCATTTTCAATGTTCTCCTTTCTTTTTCTGCTTCGGAAATTCCATCTTTATCTTATACTGAAAACCTTTGATTTCCTTCCCGTCTTTGGTATAGGAATAATCCTCCACTCCCTCCGGGATAAGGTAGGCATCATAGCTGCCTTTCTTCCCTTTCAAACCTTTTACGAGGGTCTTTTTCCCCTCCAGCATACTTTTTGCCTGGCTGTCGGTAAGCGCTGCCCCCATTGCCCGTGATACGTTCATGCCGCACTTGTTTTTACAGTAAGCGCCGAATTTTCCTTTTACCACATCGCCGCCGCACTTCGGGCATTTTCCAAGAGATTCCTGATTACTGCCCCCGAACATGGATTTCTGTTCATCACTGATACTGTGATAGGTCTGCACAAGCCTGTTTACCATATCTTCTATGCCGCCCATAAACTCCTGCATGGAATACTCGCCCTTTGCAATGAGTGTCAGGGCATTTTCCCAGTCAGCAGTAAATTTCGGCGATTTCACCACATCAGGAAGTACGGCGATGAGCTTCACACCGTCCTCCGTGGGTATCATCTGTTTTTTCTCCCGCTTCACAAAACCGTCCTTTACTAACTTTTCAATCACGTCTGCCCTTGTTGCAGGTGTGCCAAGCCCCCTGCGCTCTGCGTCTGCCCCGATATCCTCTGATCCGGCACGTTCCATTGCGGATAATAATAAATCTTCCGTAAAGTGCTTTGGCGGTGTTGTAAAATGTTCGCTGATTTTCGTCTGCACTCCTTCAAAGACCATTCCCTCCGAAAGCTCCGGCAGCTTTTTCTCCTCTTTCTCCTTATCTTCCGATGTTTTATAAGAACGTCTGAAAGCTGCTTCAAAGTCTTTCCAGCCATTTCTTGTTATGGATTTCCCTGAAGCTGTAAAGACAGAGCCGTTACAGTCAAAATCTGCTTTGACTGTTTCATACTCATGCTTTTCCCCTGTGGCACAGAGTAAGCGGTTTGCGGCAAGGGAGAGTATCTTCATTTCCCCCTCCGGCACAGCGGAAAGGTCAGCGGCGGCAATCTCCATTGTGGGAATGATTGCATGGTGGTCTGTCACTTTTTTACTGTCCATTACTCTTTTTATATCTGGCTCTGCCCCGGTCTGTTCCTCAAAGAGAACCGCTTTGTAAGCCGCCCCGATCACGCCCCTTGCGGTATCTTCCATATCGTCTGATAAATACTGGCTGTCAGTACGGGGATATGTAACCAGCTTTTTCTCATAAAGGCTCTGCGTATACTCCAAGGTCTGCTTTGCGGTAAAGCCGAATAAACGGTTTGCGTCCCTCTGCAACGTGGTAAGGTCATAGAGCTTCGGCGGCTGCACCGTTTTCTTTTCCTTTGTAACGGAAACAACCGTTGCACCTCCGCTTTCACACGCTGCAGCAATAGCTTCTGCCTGTGCCTTGTCAGTGGTACTCTCTGTTGCCGCATCAATTCCGTCCATCAGAATATGCGCCATATAATACTGTTCTTTCTTGAAATTCCTGATCTTTTCCTCACGCTCCACCAGCATTGCAAGCGTCGGTGTCTGCACCCTGCCGACCTTTAACACCTTTCCGCCATATAAAACTGTAAACAGCCTTGTGCCGTTCAGTCCGACAAGCCAGTCTGCCCTCTGCCTGCAAAGTGCGGAATGGTAGAGGTTATCATAATCGCTTCCCGGACGCAGGTTTTCAAAACCCTCACGGATTGCGCTTTCCTCCATAGAGGAAATCCAGAGCCGCTTCATGGGCTTGTCACACCCTGCCATCTCATACACAAGGCGGAAGATAAGTTCTCCCTCCCGCCCTGCGTCCGTGGCACATACAACGCTGTCCACCCTTGTATCGTGCATAAGCCCTTTTAACACCTTGTACTGCGCCGCTGTACCGCTTTTTACCTCTGTCTGCCATTCCTCCGGTATCATGGGCAGGCTCTCATAATTCCACTTTTTCCATGTATCAGAATAGGCATCCGGCTGTGCAAGCTCAACCAGATGCCCGATGCACCATGAAACAATATAATTGTTCCCCTCCATGTACCCGTCTTTTCTCTCATCTGCGCCGATCACACGGGAAATTGCCTGTGCCACGCTCGGTTTCTCAGTTATCACAAGTTGCATTTTTTTTACCTCCTGTCAGTTCAATATCACATTCTACTTCGTTTCCCCATACATCAAACCCGTCTGTTTTTCTCCGGGCAAACAGTTCTATCTTTGGCACATCTCCCATAAGCTGGCTGATCCTGTGATGCACCTCTATTGGTTTTCTGCTGTGTTCTTCAATATGTGAAACAACTACCTGATGCACCCCTGCATTAACACGCTTTGGTGCGCCTTTTGTCGCTAAGATACAAAGCTCTGCATTGCTGCGTGTCCAGTATCCCATGCCCCAAAAGAGCGAGTCACTCTTTTTATTCTGCTTTACCCATACAAACGCTACTGTCTTATAGGTAAATCCCCATGCCTTTATCACTTCCAGCCCTTCCAAAAGGCAGGGGAATGTTACCCATAGAAATAAGGCACAGTCCTTTTCTGCAATGTCAGCAACCGGAAGCGCCTTTATATCTTCTATGTCCATAGTGGGATAGTGGCTCTCTGCACTTCTTCCCATACCCTTTTTAGAATACACCCTGTAATGCCAGGGAGGGTCCGCCAGAATAACAGAATATTTCTTTTCTCCCATGCTGCCAGCTACTCCTCCTCATCCTCAAAAAAATCATCTTTGGAACCGTCCTCCGGTTCGTCATCTTCGTTCTCTAATTCCTCCTCATCTTCCTCGTCCTCATCTTCGTCCTCAATGAAGTCCTCTTTTTTCCTGCGGACTACTTTGAAATAATAAGCGCCGCCGATAAAGGCTGTTGCAAGTGCGCCCATGAGGATATAGGAAATGACCGGGTTCGCCTCCTCCGCTTTTTCTTCCGGCTCTGTTTCCTCTGTGCTTTCCGCATCTTCCGTATTCTCCGTTTCTTCAATATCTTCCTCCGTCTGCTCTGTATCTTCCGGCTTTTCCCCGTTATTATTCGGCAGGGCGCTGTCTTCTGTCGGGATTGCAGATTCTAATGCAGCGGAATTTTTCGGCAGGGTTTCGCTGTTGTCGGAAGTTGCATTTAACAGGTCATTTTCTGTAATCTCCGTAAGGAAATACACCATTTCCTCCTCCCCGTCCCGGTCAATGATCAAGTAGAAAACCTTGTCCGATGCGGTCTGGATTGTATAAAATTCCTTCCCCTGCTCTGACTGCTCTTTCTCCGTATTTCCACTTTCTGCCTTTTCTGCGGCATCCGCTTTGGCAAATTCCTGTTTCTTCTGTTCCTCCGGCGTCTGTGAAACAGTGTTCCCGTCACCGTCCGTCTTGGTATGCTCCGTGACAGTGGCTGTGGCGTTCCCCGGCTTGGTGGCTTCGGCATTGACCGGGAGCTGCTCTGCCGGGTTCTCGTCACTCTCGTCCGCAGGGTCTTTGTAATATGGGTTTTTGGTCTTATATACCTCCGACATATTCCCGGCATTGTCCATTGCGGAAATGGTAAAATATTCATACCCTGCGTCAAACTGCTGTAAGCGGATATTCAGTGTGCCGTTTGTCAGCTCCGTAAACTCATACCCGTTCACATAGACCGCCTTTGCACCGGAATCCGTATCATGCACCTGGACGCTTAACAGCCCGTCACTGACTGCCGCATTGAGCGTGGGCTTCGTGGTGTCAAAACAACGGACAGCCCTGCTTCTTTCATATGTATTGCCTTTCTGGTCTGTGACCTGCACATAAACCGTACAGTTTTCGGAGATTTCCAGCTTTTTATCCTCCGTCACGTCCGTCCAGCTCCCGTTCTGCCCAACTTTTGCCTGTATCTGTACCGCTTCAAAATTGCCTGTATGCGCTGTATCGGATACGGAAAATGTCACGGCTGCTTTTTCGTTGTACCACCCGCCCGGACTGTTGATATGGATCACTACATTCGGTGTCTTGTATTCACAGTCCTTATAATCAGCGGCGCACACTTCACAGTCTTTGTCAAAATCGTAAGCGCCGCACTTTTTCTCACAGGCACACACTGGCTCCGGCACGTCATTTCCCGATACGGTTCCACCCGGCACATCTTCTTCTGTGCCGCTTTCCGTTTCCTTTTCCGTTGTCCCCGGCTCTGATGTTTCCTGATCCGCTGTTTCCTCTGCGGAGTTTTCCTCCGTGGTGTTTTCGGTTTCTTCCGCCTCCGCACCGCTTTCCACGCTGTCCTCCGCCCTTGCGTCAATGGCATTGCCCCCGTTCATGGAAAACGCCGCTGCGGGCATACAGAATAACGCTGCGGATAACATGAGCGATAACACCGCCCTATAACGTAACTTCATTTTTCTGTTCATGGCTTTCTGCCTCCCTTTCTGTCTGCTGTTCCTGTTGCATCTGTTCTTCCTGCTCTTTTTTCCGGAGCAGGCTTAAAATTTCTTCCTCGCTGACTTTATTCAGCAGGATTAAATGTTCCAGAGAGATTTTATTTTTTTCAATAAATTTCATCTTCTCCGCATCCTCTGCCATCTGTAACTGGCTCTCCAAGTCCTTCTGCCTCCCCTGCAGGTCTGCAAGCTGTTTCCGGACTTTGGAAAGCTCTTTTACAATCCTTTCCTTTGTCACATCATTTCTCCTTTCCATGCCCCGGCAAAGGGCATTTATTTTCCTTCTTAAAAAAACTTACATTTACAAGTGATTTTGTGGTAAAATAATTTAATAATAGAAAAGCCTGAAATGCCCCGCACCCCAAGCTGGTCAGCATGGCAATTCCATGTTCATATCCTGATATTATCAAACTTAATTATCATCCGACAAAATCTCTCTAATTCAGCCTTCCGAAACTATAAAAATGGCTCTGCCAGTAGGAAGAATTTATGTTTGCGTAGCTGATCGGATTTCCGCAGTGGATCATGGTTCCGTTACCGCAGTAAATCCCCACATGGCTCACAGGCCCCGCCGAATTGTAAGTGCCCGTGAAAAAGATAATATCCCCCGCCTTTGCGTCTGCCGCCGAAACCGGGGCGCACTGGTCATAGATCCCCTGTGCCGTAGTCCGTGGCAGGTTATGCACCCCGCTGTTGGTATATACCCAGCAGACAAATCCGGAACAGTCAAAACTGGTAGACGGTGAACTGCCGCCCCATACATACGGGTAGCCCAGATATTTTGCGGCTTCTTCCATGAGCGCCTGCACCGCCGCATCATCATAGGAATCCGGCGGTATGGCGTTTCCCCCGCCGCTCCCCGGCGCATTGGCTTCTCCGTAGAGCGTTCCTTCCCCTGCCTCAAAATAAAATAACGGGTTATAATACTCCCCGTTGTACAGACATTCGATATGCAGGTGGCTTCCGGTGCTGCTCCCCGTGTTTCCTGTTGTTCCTATGGAATCCCCGTGTTTCACGGCCTGCCCCGCACTGACGCTTAACGTGTCCATATGGGCATACTTGGTACAGTAACCGTTGCTGTCCTCAATCACGATATAATTCCCGTAATAACTGTCATAGGCGGCTGTGGTGACTGTGCCGTCCATCGCCGCAAGGACACCTGTTCCTGTCGGCACCGCAATATCAACGCCCCGGTGGAACTGCTCCGCCCCTGTTACCGGATTGATGCGGTAGCCATAATAACTGCTCACATAGTTGTACCAGTATAAATTTAACGGTGTGTAAAACTGCTGTGTCAGGCCATGCGTTTCATTATAAAGCGCATAAATCTCTTTCTGCTCGCTGTTCATATATCCGGCAGCAATCAGGTTTAAGTCTTTTGCGGTCAGCGTGACTTCCAGTATGGTTACGGTATATTCTTCTTCCTCCTCGTACTCATATTCTTCCTCTTCCCCTGTTTCTTCCCCCGTTACCGGGTCTGTCACAGGGCGTGTGCCTGTTTTGGTCACTGTCCTTGTCCTCGTTTCAGTTACCGGATTTAAGGTCAGCTCATACATCTCGTCAAAAAGGCTCTCAACTTCACCCTGCACGTCTGCCGCCGTAAATTCCGTATGGACTGCGGAAAGGTAGCTGATTAGTGCAAACGGGTCATGGCCGATTGCATCCAGGCTGTAGCGGTATTCCTCATAGTCCGGGTAATCCGTTTCTATGGAATCAATCTCTTTCTGCAGCTCCATTTCAAGCTCTGAAAAAGCCAGATCAGCAGCGTCAATCTCTGCCGGGACGCTCATATAGCTCCCTGCCAGCGTGGTACTCATGCCGTTTGAGAACATTGCCCCGCAGGACGATACGGAAGTCATGATCATAATGAGCAGGAGCGCACAAGCCCCAACCGTTACAAGGAGAGATGCGTGTTTTGCCGCCATCTCCTGCACTTTCTTCGCAACTGTCGTGGTGAAATTGGCGGTTTTTACAGCCGCTTCCTTAGTATTCTTCGCCGCCTGCCCCGTCCGTACTGCCTTTGCATACTCACGTTTGATGCGCTGTTTCTGCAACCTTTTCTGGAGCTGTTTCTTTAAGGTCTTTTCCTGCATTTCCGGGTTTTCTTCCAGAAACTTCTGGTAGCGGAAATTGACTTCCTTTTTGAACTGCTTTTTCTCCAGTTTCGCCACTTTCCCACGCTGCCTCTGCTCCCTGCCTTTATAATGCCGCTTCACAAAGCGGTAGGCATCCTCGGCTTTCTGCTCCGTCTTATGTGCGCCCTCCACGCCGGAATTTTCTTTTTCCGTTTCGGCAATCTTGCCGTGTGCAAAGTTCGTAAACTCCGACCCGGCTCTGCCTGCCATCCTTTTTACCGGATTTTCCTGCTTAAAAGGCTTTTCCTTTACCACTGCGGTCAGCACATATTTTGCCCTGCCCGTTTTTTCATCAAAGACACGCTCTAAAGAATATTCCTTTTTCTTTGGGAGCTTCTTCCTTGCGGCTTCGGTCTTTTTCCCGGCCTTCTCCGCTTTCTTTTGCAGCCTGTCTGACTTCTTACCTCCCTGAAACTCCGGTTCTGCGCCCTCTGTAAAGGTATCAGCCTCCGCAAAGGTGTCCTCCTTTGTCTGGAAGTCACGCCGGAAGTCAGGTTTTTTAATCCGTTCCCTGTCCTGGCGCTCCCTCCTGCGGTATCTGCCCTTTTTTTCGCTCTGGTGGTAGGTATCCTTGCGTCGGTAATCGTTCTTAAAATCCGTTTCTTCGGCCCGCTCCCCTCCGCCCTCCTCCGTAAAAGTGTTTTTCTCCTCAGAAAAACCGTCCGGCGCTTTACTGCCCGCATGGTCACTGTCCGGCTTTTCCTTATTACCGGTAAAGCCGTTTTCTTTCTGGAACTGCACCTGCTGTCTGCGTTTTTTCTGCCTTAGTTTTGCTTTTTGCCCTTCCGCTTTCCCTGCTCTGCCCTGAAAACTATCCCGATTATCAAGAAAACTTTCCTGTTCCGGCTTGTTCTCCTGCTTCTGGACATTGTGTCCAGAAGTTTTTGGCTGTTCCGGCTTCTGGACATCATGTCCGGAAGTTACATCCGCATCCCTCGGCTGGTGTGCGCCGGACTGCTTCTGCTTTGCCTTTTGGGTATTGACATCCTTTTTTTGGGAACTGCCACCCGTGAAAGCATTTTTATCCTTGGCAAATTCAGCAGGCTGTTTTTTCTTTTTTTCTGCCATTCTTATCAATTTCCTTCCCGCTCTAACAGCTTCACTTCTTCGATCCTTCTTTGGGAGATTTCATAATACTCCCGGTTGATTTCTGCTCCTAAATATTCCCTCCCTGTCAAAACTGCCGCAAGAGCCGTGCTTCCGGTTCCCATAAAACCATCAAAAATAATCTCCTGCGGATTGCTCGATATCTGAACCAGCCATGAAAGGAACTCCACATTTTTTACTGTTGGGTGGTATATCCCATTCCGCTTCTGCCATGTGGAATTGTAGGTTGCCTTTGGATATTCCGCCCCAAACCAGCAGCTATTGAACCTCGTTTTATATTTTTTGCTTGGTTCTCTCCCCGTCTGGAACCTTGATCCCTCTTTTTTCCTGTTCTGCAGCAGCGTGGTATGGTTAAAGGCCCTCCTTCCTTTCTGGCAGAAAATAATCCACTCCGCATTATTTGCATAACTTCCGGATAAATCCCCAATGCCTCCTACTGTACCCTTTTCCACCACCATGCAGTTTTTTACGCTGAAACCTGCCCGTACCAGACATTCGTAATGATATGGGTAACAGTCAAACCGTGTAAAAAAATAAGCATGGGCATTTTCTTTCAGGACACGGCAACTCTGTCCGGCAAACTTCTCATAGTCTATGCCATCGTCACCCTCCAGCATCCGGTGCTTTCTATTAGTGAAATTATTCTGGTAGGAAATCCCATACGGCGGGTCAGTAAGTATCATGGACACGGATTCATCCGGCATCTGCTGTAGAAGTTCCATGCAGTCCATACAGTAAATATGGTTCTGCCGTTCTATCCCTTTACTCGTGACTTATTCCCCCTTCCGTTTTCTATAACCATCCGGGTCATAATCCTTAAAATCCTTTACAGAATAAAACAGCCGCTTGTTGTTTACCCACCTCTGCATTTTCCGGGTTTCCTCTGGCGCTGTCGGCTTTTCATATACCATCACATAAGGGTCATATCCCATGTCACGCAAAGTATAGATACGGTATAAATCCTGCTCATGGGTGCTGCCATAGTTGGTAAGGACGTAGACACGTCTTTTCCGCTTATCCTTTACCGTTGTCAGCTCCAGAAACTTCCTAAAATACGGTGTCAGGTCATCTTCCGGGTTATCCCACGCAAAATGCAGCATTTTTGTCTTTATTTGATTCAGTGCCTCCGCCTTTTCCGGCGTTATCAGCCGCACATCAAGCCCCTGCGTGAAATCAACCTCTGCCCCGCTGTCCGCAAGCTGCCCTAAGAGCCTCTCCCAATCAGGGCAGGCTAAAATGTTTGCGTCAAGGAGCTTGATCTCCTTTTCACCTCCCCAGAATTCAGACAGGTCAGCCACCGCCACCGTCTTTCTTCCCTCTTTATCCCCGACAATGCAGAATCCGCATCCACGGGGGCATCCTCTGGAAAGGAAACCGTAGGCCGTTCCCGCAAACTGCGGGTACAGCCCATAGTCCGGGTGTGTATGCTCCACAGCGTCCGGCAGCTTATTGTCAAGGCCGTACCCTGTGCCGCCCTTTATGACGTGGCAAGCCTTTATGTTCCCTTCATAATCTTTTGAATAAGTGTCCGTGAATACCCTGCTCATATAAACAAGGTCATAGCACTTTCCATTGTCATACCATTCCACCATATCGCCCCTTGCCTTATGGTAAGCGGACAGCTTCATCAGGCAGAGGTTCGGGAAACGGTGTCCGTCCACATCAATCAGCCCTATTTTCAATCCGTTTCCTCCTGCTTTACGCTTTCCTCCGGCCTTGTGTTCATGATCGCAAAGGTCTTTGTGTCTGCCGGGTACTTATCCACGAATGGGATAACCACGTTGTCAAACAGGATAAGCCCGCTTCCCGGCTCGGAATTGGTCACATGTGCAAGCTGCTTCTCGGACAGCCCTAACTTGTCGGCAAGTATCGCCTGATCCTTTGCGTTCTGGTTCAGCAGATAAACAAAGTCGGAGTTGCCAAGAATCCCCTCGATTTCCTCCGATTTCAAAAAATCGCCCACGTTCTGCGTCAAGCCTGTGGGTATGCCGCCCCATTTCCGGAACCTTTTCCAAATCTCCACCGAATAGATTGCTGTCTGCCGTTCTTTTAAAAGCAGGTGGAACTCATCACAGTAGTACCTCGTTGCGACTTTCCGCTCCCGGTTCTGCGACACCCTGTTCCACACCGCATCCTGCACGATCAGCATCCCAAGCTCTTTTAACTGGTTTCCCAAATCCCTGATATCAAAGCACATGATACGGTTCTGCGAATCCACGTTTGTACGGTGGTTGAAATAATTCTGTGAGCCATGCACATACAGCACAAGGCTGTTTGCGATCCGCACCGCTTTCTGCTTTGCTTCTTTCTGCATCTCCGGCGCAACGTCTTTCGGCTCATACTTTAACAGCGCATTATATAAATCCTCCAGGAGCGGCATATTCTCCGGCTTCGGCTCTTTAAAATACCTGTCATAGATATGCTTAATGCAGGTGTCGATAATGCCCTTTTCGTCATTCTCAAGCCCGTCCTTCCCTCCGGCTATCAGATCGCACAGCGTAATGATAAAGTCCGATTTCAGCTTTAACGCTTCCCGGTCATTCTTATGGGAAAGCTGAATGTCCATCGGGTTTAAGTAGTCCTTTGAATTGGTTGCAAGCCTTACCACCTGCCCGCCCAGCGCACCCACAAGGGCAAAATATTCTCCCTCCGGATCACAGACAATCACATCGTCCCCGGTCATAAGGAAACAGGATAAAATCTCCCGCTTTGCGGAAAAGGACTTCCCGGAGCCGGGTGTGCCGAGGATTACCCCGTTCGGCGTCCGCAGCTTCTTCCTGTCCGCCATAATCATGTTGTTACTGAGTGCGTTCAGGCCGTAATAGATTGCCGGGGCAGGCATGAAAAGCTCCTGCGTACAGAAAGGCACCAAGATTGCCGTACTCTTTGTGGTAAGCACACGCTCTATCCCCGTATCATTACAGCCAATCGGTGCGGAAGCCATAAGCCCCTGCTCCTGTAAATACTGCATACACCGGAGGTTGCAGTTCGCCTGCTGGATAATGCCGGACACCCTCTGCGTGATGTTCTCTAACGCCCTCTTGCTCCTGCCAAAACAGGTAATGAGGAAAGTCATCTTGATAATCTTCTGGTTGCTGGTGTTCAGATCGTCAAGCAGCTCCAAGGTGTCTTTTTCATAAGTGATGATGTCCGTGGGCAGAATATCCATGTCATAGCCGGAGCGCACCGCTTTTTTCTGTTCCTCGATTTTCATCTTCTGGATATTGGTAAGCGCCCCTTTTAACATCTTGATCGCCTTTACCGGGTCCATCGTCTGCATATGCAGCGTGATTGTCAGGTTATCATCAATGTCAAGGAGCTTCTTTAACAGCTCGTCATTGAACCTCGGCGCAATGATGTCAAGGTAATGGACGCTCCCGTACATCTTCCCTGATTTGAAGCGGCTCGGATAACGGAAATCGAATCCCGGCGGCGCTATGTAGTCCTTTACGCTCTTTCCCGATTCCGACAATTCCTTAAATGAAAAACGGAAAGGCTCCATTGTGTCCTGGTTGAAATACTCATGCAGGACACGCAGGCGCTCCTTCCCGTCAAGGCTCCTGGCATGGGTGCCGAGGTTTAAAAAATTCTTGATGACATCGGCTTCTATGCTGCCCATCTTCGCCTTTGCCTCCTTGTAGCCCTTGCACTCAATGCCAAAAATAAGGTATTTTGATTTAATAATCCCGTTATTGCCCTTTGCTGCCTGTTTCTTTAGCATTTCCGTGTATTCCTCACGGATATCGTCAAATTCATCGCCCCGCAAAGGTATGTCAAACTGGTCTATCAGTGTCTGCTCGTTGACCTGCCTGTTGAATAAAAACAGCTCAAACCGTATGGACGGGTCAAAATAGTTGATGAGCCTGCTGTACTCCTCTAAAATCTCGCCCTGATCCTCTATCTCCAGAAGGTCATAGTTGATGTCAAAAAACTCAACCATTTTTGTATAGTAACCGGAAGATACCTGGCAGATGCCGTCACGGTACATCTTCTTGAACGTGATCGTTTTCTGCGCCGTGTCCGGCTTTTCCTGGTTCCTGTCATTCCCGGCAAGGGTATTTTTCAGTTCCCTTAACCGTTTCTTTTCCGAAAAGTTAAGCCCCGCCTTCGGCCCGGCTTTGCTGCCCTGCGGCTTTTTCCTCAAGGTAACGCACCTCCTTCTTTAATTTCTCCCTCTCCTCCAACTGCTTGTAGAGGTTTTCCGATTTATAGGGACGTATCCCCGGCGTGAGTATCTTCTGCCTGAGCATGAAGTACAGAATCTTCTCCGCCGGGAATCCGTCTTTTTCATACATTGCCAAAAAGAAAAACGGCAGCATGAGCGCTACCATGATGAGCGCCGAAGCCTGTGTGCCTAACACTCCCTTTGTCACAAGGTAAAAGGGTATCCCCACCGCCGCTGCGCCCCCAAAGCAGATAAGCTGGCGTTTGGTAAGGTTCATCGCCACCTTTGTCTTGATGCCGCTTAAGTTTTTTGGCACTGCTACTGATATTGCCATAAGCATTGTGACCGGATTCTTTACATCTCCGGTGTTTCCTCCTTCCCGCTGATGATATGGAATTGCTGTCTGTCAATGGGCATTCAGCACACTTTTTGCGAGCGAGCCTGTCTTGAAAAGGCTGAAGCACAAAATAACCGTGTATGCCGCCACCGACCAGAGCGCCGTGTGCAGGTTTCCCGCCACTGCGACACTGGAAACCAGTACCGAATAGATGCCGACACAGACCATTATGAAAAATCCCTGGAACGCCAGGGCGCAAAGCCCCTTGATGTAGTTGTTCCCGATACTGCCCCATTCCCGGTTGCTTAACGTCGCAAAGGGAACCGGGGCCACTGAAATATAAAGGTATATCTCTATCATGCGCCCGTATAGAATGACGGTGATGAGGACGGACATGATTTTCATACACAGGCTGACGATCATGGTTTCTATCCCAAGCCCGATCAGTTCGCCAATGCCCATAGTGGAAATCTGGCTGTTGAACATATTTGTCAGCGTGGCCGTCACATCAATGCTCGTGGAGCCTGATATGACGCCCGCCGCATTTGTCACGATATGGTTGCCCACATCGAAAACCGCCATTGTGATGTCAAAGGTCTTGCTGAGCAGCATCACTGCGACACACGCTTTCACGAGGTAGCGGAAAAAGAACTCGCTCCCTACCTCGTGCATGTTGTTTTTGTCCATTGCCATCGTTATCAGCTCATAACAGAGGATTGCGCTGATGATAAGCCCCGCTATGGGAATCATGACATTCTCTGAAAGGTTCCGGATCATGGAAAAAATGCTCCCGTTCCATGCGCTGGGTGTCTGCCCGACTTCCCCGGCAATCTCGCCCACTTTCGTATTCACGTCCGTGAACATCGTGCTGAGGTTGTCAAGCACCCACCCTTGCAGCATTTCCTTTATAAATTCAGTGATCTTGTCAATGATCGCCCCCATGAATTATGAGAACAGGCTCGTAAGCTGTGGGATCACCGTCTGCGCCACGATTACAATGCCTCCGCCACTCATAA
>OFFY01001958.1_pt1 | contig 15687 bp, 6 predicted proteins | sample 1521481 | NCBI WGS metagenome assembly OFFY01 (sample SAMEA3504117, study PRJEB24116) | mouse gut metagenome | biome: mouse gut; feature: mouse-associated habitat; material: faeces | place: Denmark | collected 2011
AGATAGAACGATTTTTTAACCGATTAAAACAGTCAATTTTGCTGCTTTGTACTCCTCGCCTTTATCATAAACATTGTTGCCGTTTTTATCCTCAAAAACACGACCTGTTAGAGTTGCTAACTTCACTTCATTTACAATTGTTAGAGGGATGTTTTTAGCAGTAGAGGTTACTGTGAAAGCATAAGGTTCTGTTTCTAATTTATAACCATCTACTACTTTTGTTTGTTTTAATGTGTAGCTACCTGTTACATCAGTAGAGAAAGTTACTACATTGTTTTCTGGTTTGCCAGAGATAACTTCTTTACCAGAGGCATCATAAATAGTGTATTCTGCATAAATGTCTTTTCCTTTATTGTTTCTTGTGGTGATAACAATATTTGTTTTACCAGTAACAGTTGCACTGAAATCCGGAGAGGTATTGGACTCGTTAGGTTACAAATGGTTTGAATATTGCCATACCATTAGAATCTGTGTATAGTGTTTCTGAATAAGAAGAGCTATTACATTTTAATGTAAAGCTCAATACTGGAATCACTTGATTTAATTCATTTACAGCAACAATGCGAATATAGCCATTGCTCATAGGATTGCTGATGTTAATGTTGTTGCTGCCATTGTTGTTGTTTCCATTGTTGTTATTATTGTTATTGTTATTTCCACCGTTACCATTCAAATAATTTACAATTGTAATTTTGGTTAATTCGTTTGCTTTGATTGTAAAATTCGTTTTAGTGTTGTTCAACATATAAGATAGTACTGCTTCTGTTTGTACAGCATAGTATTTCCTGATAGACAACTCAATAGAGGTCAATTCAGAAACATGTAATGTCTGCACTAATGTTCCTTCTTGACGATAAACTTTTACTGTGCTGTCTGTTAGAATGTTGCCATCAGAAGATTTATTTTCTACTTGTAAAGTTCCCATATAATTGATAGATTCAAAATTTACTTCTACAATTTGGTTTTTGCTAATTTTGTAGTAGTTAATTGTGTTGATTGTATATAGTTTTGTTCTGTTAAAGTAATAGTTTGTGTTACTGGTCTGCTGTATCCTGATACACTATCAAATAAGTTCGGAAATAATATCATTTCCATTTCCGGGCAAAGATGGTGTGTTGCCATTGCTTGTGTTATTGTACCATTAGAAGGTGGGTTAATTGGGTTCCTAGAGATACGATAGGCTCGTTAGAGGAACCATTATTGTTATCTTCATTGTTGTTCTCGTTAGATGGTGGAGTTGTTACAGGGGGTACTGTAGAAGAATTATTATTTCCTCCGTTTCCACCATTATTTGTAATGTTTCCATTTTCATCCACAATAATATCTGGATTGTTAGAGTCGATGGTTAATGCAGAAAACTCTACTGGGTGGAATAAAGAGGCAAGTAAATTTAACTCTCTAGTATCAGCAGAAGCTGTCTTATTAGATGGTTGATTTGCTAAAGCTCCCATTGTGTAAAGAATATCAGAATATCCTCTAGGCTGATGTGTTCTAACACAACCTGCATTATCTGCTAAAATTTTGGTGTTATGCAAATAACCAAATGCTGGTTTGATTTCCCAGATATAGTAATCGCCAGCAGGGATATCTTCAAATATTGCTTTGCCAGAAGCGTTAGAAGAAACAGCTTTATAGAGCATATCAGTGTCATGATCAAACAACCCAAGTACTGCACCTTCAATTGGCTTTTTAGAAATGCTGTCCAGTTTCATAACAGTAATAGAACCTTTTACTCTTGCATTGAATATTTCTACAATAGACATATCTCCAGCTTTCAGTACATAACCCTTACCTGTTAGGTTTGTTTGATACCAGCCAGCAGGTGCTGTTTTCTGAATAATAGTATAGGTTCCTTGTTCCAAGCCAGGGAAGATTGCTTCACCAGAACTATTTGTTGTTCTGGTTGGACCAGCAGGCTCGTTAGAGTCATCTTTCATAATCTCGAACGTTGCACCGACAACTGGATTACCAAAATCATCTTTACAGATAACTTTTACAGAGCCAGTGTATTGGTTCAGGCAAACTGATTTCACCATTCACTGTAGTTTCTACTTTATAGATTTCCCTTGCAACACCCTTAATAACAGAGAATACAGAGATGCTTGCATTTGGTACTGGGTATCCTTTGTCATTTACAACACGTACTGTAATCTCACCTTTTTCAATGCTGTTTTTAAATATCAATGTTTGATGAAGATTATCTACCTTGATAGAGACAGATTGTCTGCCTGCTGTTTGTTTGTAGTCTGGTGGTGGTGTAATTTGTGTTACAACATAGTTACCATAATGCACCTGTTCAAACACATTAGCAGAAGAAGCATGAGCTGTAAGCTCATCAATAAATGTCATAGTACCATCTGGTTCTACACGATGCAATTGATAAACTGCACCCCAGATTGGTTCTTCTGTTGTCATATCTAAGTTGACAATGGTGATAGAACCTTTGATGATTTTATTTTCGATGATAATAATATCTCTAGGACTTTGGTCTTCTACAGCAAAAGCCTTTTCTGTATAGTTAGGGGTATAGCCTTCATGTGCTGTAACTTGTTTGTATGTGTAATTACCATAAGGTAATTTGAATGTTGCAATACCTTTTTCATTTGTCCATCTGGTATCGAACAATGCACCATCTTTATAGACATCAATACGAATGTTAGGCAGCAAATCAAATGTATCGGAGATTACTTTAAATTGCTGTTCTACTGTATATTTTGGTGCTTGTAGCCATACATTGATTGTTGTTTTATCATTGTTGATATTCATGGTTACTTGGTCTGCCTGCTCATAACCATCTGGTGCTTTTGTTTCTCTAAAGACATAGTTAGAGCCTAAAGGCATATCTGTGATTTCTACAAAATCATTATCAAGAGTTACTTCCTGCACAGAACCATCTGGTTTATGAATGGTTACAATGGATTGTCCTCTTGTATAATTGTTAGAGGTGTCAAGTCTGTGAATACGAAGTGTGACACATTTTCCTAATGTTTTGTAAGTAGCACTGTCTGTTAAATCTACATAAGTGTAAACAGGTGCAACCCATATGTTTTTGCCACTGCTAGAATACAGTAATCCTAAATCTGGTTGTAAGAATTTACCTTTTAAGTTGATTGTAACATCAACATATCCGAGCGCCTTCTTTACTTTAATATAGTAATTTGTGTTAAACTCAGGATGGGTTACTTCAATACCATCTAATGTGGAAAGAGTTGGTCTTTCTGCATTAGGGCTGGAATTACCATGTAATTTAGATGTAATTTCATAATCCAAGAAACACCCGTTAGATGTGTCATAAACAGCATCTGTTAGGAATGTGACAGGACCATAAAGGTAATAATCTTTAGAGTCATCTACAATAGGTTCTTGGTCATTGTAACGAATTCTAATTTCTGGTTTTGTGCCTTGATGAATGTAAGCTGCTGCTTTAGAGTAGTAATCTACTTGAGCAGTAGACATACCATCTTGGCAAGTCTTCATAATTGCTGGACCAAACTTTACAGGGTCTGTGGCAACAAATCCTTTTAGAATGTCCATACGACTGTCATAATAAGAAGCTGCTTGTTTACCGCCTACAAGATTCACAATGGTTTTCTGATTGAACATAATGTGTGCAAAGAGGTAGGCAATCACACTGTCGTCTGATACAGGTCGTGCGTCTCGATAAGTGTCAGCGGAAAACTTCTCCATGATACCGCCACCACCAAAAGCAACTAATGTCCAAGTGGTGTTAGGCGGTACGTCCCATGTAGGAGTCATACCTACGACTGGTAATTCCATTGCACCTGGAAAATCTTTTTCTGGTGTAACGCCCACTGCATGCATTCCTTCCGCTGCAATGGGAATACTATGCTCACCAACTTCAATAGAGCCAGTTACAGCATGAAAGTCTAATTTTCTACCAGTTGTAATGTTGCTGACAAGAAAGGTACAGCATAACATGAGAGACAATGCCTTGTTTAAAAAACTTTTTTGTTTACTCATTTCTTGAATTCTCCTCTCTTATTAGAATGAATGCTTTGGTACAAAAAACAGAAAAGGTTGACACTTAAAATTATGTCAACCTTTTTAGATACATCTTAACTAATAGAGCTGGGAATAACAATTGTATTTTGTTTGAGTATCTCTTTTTATACAATTGGATTAGCGTCTATTAGCTAAGAGATACTATATACAATACAACTTTTTTATGTTAACTATCTTTTTACAGTGTAAAAAGAGTATACTAAAACCTCCCTTTCTTTACAGATTTTTCTACTACGTATGTTGCTATAATGAAAATTATGAACTGAATTTGAATGTAATGATGACAAAATTAATTTAAAATACATTTTTTATTAGAAAAATAAAATTAGCTTTTTTAGAACTTGTTAGATGGTAAGAGTAATGTGGAAACTTTCCACATATTAGTGGAAGATTTGGTAGAAAGTATGTGGAAAGTAAAATGTTGATTTCTCGGGATTTAACGAACTTGTTAGATGGGAATGATGTGGAAACTTTCCACACAGTTTTCACGTACTTTCCACTAAGTTTCCACTTCAGACTTGTTAGATGGATTATGACTGATGTATGGGTGTGTGACTTGTTAGATGGGTTGAGATGGATAGAGGTTGTTAGATGGATGTAATTGGTATTTATGGATAAGGCTTGTTAGATGAGTTAGACTTGATAGGGACTTTTTAGAGAAGAAAAAAAGAGGTAGTGTTGAAGCTCCTCTTTAGAGCCAACACTACCTCTTGAATGTTACCTATTAAATAGACGTTTGATTTCATTGCGATGCAGTAAAATAAGAATAGCTGCAGACACAATGGCAATCAAGAATGGAACGACTGTACCCATTGATAAAGGCGTTGTACCTGTTTTAGGGGTCTTTGTCACCACTGGGATTTTAGAGTTCTCTACTGTGATACTTTCTAATGTATTTTCTATAGAGATGGTAATAGTGATACTATTCTGTACATCTAAAACATAACCAGTAGGTGCTTGTGTTTCAACAACTTTGTATGTTCCGAAAGGAAGAGTTACATTTGCTGTGCCATTAGAGTCAGTCATAACTGTGCGGACATTTGCATTTGTTGCTGTGTCTATAATATCAAATGACGCACCACTTAGTTTCTCTTTAGATGTAGAATCCACTTTAGTGATGACCAGTGTGCCATTTGCAGGTTTGTTATAAAACACAACTTCATTTGCTGCTGTGCCTGCTGTTGCTTGTACAGATTTAGGAGTACTGTCCATTTGATAACCTTGAACACCTTTTGTTTCTGTTACGGTATATTGTCCCACTGGAACATTGATGTAGATAGAACCAAGATTATCTGTTGTATGAACAGACTTGTAACCGTTAGAGCCAGTGATTGTAAACTCTACGCCAGCTAAAGGAGTAGAAGAACCTTCCACGTATTTCTTGATAGAAATCCATGCACTTTCTTCTGTAACGATTTCTTTGTTTGTAATTGTTACCTTTTTGCTGTCACCATCAGAAACAGCAACCTTAATTTGGTCTGTTATTTTTTCGTAGCCAGGTAAGCCCTCAATTTCTTGAACATAATAGGTTCCATCATCAAGGTCTTCAAATTTTACAATACCTCTACTGTCAGTGTATCCTGTTTCGAGCAATTTTCTTTTCTTGTCATAAAGACCAACTTTAACACCTTTTAGAGGGTTATTGTCTTGGTCGACTTTATAGACTGTGATAAGGTTGTATACTGTCTCCTCATCCTTTTCATTGTAAATAGAAGTTTCTACAACGTTCGTGTTAGAGTTGACAGTTACAGGAATAAAGCCTTCTTTTAGGATGTATCCTTTAGGGGCTTTGATTTCTTTTAGATAGAACTGTCCTGGATAGTCTACTTCAAAATAATCAGAACCATCTGGTATTGTAGTTGTGATGGTACCGATTTGTTTGTAATTGGAATCATAAACACCAATGACCGCATGTTCTAATGGTGCTTTATTGGTCGTATCTTTCTTATAAACTTTAAGGATATATTTCTCCTTATCGCTCTGTTCATTATATATTGTTGTTTGCACTACATTATTTGTTTTAGAAACAGTTACAGGAATAAAGCCTTGTTTTAATGTATAACCATCTGGTGCTTTGATTTCTTTTAGATAGTATACGCCTGGACCTTGCACTTTGAATGTTCCTTCCCCGTTAGGGAGAGTAGTTGTGAAAGTACCCAAAGAAACATTAGGTTCTGTGAACACTTCAAATGTTGCATCTGCTAATGGAGCTTTATTTACAACATCTTGTTTGTACACTTTAATCCAATATTCTTGTTTATCCTCTTGCTCATTATAAATTGTTTTTTCTACAACGTTGGTGTTAGAGCCAACTGTCACCGCAATAAAGCCACTCTTTAGAACATAACCATATGGGGCTTTTACTTCTTTCAGATAGTATGTACCTGGACTTGGTACTTTGATTGTCACATCTCCGTTAGGAATGGTAGTCCATTAGGGGCTTCTATAGTGATTGTGCCAACTTTTGTTACTTTATCTGATTTGAAAACATCAAATACCGCACCTGCAATAGCAGAGTCATCTAAACGGTCTTTCTTGTAAATCTTAATCCAGAACTCTGGAAGTTTTTCATTGTAGATAGTTTTTTCTACTACATCCGTTTCAGCATCTACTTTTACTTGAATATAACCAGAAATGATTTCATAACCATCTGGGCTTTGTTTTTCTTTCAAGTAGAATATGCCATCACCAGAAACTTCGAATGTTCCAGTACCGCTAGGGATGGTTGTTGTAAGTTCACCAAGTTTCACATAGTTAGAGTCAAACACTTCAAATACTGCTTCTCCAAGAGGTGCTTTATTTTCAGCATCTTGTTTGATGACTTTAATGATATGTTTCTTTTTAGTATTCTCTACGGTTTGCGTATAGATTGCCTGGTCATTAGAAACATCAAATCTGTACTTAGTGTTGTTAGGTTCATAACCTGTTGGTATTTTTGTTTCACGCAAATAGTATGTTCCAAGTTCTTCTACTGTAAATTTTACTTTACCAGATTCAGGAACTACTTTTACATCAACAATATTTCTTTGTTCATCGTACAAAGTAAATTCTGCACCTGCTATAACATTCTTAGAAGCACTATCTATTTTAGTGATTTCAATAGAATATTTCGGTTTTTCGAAGTTCTCAAAAATAGGAATGTTTGCTTCTCCACCTTCTGGATATGCCTGTACTTCTACAAAACGGTCGTCAAGCTGATAATTAGATGGAGCTTTTGTTTCTTTGAAATAATATATTCCAGGTTCTGGAACCTCAATAGATGGGGTTAAGCCATTGCTATCTGTAAGAATAGGTTGTGTGTTGAGCTTGGTTGTTTTGTCAGCTTTATAGAGGTCAAACTGTGCACCTGCTAATTTCTCTTTAGAGTCACCATCTATTTTGAGAAGTCTAACAAAGTAATCTTTCAACTCGTTAGAGACATTTAGTTTGCAGAAGAAAATGTTTTCTTTTTCTTCAAATGCAATAGGTCTCATGCCATCATTGAGAATATAATGCTCGGGTGCAGAAACTTCCTGTACAGAATAGTTCTGGCTGACTGTTAGATTGTTCCATTCAATCATACCATTTTCATCTGTGTATTTGATGTCGCCTATTTGCTCTCCATCAAGGAACAATTTGAATCCTGCACCTTTTAATGGTTTATCAAGGTTGCCCTTTTCATATTTGTATACTTGAATGGTAGCAGGTTTAGAAGCATTAAATACTTCTTTTGTGATTAAGATGTCTGTATCATTTGTTGTAATAGACATAGGTGTACTATCTGCTTTGTAAGGAGTTGGTACACTTTCCTCTTTGAGGGTATAAGTAACGCCTCTTGTTAGATTGTTGAATTCCAAAATACCATCTCTGTTTGTTGTGCCAGATACAGATTTGCCATTGAGAGTTAAGCTGAATACAGCACCTTGTATTGGTTTGCTGTCAGCTGCATCTTTCTTGATGACACGAAGTGTTAGAGGAACTCTATTGTTTATGACTTCTAGCTGAATGTGCTGACCAATTAAGTCACCTAATTGGTAATCCGTGTTATCTGTATTGATTGTGATGTACATTGGATTTATTCCGATGTATGTGGTAGGTGTTTCTGTTTCGACTAACCAATAATTTCCAAGTGGTAAGTCTTTAAATAAGAATTCTCCATTTTCATCTGTAAACTTGTGTTCTACAAGTGTACAATCATCTATGTTGAATTTAGATGGATTGAATTTACCATCATAGTGATAAAGTGTAAATCCAACATTAGGTAGGAAATTTCCTTCATTGGTCTTTTTGTAAACAGAAATAGAACCCGTTTTGCGTTTGTTTTGAACCAGATTGTAAGTACTCCAATTGTCATCTGCAAACTGTCCTAAATTGTTCATCTGATAGATCTTGAGAGGAATTTCCTCGTTAGAGGATACATAGATAGAATCGTCTGGCAAAATCTCTTTTGCATAGTATTCTCCATAATATAAATCATCTGTTGTGAAAACACCTGTGCTGTCTGTTTCATATGTACCAATCAGAGTGTCCTCGTTAGAGCCACGTTTGTAGACTTCAAATGTGATACCAGAAATACCTGCTGTTTCTGCTGGTGTTGCAGGACGTTGTTCCAGTACTTCTGTCTTTTTCACTCTTGCTTTGAATTTGGCATCATTAGTTACTTCAAAAGTATAAGCTCCTTCTGTAATGCCAGATTCTGCTGGAGTAGTTGTTTTGATGTCAATAGGAACTAATTCCTCATTAAGGAAGTATCCTCTGTTTGTGTTGGTTTCTTGCAGGTAAAGCGTTTCATCGGAGTTTGTGTAGAGGTATTTTGTACCTGTCACATTCCAGATGACATAGCCTGTACCATCAGAAACACCAGTAACTTCTACATTGTCAATTTTTAGAGGTCTCTTGTTAGAGTCGAGTAATTTGAAGCTGACATCTTCTACACCGTATTTGGTGATAGAATCAACTTTTTTCACAACTACTTTGTACTCTGGATAATTGGTGATTATTTTGCTTGTTGTTGTCATGTCTGCACCAAGTGTAATTTCAAATGGTTTAGAATCCAATTTGTAAGGTTCAGGTACATAAGTTTCTTTCGCATAGTAAGTGCCTGCTGGGAGTTTGATAGAAACATCTCCGTTTTGGTTAGATTCACCATAAGCTACTTGTCTTGTGCAGTTAGCGTCTGAATAGATTTCAAATGCTGCACCTTGAATTGGTTCGTGTTTAGAACCTTCTTTGTGAATGGTGAAATCATATTTGTGAATCTGGTTTGTGAGTTCAAGTTGTGTTAGAGAGTAAACTAAATCTTGACTTGCTACTACTTCAAACTCTTCTGCTTCATATCGTGTACCGTCAGAGGAAACTGGTGGAACAGTTTCTACCAGCCATACAGTGTCGCCTACTGTGTACTGATAATCTACAGAACTAAATACAAATTTACCATCATCGCCCATTTTCTGAGGAAGTCCGATTCTTCTACCAGAACGAGAACCATCTGGGTTAGAAGCATACATCGTGAGTTCCATGTTAGAATCCCAAATACGAGCACCTGTATCTTTGTCTTTCTTTACTACTTCCATTGTTGCAGGTCTGTTGTTTACGACTTTAAGAGTAATTGCTGGGGCTTCACCTGGAGCATCTGGTACTCTGAATGAAAATCTTGCACCATCTCCGAATGTGTTCCATGTAGAGGTTCCTACTATCTGAATTTCTGGATAGAAGGTATCTGGGAAGTTAATTTCTTCGATAGTGTAAACGCCATAGGTAGGAACTTTAAAATTCATATAACCTGTAGATTCCTGCTCAGAACGGTCATAAGTGATTGTTGTCATCCAGCCTTGATAGGTGGTGTCATCGCCAGTATAACGAACTTCAAACTGTGCTGGACCATCATAGTAAGGAATGTGTGTAAAGTTAGAATCTGGTGTGCCTTGCATTGTTGTTGATTTGGATTGTTTCTTTGCAATGGCAACAGTGTATTCTTTTTCAGTAATATCTTCTACGTTCTTTACAGAGATTGAAATTTCTGGGCTGTTCTCTGATAATGTGAATGCTTGTCCTGGGTTATAGGTTACTGACATATTTTCTGGAATGTCGACCTCTTCAATCCAGTAATCTCCTAACATCATGTCTTCCATAGAAAAAGTAGGATTATCAGCAGAAATTGTAATTTCTTGATTAGCACCACTGGTATCACCAAAAGAACCTGTCCATAATCTAAATGTTGCAGAAGGTGGATTAGTTGTTGGTGTTTCAACAGAGTAATTCTTTTCATACCACTCTTTAGAAAGAGTAAGTTTTCCAAGAACTTTTTCTTCTGGTTTATTTTCAGCATCTAATTTATATTCAATAGCAGATTCCCCATTAGAGAGAGTAATTTGCTCTCCATTTTGAAATGTCTTTTCTTCTCCAAGCCAATTCAAACTTTTTACATAGGTTTGTTCTCCATAGCCAGTAGCTGCTTCTACTTCTTCAAGAATCCATTTAGTACGTAACATTCTATCAAGTTCATCTTTATCCTCGCTATAGATTTGGAATGTTAATTCATCATTTTCATCTGTTACATAGGCGTTGGGAATAGAGGAATGTCTTCTGTTGGTAGTTGATGTAGCAAAATACTTATTGTTTCTTGATTTCAAAACGAAGGCAACCTCTGGGATTGTTTCGGCTGTTTCAGCGTCTTTCTTGATAATCTTTAGAACAACAGGCTCTGTTACTTCTTCTATCTTGTTCACAAATATTTCACGACCATTGTTAAGAGGGTTGGAATATTTTAGGAAGTCCATTGTGTAACCTCCACTATCTACAAAACTTGTAATGTAATCAATTTGTTTTTTTGCAACACCAAGTGCTGGGTTAAAACGTTCTTCCACTCTAACGTGTTCGGAATCAATCCACCAATAGGTATCTACTGGTTCTCCAGCATCGAAAGGTGTCCACTCGTACTTATCAGGAAAATCTCCTTGTACGATACGTGCTTGGAACATATTTACTCTATTGCCACGAACTGGAGCAACATAGTACACGCTCTTATCTTCTTCTGCTTGGAATACAAATTGAATGTTATCCTTGTAATCTGTTTCTGTAATATTTAGATAGTTACCATCTTCATCTACTAACTTGTTGACGTCACCTACTTCTTTAAAGAAAGCGATAGGGTCATTTTCCACGTTAGAGTAAACATGGTAATCCATTACTTGAGCACCTTTTAAGTTGATACCTTTTACTTTACCGTTGTCGACATAGAAGATATCTCCAGCGTGTTCTGGGTTAATATTGTTAGGGTCTTCTAATGGAGTTGCTGCGGTTCTTGCCCCTTCTGGCAATACAATTCTGTCATTGACTTGTGTGCCGTCTTGGTTGCCTGCAGGAATATCAATCTCAATAGGGACACCTAAACGTTCTGGTTCTTTTTCCGTTTCACAAGTTTGTAAGAAAGAAACCTTTCTAAAACTGTAATCGACTTTTTCATACAGCATATACCATCCAGGAATTAAACCGCCATAAGCAACATTACCATGCAGGTCTGTCGTTTGCTGTCCTCTTTGTCCAGAGGTATCTGTACAAATAATCCATTCATACCTGTTAGGGTCACTTTCTGGAAGTTCTGGATGTCTGTCTGCTAAAGTATAAAGTATAAATGTTTTCTTTTCAAGAAGTTCACCATACTCATTTGCTTTATGCAAGTCAATGTTGGCAAGTCTCAATTCGAGGTCAACATCAGCACGAAGCACACCTGTTAGAGTGTCGGAAACCAAGAATCTTTGAATGTTGGTAGATTTGTTGTGCCAATCGGAATTTGTTAGATTGTAGCCCACTTGTGTCATGGTATCACCAGCAACGCCCATGCCTACAGTTACTCGAGGGATTGCTGTGTTATAAATGAGTTCAGGGTCTTTTCTGACTGCAATATAGAATTCTCCACGACCCCAGTTGTTAATGATGTATTTAGGGTCTTTAGGGTTTACATTGTACTTCTCATTGTACAAATCTTTAGGAGTGGTAACGCCGTCCCAATAGGTAGGCTCGTGACGAACAACCTCGTTAGGGTGTTCAGACTCAACTCCTAAATCAACATTCTTTAGAGGAACATTGCCGTTTACAACTTCATAGGACTGCATAAGAGGTTTGCCATTGTCGTCTGGATTAGGATAATGGCTGATGTTTAAACCATCCCCATAGAGTTCAGTCTTTCTTCTGTCCGTTCCAGATTGTCCCATATTGTTAATGATAGGTTCTGATGTTAAGATAACGTAGTCAGCGTAATTGCCCTCTTTAGACATAATAACTTCATCACCACGTTCTGCAAAACCTTCTGTTGCAATGTTCTGTGCAAAACCGATTGTCATTCTGGATTCTGGATAATCTGTGTGAGCATAGAATGGACCTACTAACATATAATCAGCAGGAGTTGACATTTCACCATCGCCATACATAAAACTAGCATTATCCATTGTTTCAGACTGTGTAGGGTCATCTACGTTGAAATGATACATTTTAACGATGTCTGCTGGGTCTCCATATTTTTTGGTAATGGAAGTATTCCATGTGATAGGAGAGTTAAAGGTAGCAGGATTGTTTACAGAGTCGTCCAAATTCTTAATATCTTTCAACTTGTTAGGAAGAATATCCCTTGTCATTTTGTTGTTGATGTATTCTGCAAGTAATATCATTCTATCAGCGTTTTCCCCTGCAGAACGTCCATTAGGCATAGCACCTGTAATGTCACCTGCAAAGATATAGTTAGGACCATGCTGGTCTCTAAATGTTGGCATAGACCATGCAGGCTGTGTAGAAGTGCTGCCTTGATAATTCAGGTCAGCTGCTGCTGTTTTAGCACCAATGCCAGAGCCAGAGAAGAAACGAGGTACAAAGGTATCTCCAATCTTGTAAGTGAATAAGTTATTGTTGCTGTAGTAGTTGTAAGTACAAATACTCAATAGACTGTAGAAAGCATTATAGAATTCTGCATTGGTATATTTCTTCCAATAAGGACTTTTTGTGTAAGAGGTCGCAAAGGCTTTACCATTGTAATCTCCTGCATTCAGTTTCAAAGAACTTATATTTTTGAAACTGGAAGAATTGATGTCATCTGGTGTTGCAACTGCTCGCTGCTGTGCTAGAGATACCCTTTTTAGAGGTGGTGTTGTGCCATCTGCTGCAAAATATTCACCATTATCAAACCCTAGTAGACGTGCTAAACTAAATGGGCTCTCGTTAGAGGCAGTCGTTGTTGCTGGTGCCACATATGGGAATGGTTCGCCTAAATCTTGATTAAAGAAGTAAGTAAATGGTTCACTCTTTTCTTTCCAGATATCTGGACCCGTCAATCCGTTAGGAGCTTCATCTTTGATGATTAAGTTACGGCTGTTCCATGCATCATCTGGGTGGTCAGTCTTTAGAATGTCACCTGTTAGACGCATTAGGAAGTATGCAGAGTTTGCACTTCTTGAAGAATGCAAGTTAGGGATTTTAGCACCTGCACTGCTAAGGTCGATAGACTTAATTCCATAAATAGGATTGTTAATCATCTCATCAGAAAAGCCATCTTCCTTGAGGCTGGCAAATGCAGAAGGTGGGAAAGTATAAACAGAACCCCCATACTGGAAGTATGGGATAACTGCTACAAATTTACTTTGATTGTGTCCCACTTCTGTGTATGCATAAGCTTCATCGTCATGTTCAACATACTTATTGATTTCTGCAAAATCTAAATCGTTAATTGTTAGATTAGGACTTGTAGCAGAAGGCTTTACAGAGAATATCATGTATCCCATTTTTGTTTCCTTTTCTTGTCCTGCTACTAAATAATGACGTTCTGGTTCTTTGCCCTGGTCTGTTCTAGTTGTGAAGACCAAACGAGTATTAAAATTTTGGTCTTCTGGTTTAGGTGGTGGGTCTGGTACAAATGTGTTACCACCGTTTCCACCAGTGTTCACCTTGGTAGGGTCTGTGTAGGCATCAAAATCCTTGTTATGCGTTAGAATGTCAATACGTGGTTCATGGGGAATTTTCTTGTCCCAATCGTCCCAATGTGCTGCATAGTTTCCCATCATAAAAGCAAGTCCATAGGAATGAATGAGCGGAGCACCTGTGTCAATTTGGTCTGCTGTTTTGAAAATTGCTCCGTTCTTGTTAGGGAGAGCACTTAAATGCTCGCAGCAAATAATCTGTTGTCCTGGATAAGCTATTTTGTCTTTGCTTGTTCTGTAGCCTGTATTCAGTACATACTCGTAACTTTTACGCTGAGAATCTGTCTGTCCAGAGGAGTTACAAAAACCATTGTGGCGTACAAATCCAGGATATTCGTTTATCAGTGGAAATTCAATGTCTTTAGAAGCTAACTTGGATTGTGTATCACTAAAGATTTCATAATAGAGTTTATCTTCTGGTGCTACAGTTGCTGCTGAGAAAACATTAGAAATTCCTGATAAAGATGAAATTACAAAAACACTAGCCATGAATAAAGAAAAATGCCTTTTTAGAGACTGCTTTCTTTGTGCCATACTTTTGCGTTTTTGATGTGGTTTAAAACCAATCATAACTGTAACCTCCTTCATTAAAATAATCTGTAGTTGCTATATGTGAAGAGCATAACGCCGTATAGTGTGGCTTTATGCTCGTAATGCTTTAATAGAATGTAGGTGACCTACTTCTATTTCGTGTGCAGTTACTCTTCATAAAACCATCTCCTTTCAATGCTTCAAAAAAAGATTATTTTGTTTTAATAAGAAGGTTATAAAACCTAAAATTTTTCTCTCCTTTCTTTTTGGTTAAGAAACAAAAAGGGAGCATCCGAAGACACTCCCTTACTGCTTTTGATACATGATTTTATATGGGGGTTTAGGGCAGAAATTGGTTTTTTATGATAGGTTTGAGAGATGGGAATTGTTAGATATCCTTATTAAATTGGTAATAATACTTTTTAGATAAAGTTGGATATTGCCATATATACTGTTTTTGAATGGGTATAATTGGTAATGGCTTGTTGATAGGGGGACTTGTTAGATAGGTGGTATCAGAATATTCTTAGATGGATTCTCTAGGTATTGCCTGTAAGACGGGTAGGGCTGGATAGGACAGTCGGGCTTCGCCCGCACCCTGATGGGGGATTAACCACAAAGAATTTTTAGAGGTAGGAGTAGGATTGTTAGAAGTGAAAAAAGGGACACCTGGCTTGTTAGATGTTCCTTTTGGATTGGTAGTATGTTATAATTGTTTGTTAATATCTCTTGCATTATAGAGTAAACGTCTAACTTCCATTACATTTTCTATTACTACATAATAAATTACATAATTTCGTACATAGATTCTGTAATAAGGATATTCTCTTTTTTTCTTAGAATGATAAGGTTCAAAAGAGGTAGGATTTGAAAGTCTATTTAATATTGCAGTTTCTATATCATCAACTAAACGTAAAGCTGCTTCTTTATTTTTCAGGGTATTGGAAATATAATTAACTGTATCTTTTAAATCTTGTTCAAATAATGGTAAATAACGAAGTTGATAAGATTTAGATTCCATTGATAGCACTCCTCACATTTTTAAAAACAGTTTCATGAGAAAGACGTTCTTTAGCTGTTTTGTCTGCTGCTTTTTGCCGTTCCTTTTCAGCTTTTTCATCCAGCTTTTTACATTCTTCATTAAATTTAATATGAGCCTCCAGCATTTTAACCTGTAACTTTTCTCGTT
>OFFY01001974.1_pt1 | contig 15598 bp, 12 predicted proteins | sample 1521481 | NCBI WGS metagenome assembly OFFY01 (sample SAMEA3504117, study PRJEB24116) | mouse gut metagenome | biome: mouse gut; feature: mouse-associated habitat; material: faeces | place: Denmark | collected 2011
GAGCCGCAACCGCCGCGAAGCGGCGGCGCTTGGCGGCGAGATGAGCAACTGTCCGGCGTTAGCCGGGAACCGAGGTCCATGCTTTATTTCTTAAAATATATAAATGACCCGTTAGCTCAGCCGGTAGAGCAACTGCCTTTTAAGCCGTGGGTCCGGGGTTCGAATCCCCGACGGGTCACCACCGCCGGAGCAAGCACCATATCGCTTGCTCCGGCTTTTTTTCAATAACTGCCTGCGGACAGCGTCACTATTTGTTGGACAGACAGCGGTCCCGGAGGTATAATGGTCTCAAAGGAGTGATTGTTATGCCCAAAATTGACGCCCAGTTGGGCATCCGTGTGACCAAGGACCTGAAAGACCGACTGACGGCTCAGGCCAAATGCGAGATGAAAAGCGTCTCCGCCCTTGTCGTTGAGGTAATGGAGGCATATCTGGAGTCTAAGGCAAATCAGAAGTAAAAACCCGCCCGGCGCAGTTTAGGAGGGTGTCCGTAAAACAGTAATCAAAAATGAATGGCAACTGTCAGTCAGGATTGGTTACAAAATACAAGGTTTTACGGAGGTTCCACTATGAACAAACTGTTATCGTGCGAGTTTAACATCGACACCGGCAATGTCGAGTTACACTACACGGACGGGAATATGATTATCATTGACTGCACCGAGGTCGAAAAGGAAGTCGCTATGAGCATCAACGCCCGTTCTGAATTGGACTGGCTCGTCTATAACGCCCCCTTGGACTATGCTGAGATGGTTCTCTGCGGTAATCTAGAAGGTTATCTCAGACAGGTTTCTGGCCCGCACAGCGGAATTGAAGGCAATTCCTAAATTTATAGTAAGCGAGCTGAGTATCAAGTCAACCGATACTCAGCTCGCTTTTTGTTTTTTCATACGGATAAGCGTATCTCTTTCATGCACCTTTAATTTGAAACTAACAAAATTGTTCTTTCTTCATCAGTTGCCTAACGGATGGATTGGGGTTCCCTTGGTTTTACAGGTATATCCATCGACATCATATTCAGCTTATTTCATGTTTGATTCAATGTGTTCTGCCATCTTTCCCCATTTCCCCTGATACAGAATCCAAGTCAGTCAGAATCAGACATGGAATACCTAAAAATTCAATGAAAGGAATAAACTCATAGGCATATGTTCCACCAATTTCGATTAGCGCATAATATTGGGCAGGCAATTTATATGTTTGAGAATCAAAGGCTCCTGCTCTGGCACACTTCTCAATCATATCGGGGAGCAATAGACGTTCTGATGCTCCTTCAACAAAAATTGCTTTATCAGCAAAAAATAAATCACATTTAGTCAGTGTCAAATATTTTCTGATGAAGTCAATATTGGCAGAACGCTGCTGAACAAAACTATTTAGATTCTTATAAATCACGCCTGTCTTGGTCTTTTGAGCATATCGAATTTTAGAGAAATCCATTGTATTTGCTATATGAGCGGAATGTGAAGTCAAAAAAGTCTGGATTTTTATAAAAGTAATTTTTCCAAGGAAAGCTTCTAAGTATTCTGCAAAAGCGTGTTGCATTTGGGGGTGCATATGAGACTCTGGTTCTTCGATAAGCAGCAGAGGAATACATGCTGTACCACATTTTTCAACCCGTTTTGCAAATGCTGCTAAAAGAAACTCCATTTTTATCAGATTTTTATACCCTAATCCATTATATTTGTTAGGTAGTTTTTCGTCGCTTGTACCAATGGTATAAGAAAGTTGAGTCTGGTTTTTGATTTGATTGTCAATGCTCAATTGAGTTGTAACACCTAATTGCAATTCTTCACTATTGGGATAACCAAAACCAACCGAATTGTTTACAATGTCGCTTAGTATTTCATCGCTTTGCTGTTGTAGGCTTCTGTTGGCAGTTTCTACTATCAAGCGAAGCTCTTTTACTTTTTCTGCTACGCTTGGGTTTAGTTCATCTTCATTTGCACTGAAAAAATCTGAAATTAAAGCTGACAGAGAACTGTTCTGTGTGCCGTCTTCACCAAGGAGACGCTCAGCCGGAATGATATGGAATGGAAAGAGTTCTTCCAGCTCTTTATGCTTCTTGACCTGTTTTTCTTCTGGATTTTTAGGATTTACTGCATAAACGGTTAATTCAAACATTTTTTGAAAGTTTTCGGCAATCACCTTATGAGAATCAGCATCAGGAGTAAAGGTACTATCCTTATAATAGCTCTTCTCCAACAGTTTCCACAAAGTCTTTTCATCATTTTTCAGCCTAAATTCTACAAGAATCGATGCTGTAGTGACATCTAAATCTACATCAATGATAAAAGGAGACAATGCTCCCAAGTTTTCATCTGGATCATCCAAAGCATAATCCAACAGTAACTCTATAGATATTGGTTCTAACTGCTCACAAAGTTGTTCAAGAGTAAGCTTTTTCTCCATAAATAAAGCTATCTTGTTATAGAGATTCACCCGTTTTTGCAAGGGATAATCGTTAAATGAAAAAGGATTTCCATTCAACACATTGCAGATACACTCAAAACAAGATGTTTTGGCAGTATTATTACGCCCAACAATCAGTGTTGTTTGGGAATCAACCTCCAGTTCAGCATCAATAAGTAGTCTATAGTTTTTAATTTTAATCTTTGATAATTTCATATTCCCTCCGTTTTTGTTTGTACATTATAGACATGGTAGGAGTCCATTCTCAAAACATCAATTCTTACTCACTTTTTCCGTTTTTTACCCCGCTGATTACCTTGCTTGATTTTCAGTTTCTTGGATTTTGCCAGTATATCCATCAATGTCACAAATTGCTCCTTGGTGATAGCATCATAGTCAATCCCCAAACCCGCAAGATACACTCTAGCCTGTTTCTCCTGTGGACTGCCCTCGTAACTCATAGCGGTCTGTAAATATTCGCTGACAGCTTCAGCTGCGGATTCCCCATCAGCGGTAGTGGTGTCCTGCCTGTGAGTTTCCCTGATGTCCGAGAGAATATCAATCAGGTCATCGGACAACACCTGTTTGAAATACTCCGCCGTTTGGATTTGGGCGAGAGCCAGCGTCCGGGTATGTAAATCTCCATCCTCTGCGGCATACTGCTGAATAATCTGCTGTCGTACCGCTTCAAGCATGGCGTTCATATCGTTGATTCTGCTGTCGGCGATCTGGTCAACATAGACTTCGGCATCGACCATCAACTGCTGGAATTTGTTATGCACCAGCAACTCAGACAGCAGCCGCTTATTATATTTCCCATCCCGTATCGCATCCACCGCATCATCCCGCAGATGAAGGGCTTGAAGCTCTGCGTTTGCGGGATTTTTGTTTTCTGTCAGCCCCAACAGATAGTCGGTAGACACGCCGTAGAATTTTGCCAGCGTCACAATGGCAAAGGGGCTTATATCCTTGAAATCTTCGGCTTCATATTTTCCAAGAGCGGATTTAGAAAGCCCCGTCTGCTCCGCAAGCTGTTCCAGGCTCAAGCCCCGGTCAACGACCCGCAGGTCTTTCAAACGCTCCTGTATTGTCAATTTTGCTTCCATCGCCGCCTCCGTCCATAAGCGTGGAAATCACGCCGATTTGCCGCCCCTTTCCATCCTCTTGGATATACGGAAAGGGGCGTATTTTTTCGCTACAATGTACCTGACACGCACCACCGAACCTTGAAAATTGCATGACCGTCCGAATGGGATATGCTTTCCGGCGAAGTGCCGCCACGATAAGAGCGCACCAGGGGGAGCAATACGCCGGGGTGAGATTCCTGGGCAGGAACGGCATTTGGGTAAAACGGCGCCCCAAAATCACGGTTTGGATTCAAGCCTTGTGAAATCTGCAAACAATCGGCTGTTTGCGTACCTGTATCTGCATCAAAGAGCGTTGCGCTCAATGGTGAATATGGTATGCTGTCCAGCAATCCTTTTCTCCAATCAACGGAAAAGTGTGCTTGTTGGCAAAGCCGATTGGCCACCCATACGAGCAAGGCATCACAGGCGAAAATCTGAACAAACAAGCCGATACCGACAAACAACGCTCTGTGGCGAACAGGCATCGCACACTTGCATACCCATTATACCACAGAGCGAACCGAAAGAGAGGAAAAATTTCACATGAGCATGAAAAAAGCAAAAGCCTATCGAAATGAGATCAAGTCCTATATCGTCCGGGCGGGCATGACCATGACGGAGGTGGTGGACTATCTGTCGGACGAATACGGCTGGAGTGCCAGCGTTCCCAACCTGTCCGGCAAACTGCGGCGCGGTTCCCTTCGCTACGGTGAGGCTGTGGAACTGGCCGATGCACTGGGCTATGACATCATCTGGAAGAAGCGAGAGCGGTAAGATCAGGTGACCATTTTGGTCACCTGATTCTGGTAATGGCCCCAAATGACCCACTGCCACCTCTTTCTGGATTAACGGTTCATTTTGAACCGTTGACCTGGTAAATGATCAATTTGATCACTTAGCAAAATCAGTGATTCAAAACGAACCACTGATACTGCAAATATGGTGCGGACAACTTCTGTCCATCCCACTTTTCCGAGATAGAAGCAGCTATAATCAGCGATTTTCAGTAGCGACTTCCGAAATTTGTGGTGGTGATCAGATTGGTCACCACCAACTGTCGCAACATAGGATCAACGGACAAAAGTTATCCGTTGATTTTCGGTATTGTGGTGCGGGTCGTTTTGCCCCGCACCATGCCATGCTGTTGGAGGGCGCATCAACTGTTCAATTTGAGCAGTTGATTTGGCAGATACCAATATGGGGTGGGTCAAAGTGGTGCGGACACAAAATGACCGCACCATATCATCAGAGCGAGCATCAACGGGTCAAAGTTGCCCATTGATTTTGCTTATGAGTGGTTTTAGCGTATTAAAGTGGCCTGGGCCATTTTGACCCAGGCCACAGTTAAAAACAGCGGAGGTGAGAGATTGTCAAATATTTACGGCTATATCCGTGTCAGCACCAGGGAACAGAATGAAGACCGCCAGTTGATTGCATTGCGTGAAATGTCTGTTCCTGAGAAGAACATCTTTATGGACAAGCAGTCCGGTAAGGACTTCAACCGGCCCCAGTACAAGAAGCTGGTGAAAAGACTCAAGCCGGGCGATCTGCTCTACATCAAGAGCATCGACCGGCTGGGGCGGAATTATGGCGAAATCCTGGAACAGTGGCGCATCCTCACGAAAGAAACGGGCATTGACATCGTGGTACTGGATATGCCCCTGCTGGACACCCGCCGGGGCAAAGACTTGATGGGAACATTCCTGAGCGACATCGTACTGCAAGTGCTGTCCTTTGTGGCGGAGAACGAGCGAAGCAATATCCGTCAGCGTCAGGCGGAGGGTATCGCGGCGGCAAAAGCCAAAGGGATACGGTTCGGCAGACCGCCTCTGCCGCTGCCGGAGAACTTCCATGAGAACTATCAGAGATGGAAAAGCGGTGAGATTACCTGCACGACTGCGGCAAGAGCCTGCGGGTTGCCATTGTCTACCTTTCGTGACAAGGCGGCAGTCTACGAAAAAGCCATATTACCGTAGATGGGCGTTTTTGCGGAAAGGTGTAGGTTTCCGTAAACGCCCATTTTCTTGCTTGTTCAAAGTATACCACGACAGCGGTAAATTTTCCATAGCTTTTTTGTGATTTTCTTCGCTGAACAGCAAATGAAAACCTTACCTCTTTAAGGCCACGGAAACCTACACCATTCCGCAGGCCCAGGAGGAGGGGCGGAATGATACTCAACATCCAGGACGACATTTTGAAACTCCACTCCATGGGCCTTCTGGACAAGCTGCTGTTGGATAAGACCACCGGGAAGCACATCATGTGGGCTACAGACGCCTATTCCGCCCTCGGTTCACGGTACAGCCGGAATGAGGAAATCACGCCGGAGTTGATTACCGGCCCCAACGCCTTTGTCATCAAGACCCGCGCCCGGAAGGAGCTGGAGCAGCAGTCCAGCCGGACACGGCAGCACGGCGAGGTTTCCACGCCCCTGTGGGTGTGCCGGAAGATGTGCGGCTACGTCGACGAGATGTGGGACTGCAAAGCCCGCTGGCAAAAGTATGTGGATGCCCGTGTGCTGGAAATCACCTGCGGGGAGGCCCCCTTTCTGGTGAGCCGGTACGATGTGGAAACCGGCGAGGTTATCCCCGTTCTTGACCGTATTGGCCTGCTGGACCGAAAACTGCGGATAGTGAACGAAAACACCCAAACAGAGGAAGATTGGCTCAAATGGGTTTTTCGGGCGTTTCACGCCACCTATGGCTATGAGTTCCAGGGGGACAACCTTTTGATTGCCCGTGTCAATCTGTTGATGACCTTTGAGGAATACCTGTGGGAGCGCTGGCGGCGGAAGCCTACCCTTTCCGAATATGGAAAGCTCATCACGGTGATCGTCTGGAATGTGTGGCAGATGGACGGTTTGCATGGGACCATTCCGTACAGTACCGCCGAAGAGGAGTTCCGACAATTTAACCTGTTTGAATTTTTGGACATGGTGTCCGGACCTGATGACGAAAATAAACAGCTGCGCTGCCGGGTCTATAACTGGCTTGGCGGCGGGAGCGTTGAATATTCAGCTTTGCCGACAAGGGGGAAACGGGCGATGAAGTTTGATTTTGTGATTGGAAATCCGCCGTATCAGGATGAAACTTTGGGTGAAAATAAGGGCTATGCGCCGCCAATTTATCACCTGTTTTTGGATGGCGCTTATAAAGTTGCGGACAAAGTGGAGTTGATCCACCCTGCCCGTTTTCTTTTCAATGCCGGTTCTACCCCCAAGGCATGGAATCAAAAAATGCTCTCTGACCCACATTTGAAAGTACTACATTATGAACAGGATGCAAGCAAGATTTTTGCGAACACGGAAATCAAAGGCGGCGTTGCGATTACATATCACGATAGTGTTCGGGTGGTTGACCCAATCGAAATATTTTCACCATATACAGAACTGAACACAATCATGCACAAGGCTGCACCTAAAGAAGAAGGCGGCAGTTTGATGAGCATTATTTATGTTCAGAACCGTTTCAATTTGGACGAATTATATCGGGCCTATCCAGAGTTTAGAACTGTTATCGGTAGTAATGGGAAAGACAAGCGATTTAGAAATAATATTTTTGAGAAAGTTTCACTCTTTACCGAGCAAAGGCGGGAGGAGAGCGACATCTCAGTTTTGGGGGTCATAAAGAATAAACGCCAGTGGAGATACTTTCCTATTCGATTTACTGATACATCCCACGAAAATCTCAATAAATGGAAAGTCCTTGTTGTTCGTGTAAATGGTGTCGGCTCTGTTGGCGAAATACTTAGCACCCCTGTTGTTGCTAAACCTGACGAAGGATACACGCAAACTTTTATTGGTATAGGAGCATTTAGCTCCCAGATTGAGGCAGAAAATACTTTGAAATATGTGAAAACAAAATTTGCCCGAGTAATGCTCGGCATTCTCAAAATCACGCAAGACAATAACCGTGATACATGGCGTATGGTTCCTCTTCAAGATTTTACTTCTGCCTCCGACATTGACTGGACAAAATCTATTCCCGAAATCGACCAGCAGCTTTACAAGAAATACGGTCTGGACGCAAAGGAAATTGAATTTATTGAAACTCACGCGAAGGAGATGACATGATGGAAGTTGCAAAAATTCAATCCTTCTCCCGTGTCGTCCCCATGATCTACGCCTACAACACCCCCGGCGTCAGCTACCACGAGGGCTGGACGAAGATCGGCTACACCGAGAAGCAGACTGTCACCCAGCGCATCAAACAGCAGACCCACACCGCCGGTATCCAGTACCGGCTGGCCTGGCAGGATAACGCCATCTTCAAGGACGGCTCCGGGGAGTATTTTACCGACCGCGATTTTCACGCCTATCTGGAGTCCGCCGTGGGGCTGGAGCGGGAGCGTGGGACCGAGTGGTTCCATGTGGACGGCCCTACATCCCACCGGCATTTCAGCGACTTTGCCCAGCGGAAGCGCCCCGGCAGCGTGGAAAAGCTGACCTACGCCCTGCGGAAGGAGCAGCAGGAAGCGGTCTCCATGACAAAAGCCTATTTTGAGAACGGCGGCGCGGAATTTCTCTGGAACGCCAAGCCCCGGTTCGGCAAGACCTTGACTTCCTATGATCTCGTCCGGCAGATGGGTTTTACCAAGGTGCTGATCGTCACCAACCGGCCCAGCATTGCCAACTCCTGGGCGGAGGATTTCTTCAAGTTCATCGGCTGGCGGGGCGAGTATTCTTTCGTTTCCGACACCGACGCCTTGAAGGACAAGCCCGGTGTGCTGTCACGGGAGGAGCATCTTTCCGCTATCCTCCATCGGCAAGAGGAAATGCCAAAGAATATGATCGCGTTCGAGTCCCTGCAAGGCTTAAAAGGCTCTGTCTACTTCGGCGGCAATTTTGATAAGCTGCGCTGGATGAGCGAGTTGGAGTTTGACCTTCTGATCGTGGACGAGGCTCAGGAGGGCGTGGATACCATGAAAACCGAGCGGGCTTTCCGCAACATCAAGCGGAAGCACACCCTGTATCTGTCCGGCACGCCCTTCAAACAGCTTGCCAGCGAGCAGTTCTCCAAGGAACAGATTTTCAACTGGTCCTATGCCGATGAACAGGAGGCCAAGGCAAATTGGAGCGGCGAGGACGCCAATCCCTATGAAACACTGCCCCGGCTGGCCATGTTCACCTATCAGCTTTCCGGCATGATCCGGGAGCGCATCGAGAAGGGGCTGGACCTGTCCGGCGAGGACACAGTGGACTATGCCTTTGACCTGAACGAGTTCTTCACCACGGATGAGCGGGGGAAATTTGTCCATGAGGACGAGATCAGAAAGTTTCTCCACGCCCTGACAACACAGGAAAAATATCCCTTCTCCACCTCGGAACTGCGGCAGGAGTTGTCCCATACCATGTGGTATCTGAACCGGGTGGCGAGCGCCAAAGCCTTGGAAAAGCTGCTCCGGGAGGACGAGGTTTTTGGCGAATATAAAGTTGTTCTTGCGGCGGGAGATGGGCGCAGCGATGACGATGACGCACAGACGGCAAAGGCTTTCGACCAGGTGAAAGCGGCCATTGCTCAATATGATAAGACCATCACCCTGACCGTGGGCCAGCTCACCGTGGGTGTCACCATTCCGGAGTGGAGCGGCGTTCTCATGCTGTGCAACATGAAAAGTCCATCGTCCTATATGCAGGCGGCTTTCCGGGCGCAAAATCCGTGCATTATGACCCGCAACGGCCAGCGTTTCCGCAAAGAAACCGCCTATGTTTTCGACTTCGACCCCGCCCGGACGCTGATCATATTTGACGAGTTCGCCAACAATCTGACCGCTGATACGGTCAACGGGCGGGGAACCGGCGATGACCGGAAAGAGAACATCAAGCGACTGTTGAACTTCTTCCCCGTTCTGGGCGAGGACAGCGAGGGCCGGATGGTGGAACTGGACGCGGCATCCGTGCTGTCCATCCCCCGGCGGCTGAAAAGCCAAGAGGTAGTCCGGAGGGGCTTCATGTCCAATTTCCTGTTCCAGAATATCAGCAATATTTTCGGCGCTCCGGCTATCGTCCGGGAGATTGTAGAAAAGCTGAACCCGGCGCAGGAGGAGGGTCGGAATGTTGACCCGAAGCGGCTGGACGGCATGGACACCGTCATCGTGGACGAGGACGGCGAAGTGGAAATTCCCAACGAGACCGTCATCGGCAGAACGCAGGATTTGTTTGGCCCCAAAATCTACGAGGTCACAGAGGACATTCAAGCCCAGATGGAAGCTATCGCGGAGAGTCCCACCGCCGAGCATATCGAAACTTTGACCGAGGCCGTCAAAGCGCATATTAGGGAAAATATAGTCGCTCCCGCCGCCGAGGGCTACGGCATGAAGAAGGGCGCACAGAACCGTTTGGAACGGCAGATGGAGCAGGAGATCGACCAGACATTCCAGAAGATACAGGGCGACTATGAGCAGCAGACCCGTATTGCCCAGGCGGAGCTGGAGCGGAAACGGCAGGCGGCATCTACGGCGCAAGAGGTCAAACAGGCCGAAACAGACTACGCCGCCGCCATGGACAACGCCCTGAAATCTTTCGTGGAAACGGTGCAGGAAACGGTTCAGCAGACCGTTGAGGAAAAGCCCAAGGAGGTCGTGGAGCAGGCGGAGCGGCACAAGGCGGAACAGGAAAAGCAATCTGTCGAAGAGGAAGTCCGCGCCCATCTGCGGGGCTTCTCCCGCACCATCCCCAGCTTCATCATGGCCTACGGGGACGGTGATTTGACGCTGGCCAATTTCGATACGAAAACCGAGGCCGATGTATTTCTGGAAGTCACCGGCATCACCATAGAGAATTTCCGTTTCCTGCGGGACGGCGGCGATTATCCAGACCCGGACACCGGCGAGGTCAAGCATTTTAACGGACATCTCTTTGACGAGGTGGTGTTCAACGACTCGGTGGCGGAGTTCTGGAGCAAGAAGCAACAGTTGGCCGACTACTTTGACGAAAGCCATGATGAGGATATTTTTGACTACATCCCGCCCCAGAAGACCAATCAAATCTTCACACCCCGCTGGGTGGTTTCCATGATGGTGAATCAGTTGGAGGAGAACAACCCCGGTTGCTTCGATGACCCGGATAAGACCTTTGCCGACCTGTATATGAAATCCGGCCTTTACATTACAGAGGTCGTCAAGCGGCTCTACCGGAGCGAGGGGCTGAAAACAGCGTTCCTTGATGAGAAGGAGCGCATCCGCCACATCCTGCAAAAGCAGGTCTACGGCATGGCCCCCACCCGCATCATCTACCTGATTGCTACCAATTATATTCTGGGATTTGACGAGGAACTGAAAGACAGCACTCACAATTTTGTCCAGGCTGACGCAGCGGAGGCCGCAAAAGCCGGGACACTGGATAAGCTGGTAGACCAGCATTTCAGCAGACTGGGCTGACTATTGAAAATTCCGAATGGCGCACTTCTATACGGGGTGTCCCCCGTATGTGCGCTCTGCGAGGCTGAACGGCTCTGACTTTTGAAAGTCAGGGCCGTTTTCCGTCGCTCCGCTCCGAACAAGGGACTGTCCGCCCCTTGCGCCGCGTTGCGGCTATCCCCATTCCAAGTTACATACGCACATCATGACCGCTTGTCGTATCTGACAGGCGGTTTTTCATATCAGCATCAAAAATAAAGGAGGTCATCTGAATGTACGAACCAAGCCCCGAACTGAAAAAACTCGAAGCCGAGAAAGCCGAAGCCGAACAGCAGCTTGCAAGAGAGCAGCACAAATATCAGCGTCTTTGCAACCGGGAACAGTATTACAAAAAGAGAGAACGCACCGCAAGAGCGCACCGCCTGATCACCCGCGGAGCGGCTGTCGAGAGCGTGTCCCCGCTGGTGAAGGTGTTGGGCGAAGTCGAGTTCTTTTCTCTGGTGGAGCGCATTTTCTCCATGCCGGAGGCCAAAGGCATGGTGATGGAGGCGGTCAACGCCCACAATGTCGCTAAGCAGTTGGGAGGTGATTGATTATCGCTCTTTATCATTTCCACGCATCACAGATCAAACGGAGCGCGGGACAGTCCGCCATCGCATCCGCCGCTTACCGCTCCGGGGAAAAGCTGTTCAGCGAGTATTACGGCGAGGCCAGCGACTACACCCGCAAGGGCGGTGTGGCCCATTCTGAAATCCTGTTGCCTTCTCATGCTCCGCAGTCGTTCGCAGACCGTCAGACGCTCTGGAACGCTGTAGAAAAAGCGGAACCGCATCCCCAGGCACAGTTGGCATATAGCTTTGACATCGCCTTGCAGAACGAGTTTTCCTTGGAGGAAAACATCGCCCTTGCAAGGCAATTTTTATTGGAGCAGTTTGTCAGCCGGGGCATGATCTGCGACTTCTCTGTCCATCAGCCGGACAAAGAGGACGGCGGTATTGCCAATCCCCATTTTCATGTGATGTGTCCCATCCGCCCACTGAAGGAAAATGGAAAATGGGACGCCAAACAGCACCGGGCCTATGTGCTGGACGAGAACGGCGACCGCATCCGGGACGAGGCTGGCAATTATGTGTTCAACGCCGTTCCCACCACCGATTGGGGCAAACCGGAAACGCTGGAAGAATGGCGCAGGGCTTGGGCGGATTTGTGCAATACCCGTTTTGAAGAAAAAGGGCTGTCCTGCCACATCGACCACCGCAGTTATGAGCGTCAGGGGATCGAGCAATTACCCACCGTCCACGAAGGCCCAGCTGTCCGGCAGATGGAGGCAAGGGGCATCCGCACTGACAAAGGCGACCTCAACCGCTGGATCAAGGCCACCAACAGTATGCTCCGCAGTATCAAACAAAAAATCTCCGGTTTGATGGCGTGGCTGACAGAAGTGAAGGAGAAATTGAGTGCGGCGCAATCGCCGGATTTGGCACAGGCGCTGGCATCCTATTATTCCGTCCGCAATGCTGGGGCCTACTCGCAGAAAGCGAAGGTCGGCAACCTGAAGCGGTACACCAAGGACTTTGCGTTTTTGGAGGCAAAGGGCATTTTCACCATCGACCAGTTGTATGAATTTGTGTCCGCTATGAGCGACAAGGTATTTGACCTGAATGATTCCACCAAGGCAAAAGCTGCGCAGATGAAAAAGCTGAAAGACCTGATCCGTTTGGCGGAGGACTACGCCCGCTTGAAGCCCGTTGTTGACGCCATCCCCGCCAAGGGCGGTTTCGGAAAGAAACAGGAGAAATACAAGGCCGAGCACGACAGCGAGATCAGGCAGTTTTATGCCGTAAAGCGCAAGCTGGATAACGTCGGCCTCCCCGGCAAAAAACTGACCCCGAAACAGTGGCAGGCGGAACTGGACAGGCTCACGGAGCAGTACGCCGCCGAAACCGCTGAACTGAAACCTGTCTATGCGGATTTGAAAAAACTGCGGGATATTCAGTACAAGGTGGATTCGGCTCTCCACGACCAGCAGCGCCGGGGACATCAAAAGAAGCAGGAGGTCGAACATTGATTTTTTATTATCCTGACAAAGAAGGAGAACTTTATGGACGAGAAAAACACAGTCATTGAAGCCGCCGAATATCGGTTCCGGTTTGACGAAGCGGGGAGTATCCATGTTCGGAATTTATCCGCCTACTGGATACCGGAACTGACCATCACGGAGGAGATCGGCGGCACTGTCTACACCGTCACAGGCAGTTATGAGGGGACGGAAAACTTCGTTCGCAGACTGGAGCGCATTACCGCCAAAAATTTTGCAGAAACAATGGAGGTGGGCCGGTGACAAATCCAGAGAGTTATGCTAAAATAGAGTCAACCAATCCTGTACTGACAGTTGCTCCGATAAAGGAGGAGACAGAAATGTCGGGAGCAACAAATAAAATCACGGCCCTCTACTGCCGCCTGTCGCAGGAGGACGAGCGGGCTGGGGAATCACTGTCCATTGAGAATCAAAAGGCTATCTTGCTCAGCTACTGCAAGGACCACCATTTCAGCAATCCGAAGTTTTTCATTGATGACGGCTACAGCGGTGTAAACTATGACCGCCCCGGCTTCCAGGCAATGCTGGCTGAGATTGAGGCTGGGCGGGTGGCTATCGCCATTACGAAAGACCTTTCTCGTCTGGGCCGTAACTCCGCACTGACCGGACTTTATACCAACTTTACTTTCCCGCAGAATGGTGTCCGGTTCATCGCCATCAATGACAACTTCGACACCGCCGACCAGAACAGCATCAACAACGATTTTGCGGGCATCAAGAACTGGTTTAACGAATTTTATTGCCGGGATACCAGCCGCAAGATCCGGGCGGTTCAAAAGGCAAAAGGTGAGCACGGTGTGCCTTTGACGGTGAATGTCCCCTATGGCTATGTGAAAGACCCGGAAAACCCGAAGCACTGGCTGATCGACCCGGAGGCTGCCCAAGTGGTACGGCGCATTTTCCAGATGTGCATGGAGGGGCGGGGACCGCAGCAGATCGCCAACCAGCTTCGGGCGGACAAGGTGCTGACGCCCACCGCCTACAAGAAACAGCAGGGGCACGCTACTCCGCATCCGGACCCGGAAAACCCCTATGGCTGGTGCGACAGTTCCGTTGTCAATATCCTGGAGCGCCGGGAGTACACGGGCTGTACGGTCAACTTCAAGACCTACACCAACTCCATCTGGGACAAGAAGCAGCGCGAGACGCCAATCGAGAAACAGGCGGTTTTCCCCGGTACCCATGAGCGCATCATCGAGGACGATGTGTTTGAGAAAGTCCAGGTCATCCGCCAGCAGCGGCACCGCATGACCCGCACAGGCAGGAGCAGTATCTTCTCTGGACTGGTCTACTGTGCTGACTGCGGCTCCAAGATGCAGTACGGCTCTTCCAACAATGGGGACTTCGCCCAGGATTTCTTCGACTGTTCCCTGCACAAGAAGCACAGGGAGAAATGCGGCGGACACTTCATCCGGGTCAAGGTGTTGGAGCAGCTGGTCCTGAAGCATATGCAGCTGGTGATGGGGTATATCCTCCGGCATGAGGACTACTTCCGCACGGTGATGGAACAGCAGATGAAGCTGGAGAGTGCGGAGAAATTGCAGGTCATCCGCAAGCAGCTCAGCCGGGACGAAAAGCGCATCGCCGAACTGAAACGGCTCTTCATTAAGATTTACGAGGACAACGCCAGTGGTCGGTTGAGTGATGAGCGGTTCGATATGCTGAGCCAGAGCTACGAGGCAGAGCAAAAGCAGTTGGAAGCCGAGGTCATCACCCTGCGGCAGGACATTGAAGTACAGGAACGACAGAACGAAAACATTGAAAAATTCATCCAGAAAGCGCACAAGTATGTGGGCATCGAAACCCTTGACCCCTATGCCCTCCGGGAACTGGTGCAGGCCGTCTATGTGGAGGCCCCGGACAAGTCCAGCGGCAAGCGGCGGCAGAGCATCCACATCAAGTATGACGGCATGGGCTTCATCCCTCTGGATGAACTGATGAAAGGGGAAACGGCGTGACCGAAGTCACGCCGCCCCTTGAAAACACAAGGTTTTCAGGCTTTTGCCTAATACTGTTTTACGACCACCGCCCATTTGCGCCGGGCGGACATTTTTTATTCGACTTCGATGGCGGGGACCACCTTCGCGCACCTGGGACAGAGGGTGGGGTGCCTGCTGTCCTGACCCACAGTGGGCAGCACCTTCCAGCACCTCTCGCACTTCTGGCCCTGGGCAGGGCGTACACGGAAGCTCAGCGTCTGTCCATCCATAGGGCCCTCCTGGGTCAGGGAGGTCTCTACCTGGGAGACGATGAGCAGGTCGGCCAGCATCTCCTTGTCCAGGCGGTCCACCCAGGAGAAATCCTTGGGCAGCTCGATGGAGACGGCGGCCTCCAGGCTCTTGCCGATCTGCTTTTGGTTTCTGGCTCCCTCCAGCACCGCGTTGACGTTGTCGCGCAGGTAGATCAGCTGGTCCCAGCACTCCATAGCGGACTGGTCCAGAGCGTACTCGGTAAAGGGCTTGTTCATCTCGTTGAGGAGGACATTCCGGCCGTCGTCCCCCTCCCGGTGGGGCATAGCCAGCCAGATCTCGTCGCAGGTGAAGGCCAGGATGGGGGCGAAGAGTCTGGTGATAGTGTCCAGGATCAGGAACAGGGCGGTCTGGGC
>OFFY01001976.1_pt1 | contig 15593 bp, 23 predicted proteins | sample 1521481 | NCBI WGS metagenome assembly OFFY01 (sample SAMEA3504117, study PRJEB24116) | mouse gut metagenome | biome: mouse gut; feature: mouse-associated habitat; material: faeces | place: Denmark | collected 2011
CATAACGATCACAGCCGATTAAAAAAACGCGGTTAGGAGCCTGAAAGGCATCCAACCGTGTTTTTTGATCGTTAGGAGTGATAGCTGTCCGCTTTGGCAATGTTCATATCCTTCAGTGTCAGGTCCCGGTCGTAGGGGTTGATCAGCTGGTTGACAGTCTCCAGTGTCTTCTCCGGGTCCAGCTCATAGCAGTATTTGTACCCCCGGTATTTTCCAAAACCGTTGCCCTCCAAGGTGGCCGTCTCTACGGCGGAGGAGGGGTCCAGGTTAACGGCCTGTCCTGCAAAATACATCATGTTGTCCAGCGACAGGTCGGTGGACACATTCTTGTTAAAGATCTCCACAAAACCCTTTATTTTGGTAATATTGTTCCAGGACAGCACCTTTTTGGCCAGCGCCACCAGCAGCTTCTGCTGGGTCTGGGTGCGCCCGGTGTCTGAGTAGCCGCTGCCGTCGTTGTTCTTCCGGAAACGGGCCACCTCCATGGCCTGCTGGCCGCTCAGCTTCCGCTGCCCCTCCTTGTAGTGGATGGACAGGTCCTGATAGGGGTCGTCGTAGTCCATGTCGCAGGGGATGTAGAAGTCCACCCCGCCCAGGTAATCCACCAGGGTGATAAAACCCCTGATGTTCACCTTCACATAGCCGTCAATGGGAATACCCAGCATCTCAGACACATCCTCTACCCGCTGCTCCACGCCTCCCTTGCCATAGACCAGGTGGGGGTTTCCGCTCTCCCGGGCCACCAGGGTGTCTCTGGGAATGGATACCACCCCCACAGTCTGCTTCACTGTGTCGTAGCACATCACCATCATGGTGTCAGTGCGGTAACCCTCTTTGTCCGTAGCGGCCAGGAAGATGGTGTATACCCCCTCCCGGCGCTTCAAAGCGGGCTCCACGGCGGCGTCGCCCGTCGTTCCCGTCGTGCCGGCGTCCGCGCTGAAATTGGGGCCCAGCGCCTGCCCTGTTCCGTTCTGAGGGGGTTTTGGCGGTTGCTTCTGCTCCGGGGCCCGAACGATCAGGGAAACGCCAATATAAACCGCCACAATAAAGGCGGAGAGGATTACAATTGCCTTGTAAAAACCCATAGCCACCGACGCTGCTCCGCCCCGTTTGGCCTTTTTCTGCCGCCGGGATGGCGCGGCACGTCTGGGGGCGGCGCGCCGCAAAGGCGGATCATCCCGATAATCCGACCGCCGTCGGCGCACGTTCATATATCTCTCTTCCACCGGGTTCCCTCCCCAGAAAGTCGTTTTTTTCCAGTATAATCATTCCGACCTTTTTCGGCAAGGGGAAAACACCGCAATTCATAAAAAATTAAGATTTGATTTTGGAATCCCGCCATATCTTTTGTGGTGTTTTTATGTGCTGTACCCCAGGCAGAACAATGGTTTTTATACTAATATCTACTGTATATCCAGCCTGTGTCATACCGGATAAAGGGAAAAAATAAGGGAAAACTGTGGCAAGTTTCACAGGTAGGTTTTCAGCCTTCTGGAGCAATCCGGGTGCCGCAGGCGCTTCATAGCGGCGGCATGTGTCCGCGCGTCAACCTGGAGGTCGTTCCAGTATCTGTCCCGGATCACTCTCCGCTGCTCCTCTGGCAGCTCTGCCAGGACCTCGGCCACGCCCAACCGAACATCCATGCCCTCTATCGCCGCTTCCGCCGCCGGGTCCGGTATAAGGTCGGCGAACGTGTCTGGAGCACCGTCATCTGTCAGGGGAGCGTCAAGGCTGACTGCACTTTGGAGAGGGTCAAGCCGGGCTTGTTTGGTGTGCTGTCCCGTGGCGGCCAAAAATTCAGCCCGCAGACGGTAAAACAAATATGTGGAAAATCGCACCTGCCTAGACGGGTCGTAGGTATCCACAGCCCGCAGCATAGCGATAAAGCCAGCCTGTTCTAGGTCCTCCATGGTCGTCCCGTTCAGCCCAGCCCATCGGGCGGCCTGTTGATAGACCATGCGCCGCACCTGGGTCCAAAGCTTCAGCAGCACTTCACGGTCGCCGGTCTGAATCAGCGCCACCAGCTCCTCATTGCTCACCCTCACCACTCCCTCAGAGCATCTGATTTAATAAGTCAACAAGCGGGATTTCTTTTGGGGAAACGAACCGGTGCACCTCCGCTGGGGCGTTTTTCCAAATGGAAATGCAGTCCCCCAACGTCTTTAGCTCTGTGTGGCCGTCTTGATATTCGACGGTGATGAGCCCCTTCCGGGAATCCGCTACCATCTTCTCCAGTCGTTCCAGCCTGGAAGAAATAGACATATGTTCACCCCCTTTTGTAATCAAGTATGAATTGCCCTAGGGATTCCATATCCAGGTTAAGGCTGTCCGTCCGCTCCAGAGGGTCAGCCCGGTTAAACTCAGCCAGAAGCGCCGCTTTCTCCAGTGTATCCAGGCGTGCCAGCTTTTCCCCCAGATTGAACAAGCTCCGGCTCAGATCGTCCACAGGGGCCTCCTCCTCCAGCTTCAACCGCTCTAATTCCGCAGCTATAGATTCTATGCGTTTGCTCATACTCATCTCCGGCTAACCTCCTTCACCATCCGCTCCAACTCGTTTAGCTGGGCTTGCTGGTCATCAACACGTATTGCCCCCAAACAGACATTGCAGCCATACAATAGAGCGTTGGCTGTCCTGGCGTCAATCTCACCGTTTAGGAGCATGTTGGTAATTCGGTTCACAGCACGCTTTACCTCCGTAGACGTGCCCATTTTTAATCGTTTTTTCGGCATATTGTCACCTATTGAAGTGGGGCGCATGGACTACCGCCCACACACCCCATCGGTTACTTGCTCCTGGCCGCAGCGGGCAGAGCCTGGTAATAAATTGCTTTGACCTTGTTGTCCAGGACAAAAGCGCCATAGCAGATGCGGCCCTCCACCAGAGCGCCGGAGATGCCAGGCGGGTCCTGGTGGGTGCGGAAGTCCTCCAGCTTTACCGGGGCCACGGTGGCGGAGGGGTGGGCCAGCATGAAGCCGAAGTTCTCAGGCAGACGCACGGCGGGGACCTTTACCACCGCCGCACCGTCCATCATGGAGATAACGCCACGCAGGCGCATTTCCTGCCCCACGTCGCTGTCCAGGGTGATGTCCGGGGACCGCTTCATCAGCGTGTAGACAGCGGGCGTAACCAGCAGCACACGGCCCGTTTCGGGGACCTCTGCGTCATCCAGGGCAAGGGAGGCTTTGGTGATCTCCTCGAAGATATTGGCGGCGGTCAGGGCCAGGGCGGCGGGCTTGTGGCCAGCGTTGGCCGCCATGACGCCATAGGTATAGCTGTCCACCTCGGGGATTACCACCTCACGATTCTGCCGGGCCAGAGCGGACGCAGCGGCCAGCTGCTGAGCGGTTTCGTCTGTGTCCAGCTTGTCAATGGCGAAGGTAAAGGACCGGTCCTTATTCAGCGTCATTTCTTCGGTTGTGGCGTCCAGATCAGCAATCGGGCCAAACCGGCTCCACTGACCATCGGGGACGGGGGCGTTGCGCTTGTAGTCGTTCATGGTGCTGGTGGAAATTTTGTAAATCTTGATGGTGTGCGCCCCGGTCCAATCAAAATCGTTGTTGGTCAGGAGAGACTTTTTGCTCTCGTTTTTGAACTGCTCATCGGTGTACGGTGCGAATTTTGTGACTAAATCAATAGCCATTCATAATCATCCTTTCAGCTTTTCGGTTTGAAAGCTGCCGCGATGAGGTCATCGGTGGATGCGCCGCCCCGAATGTCCACAGGATGGATTTTCAGCGGCTCCAGCTGAGGGTTGAAGGCCCCCAGCTCCAGCAAGGCGGACACGGTCTGTTTGAACTTCTCGCTGTCGCTGGTGTCCAGGACGTCCAACAGGCCCAGGACGCCAGAAGCGGCCTTGCCGCCCTTGGACAGCTCCTCCAGATAATCCCGGCAGTCCAGCCGGGACTCGCGGGCTTTCAGTTGGGATTCACGCTCATCTATGGCGGATGGCTCCGATTTGGCTCTCTCACGGGCCAACCGCTCGGAAACGATGCGGTTTACATCGTCTTGGGTGAACAACTTTTCGCCCTGGCCCCCCGATACCTCCGGGGTAGGAGTGGCGGGCTGGTTGGTGTTTAGGTTAGTTTCATTACTCATAAAAACCTCCGTTTAACGCCGTGAGTTCGGCTAAATATGGCCCAGGGGGTCGGGGGAAGGAGACTCGGGCGAACGAACAAGACCCGAAAAAGCCCCGGCCCCTGGGAAAAGAAAACGGCATGAGACAGCGGTTGAAGCTGTTCCCATGCCGTTTGGCTAACCCCTTAGGGCGGTACTCATGCCTATTTCATAGAACCATTGTACCACAACCAGGGCGGGTGGTCAAGTGTTTTCCTCGAAATTGCAAGGGTTTTCGGGCCTTTTAGTGGTCAAATAGATGTGCTTAAATGGGGGGTGGCGGTCACTTTTGCGGACCTTTGTACCAGGGCACATCCCATACACGAACCAACGGATACCATTAGCCTCTCGCTCCTCCTCCGGTAAGTAGGCGATGGTGATTTTCATTCTATGACCTCCTCAAGCGCCCTCCGGCGGCACCGAATACCCCACCGAATAAGCGTAGAAATCATTTCGTGGTACAAATCCGGCTCCAGCGCATTGCGGAGTTCCTGCTTCCAGAAACGTACACGGTCGCCCCACTCTCCAGCCTTTGGGGCAAATGTAAGCTCATGCTGGGTCTTCTCTGGCAAGTTGTCGAAAATGTCCCGGAGCGGCTGCCACTTTGGACCGTAGAACAAACAGCCCTCCATAGTGAACCCCCAGTAGCCAAAGCGGACAGCTGGAACGGTATATACTGGCTTAACCTGGACGCCGCTGGCTCCGGTTTTCCGGGCCTTGCGGACCTCTCCGGTCAATTTGACTGCTGTTGCAATATCTTGCAGAATCTTCATTTGACTTTTTCCTCCGTTTCGTTCATAATGGAGGTGGAAGCAGCTGTGTCAATCTGTTCCGCCCCGCCGTCCTTGGTGTTCGCAGCACCCTGGGCGGCTCTTTCTTTGTCCCGGCAGTCGCAGACCTCACCGGGGTCCAGGTTCGCCCCGCAATGGGGACAGGTTTTATAATAACTCATTTACTCTCCTTTTCCAGGGGTATATCCCCCATGATTCTTTCAGCTGGTTCAATTGGTAGGGTTGGTAGTATTGAGTTTCCTATAACTATATAAAATATAGAGCTATATCTCTTGCTTCCCTCTTTTATATACTTTCCTATATTCTAATCCACCCAATACACCCTAATAGTTAAAAGTATTGGGGGACAAGGGATTGGGCTGGGTGGAGATGGTATTTTTTCAATTCACCTTCTTTCCACCTTCCCCACCCAATTTGAGGTAAAACGTCTCATTGGAAGAAAATATTCTACGGTTCCATGTATGGTCCGGGAGGTTTTCTCGGGTGTTTTCTCTTTCTCCATTCCACCCATTCCACCATCAACCACCCTTGATATGGCCTTCCCCACTTTCCGGGCGTCGGCATTCCCGGGCATATATTTTGCCACCTCACTGGCCCGCCACCACTCCCACTGACTGACAGGAATGGAATAGTCCAGCAGCGCCCTGATCTCCACCTCGTAGGGTAAGGGTGCTTCAAATTCCCGGTTGTCCGCCTGGAGTTCTTTTATCTCCTCATCATCCAGCCGGAAGAAATTGTGGTCAGCTCGGTACATGTCGTAGGTCTGGAACCACACCTGATTGACCCACTCAGGCCGCAAGGAGAACAAGGATTTTTTGTCGATGTTGGTCACGGGGATAGTCCAGAACCGGCGGCTGCCGGTTTCATCCTTCAGGTAATCCCTGGGGTTGACCGTGCCGCAGAAGCTTGTCCGCCGGGGTGTCCGGCTGTCCCGCTTGGCGTAGGGCATTCTGATCCGGTCCTCTGGCCGGGTGACGAACGCTTTCAACGACATCTGTTCCTTTTTGAGAGTGCTGTCCAGCTCCCCCAGCTCCGTGATCCAGCCGCTGAGGGCGGTTATCAAGCTATCCTTGCTGCCCATGTCCACCACAGCACCCTCCACAAACCAGCGGGGGAATGGTGCCATGATACGGAAGAACGAGGTCTTGGCCAGCCCCTGGGGGCCTTGCAGGACCAGGACACCATCAGCCCCAATAGGCTTGTCCTCCCGATTTAGGCCCAAGGCCACGCATTGACAAAACCACTTGCATATGTAATTCTGGTGCCTGGCATTGGTAACACCCAGAATGCGGTAGATTTCCGGGAAACGGTCCTCACCGTCCCAAGTGCCGCCGGTCAGATAGGTTTCGACCGGGTTGTACCTGTTTTGGTCTGCGATACAGCTCAGGCACCCGTCAATGGTCTGAGGGGTAACCCCCTTGAAGCCCAGTTCACGGAGGTAATCCATCAGGTAGACGGGCAGGACATTGCTGGCGTTGTCGGTGGAGTAGCAGGCCGGGAGACCGTCCACCTCCACCTCCTTCAGCAGCTGGTTATATTTCAGGATGACACCCAGCTCCTGGAGGGCGGTCTTGACACTTTCAACGCCGACCCGCTTCTCTGGCTCCGCCTGCTTCCGGGTGGACAGAGGTTCCCCCCTGTCCACCATCCGGCGGGCATTGGTGACAATCTCCTCCATAGAATGGCCGTCGGCCAGCAGGCTTTGAATCTCCTCCAGGGGCAGGCCGTGCTCTACCAGAAATGAAACGTTGTCATTCAATCAACATCCACCCCAGCTTCCAGAACCTGCATCATCTCAACCAGGTCCAAGGGTGCGCCCTGCTCCTCTCCGTTGCAGTCATCCCACAGACTGTCCAGATTAAAAGCGATGGTGCGCCGCTGAGCCTTGCCGATCTCCAGAACCTTGAGCCCGCGGCGTTTGCAGATACGGTCAATAACCTCCTTGCTGGACATTTCAAGCAGGCCAGCCGACCGCAGCTGTTCTTTGGTCAAAGTGATAGGTTCCTCCCGGTTGGTTTCGGTTTCAGGGTCCCAAACCTGGACATAGAACCGCAGCAGATGAATTTCGACTTTCATAAAAGAATCCCTCCATTATTCTGGTCCAGCCACGCTTGCAGCGCGGCCCGGTTGATTCGGACAGCCCGGCCCATGCGTATAGCCGGGAATCCATCGATGTGCGTTAGCTGATACATCGTATCCCGCCCCAGTTGCAGCAACTCCGCCGCTTGGGAGACGGTCAACAACATTGCGCTGTCTTTAACATTGCTCGGCATGTCTAACACTCCTTTCTGATGATGTCGTGGCCCAGGACGGCCACCAGCTTGTCCGCCGTCTCTTTGGAGCAACTCTTTCCGCTCCTGACAGCGGTCACGGTTACCCGGCTGACACCGGACAACTCCACCAACTGATTGCAGTTCATGTGTCTCTTGGCCATCTCTGTGATAATGGCCACCCGGTCCATTGGTACTGACATTTGGTTTCACCTCCATCACAATCTAATATTAGTGCCTTTGCAAATTTATTATATGTGCATTCGCCCTAATTGTCAAGTGCATTTGAAAAAATATTTGCATATGAAAAAGATATGTGCTAAGATATATTAAGGGGTGATTTGATGGGTATAGGTATGCGGATAAAAGAGGCAGCACAGGCAAGAGGTATAACATTAAGAAAATTGGCTGAATATGCTGGAATTTCTTATAATACGTTATATTCCATTACGAAAAGAGATAGTGAACGAGTAGACCCTGAAACAGTTAAACGCATAGCGGATGCCCTCCATGTCACAATCCCATATTTTTATGGGATGGATGATATAAACGCTCTTGATATTGATGAAGCCTTAAAGAGAGGGGACCAACGCACAGCAGAAAAATTAATGGGCTTGCCCGATGGTGCTCTTAACCCTCCAGACCCAGGATATACCTACTCAGATATGGAACGTGATTTGATTTTCTTATTTTCAAATCTAAATGAAGAAGGTCAAAAGGAAGCTGTAAAGCGTGTAGATGAACTTACACGATTGGGTGAGTACTGCCATCCTGACGCTGTGCGTCTGTTAAATATTGCAGATATTGATACTCGCACAGAAACCGCCCACCAGCCGCCCCCACGGGACGAAACGCCGGGTAGGGGTACAGATACCACCCCGCCCCCGGAGGGCGCTGAGGGGCCGCAGGAGGGGGAGTAGGGGGGCGAATTTGCCCCCTTGGTACAAGGGGCCAGGATAAAAGGAAACCGTCCCAACTGGCATTGAAACGCCAGCAGGGACGGCAAGCTACTCCTTATGATATTTGTGGGTTGGGTCCAGCCGCAAAACGACGAATTGAGCTTCTTCGATGATTCCGTGTATGCGGAAAACCTCTCCTATCCCATAATGGATGACTTGGCTGCCGCAAAAGGTGTCGTTTGTGTCTGATTTTCTTCTATACCGCCGCTCTACTTGTTCAAAAGACATTTGCGACGCAAGGTTAAGAAACGCTTGAAATTCTTTAAGCTGCTGCTTATCCAAATCCGAAAAAGTGTATCCGTTTTGCAGTTTATATCGAAAACAGATCGAAAAGGGTACAGAAAGACGGTTCGAAAGGCGTTCTAACGGCCTTTTCGTTTCTTTGGTAAGTTTTGGCATTACGCATCTCCGCCCGCATAAATGCTTCGGTAGTATTCAGCCATGTCAGAATGAGAAATCATGACGCTGCAGTTCTCATTGGGTGCGTATCCCAAACGAGCCTTTTTCCAAGGTGGTTCAGAGTGCGAAAGAGCTTCCAATCCATTTGCAGACATATCGCCATAGGTTTCCCATACACTTTCCAGTAATGATTCTTCTTCCAATGTGAACAAATCAACCGGTGGATTTTTGGGGATATAGTCAAACCCATACTCTCTATATTTGGTGTAGAGCTCCCGGCAAACCGGCCCATGAACCCATGCTTCAAATTCAGCGGTACTAATAGGCTGAGGACCAATGGCAAGGCTCCACGCCTGAGCATAATAGCACAATTTTTGCAGCTTTTTATGTGTCATCTTCTCCTTTGCGAGAAACCAATTCGCAACATCAAATACGCTGGCCATAATAACACCTCCCTACGTAGTTATTATTGCACAGACAAGTTGTACACGTCAATACATTAAGGGATAAAAATTTTTCCAACGCGTCAGGGCAACATAAAACCGCCTGGAGTGCTGCTAACGCTCCAGACGGCAATAGACGCACAAATACCACAGCGGTCAACTATGACACTTGTACGGCCATATTATACTCTTTTTGTGCCGTGGTGTCAAGAAATAGGAGGTAAAACACTATGACACAGAGGAAAAACGCAAAAGGCGGCGGGACGATCCGGAAAAAGACGGTCATCCGCAACGGCAGGGAATACACCTACTGGGAGGCCCGTGTCACCGTAGGCCGGGATCCTGGAACCGGGCGGCAGGTCCAACGCTCTTTTACAGGCAAGACGCAGGCGGAGGTCCGCAAGAGGATGCAGGCGGCTGCGGTCGCCGTGGATGAGGGCGCCTATACCGCCCCCCAGCGGATGACCGTAGGCCAGTGGCTGGACGTATGGGTCAGGGACTATCTGACCGGCGTGAAGGCTTCCACTGCGGAGAATTACCGCTATAATATCCGCCTGCATATCAAGCCCGCGCTGGGGGCCGTCCGGCTGGCGGACCTCCACCCCCACGCGGGACAAAACTTCATTAACGACCTGGGCCTGGCCCCCACCACGACAGCATTGGTTTGCGGCATCCTGAGCGGAGCCTTGGAAAAGGCCGTGGAGCTGGATTACATCCCCAAGAATCCGGTCCGGCGGTGTGAGCTGCCCCGCCAGGAGCAAAAGGAGATACACCCCCTCAATGACCATCAGCTGGCCACCCTCCTGGCGGTGGCGAAAGGCAGCAGCATAGAGCACATCGTTATTGTCTCGCTCTTCACTGGACTCCGGCTGTCTGAGGTGCTGGGACTCACTTGGAGGGCCATAGATTTTGACAGCGGAACGATCACCGTAGACAGGCAGCTGGCCCCGGATGCACAGCGCAAGGCGGGGGTACTCTTTACCACGCCCAAAAGCCATAAAGCCAGGATGGTATCCGCCGCTGACTCTGTCCTGTCCACGTTGAAGCTCCAGAGACAGCGGCAAGCGGAGATGCAGCTAAAGGCGGGGTCAGTATGGAGCAACCCGGGCGGGCTTGTCTTCACCAACGAGATAGGCGGGCCCATGTCCCAGCGGAATATTCAGGCACGCTTTAAGTCACTGACAAAGGCCGCCGGCCTGGATGGCGTCCGCTTCCATGATACCCGCCACACATACGCTGTGAACGCCCTCCGGGCCGGGGACGATGTGAAGACCGTGCAAGGCAACCTGGGACACGCTACCGCCGCCTTCACGCTGGACCGGTATGGGCATGTCACAGAGCGCATGAGACGAGACAGCGCCACCCGCATGGAGAGTTTTATTAAAAATGCCTTGAATTTATAAAGGGAAAACCAAAGGGAAAACAAGAGCCAAAGCGGAGCAAAAACCGCTCTGGCCCTTGGGTTCCCCCTGATAGGGGTATCTACGATCCGGGGGAATTCCCCAGCAGGAATTATGCTGTAATTTCCTGCTGGGGCTTTTCTTCTTCCCCGGTTTCGCCGATAAATCCAATGTCAGTATAATGGATTTCCACAGTCTGTTCCGAATACTTGGAATACTTCACGCTTTTCTCATGCACTACGATCTTCTGGATGAACAGCCGCAGCAGTTCCGGCGTCAGTTTCGTAATGTCGGTGTAACGCTTGGCCTTGGCGATGAAGCCATCGGTGCTGGATACCGTATCCCGCAGCTTCCGGATGGCCGCCTCCTTTGTGGGAATTTCCACCGCCAGCCTCTCCTGTTCCTCTGTGTAGCTACCGGACAGCGTCTGGAACTGCTCCACCGAAATGTGGCCAAGCACCCGATCCTCGTAAAGCCTTTTGAAAATGGCCTCCAGTTCCGCGCCGCGTTTCCGCATGGCGGTCAGTTCCCGTTCCAGCCTGCGGATCTCCCGCTGGATTTCTGCGGACTGCCTGCCGCCGATGTACTCCGCAAACTCCCTGGTATGTTCCCTGGCCATCGCCGTTACCCGCCGCAGATCCTCCAGGATCACCTCGTCCAGCACGCATTCCCGGATATAGTGGGCGGTACAGACTTCTTTCCCCTTTTTCTTGTAGGTGTAACAGGCGAAGTTGTTCCAGGTGGGCTTCATCGTATGCGCTCGATGCAGCACCATGGTGGCCCCACAGTCCGCGCACACCACCAGCCCGGAGTATTTGTTCTGCTCCTTCATCTTGGTGGGGCGGCGCTTGTTCTGGCGCACCCGCTGGACGATGTCCCAGACCTCCCGCGTCACCAGCGCCGGGTGAGTCCCCTCAAAAACCAGGCATTCCTCCCTGGGATGGGTAATCCGGCGCTTGTCCTTATAGGACTTGGTGCTGTACCTCATGTTGACGGTGTTGCCCAGATAGACCTCATTCTCAAGCATGGCGGCGACAGTGCTTTCAGACCAGTCGCAGGGGGTCTCCAAATTCATGGAGGAATGGGCGATCCCAAATTTCTGATAGGCGTAGACCGCCGGACACAGAAGCTGTTCACTTTTCAACTGCCGCGCGATTTGGCTGGGACCCATACCGCCAGCGCACATAGCGAAGATTCGGTGGACAATGGCGGCGGCTTCCTCATCTACCACCAGCCGGTTTCTGTCATCCTCGCTGCGCCGGTAGCCATAGGGCGCTCTGGCCCCCAAGCGCTCCCCTCGTTCAGCCTTTGCCCGGAATACGGCCCGCACCTTGCGGCTGGAGTCCCGAACATACCATTCATTGAACAAATTTTTGAACGGCATCAGCTCGTTACTTTCGCTGCTGTCGGTATCCACGTTGTCGTTGATGGCAATGTAGCGGACACCGAACATGGGGAAGCGTTCCTCGATGTACAGTCCAGTGTGAAGTTGGTTTCGGCCCAGGCGGGACAAGTCTTTCGTAATGATAATTCCGATTTCGCCATTTTCCATATCGGCCATCATCTGCTGGAAGCCCGGTCTTTGAAAACTGGCCCCGGAGTACCCGTCATCCACATAAAAACATGGGTTAGGAAAATGATGGTCACTCGCATACCGTTGAAGGATCATTTTTTGATTTTGAATACTGTTTGACTCGTTTTCTGTATTGTCATCCTGGCTGAGACGGCAGTACAGAGCGGTTTTCTTCTGGTTTGACGTTATCATCTTACCCTCCTTCGTTGGTCAAACCGTTCAGAGCATTGCGACATGACTATACTCCAAAACGGCCCGGATATCCAGCGCTTTTCCCAGACAGCGCCGAGATCAAGCGCACAGTTTTTCCTGCTGGATTTCCAGGTCGATCAGAGCTTTCAATTTATCTTCAGGCGAACAGCGTCCGTTTTTGGGGAATACGGATACCACTCGAATTGTTCTGCCGCAGGAAACCTGGATACGTTCCATCCTGATTTGCTGGTTGTCGTTTGGCTTATCTATGGTCGAAAACCTCCCTTCTTGACCGTTTCGCCAATTATGATTTTTATTCTGTAAGAACATATCCGATTATTTTTCGCTTTTGACAATGTTGTCAGAAGCGGTATTTCACATGAAATTTATTTTCTTGACGCAAAGCAAGGTCTGGCAATGTTGCCAAACCTTACCGTCTACCTATAGAGTGCAGCACCGGCAGGTCGTAATGCGGTCTGCCGGTGCTGGCGTTACAAAATTGAGATTACTTTTGTGAATTCACAAAAAGTGGCCGATGGCGTTTTTCTGTCCGAAATCGGGTTTTATGAATTCGCAAAACCCGGTTTGGCTACGCTCGCCCTCGTTGGGCCTGACAGCCTGGATGGGGGCAGGATACCTGCAGGCCGGACGCTGGTCACACGGGGCCTCCTGCGGGCCAACGAGGGGCTATTTCTGGCCAGCAAGCAAACAGACTTCCTCGCAGAGTTTATCCATCAAAAAATCCAGTTTTGCCACAGCTTCGGCGTCCAGCTTCTTTGCGTACTGATGGCGGGTAATCTGCCGTACGTTGGAATAGATCACGTTGACGCTGGTGTGCAGGGCATGGCTTAGTTTCGGTGAACGGCCCTTGAAATCATTTTCCTGAATCAGGCGGCAAAAATAGGCCGTGCTTTTCAGCCTGGTCAACTCCATGTATCGCTGTAAGCGCCGGCACTGCTCCTCCGTCATGCGGACGGAGAGATTCCTGCTGTTATCCCGTATGGAACCACGAACTTTCCGCGTTTTTCGATTATGCAGCATGAAGGTATCCTTTCTTCCTCAGCGTATGGACTCGTTCGTACACATCTCCCAGAAGACGAACAGCGTGGCGGAGCTGCTCCGCTGTGCCATAGCCGCTGTTGAAATCGCGGGCGATAGCATTGATTTCACGGCCGGCTTCATCCATGAAGCGAACAGCCTCCCAGGTTTCTTCCTCGCGGTGAAGGACAGGGCGATTGGTTTTCATCTGCGCCATCAGCCATGCGTTAGCGGACAGACCGGCGGCTGCACTTTTTTCCTTCAGCAGCTCATAATCCTTGACGCTCATGCGGACGCAGGTGCGATGTGATTGCTTGCTCATATTCTTCACTCCCTTCTCGCTTTCGGCAATGTTGCCGGAAGCGGTATTTGGATGATGCAGAGTAAGGTCCGGCAATGTTGCCAAACCTTACTTCTCACGGTGTGGAAAACGTCAAACCAGGTTTGGCAACATTGCCGAACCCGGTTCGCAGAACAGTGGACTTCCGGCAATCGTGCGGAAAATCCAAAAGATCGCTTCTGACAACATTGTCAAAATGTTTGCTCAGACTTTTCGGCAGCGTTGCCAAAAGGTTACCGCCCGCAGGCGGCATATGGGATAGGGGGGATTACCCTCTGCAAGTGCGCAAAATGTACATTTGCGCTATGCTTGCGACAATAAGAGCGAGCCAAGTATTGGGTAGATTATGAGCCAAGAGATATTTGGCCAGGAATGGGTAACTGCCCTTGAAAGGCAGCTCATGCCGAAGCTACAATGAGAGGGCAATCGGTCTGACGACGCTATGCTTGAGCTTCTACGCTCGTCGCCGCAAACTGTCAGCCGGCCCTCTCATTGCGGCGTTCGATTGTGCAGGTTGAGATAACGGCTAAGCCGTACACTCGGGTAACAACGCAAGATGAATAGGTTATGAGTTGAGGCAGGCACCGATTTCAAATCAAAATCTGGAGGGAACGATATGGAACAAGGGCTCATTACCGCCGTAGGTGTCGATGTATCCAAAGGGAAAAGCATGGTGGCTGTCCGCCGTCCCGGTGGGCAAATCGTCATGCCGCCGATCCAGGTCAACCATACCGCCGAGGAGCTGGCCGGGCTGGCGGAGCGTTTGCAAGGGCTCGGGGGCGATATTCGGATCATCATGGAACATACGGGTATGTACTGGAGACCCATCGCCCACTCGCTCAAAGAGGCGGGATTTTTCGTCAGTGTCGTCAATGCCATTCTCATCCACAACTTCAGTGACAACTCCCTCCGCAAAGTAAAAACGGATAAAGCGGACGCCCTCAAGATCGCTAACTATGGGCTGACGTTCTGGACAGAGCTGCGCAATTTTTCTGACGAGGATGAAACCCGCCAGATGCTAAAGATGCAGTGCAGGCTGTATGAGCGGACGCAAAAGATCAGCGTTGAACTGCGTAATGGCCTGATCTCACTGCTAGATCAGACGTTTCCGGGAATTAACGAGATTCTGCCCGCTCACTATTGCACCAAACGTGGCCACTACAAATGGGTCGATGTTTCTAAACGCTTCTGGCACAAAGACTGCGTGAAAAAACTCTCTGAATCCGCCTTTACAAATACTTATCAGAAATGGTGCAAAAAAGAGGGATACCGATTCAGCAGGATAGAAGCGGAGAAAATCTACCGTGCCGCTCAGAATACTGTAGCTACATTTCCCCAGAACGAAAGCACAAAGACATTGATTGTCCAAGCGGTAGACTGCCTGAATGCAGTGTACGAATCCATGGCGGTTCTTCGGACGGAAATGAAGCGGTTGGCGTCTCTGCTGCCGGAATATGAGGTCGTCATGGCCATGCAAGGTGCGGGAGATGTCACCGGCCCGAAGCTGATGGCGGAAATCGGCGATGTACGACGCTTCACGAACAAGAACGCCCTGGTGGCCTTTGCTGGTGTAGACGCGCCTCCGTTCCAATCTGGCAGCTTTGAGGCCAAGTCCAGACATGTATCCAAGCGTGGATCTCCACATCTGCGCAGGACGCTGTTTCAGGTCATGAGCGTTGTCCTGCAACGTAGTTCCACGGACAACCCGATCTATTCCTTCATGGACAAGAAGCGGGCAGAGGGGAAACATTTCTATGTGTACACAGTTGCCGGCGCGGCAAAGTTCCTGCGGGTCTATTACGCCAGAGTCAAGGAATATCTGCTTGCGTTGGAAACGAAACAAGAGACTGCCGCTTGACTTTGGCAGCAAGTTTTATCTTGCATAATTTAAGCGCGTCAAATTCGGCCAACCGGAGCTGCTCTTGTTGGTCTGGTTTTTGTGCCTATTTTTAAGTGAATGACCTTTTCAAAAATTTTTCTAAAAAAGTGCCGCTTGGGGCTTGACATTTATTTGCAGGTTTGAGCTTCTACGCTCGTCGCCGCAAACTGTCAGCCGGCCCTCTCATTGCGGCGT
>OFFY01001977.1_pt1 | contig 15585 bp, 13 predicted proteins | sample 1521481 | NCBI WGS metagenome assembly OFFY01 (sample SAMEA3504117, study PRJEB24116) | mouse gut metagenome | biome: mouse gut; feature: mouse-associated habitat; material: faeces | place: Denmark | collected 2011
GGCGGCAGAGGGGCGCCAGCAGGGAGGCCAGTCCGTAGATGGGAAACATCCAGACGGAGGTGGCGCCGTGGAGTTTGAAATCTCTGCGGCGGAAAGCCTGAAAGGCAGTAAAGATGATTTCCAGAAACCAGCCGAGAAGTCCGCAGTGAATATAATTGTGAATGAATTTTTGCATGTTTTGCCCTGTTCCTTTTTCCATGATATGATATTAGGGTTTCCGGTTCAGGCATATTTATACACGACGGTGGCGGAGAAGGCAGAAAGGAGCGCAGACATGAACTATAAAGAGGCGATGGCCTATGTGGAGGAAGTGGGGCAGTATGGCATGGTTATGGGGCTTTCGTCCATGAGGGAGCTGTGTGCGCGTCTTGGCAATCCGCAGGATCAGCTGCGGTTCGTACATATAGCGGGAACCAACGGAAAAGGTTCTGTCCTTGCCTACGTCTCGACAGTGCTGCAGAAAGCCGGATACAGAACGGGCAGATACAGTTCGCCCGCGGTGTGCGATTACCGGGAGATCTTTCAGGTGGACGGCAGGACGATCACGCAGTCGGGGCTGTGCAAGTATATGGAGCAGGTTAAAAGTGCGGCGGAGACGATGACGGCGGAGGGATTGCCGCATCCTACGACTTTTGAGGTGGAGACAGCCGTTGCTTTTCTGTATTTTTTGGACAAAAAATGCGAGATCGTGGTGTTGGAAACCGGGCTGGGCGGCGCGGAGGATGCGACAAATGTGATCGAGACCACGCTTGTTGCGGCTTTTGTCTCGATCAGCAGGGATCACATGGGGATTTTGGGTGACAGCCTGGAGCAGATCGCGGTCGTGAAGTCCGGGATCATTAAGAATAAATGCTGCGTGATCTCCGTGAAGCAGCAGCCGGAGGTCATGAAGGTGCTGCGGCAGGCGGCACTGCTTCGCAAGGCGAAATTTTTTACGGCAGACGCAGGCCGGGCAAAAAATATCCGTTACGGTGTGACGAAACAGCATTTTTCCTACGATAAGTACAAAAATCTGGAGATTGCCATGCCGGGCCGGGTGCAGATAGAAAATGCCGTGGCGGCGGTGGAGATCATCACTGCGCTGGGCAAAATGGGATTTTTGGTGAAAGAGGAGGCGCTGCGGCAGGGACTTTCGTTAGCCAGATGGCGGGGCAGATTCGACGTAATCGCGAAGAAACCTCTTTTTATCGCGGACGGCGCACACAATGAGGATGCCGCGAGAAGGCTTGCCGAGAGCATACGGCTTTATTTTGCCGGCAGAAGGATCATCTATATCATGGGGATGCTCAAGGATAAGGAATATGATAAGGTGCTGCTTAATACCTTCGATCTGGCGGAGCATATCATCACGGTCACGCCGCCGGTCAGCGGGCGGGCCATGCCGGCCTATGATCTGGCACAGGCAGCCAGCGAGTACCACAACAGCGTGACGGTGGCGGACAGCGTGCAGGAAGCGGTGGAGATCGCCTTTCTGCTGGCGGGCAAAGATAAAGAGACTGTCATCATTGCATTTGGTTCGCTCTCTTATCTGGGAGAGCTGATCAACGTGGTAGAACACAGGGATACGATCAGGAGAGACACGCATGGTAGATCATAAGAAAATAGAGAAAGCGGTAAGATTATTGCTGGAAGGGATCGGCGAGGATGTGACAAGAGAGGGCCTGGCGGATACCCCGGACAGGATTGCGCGTATGTATGAGGAGATTTATAAAGGGATGGCGGAGGATCCGGCAGAGCATCTTTCCAGAACCTTTGCGGTGGAGAGCAATGAGATCGTGCTGGAGAAGGATATCACTTTTTACTCCACCTGTGAGCATCATCTGATGCCTTTTTACGGGAAGGCCCATATCGCTTACCTGCCGGACGGCCGGGTAGTGGGCTTAAGCAAGCTGGCGCGCACGGTGGAAGTCTATGCCAGAAGGCTGCAGATTCAGGAGCAGATGACGATCCAGATCGCGGAGGCTGTTATGGAGCATCTAAGGCCGCAGGGCGTGATGGTCATGCTGGAGGCGGAGCATATGTGTATGACCATGCGCGGCGTGTCCAAGCCGGGCAGCCGGACGATCACCACGGCGGCACGGGGATGTTTTGCTGAGGAAATGAAATTACAGCAGTATTTTTTTGAAATGATCAAAAGATAGGGGAACCGGATCCGTAAGCGCATGGAGCAGGCGCCGGTGGCAGGGTGAAAAGGCAGAAAGAAAAGAGAAGAGACAACGCAGAAGATAGAGAAGAAATAGAACAGAAACAGGGAGAAGACAGAGAAGAAATAGAACAGAAACAGGCAGAAGACAGAGAAGAAACAGAGGAGAGAAAATTTGAGAATAGGAAACAGGGATTTCGCCCGACAGGGGCATACTTATGTGATGGGAATTTTGAATGTGACGCCGGATTCATTTTCTGATGGAGGGAAATATCAGAGGATCGATCAGGCGTTGTATCATGTGGAGGAAATGATGCAAGACGGCATGGATCTGCTCGATATCGGCGGAGAATCTACCAGGCCGGGGTATACGACGATATCCGCCGGGGAGGAGATCGAGCGGGTGATTCCCGTGCTGGAGGCGGTTAAATCCAGATTCAATATTCCGATTTCTCTGGATTCCTATAAACCGGAGGTGGCTAAGGCCGGGGTTGCCGCCGGGACAGATCTTATCAATGACATCTGGGGGCTGCAGCATGACCCGCAGATGGCGGAATTGATAGCAGAGAAAAATATCACCTGTTGTTTAATGCACAACAGCAGGGAGGATGCGGACGGTGTGACGACTGGCGGCGGCCTGCAGGACAGATCGCTGTGCGGCTGCACAGGGTATATGGAGAAGGTGATCCGGGATCTGGAGCAGACCCTGGAGATCGCCCATAAAGCCGGAATCAACGATGATAAGATCATTCTGGATCCGGGTGTCGGTTTCGGCAAGACTTACGAGAACAATCTGGAGATCATTGATCGTCTGGAGATGCTGCACTGTCTGGGGTATCCGGTTCTGCTCGGCACCAGCAGGAAGTCAGTGATCGGCAATGCGCTGGATCTGCCGAAGGAGGAGCGGGTAGAAGGGACCCTTGTCACCAGCGTGTATGCGGTTCAGAAAGGGGCCATGTTCGTCCGGGTGCATGATGTGAAGGAGAATGTGCGGGCCATCAGGATGGCGGAGGCGATCCGGGACGGTTATAAAGTCAGGAAAAATAAGTAAAAATAAGTAAAAAGTACGGAGCAGAAGGAGTACGAGGCGGGAATGGATCAGATTGTGATAGAGAATTTACGGATATATGCGCATCACGGCGTTTACAGGGAGGAGAATGAGAAAGGACAGAATTTCTATCTCAATGTCGTGTTGGAGACGGATACAAGAAGTGCGGGACTGCTGGATGATCTGACGCTGTCCACGAATTATGGGGAGGTATGCCGGTTTCTGGACAGGTTTGTGAAGGAGCATACGTATAAGCTGATCGAGACGGTGGCGGAGAAGACGGCGGAGGCGGTGCTGCTGCAGTTTCCGCTGGTCAGGCGGATCACACTGGAGGTACGCAAGCCGGAGGCGCCGGTCGCACTGCCCTTCGAGTCTTTGTCTGTGAAGATCAGCAGAGGCTGGCGCAGGGTATATCTGTCCGGCGGTTCCAATATGGGCGACAGAAAGCGGCATCTGGAGGAGGCGGCAGAAGCATTGCGGGCCGACGAAAAATGCAGGCTGCTTAAGATGTCGGACCTGATCGAGACGCCGCCCTACGGTGGTGTGGCGCAGGACGACTTTCTCAATTGTGCCATAGAGCTTGAGACACTGTACACGCCGAAGATGCTGCTGGAAAAGCTTCATGAGATAGAATATGCACACAAAAGGGAACGCAAAATACATTGGGGACCGCGGACGCTGGATCTGGATATCCTGCTGTATGAGGACTGCGTCATGCATACCGAAGAACTGACGATCCCGCATATAGATATGCATAACAGGCGTTTTGTGCTGGAACCGCTGCAACAGCTCGCGCCTTATGCGGAGCATCCGGTGCTGCACAAAAGCGTGCGGCAGATGTATGCGGAACTGCCGAAGGACTGCGGATCAGTGTCGGACACGGTGCGGCGCCGCTAAGGGTGTCGTAAAGAACAGGACCGGCCGGAGGGATCATCATATCCGGCGCGACGGCCGAAGGAGGACGGTATGGAAAGATTGGAGAGTCTGCAGGTGCGTAAATTGACATTTGCGCAGGCTGCCCGGATTTACAAGGAACATTTAAAGAAGGATTTTCCGCCTGCGGAGGTGAAACCGCTTCTGGTCATCAGACAGGCATGGAATAAGGGAAACTATCACGCATATGGTTTCTATGAAAAGGTGGACACACAGGAAGAAGTACTGTGCGCATATGCGTTCTTTCTGGCAGACAATACAAACCGTGTGTTATTATTGGATTATTTTGCCGTATGCGGGCCGCTGCGGGGTTCCGGATATGGTTCTCTGGCGCTGGCTTTGCTGCAGAAGGAATGCGCCGGCTGGAATGGGGTGATCATTGAAGTGGAGGATGACGAACTGCCCTCACTGACGGAAGAGACGCGTAAGACCAGACAGAGGCGGATTGCCTTTTACAAAGGAGCCGGCTGTCTTATGACGACCACAAGAAGCCGGCTGTGGGATGTGGATTACCGGATCATGTTCATGGCGGGTCTGACGGCACAGGAGGATATGACCTCGAATATGGCAGAGAAGATCCGTTCACTCTATGAAGGCATGTATCCGGCGATGATTTTAAAGCGGTACTTTAAGATCACGGCTATGTAGTGCGTTATTTGTTTTCTTTGGCTGCGGCCTGCATGGCTGTGTCGAAGGTAGTCACATTGACCGGCCCGAACGTACTTGTCTTATAGACCGGAGTCAGTTCACCAAACGCGTTAAAATACACATACTGCGAGGTGATGTTGATATTCTGGAATACGCCTTCCGCCACGGTCTCCTGTGAACTGCCGTCCAGGAGCATCCGCTTGAGTGCAGGCTCGGTGGGAGAGCTGACCTGATAATATATGTAGTTGTTGTAGATATTAAACATGTCAAGCCGTTCGTTGGTGAGGACCTCCACCACATCGTCATACAGAGAATAACGGCACAGCCGGTAATCGCTGCTGATATCCATAAAATACACATAGCCGTCCTGGACTATGGGATTCCAGACATCGCCCTCCCAGATCAGGCTTGTGGTGTCGGTGGCGGTGTCCAGAGCGTAGAGATAATGATCCTTGTTCTTATCGTCGCCGTTGTAGTAAATCTTACCGTCCGCATAGCAGCTGGGGTTGAGGATCATCTCCGGTATGACGGTCTGTTTCTCCTTCTTGTTGATCTTGATCTTCTCTAAAGAAACAGCGCTCTTATTATCATATTTCTCATAGTAGATATAGTTGCCGCACAGCTGCATGTGAATGATGTGGCAGCGGTCCAGGCCAACGGCTTTCTTACCGTTTAATTTGCTGCGGTAGACGCCGTAAGGAGTACCGATAAAGCCCAGATCATAGTCCTCCGTCTCACCGATCATGGAATAGTAGAGATAGTTGCCGGCGGCATTGATGCAGGAAAAAGCGCCGTCATTCAGTTTGCGGATATCCGATTCGTCGGAATTCATGGAGTAGAGGGCGTAGTTATCGTAGGCATTGGCGAAGTAGACGCGCCCGTCCAGCTCACAGTAGAGTCCGCCGTTGTTCAGATTGCCCGGCGTATTGCCCACTGTAGCATCGTCATTGAGGGGAATACGGCTCGTCACATAAGCGACAACCATGAGTGTGATCAGAAAAACGGCTGCTATGGAAATGAACAGAATATTCTTTGCTTTCGTCGTCATAATTACCTCCAGAAGTGAAATATTTCTGTTAATATTATAGCTGTAAACCGTCTTGCTATCAAGAGGGTTTTGAGTTAAGATTATTACAGCATTCGCGAACCGGAAATAGCAGCGGGTGTGAAAAAGGAGCAAGGAAAGGACAGACAGGATGGATTTATCGAAATTGCGGGAAGAACTGGACCGCATCGACGGGCAGATCGTGAAGCTCTACGAGGAGCGCATGGAATACTGCTCCCAGGTGGCGGATTATAAGATAGAGACGGGCAGGAACGTGCTGGACAAGGCCAGAGAAGAAGAGAAGCTGCGCAAAGTGCGGGCGCTTGTGCACAATGAATGCAATGCCCACGGGGTGCAGGAGCTTTTTGAGCAGATCATGTCCATGAGCCGTAAGCTGCAGTACAGTAAGCTGACGGCTCATGGCGCGGGCGGCAGGCTGCCTTTTATCGGTGTGGACGCGTTGGAGACAGATAAGGCCAGGGTGGTTTTTCAGGGCGCGGAGGGCGCCTATTCCCAGATGGCGATGATGCAGTATTTCGGGGAGAGCGTGAACGCCTTTCATGTGGATACCTTTCGGGAGGCCATGTGCTCCATCGAGGAAGGGCGGGCGGTCTTCGCGGTGCTGCCTATCGAGAATTCCACGGCGGGAATCGTCAGTGAGATTTATGATCTGCTGGTGGAGTTTGAGAATTATATTGTCGGGGAACAGATCATCAGGATCGAACATTGCCTGCTGGGAGTGCCCGGTGCGAAGCAGGAACAGATACGGACGGTCTACTCCCATCCGCAGTCGCTGATGCAGAGTGCACGGTATTTGAATGCGCATGAGAACTGGCGCCAGATCAGTATGCAGAACAACGCGTTCGCGGCGCGCAGGGTGATCGAGGACGGGGATATGAGCCAGGCGGCGATCGCCAGCGAACAGGCGGCGAAGATCTACGGACTTGATATTCTGGAGCGGGGTGTGAATCAGGCGGACAACAATTCCACCCGGTTTATCATAGTCACCAATCAGAAAATATTTTTAAAGAATGCCTCCAAAGTAAGTCTCTGTCTGGAGGTATCCCATGAGAGCGGTTCCCTGTACAGGATCCTGTCTCATTTTATCTACAACAATCTCAACATGTGCAAGATCGAGAGCCGGCCCATCGAGGAGCGGAACTGGGAGTATCGGTTCTTTATCGACTTTGAGGGCAATCTGGCGGACGGAGCGGTGAAAAATGCTCTCCGGGGCCTTCGGGAAGAGGCGCGCAGTATGAAGATCCTGGGGAATTACTAGAATAAAGGAGAAGACTGGAAAATGCGGGAAGAGGAATTGATCGTCTACAAAGAACTGGAGGACGGGCAGATCTTAAGGGATATGGTGTGGCTGATGGAGCATTATCGCTCCGGGGACGGCAGGGCAAGACCGCTGTTCTTTGAGTGTATGCACGGACTTTTGGAGCGGGCGGCTACCCATGGATTCCAGGGGAATCTGTGGCACTGTTATTTGGCGGACCTGCTCGTAAACAATGAGAACAGCTACAGTCTGGCCTGCGAGATCAGGGGCGAGGTGCCGGGCAGCATCAATCAGCTTGTGCTGCACGACATGGCTGTATTTAAGGAATTTTTTGAATATGACCATACGGAGATGATGGAAGTGCTCAAAGCGCCGGAGTTTTATTTCGTACTCCACTATGAGAGGGCGCAGCAGGCCAGCAGGGTGTACAGCACGAGGATCAGGGACCGGATCTGTGAACTGGCGGGGCAGCTGGCAGAGACGGCGTCGGCGGCAGAGATGAAATCTGTTCTCACGGAATTCTACAGTGCTTACGGCGTCGGCAGACTTGGTTTACATAAAGCATTTCGCGTGGAACATCCGGAAGCGGGCGTGCAGATCATGCCGATCCGCAACATCTCCCATGTGCAGCTGGATGATCTGATCGGATATGAGATCCCAAAGAAGAAGCTGATCGAGAACACGGAGGCATTTGTGGCGGGGAGAAAAGCGAACAACTGTCTGCTGTTCGGAGATGCGGGGACGGGCAAGTCCACCAGCATCAAAGCGATCGCCAATGAATATTATGACAGAGGGCTGCGCATCATTGAGCTCTATAAGCATCAGTTCCATGATTTGAATGACGTGGTGGCGCAGATCAAGAACCGGAATTATAAGTTTATCATCTATATGGACGATCTGAGTTTCGAGGAATTTGAGACGGAATACAAGTACTTGAAGGCCGTGATCGAAGGCGGTCTGGAGAAGAAGCCGGACAATGTGCTGATCTATGCGACGTCCAACAGAAGACACCTGATCCGGGAGAATTTCAGCGATAAGGAAGGCAGGCGGGATCAGATGCACTCCAGCGACACGGTGCAGGAGAAGCTGTCTTTGGTCTACCGGTTTGGGGTGACGATCTTTTTCTGCGGGCCGGATAAGAAACAGTTCGAGGAGATCGTCAGGGGTCTTGCGGTCCGGTACGGTGTTGTGATGGAAGAGGAGAAGCTGCTGGCTGAGGCTGGTAAATGGGAGCTCTCCCACGGCGGATTGTCAGGCAGGACGGCACAGCAGTTTATAGATTATTTAAGAGGCAGAGAAGGAAGTGACTGATATGAAGACATTTGCGGCGATAGATGTAGGGTCTTATGAACTGGCCATGAAAATATTTGAGATCTCCGCGAAGAGCGGGATCCGGGAGATTGACCATATCAGGCATCGTATCGACCTGGGGACGGATACGTATGCCAACGGCAAGATCAGCAATGAGAGAGTTGACGAGCTCTGCCGTGTGCTGCGGGATTACGGGGAGATCATGAAGGGATACCGGGTGGATGCCTATAAGGCTTACGGCACCAGTGCGATCCGGGAGATGGACAACAGGATGATACTTCTGGATCAGATCGCACAGCGTACAGGGATTACCATTGAATGCATCAGCAATTCGGAGCAGCGCTTTCTGGATTACAAGTCCATAGCTTCCAAGGGGGATGTTTTTAACAGGATCATCGAGAAGGGCACCGCCATCGTGGATATCGGCGGCGGCAGCATCCAGATCTCCCTGTTTGACAAGGATACGCTTGTGACGACACAGAATCTGCGGCTCGGCGTCCTGCGCCTGCAGGAGCAGCTCGGCAAGCTGAATATCCGTCCGGAGCAGAATGAAAGTATGTTGGATGAGATCATCAGTTCTCAGCTGTCTGTCTTTAAGAAACTGTATCTGAAGGACAGGGTGATCGAGAATATCATCGTGGTGGACGATTATATTTCGGCGGTGGTGGGCAGGAACGTACCGGGGCTGGAGGAGAGCAGCATCGAGGCGGCGGCCATGGACAGCTTTCTGGAACGCCTGCGGAACGCGACGGTGCAGGAGGCGGCCCGTATTCTGGACATACCGGAGGAAAATGAACCGTTACTGTTCATATCCGGTGTGCTGCTCAACCGGATCACCAAGGTGATGGATGCCAGACTGATCTGGGCGCCGGGTGTAAGCCTCTGTGACGGTATCGCCTATGAATACGGAGAAAAGAACAAGATCCTCAAGGAAAACCATGATTTTGAGCAGGATATCGTGGCCTGTGCGCAGAATATCAGCAAGCGCTATATGGGCAGTAAGCGCAGAGGCGAGACATTGGAGCAGATCGCGCTCACCATCTTCGACAGCATGAAGAAGATACATGGACTGGGCAGGCGGGAGCGGCTTCTTCTGCGGATCGCAACGCTGCTGCACGACTGCGGCAAGTATATCAGTCTGGTCAATCTGGGAGAATGTTCCTACAATATCATCATGTCCACGGAGATCATCGGCCTGTCTCATATGGAGCGGGAGATTGTTGCCAATGTGGTCAAGTATAACCATCTGGAATTCGATTATTATGACCTGATGGGCCGGGACAGCGCGTTTAGCAGCAGGGACTATCTCACGATCGCCAAGCTGACAGCCATTCTGCGCGTGGCCAACGGGCTGGACAGGAGCCACAAGCAGAAGTTCAAGAATGTCAAGACGGTGTTAAAGGATGAGAAACTGATCATCACGGTGGACGCCTCACAGGATATTACGCTGGAAAAAGGACTGCTTGCGAGGCGGGCGCACTTTTTTGAAGAAGTGTTCAGCGTTCAGCCGGTGATCAGACAGAGAGGGTAGCAGAATAGAAAGGAATTGTGTATCAACAGAAAACGGGGGAATGGAAATGGACTTTTCGAAGGACGAATTTTATACAAACAGGGAGCTGAGCTGGCTCCTTTTTAACAAGAGGGTATTGAGTGAGGCGAAGGATAAGAAGAATCCGCTCTTTGAACGGCTGAAATTCTTAAGCATTACGGCCTCCAATCTGGATGAGTTCTTTATGGTGCGGGTGGCTTCCCTGAAAGATATGGTACATGCGGGATATAAGAAGAAAGATATCGCGGGTATGACCGTGGATGTGCAGCTGTCCTGCGTGAATGAGGAGACACACAGACTGGTAGAGCAGCAGTATTCGGTCTACAACCGTTCACTGCTTCCCAGACTGCTGGAAGAGGGACTGCACATTGTCAGACATCATGAGGAGCTGGATAAAGAGGACGGCGTCTATGTGGATCGGTATTTTGCGGACAATGTCTATCCGGTGTTGACACCCATGGCGGTGGACTCTTCCAGGCCTTTTCCGCTGATCCGCAATAAATCCCTGAATCTGGGTGCGCTGGTGAAGAAGAAAAACGGCGAGGGGGAGACGGAGTTCGCCATGGTGCAGGTGCCCAGCGTCCTGTCGCGGATCGTGACGATTCCGGGCGGTAAGCAGACACGTGTTATACTTCTCGAAGAAGTGATCGAGCGCAATATCCAGAAGCTGTTCCTCAATTATGATATTATCTGCTCCTTCCCCTTCCGCATCATGAGAAATGCGGATCTGGGCATCGAGGAGGAGGGCGCCGAAGATCTGCTGCAGGAGATTGAGAAACAGTTAAAGAAGCGGAAATGGGGGCAGGTCATCCGTCTGGAAGTGGAGGACGGCATTGATAAGAAGCTGTTAAAGCTGATCCAGAATGAGCTTTCCATTGAGAAGGAGGATATCTATTCGATAAACGGGCCTCTTGATCTTACCTTTTTGATGAAAATGTATGGGATGAAAGGCTTTGACTACCTGAAAGAGGACAGCTATTCCAGGCCCCAGCCGGTGCCGGAGCTGCCGGAGGAGGTGGACGTGTTCGAGAAGATCCGGGAAGGCGATATCCTGATGCACCATCCTTACCAGACCTTTGAGCCGGTGGTGCGCTTCGTCAGACAGGCGGCCAAGGATCCGGATGTGCTGGCCATCAAACAGACCCTTTACCGTGTCAGCGGCAATTCCCCCATTATTGCCTCTCTGGCTCAGGCTGCTGAGAATGGAAAACAGGTATCCGTACTGGTGGAACTGAAAGCACGGTTTGATGAGGAAAATAACATTGTATGGGCAAAAAAACTGGAAAAAGCAGGCTGCCATGTGATTTACGGACTGGTAGGGCTGAAAACCCACAGTAAAATTGCACTGGTGGTCCGGAAAGAGGAAGACGGAATCCGCAGATATGTTCACCTTGGAACGGGAAACTACAACGATTCCACAGCTAAATTGTATACGGATCTTGGGATGTTTACCTGTTCCGAAGCCATTGGGGAAGATGCCACCGCCGTATTCAACATGCTGTCGGGATATTCCGAGCCCCCTTCCTGGAACAGGCTGGCAGTAGCTCCCATCTGGCTGCGCAAACGGTTTCTGAAACTGATTAAACGGGAAATAAAACATGCGCAGGCGGGCAGAGAAGCATTTATCAGGGCAAAAATGAACTCTCTCTGCGACCGGGACATAATCGGGGCGCTGTATGAAGCCTCTGCAGCCGGGGTGAAAATAGATCTGGTGGTGCGGGGAATCTGCTGTCTGAAGGTGGGAATTCCCGGAATCAGCGATAATATCACTGTGCGTTCCATTGTGGGAAATTTCCTGGAACACAGCCGCATTTTCTGGTTCCACAACGATGGGCAGGAAGAAATCTACATGGGAAGCGCAGACTGGATGCCCCGGAATCTGGACCGCAGAGTGGAGATCCTCTTCCCGGTGGAAAATGAAGCGCTGATGGACCAGGTACGACATATTCTGGGAACCCAGCTTGCGGACAATATGAAATCTCATGTTCTGCAGCCTGACGGCAGATACGAAAAAATAGATAAAAGAGGGAAAAAACTGGTAAATTCACAGCAGCAGTTTTGCGAAGAAGCGAGAAACGCGCTTCCCAAAACAGTCAATGTTTATCAGGAAAGGGTATTTATTCCGGCTGAACCGGTGGTATAAAAAAACAATATAACGTTTTATTCCCGGCTTATTGTCTGCGGGAATAATTTCAAGGAGAGAGTGGAGGAGATCTTATGAAACATAAAATTTTGTTTACAGATCTGGATGAAACATTATTAAATCATGACAAAAGTATTTCAAAAGAAAATCGAGCGGCCATTGCCAGAATGCTGGAACTGGGCCATGATTTTGTACTGATGACAGGACGCCCCATTGCCACAGGGCGCCTTGCAGTAAAAGAGCTGAATCTGTCTTTTCCCAGATGCTATATGGTAGCTTATAATGGAGCGGTGGTTTACGACTGTGTGGCAGACCGGGTACTGGCGGAGCGTACTCTTCCCATGGAAGTGGCAAAGGAAATCATTCTGGAGGCGAAGAACGCTGATATTTATGTGCAGACTTATGAACAGGATACCATTCTGGCAGAACGCCATAGCAAGGAACTTGATTTTTACCTGCGCAATGCCAGGATGAAATACCGGCTGGTAGATAATGTCTTTGTAAGGCTGGAACAGGAACCCCATAAAGTAATGCTGATTAATGTGGATCAGCCGGAAAGGCTTCTGCAGTTTCAGGAAGAACATCCGGAACTCAGAGAACGAAGCAACTGCTTTTTCTCCTACAATGAATATCTGGAATACTGTCCAAAAGATACAGATAAGGGCAGCGGCCTGAAATATATCAGCAAATTCCTGAATGTTCCCATTGAAAATACCGTTGCCGTGGGAGATGAACGCAACGATATCCCCATGATTCAGGCGGCCCATGTGGGGGTAGCCGTGAAAAACGGCCATGAAGACCTTAAAGATGCGGCAGATTATGTGACAGAACATGATAATGAACATGGAGCAATAGCGGAAATCATTGAGAAATTCATCTTAAACGAATCAGCTTAATCCCAAAAGGGGGTTTTTGGATGAGGTATTTGAAAAAGAACATGCTATGCTTTGCGGGGTTTTTCCTGTTTTTTTGCGCGCTGTTTCTGAATATGGGGATTCTGACACACGCAGCGGGAAGCAAAACCATAAGGACAGGCGAACAGCTTACCTTAAGAGCCGGCAGCAGCAGTTCTTCCTACCGGTGGCAGGTCAGTGATACATCCGTACTTTCGCCGGGAGAAAACGGAAAACAGTTTTGTAAAATTTCAGGATTACGGGCCGGAACAGCCACGGTTACAGTAACTTATTCCAAAATGGAATGGGACAGCAGCAAAGCGGATATATGGGGTAATATTACAGGAGACTTTGTAACCAGGCGAAAAACCGAAAGCTGGAACGTTACCGTACTTGCTGCAGGCAGCAGTGGAAGCAGTGACGCAGCACCGGTCAAAGACTGGCCGGATCCTGTCACCAGCCCGATGGGGACTGTGGGTGAACATGTGGCCGGAACCCTGGAGGACAGCTCTCTGAACCGAAGGACAAACTGGAATAATCAGGGCCTGCTGGCGGTAAAACGAAACGGCCTGTGGGGATATGCAGACAGGAACCTGAATCTGGTCATTCCGTTCCAGTTTACAGACGCATATGATTTTGAAGGCAGTCATTTTGGAAAAGTGAAGGCAGGAGGCCAGTTCTATTACATCAATGAAAAGGGAGAATACATTATCCGCCTTACACCAGGAGTATTTTACAATACGGAAGTAAAAGATACGGTAATCCGCCTTGTAGCTCCTGCCGGTATGAATTCCGGGGCCAGTATCCCCACGGAATACTATGACTGTACGGGCCAGAGGATTACAGAAGAAGAATATAACAGCGCAGCATATGCCTGCAGTGAGAAACTGGCTGCAGCCGGCGGCCTGACCCGCTACCGTGAAGGGGACACAGCCGGAACCTGGGCTTTTACCAGAAGCAACGGAGACGGAACTGCGGTAAAATGGACCATGCCGGCCCCTGCAGGCATGGATGCCTCCGATAATTCCTCCCGTAATTTCCGGGAGGGTCTGCTGGTAGTGGAAAATTCCGAAGGCCTGAAAGGTGCGGTAGACAAAAAGGGAAACTTTGTGCTGAACTGTGAGTACCTTTTACTATGTGATTCTTCCGGAGGCTGGCTGGTGGGCCGAAAAGAGGGACAGACCAGAGCAGAATTTACTGTTGTGAGAACCCCTCTGTATCCCAGGGTTACCGTAAGAGGCATGGAAGCCGCATCCCCTTTTGGCAATGCAGATACCAATTTCTCCATATCCCGGCTTATGTCAGCAGCTTCTCTGCCCGCAGCAGCGGAAATTCAGATTTATGCAGACAGAGCAGAAGGACTCACTTTCTCTTCTCCTGTTTCTGCAGACGGCGGAAGAACCTGGTCTTTCATTGCCGCAGACTCTGCAGCAATGCAGACCACATACCTTATTGAAATGACAGAGGTACTGGAAGGAGTTACACTGGACAACACCAGTCTTACACTGGAAAAGGGGACAGGCCATACGCTTCATGCAGCATGTTCTCCGGCGGAAATTACCGGGACAGCATTTACATGGACTTCCTCCGTACCTCAGGTGGCGTCTGTATCCCCGGAAGGTACCGTCAGTGCAGTGAGCAAAGGAACATCTGTGATTACTGTGAACTGTATGGGACTGACTGCTTCCTGTGAAGTGACGGTTACAGAACCGGAACCTGGAGAAACCGGTGACAGCGGGCAGGAAACAGAGCCGGAGGAAGAAACAGAAGAGAATGATTCTCCCGTTCAGAAAAAGCCAAAAGACGGAGACCTGGTAACCACAGGGAAGATAACCTGCAGGATTATCAGTACGAAAAAGAAAACCGCAGAATACAGAAAAACCTCTGTTACCTCCGGCAGCATCTCCATTCCAAAGACAGTTACCATTGACGGCGTGAAATACAAAATCATAAAAATCGGGGACAACGCCCTGAAAGGGAAAAAGAAAATCACAAAAGTCAGTATCGGAAGTAATGTGGAACTCATCGGAAAACAGGCCTTTTATAACTGTACCGGATTAAAATCCGTCACATTCCCGGCAAAACTTACCGCCATAGGGGACAAAGGATTTTATAAGTGTACGTCTCTTGGCAGCATTGTGATCCCTTCCAAAGTAAATAAAATCGGAAAATCAGCCTTTTACGGAAACAGGAAACTGAAGAAGATTACTGTAAAGTCCACAAAACTTACAAATAAAAATGTGGGTGCCAATGCATTTAAAGGGACAGACAGCAAAGCCACTGTCCGGGTTCCGGGGAAAAAACTGTCTTCCTACCGGAAACTGTTCAAATCAAAGGGAATGAGTGGAAAAGCAGTATATCGGAAAAACTGAAAATTTTTATCCAAAACAGCAGGCTGTACAAAACATGTACAGCCTGTCTGCAGATACCTTACATTCAGCTGAAAGCCTGTTTTATTTTTTCAAGCAGTTCATAGGGAATCTGAAGGTTTCCCTTTCCGGTACCCAGATGAATGTATGGCTTGTTACTGCCATGGAAATCAGAACCGCCGCTGATTAAAAGGCCGAATTCCTCCGCAAGTTTCAGAAGAGCC
>OFFY01001979.1_pt1 | contig 15556 bp, 14 predicted proteins | sample 1521481 | NCBI WGS metagenome assembly OFFY01 (sample SAMEA3504117, study PRJEB24116) | mouse gut metagenome | biome: mouse gut; feature: mouse-associated habitat; material: faeces | place: Denmark | collected 2011
AACCGGAAATTCATTCCCTATTATATCTCTATATCGTCTGATTATGCAATAAGAAATTTTCAAGAGGAATCTCGCTATCTTCTAAGCGCGGCGCTAAGGCTGCCGGGTATTCCTCTCGGTGCTCTGACGGTATAAATCCCGTACTCTTCCCTCAGCACGCCGGATGTAAATCGGGCAGACCTGTATCTTTTTTGAAACTTTATCTTCATCAGCGCTGTGATCGTGGGATACTTATCCTCATAAGCATACGGAATATCCGTTTCCGTCACCTTACATTTATAAAGAATTGCCGATACCGGAGCCGCCGGTGCTGCCAGCTGTGCCGTGTTCTCCTTACTGCCATGCTGCACCCCCTGGCCCTGCGGCATTGCGGGAGTTACCGGCTGTTTCTTCCCAGCAGGCTGTGCTCCCTGATCTTTCGGCACTACAGCCTGAACAGGCAGTCCGGTCCCATCAGGCTGCGGCTCCTGCTTCTGTGGCATTGTAGGAGGTACTGGCAACTTACTGCCGATAGCCAGCATCCCCTGATCTCTCTGCATTACAGTCTGGGCAGACTGTCCACTCCCGGCAGGCGGTGTCTCCCTCTTCTGCGGCAGAACAGACGGAACACCCTGTCTGTCCCCACCCAGGTGTGTGCCCTGCCCCTGCGGAACTACAGCCTGAATCGGCTTTCCGGTTCCGGCAACGGGTAATCCCGTTCCCTGCGCCACTGCGCCAGGCTGTGCTTTCTGCCCCTGCGGCATTGCTGCCTGGGCAGGCTGCCTTGCTCCTGCGGGCGGTGTCGGTGTCGTCTGCCCCTGCGGTATTGCGGCTGCCGGAACGGGCTGCCTTGCTCCTGCGGGCTGTCTTCCCTGGTTCTGGGGCATTGCGGCTGCCTGAACAGGCTGTCCGCTTCCGGCCAACTGTCTCCCCTGACTCTGGGGCATTGACGCTACCTGAACGGACTGCCTGGTTCCTATCGGCTGTCTCCCCTGGTTCTGGGGCATTGCGGCTGTGCGGACAGGCTGTCCGGTTCCGGCTGGTGCCGCCTGTCCCTGCGGCATTGCGGCTGTCTGCACAGGCTGTCTGGCTCCAAAGGGCTGTACCCCCTGCGCTGGTGCCTTTCTCGTTCCTCCATCGGCTGCTGTACCAGGGAACGGCCTTACCACATTTCCGGCATGGACAGTATTCCCGGCGGGAACCGCTGGCCCCGCAGTCCCGGCATTCCGGACAGGGTTCTTTTCTGTTGCCGCATCCCTGGCTCCGGGATGTACGGGCTTTTCTCCATCTCCCGCCATCCGGCCGTCCGTACACACGTCAGCAAACTGCAGCCCGAACCCCGCATCTGTCAGGGCGGTATCCATGGCCTGGTTCTGCGCCACCTGGATATAGCAGCCTCCGGGTGCATCCTCCCTGGCACAGCCGGAAGCAAAACTGCTCACCGGGTCTGCATCGCTATAGTGCAGATAGACCCGTGCCTCAAACACCGCCATCTGCTCTGTAAGGGAAACCTTTTCCGTCTGGAGCCGCCCCTCGGGGTAAGCCAGACGGAACCACAGCTTCTTGTAGGCAAGATCCAGCTGCAGCCCCTCTTCCCCAGTTGTCGGGGAGACGGTATGGCCGAGCAGGCTGGACGGGTCGAATCCCTCCACCTTATTAAGCCCTGCCACCGCCGGTATTGCTCTGTACATGGTTGCCGAATCTCCGTTCTTATTCATTCCTTCAATCTCCTTTCCTTCTGCCACAATACATTTATGGCGGATACCCCTTACAGCCGGTAAGGGATTATCCATCCTGTTTCTTTTTCATCATGAATTCAAGATAGGCTTGTGGCGCATCCGCCTGCTGTTCTCTGCCCGGCATTGCGGCAACGCCCACCTGCACAGTCCATTGTTTGATAAACATTTATGTCCTTACATATAGCATGGTACCATCCTTACTCACATTCCGCTTCAGCCTGCCGCCTTCATCTGCTCCTCCGGGAACACAGGCACCGGAAGCCCGGCGCTCCTGGCAAACGCCTTATAATAGAGGCGGATGCGTTCCCCCAGCAGGGTGTTGCGCTTACTGATCTCGTTGCGGTGGATGCCCATATGCAGCACCTGCTTCTGCCCCACCAGGACCACCCGCTTCTTTGCACGGGTGATTCCCGTGTACAGCAGGTTCCGGTAGAGCATCACATAATGGGCTTTCAGCAGGGGCATCAGTACGATATCGTACTCGCTCCCCATGGCTTTATGGATGGTGGTGGCATAGGCAAGGCTTAAGTTGGCAAGATCCTCCACGTCGTACTCCATCTGCCGGTTCTCCCCAAAGTCAAGGCCGATCCGCTTCCCTTTCTCCGTATCCTTGATGTAGCGGATGAATCCCAGATCCCCGTTGGATACCTTTTCCGTGTTCTTTGTCTGCATGACCCGGTCGCCAACCCGGAAAGCCTTCGTCCCCAGCTGCACCTCGTCCTCCGTGGAACGGAAAGGGTTCACCGCCTCTCGTATGGCGGCGTTGAGGCTGTCCGCGGACACCGCCCCGTCCGTCCGGAAAGGGGAGAGTATCTGCACATGCTCGATGCCGTTCTCCCGGATCTCGCTGCAGTACCTCTCCATGATAGCCGCTGCCGCCGTCTCCTGGCTCTCACAGGGCAGGAACTGGAAGTCCTCCCCATAGTAGAGCTTTGTGTTTCCTTCGTTGATGAACCTGGCATTGTGGGCGATAAGGCTGTCCTCTGCCTGGCGGAAGATGATGTCCAGCACCGTCACCGGCACAAGCCCGCACTGTATCAGCTCCCTGAACACGTTCCCCGCCCCCACGCTGGGCAGCTGGTCAGGGTCTCCCACCAGCACCACCTTTGCATCCTCCTTCAAAGAGGTGAAGAACCTGCTGGCAAGCCACATGTCCACCATGGAGAACTCGTCCACTATGACCAGGTCTGCGTCCAGTGCAGCGGCATCCTTCTGCAGCCTTCCCCCGTCTTCCTCTCCCACAAGCCTGAGGCCGCTGTGGAGGGTGCAGGCTTCCAGAAAGCCCGTGCTCTCCGCCATGCGGCGGCTGGCACGCCCGGTGGGCGCCATCAGGGATATCTTCTTTTTGGGGAACAGCTTCCGGTAAGCCGCAAGGATTACTTTCAGCACCGTGGTCTTGCCCGTTCCGGGGGAGCCGGTGATGATAGATAAGTTGTACTGGAAAGCCGTCCGCACTGCCGCCTCCTGCTTTGCCGCAGTCTGCAGCCCCAGCTCCTTTTTTACCGATGCAAGCACGGCATCCAGGCTCCCCTCCATGGGGAGGTTCCCTGCCAGACGCTTTGCAATCTCACGGGCAGTGTCATTCTCCTGGGTGAATGCCGCAGGGGTGTAGATGCACCCTTTTGCGGAGACTGCCTTGCCGCCCAGTATCATTTCCTCCAGCGCTTTGTCCACCTCACTTTCCCGGACGCGCATCGCAGGCAGAGGGGCCATCTCATTCAGGAGCCGCAAAGCCTCCTTGTACAGTTCCTCTTTTTCAAGATAGAGGTGGCCGCCGTTCCCTTTCGCCTCCGTCAGCGCACAGTGGAGGGCGCCCGTTATGCGCATGGGGTCGTGGGGCCTGCTTTCCGTCTTCTGCACGATGGCATCCACCCGCCGGAACCCGAACCCCGGCATCCGGCAGAGCTCAAAGGGGCTCTTCCGCAGGATGTCCAGGCAGGCAGGGCCGAAGTGCTCATAAATCTTCTGCGCTGTTTTTGGCGTCAGCTTAAAAGGGGCCAGGAGCGCCATGATGTCCCGGAGCATCCTGCTCTCCTGATAGGATGCTTTGATGTCCTGGAGTCTGTTCTCTGTGATGCCCCGGATCTCCAGCAGCCGCTCCGGAGCCTTTTCCAGAATGTCCAGGGTGCCCACGCCGAACCGGGCCACAATCTGGGCGGCGGTCTTCTCCCCGATGCCCTTTATCAGCCCGGAGCCCAGGTAGGCAAGCACCCCTTCCTCTGTCTTCTGCACGATCTCACGGCACTGCTCCACCTGAAGCTGCAGGCCGTACCTGCTGTCCACCCATTCCCCTTCCAGCTCCAGCTCCACTGCGTCCGTCATGGGGATGTTGTAGCCCACGGCGGTGAAGCGGATCAGGTGGTCCCGGTAGCGCCTCCTGTCCCTGGCCTGTGCCGGGACGGATGTGTCGGATGTCTTGACCGACACGATGCAGTACCTGTTCGCCGGGTTGGAAAAGATGGTGCTCTCATATTTCCCTATATAGCCCATTTTCTTACCTCCTTGTGTCATTGGGTCAGCGTGTCCCGCTGATCATTATGATGGTTCCTGCCAGCAGGGCACCAATCAGAGGGGCGAATACCACGATCCACCCCCATCCGGCTATCCCCGCCAGCTTCAATGCCGCCAGCAGCAGGGAAGCTGCCCCTGCGGCACATATGCCTTTTCTGATTTCACGCATTTCTGTCTCCTGTCTTTCCGTTTTATTGGCCTTTTTGCCGCCCTGGACTTTCCATGGCTCCTCCCGGCGCCTGTTCTGCGCCGTCCCCATCCTCGTGTTCCTGCTTCATGCGGCCTCGCCTCCGGCTTCCACAATGTCGCTGGCTTTCACATAGAACCTCCGGGATTCCGATACGGTGACGAACTGCCCGTAGATCTCCGGGTGCAGGAGCTTCAGCCTCATCAGGCTATCCTTGTCAACCATGGGCTTACGGACGGGGTTATAGGTCACGGTATAACGCTTCCCGTCCCTGTCGCAGACTGCAGTGCAGCCCCTCCCCATCTCCGCAGCCAGTATGGCCTGCAGCCTCTGGAGTTCATCCTTCAGCTTCTTTGTGAACTTCTCCGCATCCTTCTTTTCCTCCTGGAGCTGGACGTAGCGCATCAGATTGGATGCCATCTGCCCCTTCAGGGAGACTGCGGGCAGCTTTGTGTCTGCCGGGCCGCAGTGCCGGCTGATGCTCTCCAGGATCACGTCCCCGTCCTCCAGGTAGGGCGGCGGCACTTTTTTCTGCACATGCCCCTCCCAGAACTGCCGCTCCAGGAATATCATCTCCTCCTCATAGACGGCATCCCTGCGGATCTCCCGGATGACGGCCTCATCCTCCGTGTTGCCGTAGAGGCAGCAGAAGAATACCCGGTCAATGTCCGTCACTGCCATGTAGTGACGTCCCTGGGCCTCGTAGTAGGGCGGAACAATTTCTTTTCCATCCCTCCACCAGTGGTCTTTTGCGTTGTAGTTGGTTGTCTTGATCTCCAGGATGGCCCTCGTGCCGTCCGGCATGGTGATGAAGCTGTCCACGTCAGCCAGCATGAAGCGGTGGACGGGGTGCTGGAACATCTTTTTGACCTGGTAGACCTCAAAGCCGGTCTTGCGCCGGAAGATTTCCGCCACCAGGCCTTCCAGCAGGTTCCCCATCTCCATGGCCACCCAGTTTCCCTCGTATCCTTCCACTTCCGCTATGCCCAGCTTGTCATAGTAGACGTCCCTTGCCGTGCGGAAAGGGGAGATGCCCATGAGGGCCGCCACATCGCTGCCGCCGATCCCTAAACGGCGGTATTCCAGCCACTGCTCCCGGGACAGGCTTTCCGTTTCTGTCAGCACAAGGGGGCTGTACCTTTTCCTCTCCTGTGTGGTCTCTGCCATAGGTCAGTACCTCCTTCCGGCCCTGCGGGGGAGGGAGGCGGTGCCTACTGCGGCATAGTGGCTGCGGTGCCTCAGATCGGCTTCCATGCCCGCTTTCCTGCAGACAGCTTCCCTGGCAGGGAACCTTGCTGCTGCCCTTTCCGGGGACAGCAAAGCCCTTGTCTGCCGGCTCCTGCTGGTACTCCTGTTCGTGTTCCTGCTGTTTCTGCTCATTCTTTCTGCCTTCCTTTCTTTTTTATTCCTCAAAGCCACTGTGGGCGTTTGGGCGGTTTCTTTGTGTCCGCTACGTATGCCGCAGGGAATCACGGTTGCTTCTGCCTCCGGGCATGCCTGCATGGCTGTCCGGATTGCCGCACGCAAAAAAGGGCAGGGACAGAACCGGACGAAAAGCCTGTTGTCCACGGCTTCCCGTGGACCCGGTCCATTCCTGCCATATGCGGCATCCCTGCCGTTTTGTGATAGCTTCTGGTTTATGCACGGACTCCGTACCGAATAAGAAAGCCAGCAGCCCGCCGCCCAAAGGGCAGAGTGGTACTACTGGCACATGGATACAAACTTGACAGCGTGTGCAATGCGGATGTATGTCCGCTCTCCGGATAGGTTATCCGGAATCCCATGTGGGATACGCACAAAAATCAATTACAAGGACAGTTTAGCACAATATATTGAGTCTGTCAATGTTTAAACACAATATATAGTGCTTTATGTTTTGGTGTGCTAATATCTAATAGCATCTAAAACTACATGTCACGCCCTTTCTGCCTCCTTTCCCTCCAGATCCGACAGGCTGATCTGGACGGGCTGCTCCCTCTCCTCTTTCTCCCTCTCCTGCCGCTTTTGCTCCAGCTGGGCAATCCGCTCCTTTCCCAGCCACCTGTCCGCATGGCGCTTGTCCAGGCTGAATTCTTTCAGGCTCCCATACCCATCTTTCAGGAGCTTCTTCTCCAGGCGCTTTATTGCCGCCTCCTGTGTCTTTTCCCTTCTTTCCTTTTTTGCGTTTTCCTCCAACTTCTCCATGTCGGATGCATGCACCACCTGGATGCCGCTGCGGATGTCCTCCAGGTCCTGCACCAGGTCACGGGACTCCCTGCGCTCTGCCCGGATGTCCAGCACCTCGACTGAAAATTCCTTTCCATAGTATTCGGCATTGGACAGCTGGCGGGAATACTCCAGCCTGACATCCCGCCCTATCCTTTCCTGGCACAGCTTCACGCAGACCCTGCAGATGTCCATGCTCACCGGATGGGAGAACAGCTTCCGCCCACGGATGATGCTGGTGTCCACCTGTCCCTCGAACAGCGTCCCGTCCAGGTCGCTCCGCTGGCACCTTATCTTCAGGTCATAGAAGACATTTCCTTTCTTCTCGTCCAACTCATGCCCTAGGATTGGACACAGGCCGCCGCATCGCCTCTCGCCGCATCGGTATGGGTCATAATGCATCTGCCATTCCTGGGTGTCCCTGTCGAAAATCATATGTTCCCTGCAGACACGGCCGCCCCTCTGCCGGCTAAATTCCATCCCTTTCTCCTGGATTTCCTCTTCATGGAGCTTCTGCAGCTCCTCCACGCTCCCCTCATAGCGGTACTCCTCTGCTGTCATGTGCACCTCGCACCAGAAACGGGTTGACGGGTTCCTCTGGAGATACCTGTGCCGGAAACTGCAGTCGGGCTTCTCATAAGGGCAGCAGACTGTAGCCCTGTCATTTTCAAATGTCCAGCTGATGTCCCTGCAGCTTAGGCCGCTCTGGCACTGCCGCCCCTTGCACAGCAGCCCGCAGCATGTCCTGAATGTCTGTTCACGGATCCACTTCCGCTCAAAGGTGAATCCGCCATGGTAATTGTCCATACTCTTCCCACCCCCATAGTTGTCTTTCAGCACGGTGTAATGCGGATGGTCCTCCACCGTGTAGCCTGCAGCCAGGAGCCCCCGGGTCAGCAGGTTCTGTTTGAATTTTTGTTTTTCTTCCATGCCGCTCTCCTTCCCGTTGATTTACAGCTGTGTGCTGTCCGGATCCAGCGGAACGCCAAAAATGGTAATGGCAGCAGGCGCCCATGGCTGTGGAAATGCCTGCCCGGACAGGAAGCCAGCCAGAATGCCTTTCTCCGGCATCTGGCTGGCTTCCCTTTGCTCCCTTTTTTGCTCATAAAATCTGCACCCCAAAATGCACGCTTATCTGATAGGCGGCTGGAGCTTTTTCCTGTCCCCCTCGGAAACATCCAATACATCCATGGAATTCTCAGCAGACCATCCTGCCTTTTCCATAAGGTTTTAGACGTTCTTCATCAAAGTGGAAATCCTGTTTTCCTCTGCTGCAACGCGTTCCTTCCCCCTCGCTTTCTCCGCTGCCCTCCGTTTCATTTCCTCCAGAGCCAAACATACATTAATCGCCTCCTTGTCTTTTTCCATATCCAGATTTACACCTGCGTATGCGTTCAGTACGTCTGCCTCTGCCCGCCCCAGGTGCCGGAACCCTTCGTCTGCCTCCACGGCTTTCCAAAGCCTGTCGGTATCCTGTGAATACTTGATGAATGACAGCACCTCTTTCAGGGATGTATGGAATTTTTCAAAGTCGCTGTCCTTTATGGATGCCGGGGCAACCAGGTTGACTTTATAATCCGGCACCAGCGCAAGGATCCTGGCATCCTGCTCCCCGAACACCTCATGGAGGGACATCGGCCCGTCCCATTCCCTAGCAGAAAGATACACCACCAGTGTCACTACAGGCAGTATCCTGCCCTGCTTCATGAAACCCGATAGGTACCCATCCCCATCGGCTCCCCTGCAATCATCGGAACACCTGTAGGAAACCGCAGCACCGGACACCTGTTCTGCATACTGGAAAGCATCGTATACCATATTCTCTGCCAGCATCACATCATAGATATCCGGCTGTGCCTCTACTGCCAAGAGCAGATACGCCGCGCGCCCGTCCGTCATGGCAATCAGCGACTCCATCACGCCGCCTGTCCCCTGCGCCAGCTGGCCGTCCCCGTCCTGTCCTCCATAGAGGGCTTCCGCCTCACAGATATCCAGCTCCTCCAGGCTGTGCGGGCCTATAACCTGTCTGCCGCCATGTATATAATAGTTGAGCAGGTCGGCAAAGATATGTTTCTGACCCATGTATTTTGTTATAACGTTTTCTTTTACACCCAAAGTCTTCTCCTCCTGTCCTGTGCCGCACCTCCGGCATCTGTTTTCCTACTGTAAACAGCATGCCCTGGATGCGTCTCTTTAAGCTGTACTTTCCTTTCTTTCTGCTGCATGCAGGCTCTGCCGCAGGCCTGCTCATCCGGTTCCGCCAGGGAGAATTGAACCAGATTCTCGGGAAGGCCCCGAACCTTGCGGATATCCGCAGTGTGGACCTCAGTCAGGTTGCGGAAGAGCCCGGGGAAGACTACCTCTGTTTCCTGATGGACTGGTATCATTCAATCAGGAATTAGGCAATGGCAGGTAAATAGGACATATAGTTTTCATCTGCTATATGCCCTATCGCTGCTATATCTGATTTTGATTGATATGGCTGGCTACGCCAGCTGCATAACCTCAGCTTCCAGTTCCCTTAATTCGTCTAATGATAATGAGGGAAGACACAGCGCAATTTCATCAAGCGACAGTTTTTCCATTTTTATCATCCTTTCTGCAGTTTCTCGGTCTGCATCGTGTCTTTCGCTTTTGATAAATGATTTCATTATCTGTTCTTCATCAAACAAATTCATCATAATCTTGACCACCTCCTTTTCCCTGTCAGGCAGATATAATACGAAGATTCTTATAATATAACCTATGAAAACTTCCAGTTACCTTTAGCCGATTGACTATAGGAAGCTGCACTTGCTTCCTATAGTATAACTTATCAGAAGCAATCCCTATGCTTCTGATAAAAGGCGCACCCCCAATGGATTTTTTATCTACATCTTTTCACATCTCCATTATATAATGGGGATTTATATTTGAAAAGATGCGGATAAGGCATTTATACTAATCCAAAAATCCTGCATCGCATGTCACGCCCCTCCAGCCTCTTCTCCGCCCAAACCCGACAGGCTGATCTGTACGGGCTGCTCCCTTTCCTCTTTCTCCATCTCCTGCCGCTTTTGCTCCAGCTGCGCGATCCGCTCCTCTCCCAGCCATCTGTTCGCATGGCGTTTATCCAGGCTGAACTCCTTCAGGCTTCCATACCCCTCTTTTAGGAGCTTCTTCTCCAGGCGCTTCACCGCCGCCTCGTGGGCCTTTTCCCTCCGTTCCTTTTTCACCTTTGCCTCCAGCTTCTCCATGTCGGAGGCATGCACCACCCGGATTCCGCTGCGGATATCCTCCAAATCCTGCATCAGGTCACGGGACTCCCTGCGCTCTGCCCGGATGTCCAGCACCTCGACGGTGAATTCTTTCCCATAGCGTTCGGCATGGAACAGCTCGCTGAAATACTCCATCCTGACCTTCCACTCTATCTTGTCCCGGCACAGCTTCGCGCAGACCCTGCAGATGTCCATGCTCACAGGATGGGAGAACAGCTTCCGGCCGCGGGTGATGTTGGTGTCCACCTGCCCCTCGAACAGCGTCCCGTCCAGGTCGCTCCGCTGGCGCCTTATCTTCACGTCATAGAATACATTTCCTTTCTTTTCGTCCAGCTCGTGCCCCAATATTGGACACAGCCCACAGCACTGCCTCTGTCCACAGCGGTAAGGGTCATAGCACATCTGCCATTCCTGGGTGTCCCTGTCGAAAATCATGTGCTCCCTGCAGACGCGGCCGCCCCTCTCCAGGCTGAATTTCATTTCTTTTTCCCGAATCTCCTTTTCATGGAGCTTCTCCAGCTGCTCCACGCTCCCCTCGTAGCGGTATTCCTCTGCCGTCATATGCACCTCGCACCAGAAGCGGATTGCCTTGTTCTTCTGGAGGTACTCATGCTTCATCCTGCAGCCGGCTTTCTCATATGGGCAGCACACTGTGGCCATGTCGTTTTCAAAGGTCCATCTGATGCCCATATAGCACAGGCTGCTGTGGCACTGGCGCCCCTTGCACTGTAGCCCGCAGGGCGTTTTAAAGGTCTGGTCCCATATCCACCGCCGCTTAAAGGTGAAGCCCCCATCGAAATTGTCAAGACTCTTCCCCATCCCGCAATAATGCTGTACTTCGACATAATCTGGATGGTTCTCCACTGTGTAGCCTGCCGCCAGGAGCCCCTTAGTCAACAGGTTCCGCTCAAAATTTAGTTTTTCTTCCATCCCACACTCTCCTCTCTCTGCTTACATTTACAGTTCCATGCAGGGCCGAATATTTCCATGTGGTTAAGCATCCGAAAATGCCCTGCCACTGTCCGGATTCACGCGGCTATATCCCCAGGCAGGGGCGTATCCCGAAATAGTCCTCCATGCGGTCCCGCAGTTCCTCAGCTGTCATGTCGTACTCAGCGGCTATGCAGGATTCACAGCATGGGTACCTGTACGCAAGTGTCTTTGACAGTCGGGCATCCCAACTGTTCAGCTGGTTCCCGCATTTGTTGCAGTATTCCTCCAGCCACTTCAATCTTGCCATTCTTTTTTCACCATCCTTTCCTCGATTTTTTGCACAAAAAAGCAGGAACAGCTCCTCTCCAGTCCCCTGGCGCCCATGGTCTCCCATGAGCCAAAGCCATTCCTGCTAATTCCAAACTATTCTAGTAATTTCAGTCCATAGCTGCTAAAAACGGCAGAGCACTCTCATAAGCGCATAAATATGCCGTCAACGCATACATACAACCTTAACAGCGTGTGCAATGCAGCCCTTGCGGCCGCTGCTCGGACACAGCCATCCGAAATACGCACAAAAATCAATCACAGGTACAGTCTAGCACAATATATAGTATTGGTCAACAGAATAATATCTATATCTTGTCTCCCTGCTTTTCATCATCCTGATTTCTGTCTGGCCGAATTTATTGGCTCCCTTCGGCCCTTTTCTTCAGGACAGTAATCTCATGTGCCTGTTCAAAGGATTCCACAAACTGTTTCATGAATGCCTCCACATCCCCTACGGAAGACGGGACGGATATGGTCTCCTTATCCCTTGCCTCATACTCCCCTGAATCCTCTCCTGGCTGGTATGTCCTCACCTCATAATCGTATCCGTTCTCACCCAGCCATTCCCTGACCCTGTCTTCCACGCTCCGGCTTCTTTCCATGATGCCTCATCTCCTCCTTTTCTCATCCATCGTAGATTTCTATTATTACAGTATAAGCTATTTCCAATGAAAAGCATAGTCCATAAAGCCTTTTCCCAGGAATATGCTTTCAGGAATTTAAGGGTATACTTTTCACACAGAATCGGATATAATAGACACAAGACACAGGAAAGGGGACAGAAACATGGAAGCTGTAGTACAGAATACAACAGACCTGGCAACTGAAAAAGACGCCATGGAGACTCTGTTTTCTTATCTCGACAAAGGAATTGATGATATGGAGGCCGGCAGGGTTCATACCGCAGATGAAGCGTTCCGGATCATACGGGAAAGAATGAAGCATGAATTATAAGGTACTTGTTACCGATGAAGCAATAGATGACATCTTCAGCCTGGTCCGTTATATCCATATGGAGCTATGCAATCCGGATGCGGCGGAGCGCCTGTACCATAACCTGGACCGGGAAGTAAGGAACCTGGGAGACTTTCCCCTGAAATTCTCCGATTCCGGAATCAGGTACCGCGGATACACCATACATAAAAAGGTTTATAAGTCATATCTCATTTTTTACATCATCAATCAGGAAAGCGAGGAGGTTTATGTCCTGCGTGTCCTGAAAGACCTGATGGACTGGCAGAAAATATTGGATAAGGCAAAGCTGTACCATTTTTCCGATTACCGGAAACAGCATTAGGCGGGGCTGATTCTTTCAAGAGATATCTGGAAAGTACAGGAGCCCCAGAGAGGAACCTGTACTTTCCATTTCAAGTTCGTTTATTTTATCCGCTTTTTCCTTAAATATATTTGCATTTTATCGTTTTATCATTTATAAATTTCTTCGAATCACGCGGGTGATTATCCCCACAGCCACCCCGCGCTCTTCATCCAGCCGTGTCACCGCAAAGCTCACGTCGTCTTTCTTCCCGGGCATCCGGTAATCATAGCAGGAGTGCGCCACCGCATTGACACCGTTGGACAGGCGGATATACACCACGCCTTTATGTACGTCCGTCACCTTCCCCGCATACTTGCTCTGGATGCGGCATTTTTTCAGGTTGTCATGGCTCGTGTTCTGGGACACGCTCTTGATGTCCGCCTTGACCGCGATCTCCTCCAGGCCGTCCCTGCGCACACTCAGCACCCTCACCAGCACCTGGTCTCCCACGGAGAACCGCTCATGGGCATCCCCAATCCAGTCCCATGCAAGGTCGCGGGCCATGATGGAGCATTCCACCCCGAAGACCTCCACCCGCAGCACCTTCTCCGCAACCGCGATGACACGGGCCTGCACAATGCGCCCCTCATGGACACGGTACATCCCGGAGGCATCCGTATCCAGATAGAATATCTGGCGCTTTTTCAGCATGGCCTCCCTGCGGCTGGCCACCACGCTCCTGGCTTTGGAGTCGATGCCTTTCACAATGAAGTCAATCTCCGCCCCCAGCATGTTCCCCAGGATCTTGTTCTGCCGCAGCATCAGCTCCGCATACTCCTGCCCGGAGGGGCTGCGCCCCACGTTGATCATCATCTCCTTCAGGGGGATGACAATCCGGAACCCCTTATAGTCCACGATGGCGATGGTCTTGCCGTTGTCCGTCTGCTCTATGCCGCCCAGCTGCCCGGTCAGGCTCCGTCTGGTACGGTAGGCATTGTGGATCTCATGCCAGATCACATCCTCCCGGCTCTCTTCTGTCTCCACTTCCCCACGGGCTTCCAGCGTCAGTACGGGTGCCTCCGCCCTTTTTCCTCCAACGGCACGACGGGGTGCTGAATCCGCCGGCCTTCTTTCCGAAACAGTGCCGGGCTGGGCTTCCCTTCTTGATACAGCCGAAGTTTCCTCTGCAATTTCTACAGTTTCCTCTAAGACCTCCTCTGCAGTTCCCGCTGCGCTTTCCTCTTCCGCTTCACCGTATACTTCGTCCCATCCATCCGCATCTTCCGGGTCCTCTGAATCCAAAGTCAATGCACTGCCATTATCTGCATCCATATCCAGAAAGTCTTCCTCCATCTCCGAATCGCTTTCTTCTGCCGACAGCAGTGCCTCCTCCAGCAACCCCTCTTCCGGTACTGTCTCCGGCTGTACCTCCACCTCTGGCTGTACCCCTATCTCCGCATCGCCCTGCTCCCCTGTGGTCTCCGCTTCATTTTCTGCTTTCTCGGATACTGCTTTCTTTTTCCGGGAACTACGCTTAGGTTTTGCCGGGGCAGGTCCTTCGGCAGCTATCTCCGCAGGGACATCTCCTGGCTCTGTGGCATTTTCTGCCAGGCCGCTGGCCTCGTCTGTCACAGCCACCTCTCCCTCTTCCCCGTTTTCACAGATATCCTCTCCGTCCGCATCCTGATGCTCCCTGGATTCCTCCATCTGCCCTCCTTCAGGCATTTCCTCCCCATCTTCTGCGGATTCCACCAGGGCATCTTCCTCTTCCATAAAATCTGCCAGAGTATCTTCCTCGGAATTGTCTGCATCATCAGCCACATCCCCGGGCTCTTCTCCGCCAGATTCCATTTCAGGATCCAGCCCCTCTTTCCTGCCATCAAACTCTTCCTCCTGTGCTGTGTCTTCCATAAAAGCATCATCAACACCGGGGGCTTCAACAGCCAGCTCATTCACTTCCACTATTTCCTTTTTTCTGCCCATATATCTGCCTCTCTTTCATTGAAATGATTGATTTTAGTTTTACCTGCCATTTCTGTCATCTCCTGATGCCAGTAGCCTGGAATCAGGATACTGCTGTCTTCCACAAGACTGTATTTTTAAGCAACACCTTTGTCGGCCGAAGTCCATATGCTCCCTGAACCAGTCCCTTGCCGGACATGTCATTTCTCTCCGGTATCCTCAAATGCCTACAACATAATAGAATCCTTATCCGTAAGCACTACCCCGGCGGGCTGTGCTGATCCTGTTTTTACGCCTGGCTCTGTCTTTGGTTTCGGCTTGCTTGTAGTTCTGCTCACCTTCTCTGGCGCTGCACCCTCTGGAATTGCATTCTTTGTAACTGCATCCCCTGATGCCTTTTTCTCCACTGTCTGTTTTGCAGTATTCTTAGCCGGTTCTTTGGGTGCTGCTTTTGATTCTGTTCTGGGCGCCGCCTTTGCCTCCTTTCCTGAATCCTGTGGCACTGTCCCTGTTCCACTCTTAAGCAGAACCTGCCCGGCCTCCGCTTTCTGTGTAACTGCTTTTTCCTCCCTGGCATTCTGTACCTTGTTCTTCTGCGGCACTGCACCTTTCTGCACTGTTGCCTTCTGTGCTGCTGTCTTCTGTGCCCCCGTCCGGTTCTGTGTCTCCGTTTTCTTCTGTGGCTCTGCTTTCTGTGCCCCTGCTTTCTCCCCCTCTGCCTCCAACTCCATCCGCCGCCACTCCGGCACATGGGCAGATGCCTTGCAGGAACGCAGCAGTGGATAATCCGGATGCTTCGAGTAGTCCATCTTGTCCACTTTCAGCGCCTTTTTTCCCCGGATAATGACCAGCGCCTTGTCGATAGGCAGCCGCAGCACCTCGTCCGGAGTCAGCACAGGCCGCTTCCCTACGCCACTGGTCTCCCGGAACTCCGGCGTATAGTTGGAGATCCGCCACGTCCCCAGCTGCTTCGACCTGCTGGAGACCGCCACGCTGGCAAGCCCGGTCCGGGAGGAAACGAATTCTGCTGTCAGCGGATCCGTACACCCCAGGAAAAGCTGCACGTCCGCATTCCCCAGTATCTCCTGCCAGAGGTTCTGCGGATACCGGTTCTGCAGCCCCGCAAGGTTCTGGAACACGCAGGACATGGAGATGTTCCGGGAGCGGATCACGCTCAGGCGCCGGGAAAGGTCCG
>OFFY01001980.1_pt1 | contig 15550 bp, 18 predicted proteins | sample 1521481 | NCBI WGS metagenome assembly OFFY01 (sample SAMEA3504117, study PRJEB24116) | mouse gut metagenome | biome: mouse gut; feature: mouse-associated habitat; material: faeces | place: Denmark | collected 2011
ACCTGCCAGAGCTGATGCAGATGTTCCGAGAGGTGGCGGACATCCAGACCGCCGATATGTTAAAGCTCCCCGTGCCGAAAGTGAATTACCACAATATCAAGACGAAGCCGAGCGAAATCCAGAGTGAAATGGTGGCGGGGCTTGCCAAACGAGCCGAGAAAGTACGGGCAAGGGAGGTCGAGCCGCAAATCGACAATATGCTCAAAATCACGAATGACGGGCGGAAACTTGCCCTTGACCAGAGGATGATTGACCCGATGCTGCCAGACGACCCAGACAGCAAGGTAAACGCCTGCGTGGACAATATGTACCGCATCTGGGAGGAACACGCCGACACAAAGGCGGCACAGCTCTTGTTCTGCGACCTTAGCACACCGAAAAATGACGGCAGCTTTAATGTTTATGACGACATTCGAGAGAAGCTCATCGCCCGTGGCGTCCCTGCCGAGCAGGTGCGTTTTATCCATGAAGCCAATACCGACGCACAGAAAAAAGAGCTGTTCGCAAAGGTACGGAGTGGCGAGGTGCGGGTGCTGTTCGGCTCTACCCAGAAGATGGGTGCGGGTACAAATGTGCAGGACAGGCTCATTGCCATCCATAATCTCGACTGCCCGTGGCGACCTTCGGATTTGGAACAACGCCAAGGTCGTCTGGAAAGGCAGGGTAATATGTTCCCAGAGGTGGAGGTTTACCGCTATGTGACGGAGCAGACCTTTGACGCATACCTCTACCAGTTGGTGGAGGGCAAGCAGAAATTTATCTCCCAGATAATGACGAGCAAAAGCCCCGTGCGTTCCGCCGAAGATGTGGACGAGGTGGCTTTATCTTTTGCAGAGGTAAAAATGCTTGCCACAGGCGACGAGCGTTTCAAGGAAAAAATGGATTTGGATATACAGGTTTCCAAGCTGAAAGTATTGAAGCAGAGCTATCTTTCCGAGCATTACGACCTTGAGGACAGGGTGCTGCAATACTATCCGCAGACCATCAAGAAGTTTGAGGAACGCATTGCCGCTTATGAAAAGGATGCGGCACTTGCCGAACAGCACAAGCCGCAGGGCGAGGACAAGTTCTGCCCCATGACCTTAAAGGGAGTGACCTATCAGGAAAAAGCGGACGCAGGCGAAATGCTTCTTGCAGTCTGCAAGGAAAATCCGCTGTCAAATCCCGTGGAAATCGGCAGCTACCGAGGTTTCAAGATGGAGGTTTTTTATGATACCGTAAACGCCCATTTTTGCCTAAACCTGTGCGGGGCAGGCAGATATAAGGTAGAGTTAGGCACTGACGCTCTGGGCAATCTGACCCGAATTGAAAATATGCTCTCAAAGATTGCTCCCAATCTGGAGATTGAGAAGCGGCAGAAATCCGAGGTCATTGAACAGCTTTCCAATGCAAAGGCGGAGCTAATGAAGCCTTTTGCCTATGAGGACGAGCTGAAGGAAAAGACCGACAGGCTCAACGCCCTTAATATCGAGCTTAACCTTGACGAAAAAGACACGCCTGTTTTAGACTCCGAGCCAGAGCAGAACGAAGGACAGCCCGAAAGAAAAAATACAGACCGAGAGCGATAATCTGATTTGCACATTTGTATTGCTGATTTTTGGGCAGTATAATAAGGGAAGAATTAGAGAATGTCGGAGGTGTATGAGATGTCTGGTGCGTTCAGATTTGAAACTTTTGTAGATGCCCACAGCAATATTTTTAATGAATATCTCAGCTCTGTTATCGCAAAGCTGCCGAAAGAAAACGAGGAATACAAAGCCGTGCAGGACGAGATTGAGAGCCTGTATGGGAAATACCCCACCGTTTTAGGTGTGTTTGACAGCGAGCAGGCGGCGGAGCTTACCAGAGAAGAATGTGCGGCTGTTATCCGAATTATGGAGCTGAAAAACCAGCTTATGGATATGGAGTTGCAGTCAATTTATTTCCGTGGCTGCTATGACAGCGTGGGGTATCTGAAAAAGGCAGGGGTTTTATAACGGACTGACCGAGAAAAAAGGCGGTGTTGGCGTTGAAGCTGATGCCGCTTTTACATAGCCGAGAGGAAACAAAATTTCTGTATGGCAGAAATGTAATGCCCCAAGCGGCTTGAAAAATTCACAATATGGAAATACAATAAAGACTGGAAATCAGAACAGAGAAAACAGCATTGCAGCTCAAAATAGCTAATTTTCCTGCAAAACACGGGTATCTCACCTTGTGTCCTGCCTGAAAAAGCATTGTTCTCAGCCGCTGACCTGTACTTATCTCCGAAAAATGTTATTCTTGAAAGCGAAAGGAGGCAGAGAAATATGAACCAACAAAAGGTAGGCTCATTCTTAAAAGAATTACGGAGCGAAAAATCCGTTACACAGGCGGAACTTGCCGAACTGCTTGGAGTATCCAATCGGAGTATTTCCCGTTGGGAAAACGGAACGACCATGCCAGATTTTGATTTGCTCATCGAACTGGCGAAATACTATGATGTAGAGGTTGGAGAGATATTGGACGGAGAAAGGAGAACAGATAATATGGATGCAAAAACAGAGGAACTGATGTTGAAGATTGCAGATTATAATAATGTGGAGAGGAATTTCTTTTCAAAAAGAATGTGTGCCATGTTCCTTATTGCACTTGTTGGTATGGCAGTTTATGCAGGAATTGACCTTTTAGGGCTTTCTGGGGCAGAGCCGTATGAAACTATCATCAGTATTGCACTTGGTTTTGTGGTTGGCACTTTAATCACAGGACTTCTCTATGCGAGCCGCTACATTGCAAAACTCAAAGAAGCAAAAGTGCGTCTGATGCGTGGATTGCGGGGACTAAAATAAGGAATGAAATGGCAAAAATCAATAAGTGTATCCATAGAAAAGGCGGTGTTGGCGTGAAGCTGATGCTGTCTTTTTCATAACCAGATAGAGAATATGTTTCCTCTTGGCAGTTTTCAAACCGCTTGGCAGAGTGGAAATCTTCATAAATATATGGTATGATTGGAATCGAAAATCGGGATTTGCGAAGGAGGATATTGTGTCACGTAATATAGCAGAAACATTTGAATTATTGTTCGACAAAAATAATAATGTTGCATACAGGGCATTACAGGAATTGCAAAAAGAAAGCATTGAAACAGATTGTGTTTATCCTTATATGGACAGATTGAGCGAAATGCTTGACAGTGATAATTCTTATATCCGCACAAGAGGGCTTACACTGATTGCCTATAATGCAAAATGGGATAAAGATTATAAAATTGATGAAATCATTGATAACTATTTAAAGCACATAACAGATGTTAAACCTATTACAGCAAGACAATGTATTAAGCTGCTGCCGATTATTGCAAAGGATAAACCAGAATTGAAGGATGATATACTTTCCGCACTTCATAAAGCAAATATATGTATTTATGATGATAGTATGCAGCCATTGGTTTATAAGGATATTCAAAAAGCATTGAAAGAAATAGAAAAATTATAAAAAATGCAAATTCCCGTATGTCGCTGACCTGTACATCTAAAATTAAATACAGATTTACATAGCCGAGAGGTTTTCTTTCCCGAAAATCCCTCGGCTTTTTCTATTTCTGGAGGTGATTTTATTGAATGAGAAGTAACAGACCCTATGTGCAGATTGACCCTGATGTGTTGGAACGGGCAAGGCAGATAGATTTGCTCTCCTATCTCCGCACCTATGAGCCGAGCAATCTCATCAAGGTCAAAGGCACGACCAACGTGTACTGCACCGCAGAACACGACAGCTTGAAGATTTCCAACGGCAAATGGTACTGGTGGTCGAGGGGCTTCGGCGGCTACTCCGCCCTTGATTATCTTATCAAAGTCAAGGAATGTGGCTTTGTGGAAGCCGTGGAAATCCTCACAGGGCAGGCGTTGGCAGACTGGAAACCGCCGCCCCCTGCCCCAAAGAAAGACGAGCCGAAGGTGCTGCTTCTGCCGCAGAAGAACGCAAATGCAGACCGAGTGACCGAGTACCTTTTCGGGCGTGGCATTGACTATTCGCTCATACAAGAGTGCATTGCCGAGGGCATTATCTTTGAGGGCAGGAAGTACCACAACGCTGTTTTTGTGGGGAAAGACGCAGGCGGTACGCCAAAGTATGCGGCTTTACGGAGTACGATTGGAAGCTCCTTTAAGGGCGACGCATCGGGCAGCGACAAGCGGTATTCGTTTCGGCTTCTGGCAAAAGAGCCTTCCGATACCGTGCATTTATTTGAAGCCGCCATTGATTTACTGTCCTATGCCACCTATCTAAAGTGCGAGGGAAAGGACTACAAGGCGGAAAATCTGCTCTCTTTGTCGGGCGTGTATCAGCCAAAGAAAGAGATAAAGGACAGTAAAATCCCCATTGCCCTCTCCACATTTTTGGAAGAAACCCCGCATATCAAGACCATTGTTTTGCACTTGGATAATGACAAGGTTGGCAGGCTCTGTACCGCCGCCTTAACGGAATTACTGAAGAAAGACTATAAAATCGTTGACGCACCACCGCCTGCCGGCAAGGATGTCAACGATTTTTTAATGTCCTATCTGGGGATCGCAAAGCAAAAATCCTGCCGTGAAAGGGGTGATGTCCGTTGATTGTGTGAGGATTTTTCCAGAGAAAGAAGCCAGAAAACGAAGCCCGATTATGAAAAAAGAAAGGAATTTTTGAATGAAGAAATTCGATGTAACGCTCACAGGACACTATGAAAAGACCATTTCTGTCTATGCCGACAGCCCCGAACAGGCGGCGGAAAAGGTAAAGATTATTCTCTTTGACACCGACCTTATCGACTTTTCTGATGAGGATTTTGTCTGCGGCGAAGCCGATATTAAGGACGAAAATGAGGACGGCTGTGAAGAATGTACCACCGAGGACGGGGATATAAAGGACGGCTGCTGTTCGGACTGTCCGTACTTCTGCCCGATGTGCGGAGGATGCCGTTATGAGGACGGGGATTAAGAACACGTCTTACCAAGCACTGAATTTGGTTATCCATCTTGCGATGGAAACAAAATTCGCTTGTTAGGGGATGCCCCTAATACCCCGTGGAAAGGATGTTGCCAAAGTATGCCGTGGGAAGCACGGCAGGAATAAGGAAAGGAGTCTAAGAATGAGTGAGTTTTTATTCTTTGTCATCGGCACGATGCTCGGCGGCATGGTCGGCGTTGTCCTCATGTGCCTGATGCAGATTAACAGGCTCTCCGAGAGGAAGGAGGATGCCGATGCGAAAAAGGAATGTGCAGATACTTTTCCGTCTGACCGAGGAAGAAGCTGACTACCTCTGCTCCCTTGCCGAGAGGTCAGGTCATTCCAGACAAGCACTGCTCCAGTCGATGGTCATGGGCTACCGCCTTTGTGAGAAGCCAGACCCAGAGTTTTATAAAATCATGCGGGAGCTGTCGGCTATCGGAAACCGCATCAACCAGCTTGCGGCGAAAGCAAACGCCCTTGACTTTGTGGACGCACCCATGCTCCGTGAGGAAGCCAAGAGGTGGAGGGATTTCCGTCTGGATGTGAGCAAGTGTTATCTGCTCCCAAGAAAGCAGAAGGGCTGATGGCGGTCTGCGAGATATGGGATGTGCGTGGCAGGCTCGACCACCCAATCGACTATGCCGAAAATCCCGAAAAGACCGCCAACCCAAAGTACAGCGACGCCGACTTGCAGGCGATGGTGGATGTAATGGAGTATGCCACCAATAAGGACAAGACAGAGCAGCGGTTTTTCGTCACGGGGGTAAACTGCGACCCTGCCACCGCAAGGGACGAGATGATGATTGCCAAAGCACAATGGAATGACACGAGTGAGATTGTCTGCTATCACGGCTTCCAGAGCTTTAGGGCAGGGGAGGTCACGCCAGAGGTCGCCCATGAGGTGGGCGTAAAGTTAGCCGAGAAGATGTGGGGCGGCAGGTTTCAAGTGATAGTTGCTACCCATCTGAATACGGAGTGCCTGCATAACCACTTTGTCGTCAACTCCGTTTCCTTTGCGGACGGGAAGCACTATCACGACAACAAGGAAAACCTGCGGCTCTTGCGTCAGCGTTCTGATGAATTATGCAGGGAGTATTCTTTGTCCGTCATTGAACACCCAAGCGGGAAGAAAAAGCCCTATGCCCTCTACCAAGCGGAAAAGGAGGGGCGACCCACACGGGACAACGTGGTGCGTCTGGCGATTGACGAAGCCATCTCAAAATCGTTCACGCTCAAAGACTTTGACAGGCAGATGGCGGAGATGGGCTACCGCATGAGCTTTGACCCCAACCGCAAATACTGGACGGTCATCGGAAAAGGATGGAAAAGACCCAAGCGGCTCTATAAGCTCGGAGAGGATTATACCAACGAGAGGATTTTGGAGCGTATTAAGGAAAATTCCTATGCGGTCAAATTCTCTCGCTTTGCCGAGCCGCAGAAGCAGGTCACGGTCTATCGGCTGAAAGGCTCTCTGAAGGACGCAAAGAAAATCGGCGGCTTGCGTGGGCTATATCTCCATTACTGCTACAAGCTCGGTATCCTGCCGAAGAACAGGAAACAGAATTATGCACGGCTTCACTATCTGCTCAAAGACGATTTGATGAAGATGGAAGCCATCACAAACGAAACAAGGCTGCTCTGCCGCAACCACATTGACACGGCGGGGCAGCTTTTGTCATATAAAGGCTCTCTGGAATCCGAGATAAAGGAGCTGACCGAACAGCGTAAGGGGCTTTATTCCCAGAGCCGCAAAGCAGGCGGCAAAGAAAAAGAAGCGGTCAAAGCTCGTCTTGCGGAAATCACGGAGCGTATGAAATTCTTAAGGAAGGAGGTCAGATTGTGTGAGGGCATCGAAGCCCGCAGCGATACCCTCAAGGAAAACCTAAAGGTCATACGGGCAGACGAAAACAAAGAAAAAGGAAAGGAGCTGATGAAGCATGAACACAGGCGGCGAAGCGGCAGAGCAAATCGTAAGGATGAGCTTGGAGGGATTTGAGGTCGCAGCCAAAATCACGGGGGCGGGTGCGAAGAACATCGCCATCCTTCTCTATTCCATTCTGAAAGAGGAAAAGAAAACCAAAGGCAAAGCAAGGCTGACGAATATGCTCCGCTCTGGCAAGGAGTTAAAGGTCTTTACCGTCAGGAAGGGCGATTTGCCGAAGTTCACGCAGGAAGCGAAAAAGTACGGCGTACTCTACTGCGTCCTTGCAGACCGTAAGAACAAAGACCCCAATGCGGAGGTCGATGTGATTGCCAGAGCCGAGGACGCATCAAAAATCAGCCGTATCGTGGAACGCTTCAACCTTGCGTCGGTGGATACCGCTTCGATTGTGACGGAAGCGGAAAGGAGCAGGGATGCGAAAGACACCAAAGACGCTAAAAATGAAAAAGATGCGAAAGACACAAAGGACGGTCAGCCAGAGCCAGACATCGGCGTGCAGGAAAAAGCGGAGAAAGAAAAGCTCATGGACGCCCTGATGGGCAAGCCGACCCAGAAAGAGGAAAACGCCCCAAACCCCTCGGTGGCAAAGACAGGAAAATCCCCTCTGTCCGAGCCTACCTCAGAGCAGCCAAAGAAATCCGCAGAGGGGGCTACTATGACTAAGAATGAGAAGCCATCGGTCAGGGAAGAACTGCGGAAAATAAAGGAGAGCCGCAAGGAGCAGGAAGCGGACGTTTCCCCGAATGTCGGCAGGGATAAAACTTCCGACAGGGCGAAAAAACCGCCCGCAGGAAAGACGGAGCATAAGCAGCCGCCGAAGCAGAAGAAACCGAATAAATCGAAAGGAGCAAGGTAAATGAGTATCTATGATGTATTCAGCGGCGGCAGCCGCCCTTTTAACAAAGAGGAATGGGCTGCCCAGAAGAAAGCCCAGAGGGAGGAAGCCTATGGGAAGATTGACGCCACCTGTTCAGAAATGATGGCGGACGGGAAGGTGTTTCAGCAGTATCTTGAAGTGCAGGGGCGGTTTGACCGCTACTCGGTAAACAATGCCATCTTGGTGGCTGCACAGATGCCCGAAGCGACGCAGCTTAAAGATTACGGGAGTTGGAAACAGAGCCGTGTCTATGTGGATAAGGACGCACAGAAAGTCACTATCCTTGAGCCGGGGAAAGAGTATGAGCGTGACGACGGCTCAAAGGCTGTCGGCTACAATGCCAAAGTGGTCTATGACATTTCCCAGACCTCGGCAAAAGACAGGGGACAGCCGCAGGAAGCAAAGACCATGCGTGAGCTTGTGTCGGCAATGATTGACGCAAGCCCCGTGAATTTTCAGCCCGTGGAGGAACTGGAGCTGCCCGCCTTTTATGACAGCTCTCAGCAGACCATCTTTATCCGCACGGGCTTAAATGAGGAACAGCTCTTTGTGAGCATGGCAAAGGAAGTGTCGGCGGCGGTGTTTGATTTCAAGCATAATGAGAGCCGTGACGCTTCCGACTTCAAATCCTTCTGCGTCGCCTATATGGTCAGCTCACGCTACGGCGTGGATACCAAAGGCTTCAGCTTCGGGAAACTCCCGAAGGAATATGACGGGATGGATGTGCAGGCGTTCAAGGGCGAGCTTGGCTCGATGCGTGATGTTCTGGGCGAAATCCAGAGCGATATGTATAAGAGCATGGAGAAGAACAAGCCGCCGAAATCCAAAGAGCAGGAACGCTAACGGGAGGTGCAGACCATGAAAGAAGAACGATACCATCTGGCATTGGATAAATATGATAAAAATATTGTCCTTAATGCCCTCAACACCCTGCGGACACAGCAGATACAGGAGGAACGCCCCACCGACCCTGTTGACGAGCTGATAAGCACGGTGGCTCACGCCCCGACAAAAAGGGTGAAGGTGGTGCATTGCAGGTGCAATGAGGAACGGTAACGATGATAGGACGGGCTTAATTCTTGCCCTCTGCGGGATTATTCCTGTTGTGTGGCTTGCCCTGCTGACCGCCCCTTATGTGGGCGGCGGCATCGTGGAGATTGTCAGTAACCTATCCGTGGCAATAGGCGACCCGTTTGCAATAACGGTGTGTGAGGACAGCGTAAGGACTGTCCTTCTTTTTCTGCTTGCCTATGGGATGGGCATCGGCATTTATTTTTCCACACGCAGGAACTACCGCAGGGGCGAGGAACACGGCTCTGCAAAATGGGGCGATGCGAAAGTATTGAATAAGAAATACCGTGACAAAGACCAGTCTGCCAACAAGCTATTAACCCAGAATGTCCGTATCGGGCTTGACGGGAAAAAGCACCGAAGGAATCTGAATATCTTAGTCTGCGGTGGCAGCGGGGCGGGAAAAACGAGGTTTTTCTGCAAGCCCAACGCCATGCAGTGCAACACCTCTTTCGTGGTGCTTGACCCCAAAGGCGAGATTGTCCGTGACATCGGCGGTCTGCTTGAAAAGAAAGGCTACGAGGTGCGTGTCCTCGACCTTATCAATATGCACAAGAGCCATTGCTATAACCCGTTTGTATATTTAAGGAACGATAACGATGTACAGAGGTTGGTAACGAATTTATTTAAGGCGACAACGCCGAAGGGAAGCCAGTCGCAAGACCCGTTCTGGGACACGGCGGCGAGTATGCTGCTGTTATCTCTGGTGTTCTATCTGAAATACGAAGCACCGCCAGACGAGCAGAATTTCCCGATGGTCATGGAGCTTTTGCGTGCAGGGGAAGTCCGTGAGGATGACGACAGCTATGTCAGCCCCCTTGACGAGCTGTTTGACCGTCTGGAGATGGAAAACCCAGAGCATATCGCACTCAAGTATTACCGTGATTATCATTCTGGTTCGGCTAAGACACTAAAGAGCATCCAGATAACCCTTGCCGCAAGGCTTGAGAAATTCAATCTGGAGAGCCTTGCTTCCCTCACCGCCACGGACGAGCTTGATTTGCCGTCTTTAGGCGAGAAGAAAGTGGCTCTGTTCGCACTGATACCAGACAATGACACGAGCTTTAATTTCCTTGTGTCGATTTTATACACGCAGCTATTCCAACAGCTTTTTTATCTGGCAGACCACAAGTACGGCGGGAGCCTGCCCGTGCATTGCCATTTTATTATGGACGAATTTGCCAATGTTTCGCTGCCTGATGACTTCGACAAGATTTTGAGCGTCATGCGTTCCAGAGGGGTGTCGGTTTCGATTATCCTGCAAAATCTGGCACAGCTCAAAGCCCTTTTTGAGAAACAGTGGGAAAGCATCGTGGGCAACTGCGATGAATTTCTGTATCTGGGCGGCAACGAGCAAAGCACCCATAAGTATGTGTCGGAGCTTTTGGGAAAGGCGACCATTGACACGAACACCTATGGGAAAAGTACGGGACGCAGCGGGAACTATTCGACCAACTACCAGATTTCGGGGCGTGAGCTTCTGACCCCAGACGAGGTGCGTATGCTTGACAACCGCTACGCACTTCTTTTTGTGCGTGGGGAACGCCCCGTCATGGATTTGAAGTACGACATTTTGAAACACCCCAATGTGAAACTGACAGCCGATGGAGGTCAGCCGCCCTATATCCACGGCGAGCCGACGCAGGCTATCGCAACCCTTGTGTTTGACAGCGATATTCCAAAGGACGCCGTGAGCGTAACTGCTGTCAGCACTTCCTATGAGCTTCTGTCCGAGGAGGACTTGGAAGAAATATTTAATTTATAAGGAGGATTTACCCTATGAAACTTTTTAAGAAGAACGAAAAGAAAGCAACCACGAAACTGCCCATGACTGGCAAGGTTAGAAAGGGCTTCCGCTTCTACTGTCTGGCGGTTATGATGATGACCTTTATGCTTGGGACATCTGTGACCGCCTTTGCCGCCAACGACCCCATTCAGGTCGTGAACAACCTTTCCGACTTTATTTTCGGTCTGGTAAGGGCTGTCGGTATGATTATGCTCGGCTTCGGTATCGTGCAGGTGGGCTTGTCGCTGAAATCCCACGACCCATCCCAGAGGGCAAACGGATTTCTGACCCTTGCAGGCGGCGTTGTCATTACCTTTGCGAAGGAGATTTTAACCCTCATTACAGGCTGATGGAAACAGACAGGTAGATAACAGACAGGATAACGGGAGCAGATCCGCCGAGTGCGGGACTTGCTCCCGCTATCCCTTATCAGGAGGTGGTTAAGTTATCGAGAATGTAAAGAAATACGGCATCATTTATGCAGACCCGCCGTGGCGGTATGAGCAGAAAACCCTTTCGGGGGCTGCGGAACACCACTACCAGACCATGAGCGTTGATGAAATCTGCAAGTTAGGCGTTGCAGAGTTGGCGGCTGATGACTGCGTACTGTTTTTGTGGGCGACTTTCCCACAGTTGCAGGAAGCCCTGCGGGTGATTAAGGCATGGGGCTTCCAGTATAAGACCGTTGCCTTTGTATGGCTGAAGCAGAATAAGAGCGGCAGGGGATGGTTTTTCGGTCTGGGCTTCTGGACGAGGGGCAATGCGGAAATCTGCCTGCTTGCCACTAAAGGGAAACCGCACCGAAGTTCCAACAGGGTACACCAGTTCCTTATCAGCCCCCTGCGGGGGCATAGCGAGAAACCCGATGAAGCAAGGGAGAAAATCGTTGAGCTTATGGGCGATTTGCCAAAGCTGGAGCTGTTCGCAAGGAAGAAAACGGACGGTTGGGATGTGTGGGGCAATGAGGTCGCAAGTGATGTCGAGATAGGAAATAACCCAGAGAAAACAGGAGGTGGTCTATGTGTCTGATAACTGGGTAGTTCAGAATTTAGAGAACGCCCTCAATACTTGGAATGAGAAGTTAGCCGAGATATGGACGCTTATTACCCAATCCCCAGAGAATTTCAAGGGCGGTGCGATATGGAATGTCATTGTCGATATTCACGGGGCGTTGCAGGCGATAGGGCTTGCCCTGCTCGTGCTGTTCTTTGTGGTGGGCGTGATGCGTACCTGCGGCAATTTTGCCGAGGTCAAGCGTCCAGAGCAGGCGTTGAAGCTCTTTATCCGCTTTGCCCTTGCCAAAGGTGCGGTAACCTACGGCTTGGAGCTGATGATGGCTCTGTTCAAGATTGTGCAGGGCATCATATCAACCATTATGACCGCCGCAGGCTTCGGTGCTGCACAGCAGACGGTGCTTCCGTCAGAGATTGTGACAGCCGTTGAGGACTGCGGTTTTTTTGAGAGCATCCCCCTATGGGCGGTCACGCTCATCGGCGGTCTGTTCATTACGGTGCTGTCGTTCATTATGATTATGTCGGTGTACGGGAGGTTTTTCAAGCTGTACCTTTATACCGCCATCGCCCCTGTCCCCCTCTCCGCCTTTGCGGGAGAGCCGAGCCAGAGCGTCGGAAAGAGCTTTATCAAGAGCTATGCCGCCGTGTGCCTTGAGGGGGCAATCATCGTGCTTGCCTGCATCATCTTTTCCGTGTTTGCGGCTTCCCCGCCTGTCGTCAATCCCGATGCGGCGGCGGTCACGATGGTATGGAGCTATATCGGGGAGCTTGTATTCAATATGCTCGTCCTTGTCGGTGCGGTCAAGATGGCAGACCGTGTGGTAAGGGAAATGATGGGCTTGTAATTATCCAACAGGAAAGGAAAATCGAAATGAAAAAAGAAACGAAATATTATCAGAATTATAATATCCATCTGTTAAATGGAGAAGTCATTGAGGCTTCCGAAGCCTATGACCTGCCTGCTGAAAAAGGGCTGGTCGGAAAATTTGGAAAAGCGGACGATAACGAGATATTTGAAATCGGGGATGCCATTTCTGGGTTTGCATATATCCCGAAACGCAGCATCCTCTTTATTTCGACGGGAGACGTCCGAGAGGGGCGGTGCTGATATGGAAGTCAAGATAAATAAGGAAATCCGCAACTACACGGAATCCATGTTCTTCGGGCTGTCGATGCGGCAGTTCCTGTTTTCCGTGCTTGCCTGCGGCGTGGCGGTCGGCTTGTTCTTCCTGCTCCGTGGCAGGTTCGGGACGGAAACATTGAGCTGGATGTGCATCTTGGGGGCTTCCCCTTTTGCGGTCATGGGCTTTGTAAGGTATAACGGCATGACCGCCGAGCAGTTTGTGTGGGCATGGATAAAGTCGCAGTTTCTGATGCCGAAGAAGATTTTATTTGCCCCAGAGAATCTTTATTACGAAGCGATGAAGAACGCCATTGAAGCCCATGAAAAGGGCTTGCCCGCCGTGCAGGATAAGAAAAAGAAAAAATGCAGGAGGGCAAGGCGCAAAGCGGCACGGGAACGGAGAAAACAGGCTGAAAAAGCCAGAAAGAAAAATAAGAAATCAAGAAAGCGCAAGGAGGTAGACCATGATTAAGACGCTGAAAACACTGTTCAAGCAGGACAGGGAGAAATTCATTGTGCCGAAGTCGGTGCAGGCGGTCATCCCGTTAAAGACCATGTGGGAGGACGGCATTTTCCTTGTGGGCAGGAACAAATACGCAAAGACATTCAAGTTTGAGGACATCAACTACGCCGTGGCGAGCCGTGAGGACAAGGAAGCGATGTTCCTTGAATACTCGGAGCTTTTAAACGCCCTCGACAGCGGGGCGACCACGAAAATCACTATCAATAACCGCAGGCTCAACAAGGCGGATTTTGAGCAGACAATCCTTATCCCAATGGCGGAGGACAGTCTGGATAAGTACCGTAAGGAGTACAACAAGATGCTGCTTGACAAGGCGACGGGGGCTAATTCCATCGTGCAGGACAAATATGTGACGGTATCGGTATGCAAGAAGAACATCGAGGAAGCGAGGAATTATTTTGCCCGTGTCGGTGCTGACCTTATCGGGCATTTCAACCGTCTTGGCTCGAAGTGTACGGAACTGGACGCAAATGATAAGTTGCGTATCTTCCATGACTTCTACCGCACGGGCGAGGAAACGGCGTTTTCCTTTGATATGGTGCAGTCCATGCGGAAAGGTCACGATTTCAAGGACTATATCTGCCCCGACTCCTTTGAGTTTGAGAAGGATTATTTCAAGATGGGCAACCGATACGGGCGTGTGATTTTCCTCAGAGAGTACGCCGCTTATATCAAGGACAGCATGGTGGCGGAGCTTTGCGAGCTTAACCGTAATATGATGCTCTCCGTTGATGTTGTCCCCGTCCCTACGGACGAAGCCGTGCGTGAGGTGGAAAACCGCCTGCTTGGGGTGGAAACGAATATCACGAACTGGCAGAGGAAGCAGAACCAGAACAATAATTTTTCCGCTGTTATCCCCTACGACTTGGAACAGCAGCGGAGGGAAAGCAAGGAGTTCCTTGACGATTTGACGACCCGTGACCAGAGGATGATGTTTGCGGTGCTGACGATGGTGCATACCGCAGACACCAAAGAGCAGCTTGACAATGATACCGAAGCCCTGCTCACGACAGCGAGAAAGCATCTCTGCCAGTTTGCGGTGCTGAAATATCAGCAGATGGACGGTCTGAATACCGCCCTGCCGTTCGGGGTAAGGAAGATTGATGCCCTGCGTACCCTCACAACGGAGAGCCTTGCGGTGTTTATCCCCTTCCGTGTGCAGGAAATCTACCACAAGGATGGCGTGTATTACGGGCAGAATGTTATTTCAAAGAATATGATTATCGCCAACCGCCGCCACCTCTTGAACGGAAATTCCTTTATTCTCGGCGTGTCTGGTGCGGGTAAATCCTTTACGGCAAAGGAGGAAATGACGAACATCATTCTGACCGACCCTAACGCAGATGTGATTATTATAGACCCAGAGCGAGAGTATTCTCCCTTAGTAAAAGCCATGCAGGGCGAGGTCATCCACATTTCTGCGACAAGTGAAAACCATATCAACGCTATGGATATGAACTCTGATTACGGCGACGGTGCAAACCCCGTCATCTTAAAATCAGAGTTTATTTTGTCTTTGTGCGAGCAGCTTATCGGCGGTGCAAGTCTGGGGGCAAAGCAGAAATCCATCATTGACCGCTGTACGGCGAGCGTGTACCGCTACTATCAGCAGGGGAACTATATGGGGACACCGCCGACCTTGCAGGACTTTAGAGAAGAACTGTTAAAGCAGAACGAGCCAGAAGCACAGGAAATCGCACTTGCGATTGAGCTTTTCACGGACGGCTCTCTCAACACCTTTGCCAAGCATACGAATGTTGACACCCACAGCCGCCTTATCTGCTATGACATCCTTGATTTGGGCAAACAGTTACAGCCTATCGGTATGCTTGTTGTCCTTGACAGCATCTTGAACCGCATCACGATGAACAGGGCGAAAGGCAGGAACACCTTTATTTTCATTGATGAGATTTATCTGCTGTTCCAACACGAATACTCCGCTAACTTCCTCTTTACCCTCTGGAAGCGTGTAAGAAAATACGGGGCGTACTGTACTGGAATCACGCAGAACGTGGACGACCTGTTGCAGAGCCATACGGCGAGGACGATGCTTGCCAACAGCGAGTTTATTATCATGCTCAACCAAGCGTCCACAGACCGTATCGAGCTTGCGAAGTTGCTGAATATCTCCGACCTTCAGATGAGCTATATCACGAATGTCGGTGCGGGGCAGGGACTTTTGAAAGTAGGCAGTTCCCTTGTGCCTTTTGTCAATGATATTGTCAATATTGGTTGACACTTTTTTTACAAGGATATCAATGCCTAAGC
>OFFY01001981.1_pt1 | contig 15544 bp, 20 predicted proteins | sample 1521481 | NCBI WGS metagenome assembly OFFY01 (sample SAMEA3504117, study PRJEB24116) | mouse gut metagenome | biome: mouse gut; feature: mouse-associated habitat; material: faeces | place: Denmark | collected 2011
AAAAAAGCCCAATTCTTTTTCAAAGAATCAGACTTTTTCAGTGCCCTCGACTAAAAAAAGCTTCTGCCTGTTTAGAGATTTCGGAGGCCCTAAAAGGGATGATACCCCAGATCAGGGAGGCATCCGGGCAGATCGGGGGGGGGCTGGATGTTGAAATGTTGAAATGTTGCAAAAAGTGGCACAAAAAAAGGATGCCTGCGGAGTGGGGGGGGACACTGGCAGCAGGCTCCCTAAATCGTGCAAAAGTGTGCAGTAAAAAAAGACCCGTGATTCCAGATCGGAACGGCAGATCGGATGTTGTATTGTGACAAAATGTTACACAAAAAAAGGGAGCCGTCCGAAAAACGGACGAAGGGGAGCCGGGGCCAAAATTGGACGGGGTGAGCTTCTGAACGGAGCCGGGGGACAGTGGGACACTTGCCCACATATCACCGGAGTTTCTCCGTAGTTTTTGCACAAAAGCCGGGAAAGCACCAATAAACCCGCGTGGCCCATACCTGGCAAGGGTATCCAGTCGGGGGTTATTCCTTATCAGGTTCAGAGGCGGGAGCCTGCTGCCCGTTGTCTCTCTCCATGCGTTCGTCAACTGCCTTTTTGATATAGCCATTAACCTTTTCTCCCGCCGCATCAGCAGCAGCCTTAATTTGCTCATATTTTTCTTTGGGAACGTCAAGTGGGATACGTTTCAACTTTGTCTTTTGATAATCGTATAAATATTCTTTGCGTTGTTCTGATAACGCCATTATGACACCTGCTTTCTCCTACTGGTTAATATTTGATGAAATCCCATTCCACCTTACGATAAAATTATAACACAAAATCAATGATATGTACATAACAAAAATGCACAAAATTATGTACATAACTTTGTTGAATATGCCCATTGATAGTTATGTACATAACATGTATAATAGAATCATCAAAAGAAAGGAGCCACACAAATGAAGCAGATAACGAACATCAGAAAGGCCGTGTGCATCATGGCGAACCAGTTAAAGAAGGCTGGCTATTCCTTATCAGATGCTTTCAGAAAGGCATGGCGGAGAGTAAAACTCTCAATGACCATCCGGGCAGCAGGTACAAGCTTTGAAAACCGGCAGGAGCGGTTAAGCTTCCTGAAGCAGTTCACCCCGGAGGATTTAAGCGTAACACTGGAAAGGGAACCTGATAACAGGTATGACCGGAACGCGATCCGCATTGTAGTACATATTCACAGTATCCGCCGCCGGACGGTGATCGGGTACATCCCGAAAGGGCTTGCGAGGGAGCTGGCAAAGGTGATCGACATGGGAATCAAAGTAAAAGCCTCTCTCATGCAGATCATTGGCGGATACAGCTACAAAGAGAATCTGGGCGCGCTGGTGAACATCACAATATGACGGGCGGTGATCGGATGACTGAAAAAGACCTTGCGGACATGGTAAAAGCCGAAGAAAAGCGGCTGAAGCTCCACAGCCCGGAGTTCATGCAAAGGCACCGGGAAATCATGGAGACGGCGGACAGGATACGCCGGGAGAATAAAAAAACAGGAGATCAGCGGAGACCATGACACTGGAAATATTACAACAGTATGTACAGACACTCACAAATGAGAAAGATGAACATATTATCAGGCAGTTATGCGCTGTCATATATCGCTATCTGGAAAAGCGCGGACGACTGCCGGAGCAGAAAGAAAGCCTCTGCCAGACTGGTACTCTGACAAAGGCAGGCAACCCGTAAACACTTAGCAAAAACGGGGTATGCAGGCAGTATAACACGCCTGCCGCCCCTTGTAAAGAGAGGTAGACAGATTTTGAAACAAATAAACATTGATGCAGCATATTATGAGTTTCTGGACAGCGACGAGACATGCGCCCCGGAGAGTGTGACAACCGGGTACAGTGAGTTGAGAGGTGCGCTTGATCGCTATCTGGAAGCACTGACAGAATATGAGTGGAAAGCCGGCTTTTCTTATGCGGTGAAACTGATGGAAAATGGAGGTATGCAGGAATGAAAAAGATTGACCTTGGAGACCTGGCAGTGGAAGTTTCACGAGTATCCATGATTGTGGTAGGGCTTGCAAATCAGACGGATGAAGACAACGAAACATTAACGCCAAGGGCACTTAAAAACGCTCTCTGTGGTGTATCGTCCTATCTGGACCGCATTTCTGACGATCTGGACAGGCTGGATGCTGAACTGGTGGAAAGGAGAGTCGGGAAAGATGCATGAGATTAAACAGACAGAGCAGAAGCGGCATTATTTACCGCCTGCAGCAGAATCAGCCCGCATTATGGAGGCGGTAAAGCTGGGGAAATATGCGACAACGGAACATCTCTCTTTCTGCATGGGAATGGCACAGGAATATGAGTGCAGACCGTTAGAATCAGATGAACAGAACTTTTACAGATTCTTATGCGCGATATACAACTATGGACAGGTGCAGGGCATCCGGGCGGAGCGGGCAAGAGGAAAACAGAGGCAAACGACTCTCTTCAAGCCGCTTACTGATAAAGAGATGCGTGAACTTGTAGCATGTGAGGGCGATAACCTGGACATTCAGACAACCTTTGACTATTTTTCCGATTTGGTTGAATCAAATTTCGATGCCCTGAAGGACTGCTCTATGCTTGATAAAATGCTGTGGATTGTCAGAGATGCTCGTTTGAATGGTTTTTACAGGGCTTTAGACTTTTATAACAGTGCAATAAAGGAGGCGTTGAAGGCATGAAAACAAATGAAATCAGAATTTTCCCATGTTTCACGGCACATCCCCCGAAGCCGGAGAAGATGTAGAGCAAGGACCTGTATTATCAGGAACACGGCTCCTTTGAGTCGGAGATCATCATTGACGGAGCCGGGAACCTGATAGACGGATACACAAGCTACCTGCTGGCGATCCGGTACGGCGTGAGTCATGTTCCTGTCAGGTACGGCAGGCGTCAGATCATCACCGCGGCGCACAAGCCGGGCGGGACGCTCTACTGCTGGGAGCTTCCGGGGCTGCTGGTGGGCAAGGTCCATCCGGGCGATAAGGTCACGGTACAGACCGCCAGAGGCTTCAGGCGGGTCACTGTTGAGGCGGTGGAGGAATACTCAGGGCAGGAGCCGGAACCGCTTAAAATGGTCGTGAGGAAAGTCAGGATGCGGAGAAGGTAAAGAGAACGGGGACGGCAGCGGGACACAATAACACCTGCTGCCCGTCCTGGCATTATAGAAAGGCGGTGCTATATGGCAGGCAAGAAGAGAACAGACAGCAAAGGGCGGATTCTCCGGGACGGGGAACGCCAGCGCAGTGACGGAAAATACGAATACAGGTATGATTATGCCGGTCAGCGCAGGAGCGTGTACAGTTGGAAACTGGTACCAACGGACAGGATGCCAAAAGGGAAAAGAGATGATCTGTCACTCCGGGAGAAGGAAAAAGCGATAGAGAAGGACCTTGCAGATGGTATTGATGCTGTCAGGGCTTCCAGAATGACGCTGAACGAGCTTTTCAGAATGTACATGGACCATAAGACCAAACTGAAAGAAAAGTCCCGTTCCAAGTATTTCGAGCTGTGGCACCTGCATCTGGAAGACAACCGGCTGGGAAAGATGGTGATTGGCAGTATTAAAAAGTCGGATATACAGAAGTTTTATGCTGGATTGAATCAGAGCGGGCATTCAGACGGCACAGTCCGAATGTTTCACAATAATCTGTTGCGACCCGCACTGGAATTTGCGGTGGACAATGATCTAATACGCAAGAATCCAACGAAAGGCTGTCTGGAAGGCTATGATGGGACCAGAAAGCGGGAAGCGCTGACCAGAAGGGAGCAGCAGGTTTTTCTTGATTATGTCGGCAGCAGTCCAGGCATGAAAATCCATCTGCCCATGATCCAGATTATGATCGGGACCGCCTGCAGAGTGGGTGAAATCTGTGGGCTGACATGGGCGGATGTGGATATGAAAGGCAGAACCATCAGCATTACACACCAGATGAACTATGACCGGATCAACGGCCAGATGAAATATTTTGTCAGCACTCCGAAGACAGAAAGCGGAGTCCGCAAGATTCCCATGACAGATCAGGTATACCGGGCTTTTGTGGAGCAGAAAAAGCTTAACATGATGCTGGGGCGGCGCGGTGATTATGAGCTGGACGGATACCGTAATTTTATTTTCCTGAACAGCAACCAGCGGCCCTATAATTATAAATCGTTTAACTACATCCTATACGGGATCGTCAGGAATTACAACCGGGAAGAACAGGAGCAGGCAAAGAAAGAGAAACGGGAGCCGGTTCTGCTGCCGGTGATTTCCAATCATATTCTGCGGCATACCGGATGCACACGGATGGCGGAAGCCGGCATGGATGTGAAGGTACTCCAGATGATCATGGGGCATTCTGACCCAGCCGTCACGATGAAAGTATACAATCATGTGGATCAGGAGCGGTTAAAAAAAGAGATTAAGAAAATAAATTATGCAATATAGGAGTAAGCCACTGTCCGTTGGGCGGTGGCTTTTCTGATGTTTTTTCATGAAATGGGGTAAAACTGGGGTAAATTCCAAAAAAGAAAGGCTCTCACTTTCGTGAAAACCTTAATTCTTCGAGGGAGTGGAGGGCTTTTTACGGCCCCCCAAGTGTTATGAATGAAATACGGATATGTCTTCCTTACAGTTAATATCATAACAACGAAATGTGTCCAAAGTATGTCATGCTTCTAAAAGAATTCTAAAAAGGATAAACAAAACTGGAAAAAACAGAAAAGAAAATTCTGATTTTACAGGACTGCCGGTTTTTACGTTTGCTGCAAACATTGTGTCATATGAAACAAGCTGCTTCTCATAAGCTTACATAAGCCGTGGAAGAACAGCAGGGGAAGGAAATGTCGGGACGCAACAAGAAGCAGTGGATATCAGGAATCCTGGGGATCCTGTGCCTTGGAATACTTGGGTATACAGCAGGACACCGGACAAAAAGCGGCGCTTTTGCAGAAACTGTGCGTCAGGAGGTGCTCCAGGAGCCAGCGGAGACAAAAGAAACAGAAGAACCGGAGACAAAAAAGATCGCTCTGACCTTTGATGACGGTCCTCATCCGGTCTATACGGAGCAAATGCTGGATGTGCTGAAAGCGGAACAGGTTCCCGCCACTTTTTTTCTGCTGGGACAAAATATAGAAGGACAGGAGGAAATCGTCAAAAAGATCGCTGAAGAAGGGCATTTGATCGGTAATCACACGTTTCACCATGTGCAGATCACCGGGCTTTCCAAAGAACAAGCCTGTGAAGAAATCGAAAAGACCAGCTGTCTGATTGAGGAACTGACAGGCAAGGGCACAGAGTATGTGCGCCCGCCTTTTGGCACCTGGAACGAAGGTCTGGAATCCAATCTTAATCTGATTCCGGTTATGTGGACCATCGACACCCTGGACTGGACTACACAAAATGTGGATTCCATCGTAAATCATGTGATGAAAAATGCCGGGGAAAATGATATAATACTGATGCATGACAGCTATGAGAGTACTGTACAGGCTGTAAAACGTATCATCACTCTTCTGAAGGCAGAAGGGTATGAATTTGTCACGATCGATGAGATGTTGTTTGACTAGAAAAGGAGATCTCCATGAACTTGTTTGACTATATGAGAACCAACACGATGAAGTCCGAAGCCCCATTGGCTTCCCGGATGCGTCCGGCGGCACTTTCGGAAATTGTGGGGCAGCAGCATATTCTGGGGAAGGATAAGCTGCTCTATCGGGCGATCCAGGCGGACAAGCTGGGGTCTGTCATCTTCTACGGACCGCCGGGGACCGGCAAGACCACCATTGCCCGGGTGATCGCCAACACGACCAGTGCGGAATTCACCCAGCTCAACGCCACGACGGCGGGAAAGAAAGATATGGAGGAAGTCGTGCGTCAGGCAAAGGACAGTCTGGGCATGTATGGAAAACGGACCATACTCTTTGTGGATGAGATTCATCGTTTTAACAAAGGACAGCAGGATTATCTGCTGCCTTTTGTGGAGGACGGCACGCTGATCCTGATCGGAGCCACCACGGAAAATCCATATTTTGAAGTCAACGGAGCGCTTTTGTCCCGTTCGATTATCTTTGAACTGAAGGCACTGGAAAAAGAAGAGATCAAATCGCTCCTTTTAAGAGCGCTGACGGACGTGGAAAAAGGAATGGGTGCCTACCATGGTGTGATCGAAGAGGAGGCACTGGATTTTCTGGCGGATATGGCCGGAGGAGATGCAAGAAATGCGCTGAACGCCTTAGAACTTGGGATTCTGACCACAGAGTGCGGTCCGGACGGGAAAATTCATATTACGCTGGAGGTGGCCTCTGAGTGTATCCAGAAAAAGACCGTGCGCTACGACAAAGGCGGTGACAATCACTATGACACCATCTCTGCGTTTATCAAGAGCATGAGAGGATCAGATCCGGATGCGGCAGTCTTTTATCTGGCAAAGATGCTGTATGCAGGCGAAGACATCAAATTTATCGCCAGACGGGTGATGATCTGCGCTTCGGAGGACGTAGGCAATGCAGATCCGCAGGCACTTCCGGTGGCGGTATCTGCGGCGCTGGCGGTGGAGCGCGTGGGGATGCCGGAAGCACAGATCATTTTGTCCCATGCGGTTTCTTATGTGGCATCCGCGCCTAAGAGCAATGCTGCCTGCATGGCCGTCTCTGAGGCCATGGAGGCGGTAAAGAGCACAACAACCTCCGTACCGGTTCATCTCCAGGACCGGCATTATCAGGGGGCCGGAAAACTTGGGCGCGGAGCTGGTTATCTGTACGCCCATGATTTTCCGGAACATTATGTGAAGCAGCAGTATCTGCCGGATGAAATCAAGGACAGGACCTTTTATCATCCGACAGATATCGGATATGAAGAGGAGATCAAAAGGAGGCTCAACCGGCTTCGGAACCGGTGAGCAGCCGTCAGACAGTTACAATCCAGGTGTTGTATCCAAGACGTTTGAGTTCCTGCTCCAGCTGGACCGCATTCTGCAGGTTATGGAAGGCGCCGACCTGTACGCGGTAGAGGGGCTGGCGGCTTATGGCATCTGCTTCTGCTCCCTGAGCTTCGGTCTGGAAAGAAGACCAGGGTGCAGAGGGAGAAGATGTCATGGAAAGAGCGGAGGCTTCCTCCGTGTTTAAGGTGTCCATGATGCCGTCAGCGATGGCCTGGGCAATTTCGTCCAGGCGGGTGTCAAAGAGCTGGTTGTCTTTCTGACTGTCCAAAAACCCTGCCTCCACCAGAAGGGCGGGCATTCTCGTCCGGCGAAGAACTGCCAGGTCCGGCCGGACGTCCACATTGATGTTCCGAAATCCCAGTCCTTCCAGATTCCGGTTGATATTTTCTGCCATGGGGACCTTGATTCCCTGCCGGTCATAGATCAGCGTCTGGACACCATTGTATTGTTCCGGATAGGTTCCCATGTTCCGGTGGATGGAGACGAACAGATCGCCGTTTGCGGCATTGGCAAGTTCTGCTTTTTGCACGACGGACTGACTCAGGTCTCCGGTTCTTGTATAGACCACATCGTAGCCGTTTCGGGTCAGGATCTCTCCGACGGCGTTTGCCAGGCGCAGGGTATCATCGCTCTCCCTTCGCCCGTTGAAGACGGCGCCGGGATCGGTCAGTCCGTTATGTCCCGCGTCGATGATGATTCTGTTTATCATATTAATTCCTGAACACGTTTTCCAATAGTATATGAAAAACTGCTTTGCAGTGTGACAGGACCGGGCCGTTTGTCGCGGGGCCGGGACGGAAAAGACTGGATTTTTTGCAGGGGATAGCGTATGATGAAAAGAACGGAAACAGGAGGCAGAAGAATATGGATGAACAGACCCGATTTCGGACAGCGCTGGCAGCTCTTTGTGCCAGCGGAGAAAAGAAAGGAAAAAAGCTGAACAAAGATGAGATCCAGGCTTTTTTTCAGGATATGGACCTGGATCAGGAGCAATACCATCTGGTATATGCCTATCTTGCATCAAAAAACATCCAGGTAGAGGGCGAAGAGCTGCCTGGGGCGGCTTTGGAAGAGACGCCTTATACAGAAGAAGAGCAGGCGTTTTTAAGGCAGTACAACAAGGATCTGCGGGGAGTGGACAAGCAGCCTCAGGAGGCGCTGCCGGCACTGTTTTGTCAGGCAGCAGACGGCGACAGCAGGGCAAAAAAACTTCTAACAGAACATTTTATGGATCGTGTTCTGCCCATTGCCAGGCAGTACGCGCATCAGGGTCTTCTGATCCAGGATCTGGTGCAGGAAGGACATCTTGGCCTGATGGTTGGTGTGGATACCATTGGATTAAAAGAAAAGGAGCTGTCAGAGGAAGCATATCTGGAGCGGGAGATTCACCGGGCAGTGCGCACGGCTCTGGATGTCCAGAACGGTTCTGACAGCACCGGGGAACAGATTACAGAGAGGCTGAACCGGATGGCGGATTCCATCACGGAACTGACCCGGGATCTGGGAAGGCAGATCACGCCGGAAGAGCTGGCGCTGTATCTGGATACGCCTTTGGAGGAAATCGAAGATTTGCTTCGAATTGCAGGAGAGCATATAGAGATGGCAAAAGAAGATCGTTAAAAAAATCACAGGCCGTGTCTTTCGGGACATGGCCTGTGATGATAAATAATGTTTTATTCCGGTACAACAATCTTTCCTGCCGCTGCGCAGGCCGCTGCTGTTGCAGGAGAGGCAAGGAAGATCTCCACTTTGGAGGTGCCCATACGGCCGAGGAAATTTCGGTTGTTGGTGGCGACTACCCGTTCTTTGTCAGAAAGGATACCGCCGGTTCTGCCGCAGCAGAGTCCGCATCCGGGATGGGTGATGATGGCGCCGGCTTCTGCCAGAACGGCCAGAGTACCGTCTGCAAGAGCCTGTTCATAGATCTTCCGGCTGGCCGGAGTGACGATCAGCTTTACAAAGGGGGCCACCTTCCTGCCTTTCAGGATCTGGGCGGCTCTTTGCAGGTCTTCAAGGCGTCCGTTTGTGCAGGAACCGATGAAGACCTGGTCAATGGGTGTTCCGGCAAGCTCACGGACCGGACGGATATTGTCCACCTGGGAAGGGCAGGCAAGAACCGGAATCAGATCTTCCGCCCGGTAGCGAAGGGTACGGATATAAGCGGCATCCGGATCTCCTGTCAGCGTTTGTTCTTTTTCTGTCAATTCTATCTGGCAGTATTCTGCCGTCTTCTCATCGGGCGTAAAGAGCGCACATTTGGCTCCGGCCTCAATCGCCATATTGGCCATGGTCATGCGGCTGGCAACGGTCATGCGTTCCACGGTGTCTCCGCAGAATTCCAGAGCCTGATAGGTGGCTCCGTCTGCCCGCAGATCGCCGATCAGCCGGAGGATCACGTCTTTGGATGTGACATTGGCAGGAAGCTGTCCTTCGATGATGACCCGGATGGTCTCGGGAACCTTGATCCACATGGTTCCGGTGCCCAGGATACTTGCCATCTCTGTGTAACCGATTCCCGAAGAAAATGCACCCACGCAGCCGTAAGTGGTAGTGTGGCTGTCTGTACCAAATACGATGTCTCCCGGTTTTACATAGAGAGCCTCCGTCATAAGCTGATGGCAGATGCCGTCGCTTCGATGGATGTGTTTCATGCCGTATTTTTCCACGAAGGCGTTGCCGACACGGAAGTGCCTGGTATCGTCCACCTGGCTTGCCGGCACCAGATGGTCGTAGATCAGAACGACTTTGTCCGGATCCCAGAGCTTCTGAAAGCTCATCTCTTCGAATTTTTCCGCCACGAAGGGGATAAAGATGTCATGGATCATTACCCGGTCCACGGAGACGGTAACGATATCTCCTGGTTTTACGGCCTTTTTGGTGTTGCGGCTTATGATTTTTTCAATGATGGTCTGTCCCATGGCTTATCCCTCCAATCCGTTCAGACGGCGCATGGCCTTTACCAGCCCGCCGGCCTCAATGATATCCACCAGGTTTTGGGGAAGTGATACGATCGGATATTCCTTTCCCTGGTGAAGGATCTTTTCGTTTACCCGGACTTCCACCATGTCCCCTTCTGATACGGCATCCCAAAGGCCGGGATGCTCGATCAGGAGCAGTCCGTTGTTGATCGCGTTGCGGAAGAAAATCCTGGCAAAAGATTTGGCGATCACGCAGGAAATCCCCAGGGCTTTGATGATCTCTGGTGCCTGTTCCCGGGAGGAGCCGCAGCCAAAATTTTTTCCGGCTATCAGGATATCTCCTTTTTGAATCTGAGCCGCCAGTTCGGGGCGAAGAGGGCAAAAGGCGTAAGGCGTCATGTCCTGTACGGTTTTCAGAGCAAGGTATTCGGTGGGGATGATGATGTCGGTATCAATATCGTCTCCAAGGGTCCACACCCTTCCGGTAAATGTTTCATTCATATGGATCTGCTCCTCTCTATACCATATCTGCTGTTGCGATCTCTCCTTTGATGGCAGAAGCGGTCACGGTTGCTGCGCTGGCCAGGTAAACAAAAGAGTCTTTGTGTCCTGCCCGTCCTTTGAAGTTGCGGGTGCCGGTGCTGATCAGGGTCTCCCCCTCTCCGATGACACCCTGGCAGCTGCCCCAGCAGACGCTGCAGTTGGGGTTCATAACGATGGCTCCGGCTTCCATAAAGATCTGCAAAAGGCCTTCATCCAGTGCCTGCCGGTAGACGGCCTGACTTGCAGGAACGACCAGAAAACGCACCAGAGGATGAACTTTTTTCCCTTTGATCAGGGAAGCGCCCACCCGAAGGTCTTCGATTCGTCCGTTGTTGCAGGAACCAAGAAACGCTTCATCAATATGGATTCCCGCCGCTTCCCTGGCCGGACAGACGTTGTCCACAAAATGAGGTTTTGCCACAATAGGAGCAATCGTGGACAGGTCAATGTGGTAGGTCTTGGCAAAGACCGCGTCCTCATCGCTTGTAAAACACGCCTTGGGGGTTCGGCCGTGGCTGTGCAGGTATTCCATGGCGATCTCGTCCACTTCCATGAGAGCTGTCTTGGCCCCGGCCTCCACACAGAGGTTACAGATGGAGATGCGGTCGCTCATGGTCAGCGTCTTTAAACCTTCTCCGGTGAATTCCATGGCTTTATAATTGGCTCCGTTGGCTCCGATCTGCCCGATGATGGTCAGGATTAGGTCCCTGGCATAGACTCCTTCTGGCAGACTGCCGGTCAGATGGAACCGAAGCGTCTCCGGTACCAGCACCCAGGATTTGCCGGTTACCATGGCATAAAGATAATCCGTACAGCCAACGCCCGTTCCAAAGGCGCCGAGGGCACCGTAGGCGCAGGTATGGCTGTCAGCGCCGAAAATCAGTTCTCCCGGACAGACATGATGCTCCATCATGATCTGATGGCAGACGCCCTGTCCTTCATAAAATGTGATGCCATGTTCTTTTGCAAAGTCCCGCATTTTTTTCTGGGAGGCAGCAGTTTTGGGGCTGTCTGCAGGGACATTGTGGTCTACAACCCACACGAGTTTTTTCACGTCTGCGATGTGTGGATGTTTCAGCTGATGGTGGTACATGTCGATGGTGAGATGCGTGGTGCCGTCATTGCTTAAGAGCTGATCTACTTCCACGGTATGGATCTCTCCGGCTTTTACCATGTCCGCGCCGGCAGCCCGGGCGATGATCTTTTCTGCGATTGTCATTCCCATCTTACTCCACCTCCTTGTTTAACGATGCGATCAGGCCGCCTTGATCCAGGATCCCCTGCATATAGGGCGGAAGCTTGGTGCAGATATAGTCCTGTCCTTTGGTCTTTGCAATGCCTTCTGTCAGGGAGAGTTCCATCTCGTCCCCGTCTGCCACATGATCATAGAGCTCTTTGCAGACGATGACCGGAAGTCCGATGTTGATGGCATTGCGGTAGAATATCCGGGCAAAAGATTTGGCGATGACAGCCCGGACTCCCAGCGCTTTTAAGACAGCCGGCGCCTGTTCCCTGGACGAGCCGCAGCCAAAATTCTCAGCCGCAACCACAAAGTCTCCTGGTTTGACATTGGAAGCAAATGTGGGATCAAGAGATTCGAATGTATGTTCTTTCATCTCTTCGATCGTAGGAAAGAGCAGATACTGAGATGCAATAATCTGATCCGTATCCACATCGGTGTGAAATTTAAAAATGTGTCCCATGTAAAGGTGTCCTCCTTAAAAATAAAAAAGGAGCTGCATGTGTATGACAGCTCCTGTGAGATATCTGCTGTGAAGACAAAAGAGCAGGTCAGTTCTCCTCCGGTGCTTCTTCGACTTTCGGCTCCGGAAGAAAAATGTGCACTTCATTGATGCGGTTTTTCTCCACGGAATCTGCGACCAGGCGGATTCCGCTTTCGGTGACTGCGTCTTCGCCCACCTCGGGGAGATGGTCCAGAAGTCCGATGAGGATGCCGCCGATGGAGTTGTAGTCTTCGGATTCCAGGCGAAGATCTCTTTCCTCCAGCTTCAGGTTGTCATTTAAGTCGTCCAGGCTCATGGCTCCGGCTACCACATATTCCAGATCGGTGATCTGGGTGATCAGCTTTTCCTCATCTTCATCGTATTCGTCCCGGATATCTCCGATGATCTCTTCCAGCAGATCTTCCATGGTGACCATACCGGAAGTGACACCGTACTCATCCAGCACGATAGCCAGGTTGGTGGCGCTTTTTTTCATCTCAAGCATGATGTCGGAAGTCTTCTTGTGCTCATGGGTATAGAGGACCTCCCTTAAGATATTGCGGGCATTAAAATGCTCCTTATCCTCATAGATCAGAAGATCTTTGACATTGATCATGCCGATGACATTGTCGGTGGTCTCTTCATAGACCGGATAGCGGGTGTATTTGTCTTCTTTGTACAGCTCCAGCATATCGCTGTAGCTTGCCGTGACATTGAGAAAACTCATATCCACTTTCGGGACCATGATATCTTTGGCGGTGGCGTCTCCGAAATCAAATACATTGTTGATCATCATGCGCTCTTCCGGTTCGATGACTCCGTCCTCGTGGCTGACTTCCACGATGGTGCGGATCTCTTCTTCGGTGTAGGTTTCGGATTTGTCGCCCGGGTCCACGCGCATAAGAAAAAGAATCCCCATGGACAGGTTGTTCATAACGAAGATCAAAGGCGTCGCCACCAGCATCCATCCATAGATCAAAGGCGCATAGGCGAGGGCAATCTTCTCGGAATGGATGGTGGCGCAGGTCTTCGGGGTGATCTCTCCAAAGACCAGAACCAGCAGAGTCAAAACTCCGGTGGAGATGCCCGCTGCCAGAGCCGCCAGCCCGGTGCCCGCCAGCCATCTTGTCACCAGGATGGTGGAGAGCGAAGAAGCGGAAATATTTACGATATTGTTTCCGATCAAAATGGCGCTTAACATCTTCCCCTGGTCTTCGGTGACCTTGGAGAGGGTGATGGCACGCCGGCTGCCTTCGTCAATCAGATTTCGGATTCGGATTTTGTTTACAGTTACCAGTGCGGTCTCCGCAGATGAAAAGAACGCGGAGAGACCAATCAGGGCCAGAAGTACCAGCACCTGTATGGCGTCACTCGGATCCAAAGTAGTTCACTCCTTTTGAAATGCTGCAGTGTCCTTTGCTGCTGCCTGGCCAGGAACAGTAAATGGCGCTGCTGTTTTTTGTATAGTTGCAGTGAGGTCTGTCCGGTGTCCTGCACTGCCGGGTAGTTATTAAGTATACGGTATTTGGGAAGAAAATGCAATACCCAGACATAAATGAAAAGCAGGTGAATACAATAAAAACAGGAACAAGGAAGGGAGTTTTATGATGAAACAGCCAAATATAAATGCATATACCAATTCTGCGGTTCGGATCCTGAAAGCGCTTCTGGTCTCTTATGTGGTGACCGGGCTTTTGCTTCTTCTGATTGCCGGGCTTTTGTACCGGTTTCAGCTGGAAGAAGGGAAAGTTCAGATCGGGATCATCCTTACCTATATTCTGTCCTGCTTTGCAGGAGGATTTCTGGCTGGAAAGATGATGAAGAGCAGACAGTTTTTATGGGGTGTGCTTTTGGGACTTCTGTATTTTCTGATTATGCTGCTGGTATCTCTGGCCGTAAACAGGGAACTGCAGAGCAATACAGCCGGTTTTCTCACTTCCTTTTTGCTTTGTATGGGCGGCGGAATGCTTGGCGGGATGTTGTCATGAAGCGTCTCTTCTTACATAATCAAAGACCCCGCTGCAGGCAACGGGGTATCAAACTTGCAGCGCTGCTAAGCAGCGGGGTCTTTGACCTTCGCGGCAGCCGCCAGATGTCTGCAGGCAGCCACTTGGCCCGTTGCCCGCGGGAATAAACAGTTTGTTCCCGGGCGCTACCTTTGTTTTGCGGCCCGGGAACACAGATGCTGTCGGTTCTGTTACATGCTTTTTACAAAACAGTCAATGTGATAGATGGCGGCTCCTACGGCAGAAGCTTCCGTGCGGTAGTGGCACACCCGGATAAAATCTCCGTTTTGTTCAAAAGGATTCAAAGAAAGGGCCTTCTTACGGATCTGTCCGATATAATCGGTCATGTAGGAACCCACATTTCCGCCCAGAACGATGTCGCAGTCGTAGCACATGCGGAGGTTGTTGACCGCCACTGCCAGGTGGTCCAGATATTCATCGAACACACGTTTGTATCCACAGTTCTCATTTTCTTTTAATTTCTCAAAGAACTGCTTTAAATCCCCGTTTGTAAAATCAGACAGTACTTTTTCTGAACAGTACGCATCCAGGCATCCATACTGCCCGCAGTAGCATCTCTTTCCATGGGGAACGATGCACATGTGGCCGAATTCGGAAGAACGGTTGTTGCTGCCCTTGGAGACGTTCATGCCGTCCATGGTGGCGCCGCCCACGCTGCTGCAAAGAGACAGATAGACCATGGTCTGCCCCGAACCGTTAAACCAGCTCTCTGCAAGCCCTGCAGAATTGGCATCGTTGAACAGCAAAAACGGATAGGAAAGATGCCGGCCGATCCGCTCATAGATCCCGTGGGATACCTGAATGACTGTCGCATACGATATGGTTTTTTGATCTGCATTGATGATGACCGGCATGGAGATGCCTGCGCCTAGCAGCTTGCTCCTGGGAATCCTGTGGCCATCTAAAAGCTGTTCGATCTCGGAGCACATGAATTCATAATAATCTTCCGTATCACAAAAAGGGAGACGCATCCGTTTGCTGGCGATGATGTTGATGTCCAGGTCGATGACGACGATGGAGAGATGTTTTCTTGTGATATTGATTCCCAGAGAATAGCGGGCATGAGGCGTGCAGCGGAAAAGGTTGGCCTTTCTTCCTCCGGTTGATTCAAAAGAGCCGGCATTGTAGATCAGACCTTCCATCTTGAGCTGATTCAGACTGTTTGTTACGGTTGGGAGGCTGAGCCCTAATTTTTCAGAGATGATCTGGCGGGAGCTTTGCCGGTCGTAATAAATCAGACGGTAAAGCTCCCCGTTATTTTTGGATTTTGTGCTGTCTTCGGACAAATCGGTATCCTCCTCGGTCACTGCAGTGCATGAAATTCTTTCTTCATTATAACAGAACATACAGAAAGGTCAAAAAAAAGTAAAGTAAAAT
>OFFY01001984.1_pt1 | contig 15533 bp, 13 predicted proteins | sample 1521481 | NCBI WGS metagenome assembly OFFY01 (sample SAMEA3504117, study PRJEB24116) | mouse gut metagenome | biome: mouse gut; feature: mouse-associated habitat; material: faeces | place: Denmark | collected 2011
CCCAGGAAAAAACCGAAACGTCTCAGGTGATCCGCCCATTCATCCTCCCGCACCGTCACGATCTCCGCCATCACTTTGCCAAACAGGCCGGCCAGCGTATCCAGCCGGGAATAGCCGGAGTCCTGTGCTCCCGGCCCGGTCTGCGGCTCCTGCTGTTGCTCCGCCTCCTCAAAATTCTGCATCAGACGTTCGATCCTCCGCAGTTTCTCACCGTAGGTTTCCTGCAACCCCCTGCTTCTGCCCTCCAGAACTCTGCCATAGAGTAACTGGTGCAGTTTCTTCTCATCCTTCCAGTCGTCCCGGCATTTATAACAGGCAAACAGCGCATTCATATCCGCCACATATTCGGTATAAATATTATTCCTTGTCTCATGCTTTTCCAAAGGGTGCACCATACACCTGCAGGTTCCCGTCCTCGTCTCCGGTTCATACAGTCCCGTCAGTAGCATGGCCACAAAGGTCATATCATAACTTAAGGAAAACTGCCCCGCCGCACCGTATTTGCGTTTCAGGTCACGACAGATTCCGCAGTAATAGGACTGATAGACATCAAATTCCCTGAACTTCATCTCCGCCTTATTGATCCTGATATACCCGAACATAGTCTGTCAATCCTTTCCTGCCCTCAGCTTTTCCTGATAAACTCATGATTGCATTTCCTGCACCGGATCGCAATGCGCCCTTTTCCTCTGGGCACGCGAAGCCTCTGGCCGCAATCCGGGCATTTAAAGATCTTATACTCCTTACGCCCGGCGAAATCCCTTTTCCGGTTCTGAAACCATCTTCTGACTTTCATCTCTCTGGCAAGATACCACTGATTCTCCGCCGACCGCTTCGCAATATTACGGGAGAACATGCGGAAATACACATATCCCATCAACGCCAGCGCCGGCAGATAGAAGCTGTTTCCTATCGGGAAAGAAAGAACCATCAACACAAGGGCACACACCATCAATACCTGACTGAGACGATCGCTCCCGTAACGTCCCCACATAAAACGCTGTATTTTTTCTCTCATCTTATAGTCACACCTTTCTCCGTACTGCATTCCTCATAGCATGATGTAAGTTTACTATACGTATCTTATTCCATTTCCGCCTATAGTACAATTAAATTACTATAAATAAATATGAAAAAACAGGCAAAGACGCTTCAGCCACCTTTTCACCCGCCAGAGCGCGCCCATGGCGCGCAAACCAAAACAGAGCATATGGACTTTTGGTCCTGTATGCTCTGTTGTTGTACTGTATATTTCCTGGCGATTTAAAGAGTCCGGATGCTCCTACACGCCTGCTGCCAGATCATATTTCACCACGTCGATCCGCGCGGCGCCGTCCGCAAAGAAGGAGATCCCGTCTGCCGTCTGATCCGTATAGATCGTCGCTGTCACCACCTGCTCCCCGTCGTTCACGAACACTTCCGCGCTGAACCGGTCAAGGATGATTCGCAGCTTTAATCTGCCGTCGCCGCCGTTTATCAGGCTCCGTCTCTGGTGTATGATCGCCCGTCTTGATCCGGAAAATTTCCTGTCGATCTTCAGAACGGAGTCTTTCGGGCGAAAGCTGACAGAAGTCCGGAACTGGTCATCCTGCGCAAAACGTACCGCAAACTTGTGATAAAGATCCTGCCCCTCCTCCGGACTGATGATCAGCTCCATGTCAATTCTCCGGCCTTTGATTCCTTCCAGGCTGACGCTTCCCGCCACGGAGATATTCTGATAAACCACTTTGTTACAACGCATCTGTTCCAGTTCTCTTATGGGATTCTGATACAGTCTTCCGTTCCTCACGGACAGTTCCCGGGGCAGGCTCATCTGTCCGAACCAGCGCACATCCTGCGATCGGATGCTGCAGGTGTCCCAGTTCTGCATCCATCCGATCATGACTCTTCGTCCGTCGGGCGTCAATACCGTCTGCGGCGCATAGAAATCGATACCGTAATCGACCGACTGGTCATACTGTTCTGTAAAAGTATCCGTCTCTTCGTCATACGCACCGATCAGACACAGTGTCCCGTTGCCGTTATGGTATTCAAATCCCGACGGAAGCATATCCTGCGGGCTTACAAGCAGGACGCCCTTGCCATCCAGCCGAAAGAAGTCGGGACACTCCCACATCTTACCGAACCGGTTATTGTTTGCCGCCAGCACCTTCTTATACTTCCATGTAAAACCGTCCTCGCTGGTATACAGAAGGATCTGCCCGCTGCCGTCCGCCGGTCTGCTGCCAATCGCACAGCAGTAAGTTCCATCGCTTTTTCTCCACATCTTCGGATCCCGGAAGTCATTCCTGCTGCACCCTTCCGGCAGATCCTTCTCGTCAAGAACCGGATTCTTCTCATACTTCTCGTAGTCCGTTCCGTCACCGACCGCCAGACACTGCGTCTGTACTTCGCGAAAACCGCCGTCTCTTTGCCGTTCTCTCAACACGCCGGTATACATCAGCAACTGGCTTCCGTCATCCATCGTGACCGCACTGCCGGAGAAGCAGCCGTCCCTGTCATAAGCTTCATCCGGAGCCAGCGCCGCCGGAAGATATTCCCAGTGCAGAAGATCGTCGCTCACCGCATGTCCCCAGTGCATCGGTCCCCATTGGGCATTATACGGATTATACTGGTAGAACATATGATATTTTCCGCCATAATACGAAAACCCATTGGGATCATTCAGCCAGCCCGTGCGCACGGACAGATGAAAATCCGGCCTTTCCTCCTTTGCTATCATCTTAGCCGAAGCCTCCTCATATTTACGGGCTTCTCTCAATGTCTGACTTGTCATTATCACTACCCTACCCTTTCCTTATACTTGCATGTTCCCGCGGATTTTGCCAAAGCAAAGTCCCGAGCCGAACCGTTACAGATAAAAACGATTTATCATAAGAAAGAAGGAGCCGACTCTTCGTCTGGCTCCTTACTTCAGACTGCTCTTTGACAATCTCCTGTTTTCTATTCTGCGTAATAAGCATCCAGATATTTCTGGAATATCTCAAGCATATCATTCAGGCCATATGCATCAAGATTCTTTAAATACTCGTCCCAGTCAGCATCCGTAAACCCGTTCATGATCCAGTCTGATCTTGTAGCGTTGATCGTCTTTGTAATATCGGTCTGGAGATTAGCCAGATCTTCCGTATCCTCCTGGGTCATAAATACATTGGGGTAAACATACTTTGTATTCATATCTGGTGTATAGTATTCCTCGATCCAGTCCAGACGATACTGCGCATCATCAGGGCACGTAACATAGACATCATAGTACTCATCCAGAATCGCCAGCGGCCCGTTTACACTCTCCGCCTCTCTTACTTCTACCGGTGAAGCGTCTCCCAAAGGCGCATGCTTTAACATCTTCTCACCCTGAGCGTTCTCTCCCAGTTCAAAGATATCAAAATCGTCGTCTTCCCCGTAAGTACCCCAGTTATTCTGCGGAGACTGGAACGGATCGTACATCTTATCCAACCAGGCGCATACAAGAGCCGGATTCTGTGCCACTGCCGTTACCACACAACGACCGCGGTCATATCCGCTTGTAAAGGAGCCATTCTCCGGCGTAATATTTCTGGTGTCCGCCGTCAATGCCGGAAGCGGAACCCATCCCGCAAAATCATCAACAATATTTGCCACATCCCAGCTAAAGCATACACCGTAACGTCCTGATTTGCCCTTTGACACATAGGTCGACCATTCCTGCGTAAACGCTTCCGCATCGATCAGTCCCTCTTCATACAGAGAATGCAGCCATGCGATACCGTCCTTAAATCCCTGCTGCGTCGCGGTACAGATCACCTGCTTCTCATCCGTAACCGCAATATGTCTTCCCTGATCACAGTCTCCGTAACCTTCTCCAAACCCGTTGATCAGCAAAGCCGGATCCTGGTTGCCGTCATTTACGATACATGCCATCGGAATAATGCTTCCGTCAATGTTAAACTCTGCCTGCAGCTCGGAGGCATGATCCCGGAATGCGATCAGCGTCTGCTCAAACTCATCTACCGTAGTCGGCACCTCCAGACCAAGAAAATCCAGCCATTTCTTATTGATAAAACTCATATCGCCGACCGTCTGGATCGCTGTCTTCTCGGAGCCAAGCTGCTCGATCCAGGGAAGCGCCCAAATATGGCCCTCCGAATCGGTACTCATTTTCCGATATTCAGGAAATTTGTCAAATACCGCTTTCAGATTCGGCATATAAGTATCGATATACTCCTCTAACGGAATGATAACGCCCTGATCCGCATATCTGAGCAGATCATTATCGCCAAATCCTGCCGTAAAGATGAAATCCGTCAATGTATCCAGATTCGCCATGGCCAGTGTGATCTTATCACCCCACTGATCGCCCTGAATCGCCGTCCACTCGATCTCTACATTCGTCTCTTCCTGCAGACGTTTGAAGATCGTACGGTTATTCGGGTTGGACTCTGTGTTCGCCGGATAGCTGATCATCCCGGTCAGCGTCGCTTTCTCAGCAAGCGGAAATTCCAATTCCGACGCATCCACTTCCTGTAATTCTCCGGTGTTCAGTTCCACATCAGACCCCCCCCGCACGCCGTAAGGGAAAATACCATGCCTGCTGCCAGAGCCGCGGCAATTACGCGTTTTACTAACTTGTTTTTCATACTTCCTCTCCTTTTCTTTATTGATATTTATTAATATTTTTCTGTAATACGATATACTGCCGTTTCCTGGCGGCTTAACCTTTTACGGAACCTGCCATAACGCCGCTGTCAAAATATTTCTGGAAGAACGGATACATAACGAGCAGCGGAAGGCTGGAAATAATGATCGTCGCATACTTCAAAAGTTCCGCCAGCTGCGCACGTTCCGCCGTACTCTGCATATCCGAGATCATTCCGGATTCCGGCTGGTTCTGGATCAGGATGGAACGGAGCACAAGCTGCAGGGGCTGTTTCGCCGAATCGTTCAGGTAGATCATGGCATCAAAGTAGCTGTTCCACATTCCCACGAACTGCCACAAAGACAAGGTCGCGATGATCGGCGTACATACCGGCAGGAGAATCCTGAAGAAGAATACCATTTCGTTCGCGCCGTCCACGTCAGCCGCTTCTCTCAGTTCACCCGGAATGCCCTGATAATAGGTTCGGGCTATGATCATATTCCAGACACTGAAAGCGCCCGGCAGGATGATCGCCCACATGCTGTTCAACAGTTTCAGGTTACTGATCAGCAAATATGTCGGGATCAGTCCGCCGCCGAAGAACATCGTGATCACGAAGATAACGTTGAAGAACTTCCTTCCCCTGAAATCCGCTCTGGACATCGGATAAGCCGCCAGCATGGTGATCAGGACGGAGACGAATGTAAATACAACGGAATAGATCACTGCATTCTTGAAACCGATCCAGATCTGCGCGTTGGAAAGGACACGTTCGTATGCCGTCAGCGTCCATTTACTGAAATCAAACGTAATTCCTTTATTCTGCAGCGTAACAGGGTCGATAAAGGATGCTACGATAATATAGACCATCGGAATCACGATTGCGACAACAAACAGTCCCAGCAGAATATAACCAACCATCAAAAGCGCCTTGTCCTGGAAGGAATATCTGGCAAATCTACTTTTCTTTTTCATCTTGCTCTCCTCCTTTACAGTCCCTGACCATCGTTCATCTTCGCAACGATCTTGTTGACCGCAACCAGAAGAATCACATTGATCACCGTATTGAACAAACCTACCGCCGTCGAGAAACTGTAATCGCCGTCTAAAAGACCTTTCTTATATACATAGGTCGCTATGATCTCCGAAGATGCCATATTCAGATCAGTCTGCAGGGCGTAAGCTTTCTCAAATCCGATGCTCATGATATTACCTGCCTGCATGATGAACTGAATGATCACGGTCGCTTTGATCGCCGGCCACTCAACCGCCTTGATCTGCTGGAAGATATTCGCTCCGTCGATGACCGCCGCTTCCTTCAGCTCCGTGCTTGCGTTGGACAACGCCGCAGTGTAAATGATGGATCCCCATCCTGCACCCTGCCAGATGCCGCTGGCTATGTAGATCGTACGGAACGCCTCCGGCATGGTCATAAAGTTTATCTGCGTGCCGAGGAGCAGGTTTACAGGTCCCGTAACCGACAGGAAAATACGAACGATACCGCAGAGTACGATGACTGAAATAAAGTTCGGCATGTAGAGGCAAAGCTGTATTTTCTTCTTAATGCCCTTGCTCTCGATCCGGTTCAGCAGGAATGCCAGCAGAATCGGAACCGGAAACCCCCACAGCATACCGAATACGCTCAATTTCAATGTGTTGCCCAGATAACTCAGGAAATCCGGGGAGGACAGAAAGCGCGAGAAATGTTTGAATCCTACCCACTCACTCCCAAGGATACCCCGGATGGGATTATACTTCTCGAAAGCGATCAGGATACCGCCCATGGGAATATACCGGAAGATGATCGTCAGCGCCAGGGCCGGCAGCAGGAAGAACACATACAACTGCCAGTGCTGCACGATATAGACCAGCGAATTGTGTAATCCCGCGTCTTTTTTTTTAGTGCTTGTGCTCATTGTTTTTCTCCTTTCTCATCATCTTGATCTTGTCTTTTTACATTTTTACATTTACTATCCTCTCTCACGACTACAGCGGAATTATAATTGTGCATTTGTAAAAGTCCAAGTTTTATTTTGCAACTATAGCATATCAGCATTTTTACATAATGTCAACCAAAAATATGTTATTTGTACAATATTTTTTCCTTAATTTTTACATTTGCAAAAAATATTGCCCAAAATAGAAACAAACTTTCTAACCGCCTTTGACAATTTGATTATTTTTAGGTATTTTACATTTGACACATTCAAACTTGTACATTATAATAAGATCACTATAAGTGCATCAATATATTTTACAAAAATTGCAGTACAGGAAAAGGAAGTGATATGATATGGCAGAACGAATTACCATTCAGGATATCGCCGACGAACTCGGCGTTTCCCGCAATACAGTTTCCAAGGCGATCAACAACACCGGCCTCCTTGCCGAATCCACCAGACAGAAGGTCCTGAAAAAAGCTATAGAAATGGGATACAAACAATTCTCCTATGTAAATATCTCCCATTTTGAGAAATCGGAGCCTGCTGCGGCAGACAGATCGTCCAGGATGGAGATCTCCCTGTTTACTTCCAACTTTATCGGGAATTCACATTTTGCTTCCACCATGCTGGATAAATTCCAGCGGGAGCTCTCCACACTGGGCTATAGCTTCACCATGCACCGGCTTCAGGATACCGAGATAAAGAATCTGCGGATGCCGGCCGCTTATAATAAGGAAAAAACCGCCGGGATCATGTGTATTGAAATGTTCGATCTCGCATACTGTTCCATGCTCTGCGGACTGGATATTCCCCTTCTTCTCGTAGATTCACCGGTGACCGGGCTGGATAAACCGTTGGGCGCGGATCGCCTTATTATGGATAACCAATCCAACATCCATGTTTTTGTGAAGGAAATGGTACGGCGCGGGAAGACAAGGATCGGATTCATAGGAAAAGCGACACATTGCCAGTCCTTTTTTGAGCGGTATATAGGCTACCGGAATGCCATGTATCTGTCTGGTCTTCCCTGTCCTGACGAATACTGCATTACAGGCGACAATCCCGTACAGAAGACTTTTGAGGGGTCGGCCTATCCGGATTACTTAATGGAACAACTCCGGAATCTGGATACTCTGCCGGACGTATTTATCTGTGCGAACGACTTTATTGCCATAGACACTCTGCAGGTATTTAAGAAACTGGGGATTTCCGTTCCCGGCGATGTCTACCTGTGCGGCTTCGACGACTCCCCGGAATCCAGAATCATGTCGCCCACTCTGACCACAATCCACATCCATAGTCAGATCATGGGATTTTCCGCGGTGAATCTGCTGATGTCCCGGATCAAGGAACCGTCCCTCAATTTCCGCACGGTTCATACGGAGACACGCCTGATCTACAGGGAATCCACCGAAGACTAAGGAATTGTACAGAAATAAGGAGGAACGCCGCCATGCGCAATCTACTGAGCCCGGAGGGGCCGCTGATGTCATTTCTTACCAAACTGTCCTACAGCGCTTACCTGAATGTTTTATGGTTTATCTGCTGTCTGCCTGTCGTTACGATCGGCGCATCCACAACCGCCCTTTTCTATGTAACTTTAAAGGTGGCGAAGAATGAAGAAGGCAGCCTGACCAGAGCCTTTTTCCATTCCTTTCAGGCAAATTTCAAACAGGCAACCAAAATCTGGCTGATCCTTCTGACGCTGGGAATCGCCCTGGCGCTTGACGGATATGTATTCTACCACATGCGTTTTGAAAATGTACTCTGGACCATCGGCACGGCGGTTTTCTTTGTCGCTCTCGTCGCTTACGCCATCGTCCTCATGTACATCTTCCCACTGCTCGCAAGGTTCGACAATACGACCTTTGCCATGTTCAAAAACGCGATCATGATCGGCATGCGTTTCCTTCTGTGCACCGCTCTCATGGCTGTTATTTACTTTGCCATGGCCTTTGTTGTGATTAACATTTTCACACCGGCCATTATTTTCGGGGAGGGATTATGCGCTCTGCTCTGCTCCTACCTGCTTTCCAATATTCTGCTGATATGCCAGGGTAAGACGGAGGAGCTTCCAGATGCCGGAGCAGATGTCCAGGGTCCGGACTGTATAGTAACGGGCAATGCCATGGCAGACCTTACAGAAACAGACCATACCGCGGCAGAAACGCCGGAGCGGCCGACGACAAAAATCCCCGGAGGCAGCTTATGAAACACGCTTCATTTAATCCGGCGGCATTTCTCAGGGACGAAAATCTGCGGACGCTGCACGGCAGGAAGAAAGTACAATATATCTGGGATTACTATAAACTGCCGCTGGCAGTCCTCTGTATCGTATTGTATGCCGCCGGCTATATGCTCTACGGCCGCATTACTCATAAAGACACCGTGTTGTACACCGCTCTTGTCAATGTGGCCGCAGGGGAGGATCTGACGCAGGGACTTACCGGAGATTTTCTGGATTACCTGAACCTGAATCCTTCCAAAAACGAGCTGGAGCTGTATACTGGACTTTATCTCACGGACGACGAGACGAATCAGTACCACGAGTATACTTATGCTTCCCGCATGAAAATCCAGGCCGCCATTGACGGCGAACTGATGGATGTGGTTCTGATGAACAGGGAAGCCTTCGACGCTTTCTCACAAAGCGGCTATCTCTACGATCTGAAAGAATTACTGTGCAGAGAAGATCCGGGCCTGTATGACCTTGTGTCATCTCAACTGGAAAAAAATATTGTTATTTTGGAAGATAATGCCATGGATATGCTGTTTGACGATTCTCTCACCTACAGTGCGAAAACCAGAGAAGCTTTTTACGGGATCGATCTTTCCCGCACGAAACTGATCCGGCAGGCCGGATTCAGCGACCCGGTCTATCTGGGTATTGTCGCAAACTGTCCGCGCATAGATTCCGCTCTGGATTATCTGCGTTACCTGTATACCGGGGCATGAGACATTCCGCAGACACAAAGCACCTCAACTCTTAAACTCTCTCCAAAAGACTGCGCGCAGCTAAAGTCCATTGCCTGATGCAGATTGATGATCAGATCTCCCTGATAAACTCATGATTGCATTTTCTGCACCGGATCGCAATGCGCCCACAGGCAAAGACTCTTCCTATAGTATGAAAAAGCAATAAGGCTGTTGCAGCCCGCGGCCACCTGTCGTGGAATTGCCGGGTTCAACAACAGCCTCATTAAAAGAATCCGCACTGAAAAAAGGTGCCTCACACACTATACACAGCCTGCCTTCTCTCTTCTTGCCAGTTCCAGACAACCCATGATCCCCTGGTCGTCGTGCAGGCTTGCGGGCACGATATAGTGCTCCATATCCGCCAGCTCCTCCGTCTGGATATAGCCGCCCAGCATCCGGGTCACTTTTTCACGGATCAATGGGAAAAGCTGTTCCTGATGCATCACGCCGCCGCCTAAAATGATCATCTCCGGTGAGAGCGTCAGGATATAGCCCACCAGCGCCTGCGCGATGTAGTCCGCCTCCAGATTCCACACCTCCGGCCGGTCTTTCAGCTCCACCGCCTTCTGTCCCCAGCGCGCTTCAATGGCCGGGCCTGCCGCAAGGCCTTCCAGACAGGTCTTATGATAAGGACACTTGCCCTCGTATGCGTCATCGCTCCTCTTCCGGATCAGCACATGCCCTGCCTCCGGATGCAGCATACCATGCAGCAGCTTACCGTCTATGTATATGCCGCCGCCAACACCGGTACCGATGGTCAGATAGATCACACATTTCTTTCCTTTGGCCTGCCCGAAGGTCACTTCCCCCAGCACAGACCCGTTCACGTCCGTGTCAAAACCCACCGGACAACCAAGCGCCTCCCGAAAAGCGCCGACAATATCATAATTCCGCCATGCCAGCTTCGGCGTAGTGGTGATATGCCCGTACTCCGGCGACTGCCGGTCCAGCTCCACCGGCCCGAAACACCCGATCCCCAAAGCGTCCACCTGCTTATCCTTAAAATAAGCGATCAGCTTCGGCATGGTAATCTCCGGCGTTTCTGTGGGAATGGAGATCTGCTCGAAGATTTCCCCCGTTTCGTTTCCTACGGCGCATACCATTTTGGTACCGCCCGCTTCCAATGCTCCCAGTCTCATGAATCCCTCTTTTCTGCGCTGCCTTGCGCGCGTTTTATTTTCCCCATGCGAGGCTCTTCGTTTCTTCCTCTATGCTACCATATTCTAAGTCTGCTTCCTATATAATTTTTGCAGATCCCGCTTTATTTTTTATTAAGAAATGCTTTAGATTTCCATAATTGATTTTATGTTATATATGTTGTATAACAATTATAAACAGCAAACAAGTTATCAGGGATGCATCGGAACCTGAAATCCGGTCATACTGATAACAGATAACACATGCGGCACACCGCAGAGCGCAGGCCGCATAGTATAAAAGAAGAGGAGTGACTTTTATGTTAAGACCAGCATTATTCAACAATCGTACCTACAAACCCATGTTTTTTGATGATTCCTTCGATCAGATGTTTGACAACGCCTTCAAGAACTTCTGGGGCAACAACGAACTGGCAACCTTCGACGCCTTCAAGACGGACGTGATCGACCAGGGCGACAGCTACCTGCTGCAGGCGGAACTGCCCGGCTTCGACAAATCCGATATCAACATTGACTTGAAGGACAGCCTGCTCACCATCTCCGCTTCCCACAAGGAAGAGAAGAACGAAGAGGACAAGAGCAAGTATATCCGCCGGGAGCGTTATTACAGCTCGTATTCCAGAAGTTTCCGCGTGAACGACGTGGAGCCCGGCGATATCGACGCTTCCTATAACAACGGTATTCTGGAAGTGCGGTTCCCGAAGAAGGAGATTGCCGCGAAGGAAGAAGTGAAGAAGATTGAAGTGAAGTAGTCTTTGATTCCCCGTTTTTCGATTTTGTCGATTCTTTTATAAAATCCCTGCTCTTTGCCGGAGCAGGGATTTTTCTGTTTTGATCCAATCATCTGACCGTACTATAGAGGGTATTCGCCAGTTCCACAAACTCTTTCCTATACGCATCCGTCAGCTCCAGAGACCGCAGCATCTTATCGACATGATACAGCGACGCATTCTCCGGATATCTGCTGTGGGATGCCAGCAGACCAAACTCCGCTACCGCCGCCGCGAAGACAAAATCCTCATCCGGTGTGGATGTATAACTCTCATATCCCACCGGATATTCCAGGATTGAACTGCATTTCTCCGCCGGACGTTTGTAGCGGATACTGAGTGTCAGCCATTCTTTCATCGAAGCTGACGGATACTGCCCGGCGGCAGTCCTGTCGGCCGCCAACGCTTCTTTGTATTCCCTGCCGTATTTCAGGTCTTCTATCCCTTTCTCCAATTTGGCGTGATTGCCGGCACCCTTCCTGATGATCTCATAGAGCACCGTCACGCTGTGTCCTGCCCCAATTTCTCCCGCATCCTTTGTATCGTCGTGGAAATCCTCCGATGCCAGGGCGCGGTTCTCATACCCCAGCAGACGATAGCTTTCTACCACGGCCGGATTAAACTCCACCTGAAATTTCACATCCCTGCATACGGTAAGCAGCGTTGCGGCCATCTCTTCTACCAGCACCTTCCGCGCTTCCTGCAAATTATCTATGTAAGCATAATTCCCGTTACCTTTATCGGCCAGGATCTCCATTTTATTGTCCTTGATATTTCCTGTACCAAAACCGAGCACGGACAGGAAAATGCCGGATTCCTTTTTGGCCGTGATCAGATCTTCCAGCTCCTTCTCGCTGGTCATCCCGATATTCAGGTCGCCGTCCGTAGCCAGGATAATACGGTTATTGCCGCCCTGTATAAAATGCTGCTCCGCCAGCGCATACGCCGTCTCTATCCCTTTGCTCCCGTAAGTGCCGCCGTTCGCCGACAGAGCATTCAGCGTCGTCACAATCTTCTCCTTCTCACTGCCCCGCACCCCGTCCAGCACTGTCCGGGTATCCTCGGCATAGGTCACGACAGAGATCCTGTCCCTGCCTGTCAGGTGCTCCGCCAGAAGTCCGAAAGCCTCCTGCAAAAGCGGCAGCTTATCATAAGAATCCATGGACCCTGACACATCCAGCAAAAATACCAGATTAGAAGGCGGCGCCTGTGCATAATCAATATCCTGTGTCTTTAATCCGATCATCAGAAGATCCGCATTCTCATTCCAGGGGCATCTGCCAATCTGCGTCGTCACACCAAACGGCTCCTCCTTCGACGGACTCTTATGATCATAGTCAAAATAATTAAGCAGCTCTTCAATGCGCACCGCGCCCTCCGGAATGCCTTCCAGCGTATAGCCTTCCCGGATCAGCCGCCGCAGATTACTGTAGGAGGCCGTGTCTACATCCGCCGCAAACGTAGACAACGGTTCCGCCATGACGGAGACAAAGCCCGTCTCCTCCCACCGACTGTATTCCTCCGCAGAATACTGTCCCGGCTCCCACTCATATGAATAACAGGATTCCAGATAGCCGCCTGTCATCGCTCTTTTCTCTTCCATATCGGCAGAGAACCCTCCTCCATCGTCTGTGGAGAACTCTGATTTCTCCGCAATATTCTCCTGCGGCGAGACCGCCAGACCGCCGCCTGCTCCGTCATCTTCCTGCCCCGCCTCATACTTTGCCGCGTCCTCTCCCGCGACATCCGGATTACCAGACTCCCCTGCTGTCTCTCCGGTACTGCCGGAATCGTCTGGCGCATCCGTTGCTTCTCCGTTAATGTCCACACCACCCGGCGTATCCGTTGCTTCTCCGTTAATGTCCACACCACCCGATGTATCCGCTGTTTCTCCGTTAACGTCCAAATCACCCGGCGTGTATGCAGTCTCACCGCCGCTGCCGCAGCCGGCCAGCAGGATCACTCCTGTCAGACAGACCGCCGCCACTCCTGCCCCATACTTTTTCTTCCGCACATCCTTTTTTCTCATAAATTTTCCTCCTCCGAAAAGTCCCGATACTCCAACAAAGTTATTGTTCTTATCTGTAATACCTTTCAGGGATGAAAAAGGTTGCATTCCGACAGAAAAAATCAGTTCCCGCTTTGTGTCGTGTTCTTTTTCAGGCATTTTTGATACAATTTTCATAAGGAGGCGGAAGAAAAATGAATCAGGAGAAAATCGGCGGGTTCTTAAAAGAACTCCGTAAGCAAAAAGGACTTACCCAACAACAAATCGCAGAAAAATTCAATGTATCAAACAGAACCATATCCCGTTGGGAAAATGGCAATAATATGCCGGATCTGGATATTTTGATTGAAATATCCGATTATTATGAGGTTGGCCTGCGGGAAATTCTGAATGGAGAAAGGAAAAGTGACAATATGGATAAAGAGATAAAAGAAACTGTATTACAAGCCGTAGATTATACAAATACAGAGACAGAGCGATATAACAAACGTGTGCGCATATGTAACGGAATCGCATTATTTCTGGTATTATCTTATACCCTCCTCAAAGACACGAGCTTCTATGACAATCCTTCCGTTATGGCCGCATTAGATTTTATGCAGGGACTTGCAGTTGGACTGCTCCTGATCTGTCTGCTATACGCAACCCGCTATGGCGCAAAGATCAGAGCCTTCAAGCATCGGCTGATGAAGAAACAGGGAAGTTAGCGGCTTCCCTGTCTCCGACAATGGTCACTGCCGTAACCATTCACTTTCTGCTGCTTCCTCTACCGGAGTTCCGTCCTTATACCCGATCAATACATAGTCCTGGTCCTCATATAAGGCCTTCCACCTGGCCCGGTAGGTTTTCTCATTCACGGCAACACCGTCAATTTCATACAGACTGGTGTCTATACCGTTTTTACGATGCGGCGTAGAATGCATGTTGCAGATCAGAACAGCCTGCCCTTCTTTTATTTCAAAAAAATCATTGTCAGACTCGCCATGTCCCATATAATGACTGAAGATCAAACCGGCTCTTTCTACATACTGCATCAATCCAAAAGAACCAAATGCTCCCAGTTCTACCACCTGATCCTGATAATAAGTAAAAACTTTTACCCCTTCGGCATGACAGTCGTCCTCCATGAGCAGCAGCTCCGGAATGTCATTATTGTCAACAAAAGCCAGCGAAAACCGTGCTCCCTGCCCTTTGCCGTCTTTGCTGTTCTGCGCATATTCCGTCAAAAACTCCAGATAGGCCTGAGCATAAGGAGCCTGCTGCATATCTTCTGATTTGTTTTGTTTCCTTGCTCCCGCCATATCTGCTGCCGAAGCCGTCTTCTCATCCTCTCTTTCCAGATCTTCGAGCAGCTCTCCTTCCCTCAAACTTTCGCCATCTGTGCTCCCCGGCCTCCCCGACGCCGAACCCTTCTCTCCCGAACTTTTCGCCATAGCTCCCGTCGAGCCGGCTTTATCAGCGCTTCCCGACATACCTCCCACAGAACCATCTTCATCTGCGCTTTCCGCCATGTCTTCCGCCGAACCATCTTCATCTGCGCTTCCTGACATGCCTTCCGCTGAACCATCTTTACCCGCACTTCCTGACATGCCTCCCGCCAGACTCCCGTCACCCGCACTTCCTGACATGCCTCCCGCCGGACTCCCGTCACCTGCGCTTCCTGACATGCCTTCCGCCGGACTCCCGTCACCTGCACCTTCCGACATGCCTCCCGCCAGACCCTCTTCACCCGCACTCCCTGACATGCCTTCCATCGAACCCGCCTCCCCTGCGCTTTCCGACATATCTTCCGCCGAAGCTGCATAATCCGCTCCTCCCCGCCTGTCTGCAAAGAGATAGGAAAATTGCAACACAGACACACGCATAACAAGCACAAACACTGCTGCCGCCGTCACCGGGAGAACCCACCTGGGCACTCTTCTATAGTACTTCTCCCACCTGGATTCCATCTTTTTCCCGTCAGACTCTGCTCCAACCATGCCGGTTCCATTTAAATCTGCCGGAGAAATCTGCTGGTTCTGCCGCAGATCCTGCCGCAGTTCTTTCCGACTATTCTGCTGCCGA
>OFFY01001986.1_pt1 | contig 15527 bp, 22 predicted proteins | sample 1521481 | NCBI WGS metagenome assembly OFFY01 (sample SAMEA3504117, study PRJEB24116) | mouse gut metagenome | biome: mouse gut; feature: mouse-associated habitat; material: faeces | place: Denmark | collected 2011
TCCGTTTCTGATGCGGCAGAAGCGTCAGAAAGCAGCCTGGGTGCATTGAAAAACCGTATGCAGGAGATTGACCGGCTGAATTGGGAGGCAGAACTTGGGATTAAAATGTCCAAAGGGGATATCAGCAGTTATAAAGACGCTATGGACGCATTGGCAGAAGAGGCACAGTCTTATTTGAAAGATAAGCATTATGAAGCAAATGTAGCTGTGAATATGCTTGTTGGAAAAGACAATGCAGGCGGAATCAGGGACAGCTTGAAAGAGACCTATGCAGGGCTGCAGTCTCAGATTGATGAAGCCAGCGCTGAGTTGCAGCGCGTAACGTCAAAAGCATTAAAAGACGGCGTGATTTCTACGGAAGATACGATAAAAGTTAAAATTGGCGGTGTGAAGTATGAGATGGATGAGGCAGCGGCAATTACAGAGCTGCAGAACCAGATCGCGGAGATCACAAATAAAGTGGCGGGTGCACAGCAGGATGCAAAGCTGGAAGCATTGAAAATCCGGTATAGCGGTGCACAGCTCGATGCAGAGTCTTTTGCAAATCTGCAGCAGGAATTGCAGGCAGATGTGGAAAGTTTTACAGAGAGTTACAACCAGGCGCTGGAAGTCGGTATTACGAACCTAAAGCTCCAGCTTGGCGAAGGCGCGATTGATAAATCTACGTATGAAGAACAGCTGAAACAGCTTGCGGAGGGATACGATGCGCAAATCGATGAGATGCAGGTCAGGGTGGAATCTTTCCAGCTTGATACGATTGCTGAGTCTTATGGCAGTGCTTTGGATGGGATTTTGCCCGATATTGAAGGAACGACATCTGAAAAATTGTCTGAGGCAATGCAGAATGCACTTGCGATAGAGCCGGAGCCGGCAGAATGGAGTGCGGAGCAGATCGCGTCCTGGTTTGGATTGGAAAGCCTGGGCGCAGAGACACAGGCAGCATTGTCCGAAATTTTGCAGCAGACAGCGGAAACTATTCCACAGAAAATGAGCGAAGATATCACAGCTGCTATGAGTGCGGTAGATTATTCCGGTTTGGATTTAGCAGGGCCGTTTTCCACCGAATACATCGCACAGATGCAGGCAGCAGATTTATCAGCCGGCGCAAACGCGTTAGCACAGAATGTAGAGACAGGCACAGCAGCTTCTATGGGCCTGCTTACGTTTACTGAGTCTGGAGCTGCAGTGACGAATGGGGTTGGCGGAGCCATACAGGCTGCGGATATGAGTCCAATAGCGTCCGCAGTGGACACTTTAAAATCCAATACAGATGCAAAGGTAAATTCTGCATTTAGCGCAGGGGTCTCAACAACTATGCCAGTCAATGTAACGGCAGATTACAGGCTGCTCAACCCAACCGCGACTGTAAATGTTGGAGGGGCAGGCTCCGGGAATGCATCCCTGACAGCAACAATCTCCGGACACGCAGCCGGCGGCTATGTGCAGGGAAAGCAGCTGTCCTGGCTGGCAGAAGAAGGATACGGTGAGTTTGTCATCCCTACGAATCCAGGACGCAGGGCACGTGCTTTGGAACTGTACGAGCAGGCAGGTGAAATGCTTGGGGTTGGTGCACACGCAGATGGCGGCTTTGTTGGAAACGGAAGTCCAGCTTTTCATAATAATATGGCTTCTGACAAAAACATTCCATTGCAGGGCTCCTATTCCATGGATCCACTTATGACGGAAAATGCCCCATTACAAGAGGTTTATCAGGGAGATATCAATTACATCAATGACGCTGTTAAGAATGCATCCTATGCCTATAACGAAGTCATAGACACAGATAATGTTCAGCACGACATGTCTGTTACGGAATCAGGCCAGGGTGCTTATGTTCCTGTACATTCTAGTTCAGACCATAGCGATGGAAGCAGTCAGGGAGATGTGACGATACAGGTAAGCGTGCAAATGTCCCCTGAGTTTAACATTTCAAGCCAGGAAACAGGAAGCCAGGGGACGGTTGACATTATGCAGGTAATCAGGAGGCATATGTCAGAAATTGCCGATGAAGTCGGCGGGGAGATTGCCGACAGGCTTAGTGAAGCGTTTGCAAATATGGCGCTGGAAGGAGTGTAATGGCAGTAAAAATAAAGCTGAAATCGGAAAGCGGGAAGAAATTTTACTTTTCAGTCATGCCGGAAGAAATACACATGAAGTCGGCTGCGAAATACCAGACATTTGATGTGATCAAGGATGGCGCTATCAAAGTGCCAAATGGCATGGAGGTTGATGAAATATCATGGGAAGGTGAATTTTTTGGGAAACCAAAACGGAAAGAAAGCATCGTAAACACGGATCAGTGGAAAAAGCCAGAGGACTGTATTGACATACTGCAGGAATGGATGGAAAAAGGCAAAGTCCTGACGCTGATTGTTTCAAAGACGTGGATTAACATGGATGTTACAATCGCATCCTTCGAAACAACAGCGTATGGGGCTTTTGGAAATGTGAAGTATTCCATTTCATTTGTTAAGAACCGCCCGCTGGAAGTGCGTACAACAAAAGAGGCAAAGATTGGCAAGAAAAAGAAAACAAAGAAAAGGCAGAAAAACAAGAAAACTGCAAAGTCTAAAGGTTCTGGGAATACTGCTTCTGCTTCTTATACAGTGAAGAGTGGTGACACGCTATGGGGCATTGCGGCTTCAAAACTTGGAAGCGGGGCAAGCTGGAAAAAAATTTATGATAAAAACAAAACGGTAATAGAGGCAGAAGCAAAGCGTCGCGGCAGGAGCAATTCTGACTGCGGCCATTGGATTTATCCAGGCACAACGCTTGCCATACCGTAGGAGGCATTATGGTTGATATAAGCACACTGGAATATAAGGTTGTTGCCTTTGATGAAGGCGGGAATAAGCACGACATTACGGATCTTATTGAAAATTTTGGCTGGGAAGAGAACGACCATGAGCTGGCGGTGCGCCTGTCTTTTACAGCAAGGAACGATATTGTGTCGAAAAGCAGGCTGTCATCCATTATCAAACCAAACTGCCTGATCCTGGCGTATGCTAAAAGCGGAAAAAAGCCGTTTGAAGAAGTGGTGCGCGGGAAGGTGGTAACATGGAGCCGCGTAAACAAGAACAGCGGATATACGTTTAAATGTACGGCATACGATGACTTGTACTGCCTGCAGAAAAGCCAGGATGATTTCTTTTTCCAGTCAGGGATCAGCACAAAATCAAGGATCAGCAAAGTGCTTGGCCAATGGGGGATATCCCTTGGCAGATATGAGGGTCCGAACGCATCCCACGGAAAGAAGAAATATCAGGCTATGTACCTATCGGATATTGTCCTTGCCATTTTAGATGATGGAGTGAAAAAAGGAGGCAGCAAATGCATCATACGCCAGGAAAAAGGGCAGGTGCAGATTGCGAAGCGTGGTGGGAATAAGGATGTATATGTCTTTGAAACGGATAACACAGTAGCCCTGACACATTCCCTCAGTACGGAAGATATGGTAACGCGCGTTAAGATCATGGGGAAGGAGAAGAAAGGGGGAAAAGAGAAAGTAATTGCTACCCTGAATGGGGATACAAAGTATGGCGTCCGTCAAAGGATTTACAAGAGAGGACACGATGAAAAACTTTCTGACGCAAAATCAGCAGCGCAGGCGATCCTGGATGAAAACGGCAGCCTGAAAAATGAAGCAAAGGTGCAGTCACCTGACGTTCCGTATATTAGAAAAGGCGATCTGGTATGCATGAGGGCACAGCAGATCAAAGGTGATTTTTACGTGCTCAGCATACAGCATGATGCGGAGACACGGAGCATGACAATGGATATTAAAAGAAAGAAATGAGAGGTGGCTGTCATGGCATTTGATTCAAGCGGAGGCGCGAGTAAATTGGCAAAAGTGCTGACACAGAGAATGAAAAAATGCAAAGAATCTCCCTTGGTGCTTGATTTTGGCGAGATACTCCCAAATATGAGCCTGCTTACAAATACATTTCCTTTGGAGATACCAAAAGGCCAGTATACAATCTGCCGCAGCGTAAGCTGGAATCCGGCAATCCCGATGACAATGACGTGGTGGGTGGATGAAGCTCCAAGCGTCCAGGGATGGGAAGAGGAAGACTGGAGTGAGAAAGCGTGGCAGGGAGGACCAGTAGATCTGCACAATCCCCCGGTCAGTGTCCCACACATGCATGGAAAAAAGGGGGAACACGACCATGGTTCGTGCCCGACAGGGCAGCATTATCATGATGTATATCTTCCAGACAAAATGAGATGGATTAAGCCCGGAGACCGTGTGCTTGTGGCATGGGTGGAAGATGAGGCAGTCGTTATAGACATCGTTCTTAATTCCGAAATTTTAGGTTCGTGAGACAGGGGGGATAGGATTGGCAGACCAGCTTTTTCCGGTATTTGAAGTTCCGGATATTGATGCAGGGGATGACGAATACGATGTGGAATATAAGCGGAGCGTGAAATGGGATCCCGTTTTGGGGGATTTTGCGAGGGATAACGCAGGGAATATGATTTCATGCGAAGGCCGTGAGGCATTTGCAACGTGGTGCTTTAAAACGGTGCAGACAGAGCGGTACGACCACAGCGCCTATCTTGAGGAAATAACCGGGTATGACCTTGGATCCGAACTTGAAGAGGCGGTGCAGGAAAGCGACCATGATATTACAGAGTCTATGATTATCCGGACAATTACAGAAACATTGATGACAAATCCGCGTACAGAATATGTAAACAACTTTGAATTTGAATGGGAAGGGGACGATGTGCATTTTTCGTTCGATGTGAAAGGAATCGAGTGGGAAGAAACATTTAAGATCACATTTTAAAGAAAGGGTGGATGTAATGCAGCCAGAATTTATACAGCCGGACTTTGTGGCAAATAACAGCCCGGAAGAAATACATGAGCGCATGATGGGGAACCTGCCTGCTGACATTGATGATATGCCGGGTGGTTTCCCATATGATTTTACCATGCCGGCAGCGATCCAGAAATCCGAGATCGTGCAGTTTTACATTGTGCGCGCAATCATGGCGGCATTCCCTCAGTTTGCATGGGATGATTGGTTGGATTATCAGGGAATGCAGGTAAATTTAACGAGGCATCCTGCGGAAAAGGCGCACTGTGTATTGGAAATACAGGGTGCTGCTGGTACCGAAATTGAAGCCGGGGCTGTGTTCTGCGTCCCGTCAACAAGGTTTACGCCGGCTATTGGATTTTCTTCTGATGATAGCTGCGTGATCGGGGAAGATGGAACAGCCCTTATACCGGTAACGGCGGTTGATGATGGACCAGAATCAAATGTCAAAGCTGATTGTATTGTTATTATGGAAAACCCGTTGGATGAAATAACTGCGATCACGAATCCGGAACCGGCAAAAGGTGGAGCGCAGCGTGAGTCAGACGGTGATTTTTACGACCGGATAGCAGAGGAATATGCCAACAGCAGAACATTTCTTGGAAACGACAGGGATTACATACGCTGGGCTAAGGAGGCGGGGGCCGGGGATTGTATCGTAGACTCAGCTTTTGATGGACCAGGTACTGTCAAACTTGTGCTGATCGATACGAATGGCCAGCCTGCAAATGAAGAACTGGTGCAGGCTGTATATGATTATATTGTTTCACCGGATGACCGTTCGAGGAGGCTGCTGCCAACTGCCTGCGCGAAACTGTCATGTGTTCCGGCAACAACCCTGCTGGTAAATTATGAATGCACCGGGATGCTGTATGACAAAGATATTACTAATCCAGAACAGATTTCACGCTGTTTTGAAAAAGCGGTCATGGCGGTATATGCAGAAGCAAAGCAGGAAGGCATACTCCGGTATAATGATGTCCGGCCGGTACTCCGGGGTATAGATGGACTGGAAGATTTTGAGAGCTTTTATATGAACGGGTCTACGAAAAACATTGTGCTAAGCGGCGAAGAATATCCATTAACTGGAAGCTGCATGTTTAGTTAGGAGGCGCTTATGGGCAGGATAGACCTAGAGAATTTCCCTACGAGCAGCAGCGCATTACGAATGCTTGATGATGTGTCAACTGGGTTTTATGAAAATTCATATGTAGGAAAATGGCTGTATCAGGTCATGGGGTTGGAATACGATGATGCGTTTCAATTAGCGGAAGAATTGCCGGTACAGTTTTTTCCAGAGACAGCTACATGGGGGCTGAAATATCACGAAATGAAATGGCAGCTGCCAATTAGGGAAAACCTCGGATACGAAGAAAGACGCAGGCTGATCTACCGGAAAAGGGACTACCGCGCACCTATGACACCCTACCGCATGGAAACCATCGTAAGAAATGTCACGGGACTGGATGTGTATATAGCTGACTGCCACGACCCTGGAAAGTTCGGGTTTTCTCCAGAGCATCCCAACATATTCCGCGTGGATATTGAGGGAGGCGCAACACTGGATGTATTAATAAAAGCGTTGAAGCTTCTGAATGAGATCAAACAGTCCCATACCATTTACGGGATATACCATAGCCTTGCAGGTGGGACAGCGGATGTTAAAACTCTTGCAGGCGGCGGGATAGGAAATACTTTGAAAGTCAAAGCCCGTACCGTGGATGATATCGGGGTAAAAGAAACGCTGCACATCATGACAGATGTTGCGGTTGAAGGGGCGCTGAAAGTCAAAGCGAAGACCAAAGAAAAAATAGCATCGAAGGAATCATTGCGTGTTTTGACCGTTGGTGTAGTTGGCGCAACGCTAAAAGCTAAACCCGCATTGCAAAAACAGATACAGGCACATGAAATAGAAAATGTTTCAGCAGGCATTTTAGAAGCGAACATTTTGAAGGTCAAAGCAAAATTGCCAGGTAAGCTAAGCGGAGGGGCAGTAGTTCAATCGGCGGCGCATCAAAAGACAGGAAACAGGCTGACGGTGAAAAGGGGGATATAAATGGCAGATACAAAGTATTTTGCGCTTGTGACTGATTCAGGCACAAAAGAAATGCTTGAAGCAGTTAACGAAGAAAGAAAAGTAAATATTACACATTTTGCGGTTGGGGACGGTGGAGGGCAGTATTACATGCCGGATGTTACCATGACAGGGCTGAAAAATGAGGTGTGGCGCGGTGAAGTAGGGTCATGCAGGATCAGCGAGGAATCTGAAAATGTGATGATCGTAGAAACTGTGATACCGTCAGATGAAGGCGGGTTCACGATTCGGGAAATGGCGGTATTTGATGAAAATGGGACAATGATTGCTGTGTGCAATACGCCGGACACAGCAAAAGTAAAAATCACAGATGGCGTGGTGCATGAGCTGCGTCTGCAGATGGAAATATTGCTTAACAATAAGGAATCTGCACAAATACTTGTTGACCCGAACGTAGTAACGGCAACTAAAAAAGATTTGGAAATTGCCAAAAAAGAAATCATGCTGTACCTATCAGGGATTATCTGCAGCTATTCCTATTGCGCAGAAATAGAAACCATATCATGTATAATTCCGCATGGCTATGCTGACGAAACGATTGAAATTCCGAATGGCATGGCATATATGGACGGGGAAACAGTTGTGCTTGCATCTGGCATAGGAGCATTTGGAAATACACAGTCTGGCAATATTGGAGAACCATATGTGTTACCTATTGCGGATGCAGATACACTCGGCGGCGTAAAAATCGGTTCTGGAATCAAGCGACTGCCTGACGGGACAATTAGCATAGATACGAGTAACGTAGCTGAGAGTGTGAGTGAGCAGGTGGCAACATCAGTGGCTGAAAAAGCGGCTGAAATTGTGGAAGCAAATGCAACCGAGCCGTCAGATGAGGATATAGACGGACTTTTTCATTAGGGGATAAAGGCTGAACGCCTTTTACCATAGATGCTTTATAAATAGCGAATCGAAACAGGAGGAAAAATTATGGAAAGAGCAACACTTAAAAACTTACAGCGCATGGTAAAGAATGCAGAGGAAAAATACGCAAAGAAAGGCGAAATTGCACTGGCCGACCTTTCAACTGCTTTGCAGGGCGTGATCACGGGCAAGGCTGATGCTGCAACGACCCTTGCTGGGTACGGCATCACGGACTCAATGACAGCGGAGCAGATCGGGAGTGCAATCTCCGGCGCAATTTCCAGCGTTTATAAGCCGGGCGGTTCTGCGGCATTTGATTCTTTGCCGGAACTGTCTGCAGCAAACCTTGGGAAAGTTGTAAACGTGACGGACGATTTCACAACCACGGCAGATTTCGTAGAGGGTGCTGGAAAGATGCATCCGGCAGGCACGAACGTGGTTATTGTCGATACGGATACAACCGGGGAAAGCCCGTCATACAAATATGATGTCCTTGCAGGCTTTGTAGACCTGTCTGGCTACAGTTCAACGGAACAGATGAATGCCGCAATATTGGCTGCAATCTCCGGGCTAATCAAAAAGTCAGACCTTGACGCTGAAATAACTGGGAGCGGCAATGTGATTACAGGTGCATCCTATGACAAAACCACGGGGAAGATGACATTCACAAAAGGCATGACGGCCCTTACGGAAAATGATTTCGAAGAGTATACGGACGCGCAGATTGACGCGCTCTGGAATCCACAGGACACGAATAACTAAACAGATCAGAAAGGCAGGGACTGGCTATGGAATGGTTTAGCGGGAAAAACCTGCGGCGTCTCATTTCTTTGATACATGGTGATATGACTGCATTTTTATCATCCGTGGCGGATACCTTTCAGGAGGTTTATGACAATATGGATGCGCTGGATGAAAAAATCACTGGCGTTACATATTCGTCAGAAACGGAAACGGTAGTTATCCCTGAATCCATAGGGTCATACGACAGTGGAACAGAGACGATCATCTTAAAGTAATAAGGTTAGGGAGGAACAAAAAACTATGTCAGATGCAAAACAGTTTAGCATTGGCGGCATTCCAATTAAAATGAAAGATGAAGCCGCCAGGGAAGCTTTGGACAGTTTAAAAAATAACCTGTCGTTCGGAGTTACAGGTGCGGGGATACATAACAGTATTTTCCGGGGAAAGTGTCTGGGAAATTCATACACAGATGCACAAAAAGCGGCGGTTGCAGCAGGGACGTTTGATGATATGTATGTCGGCGATTACTGGACAATCGGCGGCGTGAACTGGCGCATTGCGCATTTTGACTATTGGCTTGGCTGCGGAGATACAGCCTGCACGAAACATCATATTGTTGTTGTGCCAGACACATGCCTGTATAATGCACAGATGCATAATACGCCATCTGGCCAGTACGAGGGCGGCGCAGCCAACACAACAGAGGGCGGCTATATCGGTTCTGATATGTATAAAACAGGACTAAACCAAGCCAAAACTATCATTACAAATGCTTTCGGCGCAGAACATATCCTGTCGCACAGGGAACTGTTGGTGAATGCTGTCACAAACGGCAGGCCAAGCAATCACGCATGGTATGACAGCATAGCAGAGCTGATGAACGAGCCTATGGTGTATGGCGGTTACATTTTTACCCCGGCGTGTGATGGTACGACGATTTCATACCGTTATACCATTGATAAGTCACAGCTTGCATTATTTGCGCTGCGTCCAGATCTGATCTGTAACCGTGCGGGCTGGTGGTTGCGTGCCGTTGTTTCGGGCGCTCATTTTGCCGATGTCGCCAGCGCCGGCCATGCGTACTGCGACCACGCTTCTAATCCTCTTGGCGTGCGCCCGGCTTCCGGCATCTGTTAATCTTTCATCCCCATCCCCTTGTGGGTGGGGATAGGCAGGAAGATATTCAGAAAGCGAAAGGAAAAGGTGCTGGAAATGTCCGTACCAAAGGGAAAACGGAAAGAATCTAAGTTTGAAGCGCAGCATCATTTTTACAGGCTGCGGGCAGATGTAACAAACCTGATGCTTTTAGATTTCGGATTTTCAGAAGAAAAATACTGTAAACACATAGAACGGTATCAGGAGACACATGCACAGGCAGAAAATGTGGATGAGGTAGTAGCGCGGTACCGGAAAAAATGCGACGGCTTCAAAAAATGGTTTATAGACAGGGAATGCGATGCGGTACTGGATATTCTGCGGCGCATAGAAAGCGAATTTACAGCCGGGAACTCCATATATCCGTCAGAAACCCCGGCAAAGGTGATGGAGTTCTGCGAACGCAGGAAGCACATAGATGAAGCAATCGCACAGTGCTATGTGCTGAAACAGGAACTGCAGCATATAATCAGTTCCCTGCCTGTAAACATCAACAAATATGAAAGGCTTTCTGTGGACATTGATAAACAGATTGCATTATACAAAGGCGTGCGGCAGTCTGATAACAGGCTTTTGAAACAGAAACCGAACAAAGTGAAAAGCGGCGGGGTGAAACCAGCCGGAAAGCCTGGGCAGGGAGATGGACAGAAAATTAAAAACTGATAAACATGGGGCAGCTTTTGTACGTGCGAACTGGTGGTTGCGTGACGTTGTTTCGGGCGCTAATTTTGCCAATGTCAACAGCAACGGCAATGCGAACTGCAACAACGCTTCTAATCCTAATGGCGTGCGCCCGGATTTCGAGGGTGTTTACAAGACCTGATGACAGGCAGACATCCAGCCGAAAGGAAAAGCTGTCCCTGCCATACGGCTAAATGAAAGCATGTCTATACATGGATGTGGGGCCGTGCCGTGTCGGTCTGCCCTATGCGGCAAGATACGTCAAGTCGATAGCCGGGGCTTAACTCTGGGCAGGGATGGAGGGATGGGAACACGGATTCTATATGGATAATAACAAAACAACAGGCTTTGATAACAAATCTGGCGGCACTGATAACAAAATAGCAGATTTGAATGTGCTTTACGATGCATTTTTAGCATCAATGAAAGGGAGTGCATGGAAAGAAGAACCGCAGAAATTTGAGATAAATTTCCTTTCAGAGATTGTAAGGTTAAAGCAGGAACTTGAAACAAGGGAATATAAGACAATACCGGGTTCAGAGTTTACACTGAATGAGCGGGGGAAAATCCGCCATATCCACGGCGGGAGGATGCGCGACCGTGTAGTCCGCCATGCATTGTGCGATGCTGTTTTAGACGGAGCGTTGCATCCGTATTTGATCTACAACAACAGTGCAAGCCAGAAAGGAAAGGGAGTCAGCTTTGCAAGGGAAATGTTTGAGCGGGATCTGCATAATTACTGGCTGGAACACCGCACGAATGACGGTTACGTTGGTTTTGTGGATTTCTCTAAATTTTATGACAATATCAGGCATGACAAAGCAAAAGAAATGGTTTCAGAAAAGGTTGACGAATTTTCCGGGTGGTTATTCGGGCAGATCGTAGATACATTCCAGATAGACGTTTCGTACATGGATGATGAAGAATATGCAGACTGTATGAACCAGCGTTTTGACTCTGTAAAGTATCACGAATGCATACCGGAGGAACTGCAGACTGGGAAGAAATTTATGGCCAAGTCTGTAGACATTGGGGACCAGGTATCACAGGACATTGGCATATTTTACCCGGCGCAGATTGATAATTATGCGAAGATTGTGCGTGGGGCGAAAATGTATGGGCGGTACATGGATGATATTTATATTATCGGGGAAACAAAAGAATATGTTGAATTTGTTATTCATGGAATAGCAGAACAGGCGAAAAGTCTGGGTATTTTTATGAACGAGAGGAAAACGCGTATTGTAAAGCTGTCCGGAACATTTAAGTATCTGCAGATAAAGTACAGGCTTTCGGATTCTGGCAAAGTTATAAAGCGGATAAATCCAAAGTCTGTCACGCGGGAGCGCAAGAAACTGAAAGCGTATAAACGCCTGTTTGACGGGGGTGTAATGGAATATATGGACATAGAGCAGGCTTACAAGTCGTGGATGGGGGACCATGCACGGATTATGTCAAAAAAACAGGTTAAAAACATAAAGCAGCTTTACAAAGGGCTGTTTGGAAAGGAGCCAAGATGGAAAAAGTAAAGGTTATCTTTAAAAACGGGATGGAAAGGGAAGCGGAGGTAAACGGCAGCAGCCTGATTACAGACAGCAGGCCGGAATTCCCATCCAATTTGTCAACCGTCACAGTCACTGGAAGTGATGGGGAACGCATTTACAGGGATGCAGAAATTATTGAGTGCGCTTCTGTAGATGGCCGCTATTGGTTTTCGTTCCGGGAGATACCGAAAACGGAAAGAGCCGCAAGGCAGATGCAGGCGAATATCGAGTACATAGCAATGATGACAGATGTAGATCTGGAGGAGGTATAAGAATATGGCAGCGACAAAGGAAAACATACACAGCAAGAACTATGAGAAAGTCAAAGGATATTATGACGGCGGATATTGGAGTGAAGCACGGGTGAAGAATGCTGTCACAAAAGGATGGATCACAGAAAGTGAATATGAGGAAATCACAGGTGGAACCTATGATGTCTGATCTGACAGAAACAGCAGAAAAACAGAATGTCATAATTCAGATGCAGAGCGGTATAATCAATGAATTATTCCAGCTTTTGATGCAGCATATATCTGCAGATGAAGCGGACGCACTCCCTGTGGTGCAGAGAATCAATGAAGCTGCAGATCTGCGGCAATGGATAGAGAGGGGGTGATGCCATGGACGTGCAGTATGTCTCGATGGAAATGCACAAAGAATTTGAAAAACGCATGATCAGCGAGAACGAGCGGCTGGCTGACGAAGATAAGCGCCAGAATAAGCGCATTGACGTAGTGGAAGATACGGTACGCCAGATCGGGGATTTGACAGCATCCGTAAAGGAACTGGCGGTCAGCATGAAGAATATGACGAAAGTTCAGGAGCAGCAGGGAAATGATATCGAAGAACTGAAAAACCGGGACGGTAAAATGTGGCGCAAGGTCACAGGATATGTCATTACAGCAGTTATCAATATGGTAGTGGGATTTATTTTTGCGAAGATCGGTATGTAGGAAAGGAGAAATTTATGTTTAAAAACAGCGTATTCAAAGCGTCAACAGATACAAAAAAATGGATCAGGGCAGCCGGAGTCCGGGCGGTTAAGTCAACAGCCCAGGCGGCAGTGGCGCTAATTCCTGCGGCGGCAACATTAACCCAGGTAGACTGGAAAACGGTTGTTGGAACGGCGGCCCTCACGGGAATCGTATCGCTGCTGACATCAGTAGCAGGTCTGCCGGAAGTAAAATAATGGTATTAAGCAGCTGGCTGCAGAGATGCAGCCATTTTTTTATTTAATGAAAGGATCAAATAATATGAATACAGTAGAAAAAGTTATCAATGTGGCTGCTGGTGAAGTTGGATATTTAGAAAAATCAGCATCTGCATACAAGAAAAATCCTGATATATTAGACGAAAAAACAGCTGGTGCAGGAAGTGACAACTATACAAAGTATGGACGGGATATGCATAAAATATATCCGGCAGTCATGGACTTTCCGGCCGCTTGGTGTGATGCATTCGTTGACTGGTGTTTCCAGAAGGCATATGGCGTGGCGAATGCAAAAGGGCTGCTTTGCGGGAATTTTGATGATTATACGGTGGCTTCGGCGCAGCTTTATAAAAACAAAGGGGCGCTTGACCAGACACCAAAAACAGGGGCACAGGTATTTTTTACGAAGAATGGGCAGGTAAGCGGATGCTATCATACTGGGCTTGTTTATGCGGTTGACAGTGTCTGTTTTTACACAGTGGAAGGCAATACGTCCGGAGGATCCAGCGTTGTTGCAAACGGTGGCGGGGTGGCAAAGAAAAAATACAGCATTTCCGCATACAAGGGCAAGGTTCTTTTCGGGCATCCAAAGTATGAGGCAGAAGCAGCATCCCCGGCATCACCAGGGCATAGAAAAACTGTGAACCAGATTGCCCATGAGGTTATTGCGGGAAAATGGGGAAACGGTACAAACAGGAAGAAAAAGCTGGAAGCTGCTGGTTATGATTACGATAAGGTGCAGAAAGCGGTAAATAAATTACTGAAGAAGGGGACACGATAAAATGGAAAATTATATTGGCGTTAAAATTGTAAAAGCGGAACCGCAGGAGAAGAACGGTATGTCTGGATATCGTGTGAAATACCCAGATGACTATGTTTCCTGGAGTCCGAAAGAAACTTTTGAAAAAGCATACCGGAAACTGGACTGTAAAGATTTTATCAATTCCGAAGAATAATACTGATACCCTGGCTGTAATGGCCAGGGTATTTAAAAAATTACAAAATCATACTTGACAAAATGATAATTTGAAATTATAATGCTATTTGTAGATTGGTAAGTGTAAACCGAGGAGGCAAATTATGGGAGAACGAATGGCAGATCGCATAACAAAGTTGCTTCATGAAAGGAATATGACGCAAAAGGAATTGGCTTTATCAGCAAATATAACTGAATCTACGGTTTCACATTATATTAAAGGAGACCGTGTTCCAAGAGGGGTAAATTTGGTTAAAGTTGCAAAAGCATTGGAAACGACAGCGGATTACCTGTTAGAACAGGATTGCAGTTATAATCGCGAAAATGATTTGAAACTTGCCAAAACGATAATCGCAAGGAATGCGAATGAACTTTCAAAAAGTGAAAAAATGGAATTTTTAAGTCTTTTGATGGGAGATGATTAGGAATTATATGCGATTAAAAAATGAGCAGTACGAAGAAATAAAACAGATAGTAATTGAAACTTTTGAAGCGTATGATGTTAAAAGCATTCCAATTAGTGCATTTGAAATGGCTTTTAAAATGGGGATTATTGTGGTTCCATATTCATCATTAAGTGTTAAAAGTCGTAAATTGGCTATGGCATATAGTATAGATGGATATTCTGTTGAAACAGGTAGTGCTTGGACGATTTATTATAATGATGCATGTAGAAATTATGGAAGGATCAATCAGACAATCATGCATGAAATTGGGCATTTTGCTTTAGGTCATACAGAAGATGGAGATGAAGAGGAAAAAGAAGCGGAAGCAAAATTTTTTGCTAAATATGCCCTTGCGCCTCCGCCTCTTATCCACAATATGCAGCAGCCTATAAAGATTGAGACGATTATGACCACATTTGATATCAGCTATCAGGCTGCAGAAATCGCATATAAATATTACCAGAGTTGGCTCAGATATGGTGGTCAGTATTATACAGTCTATGAAGAAAGGATGTTGGAATTATTTGAAGTTGCATGAAAAGGATGTATAGGTATTATTGCCTTTACATAAACAAAACCAAGCACACAAGATGCCTGGCTGTTTGTTGAAAAGTGTTACCTCAATCAACTGGTTATAATAATCTCTGAACAATTTTATTATAACATTGTGGGATTCTTTTCGCAAGCAGAAATTGCGAAAGGAGGGTATGCCCAATGTATATATTACGTGCATCAATGCGTACTAAGGATGGAAAAGTAATTTATGCAAAAGATTATGGTAAGCGGGCATTCAGGATCTGGACGGGTCCTGGTCCTGAGCCGGACAAAAAATCAAAGGCAGCAGGTTAATTGCTAGAGACGCTTTTGCCAGTTGAAGCGTCTCTGTTTATTAAGAAAGGAATGATAGATATAGGAAAAACAAAGTCCAAACAAGCAAATGGGGATGAACTTAGGAAAAGTGTGAGATGCCAACAGAAGCTTCAGCACAGTGA
>OFFY01001997.1_pt1 | contig 15465 bp, 13 predicted proteins | sample 1521481 | NCBI WGS metagenome assembly OFFY01 (sample SAMEA3504117, study PRJEB24116) | mouse gut metagenome | biome: mouse gut; feature: mouse-associated habitat; material: faeces | place: Denmark | collected 2011
GCCACATCACCCGTGCCACGGGCAGGTTGGGCATGGGCATGATGGGCTTGACGCAGTGGATGTCCTGGCAGATGAGCCGCAGGCGGCCGCCCATGTCGATGAGGCTGACCACGATGGCGTCGCCCTCCTTGCCCTCGAACACCAGGCGAGCGGGGTCCTTCTCGTTCATGCCGATGCCCAGGTGGTGCGTCTCGATCCGAGGCTTTCCAGCGGCGCAGCAGGGGCAGACCTCCAGCATATGTGCGCCCAGGGAGTACTCCTGGCCCTCCGCCAGGTGGTAGGTATAGTCCTCCATGAAGAGGGAGCAGCCGTTGCCGTTTTCGCCCATGGCCTTCATGATGGCGGTCATGGCGCTGACCTTCCAGTCGCCCTCGCCGCCGTAGCCGTAGCCCTGGGCCATCAGGTGCTGGCTGGCCAGGCCGGGGAGCTGCTCCATGCCGTACAGGTCCTGGAAGGTGTTGGAGAAGGCCTTGCAGCCCTCGGCGTCCAGCATCTTCTTCATGGCGATCTCCTCACGGGCCTGGTAGCGGATGTGGTCCAGCTTGTCGGTGGCGATGTCGTAGCTCTGCTGGTAGGTCTCCATCAGCGCGTCGATCTCCTCCTCGGTGACGGCGTTCATCACTTTCACCAGGTCGCCCACCGCCCAGGTGTTTACCTGCCAGCCCAGCTTGGTCTGGACCTCCACCTTGTCGCCCTCGGTGACGGCAACCTCACGCATGTTGTCCCCGAAGCGCATGACCTTCATGCTCTTGGACACGGCCACGCCCACGGCGGCCTTCATCCAGCCGCCGATGCGCTTCTGGACGGTCTCGTCCCTCCAGTATCCGGCGATGATCTTCCGGGGCTTGCGCAGCCGGGCTCCGATGAAGCCGTGCTCCCGGTCGCCGTGGGCGGCCTGGTTCAGGTTCATGAAGTCCATGTCGATCTCCTCATTGGGGATGGACTGGTTATACTGGGTGGCGAAGTGGCACCAGGGCTTTTGCAGGTCCCGCAGGCCATCGATCCACATTTTGGAGGGGGAGAAGGTGTGGCACCAGGTGATAATCCCGGCGCAGGAGCCGTCGTAATTGGCCTCCTTGGCCACGTCGGCGATCTCCTTGTTGGTCTTGGCGGTCACCTTGTAGACCAGAGGGAAGGGCAGGACCTTGCTCAGCTCGTCCGCCATTTCCTGGGCCCGCTGGGCTACCGTTTCCAACACCTCGGGGCCGTACAGGAACTGACTGCCCACCACGAACCAGAACGAATAGTTCATAAAAATTCCTCCTTACAGTTTTTCCACGGCGGTTTTTTCCACCTCAAGGAGCAGCTTGTAGCGTTTGATATAGGAATTGAAGCCCTCCACACAGGCGGGGTCGGGCCGGATGGTGGAGCTGGAGGCCCCGGCGAACACCTTGTGGGACAGGAAGTCCTCCAGGCGTTCGTTCTCCCCTCGATTCAGCAGGAAGGAGGCCAGTAAGGCCATGCCGTAGGGCCCGCCCTCGCCGGCGGTCTCCATGCAGGTGACCGGGGCGCCGCAGGCGGCGGCCATGTAGCTCTGGCCTACCACGGGGGTCTTGAACAGCCCGCCGTGGCCGGTGAGGGAGTCGATGGCCACGTGCTCCGAGGACAAGATGTCCATGCCGATTTTCAGGGTAGACATGGTGGCGTAGAGCTGGGCCCGGAAGAAGTTGGCCAGGGTGAACTTGGCCTCCGGAGTGCGGAGCGCCAGGGGGCGGCCCGCGTCCATATGGGTGACGCCCTCCCCGGCCAGATAGTTGCACACCAGCACCCCGCCGCAGTCCGCTTCGCCCTCCAGGCTCTTCTCATAGAGCCTGGTGTACAGCTCGCCGGCGGAGGGGTTGGCCCCGAAAAGTCTGGCCGCCTCCCCCAGGACGTTTACCCAGGCGTTGGTGTCGTTGGTGCAGTTGTTGCAGTGGACCATGGCCACCGGAGCCCCTGTGGGGGTGGTCACCAGGTCAATCTCCTCATAGACCTTCTCCAGGGGCTTTTCCAGCACCACCATGGAGAAAATGGAGGTCCCGGCGGATACGTTGCCCGTCCGGGGGGCCACGGCGTTGGTGGCGGTCATGCCGGTGCCCGCGTCCCCCTCGGCGGGGGCGAAGGGAATCCCTACGGGGAGCAGGCTGTCCAGCATTTTGGAGCCCTCCTCGGTGAGCCTGCCCGCGTCCTGTCCGGCGGTCAGAACTTTGGGAAGGAGATCCCGCAGCTTCCAGGGGAGCTTTTCCATGGCTGGGAGGCGGTCGAACTTCTCCACCATGGTCTGATCGTAGTCCAGGGCGGCGCTGTCAATGGGGAACATGCCCGACGCCTCGCCGATTCCCACGGCGTGGACCCCGGTGAGGGTGGCGTGGATATAGCCCGCCAGGGTGGTCAGGTGGGCGATGCGGGAGACGTGCTCCTCCCCGTTCAGCACCGCCTGATACAGGTGGGCGACGGACCAACGCTGGGGGACGTTGAAGCCGAAGAGCTCAGTCAGCTCCGCCGCGGCCTGTCCGGTGATAGTATTCTGCCAGGTGCGGAAGGGGGTGAGCAGGTTCCAGTCCTTGTCGAAGGCCAGATAGCCGTGCATCATGGCGGACACGCCGGCGGCGGCGATCTCTTCCCGGTTTTGCACCTGGGACAGGGCGGACTTCAGGCCGGTCCACACCTCGTCCAGGGGGTAGGTCCAGATGCCGTTTTCATAGGCGGAGGCCCAGGTGTAGTCCCCGGAGGAGACGGGCCTGAACGCGCCGTCGATGGCAACGGCCTTGATGCGGGTGGAGCCCAGTTCGATGCCTAAGCAGGTTTTCATGGCGTGTTCCCCCTTACTTCTTGTTCTTACGCAATAGCACGATGCTCTGAATGACCAGGAACAGGCAGAGCATGGCGGCCACGGTGATGTTGGACCACCAGGCCTGGTCGAAGCCCAGAGAGGCGACGATGCGCTTGATGGTGTTCAGACTGAGTACGCCAAAGAAGGTGCCGGCTATGTTGCCCACGCCGCCGGTCAGCAGAGTGCCGCCGATGATGGAGGAGGCGATGGCGTTCATCTCGTCCCCCGCCGCGTTGGCCACGTCGCCGCTGCCCACGTGGAGGAAATAGAGGATGCCGCCCAGGCCGGCCAGCAGAGAACACAGCACATGGGCCAGGAATTTGGTGCGGCGCACGTTGATGCCCAGCATATTGGCGCTCTGATTGTTGCCGCCCACGGCGTAGAAGGCGCGGCCCAGCCTGGTCCAGCGCAGTAGGCAGAACAGCAGGACCACCACCACCAGGGCGATGATGACGCCCACCTCCACATAGGCGGGGATATACTGGTTCAGCTTGTTGTAGGAGCCCAGGCCGGGGACGGTGACCCGGGTGTCCTTCACGGCCAGGAAGGCCTCATTGGTCACCCGCACGGGCTCCTTGCTGACGATGGTAGTCATGCCCTTGGCGAAGAACATGCCCGCCAGCGAGATGATGAAGGGCTGGATGCCCAGGTGGGCCACCAGGAAGCCCTGGACCACACCGAAGGCCAGACCGATGCCCAGGCCGATGAGAATGACCGTAAACAGGTTTCCGCCCTGCCGCTCCAGATTGACCGCGCTGACCATACACACCAGGCAGGTGACGCCGCCCACGCTGATGTCGATGCCGCCGGTAATCATCACGATGCTCATGCCGCAGGAGAGCACGATGAGGGAGGCGTTGTTGTTCAGAATGTTGAGGAAATTCTGGGGCTTGGCGAAGCTGCCGCCCAGAAAAACGATGGCGTACAGGTACAGGATGAAGAATACCACCACCGTGATGGTGAGCAGCAGATTGGTGTCGCTCATGGCGGCCCGCTCCTTCAGCCGGCCCCGGTTATCGACCGCGATCCCTTTCGGCATGTCAGGCCACCTCCTTTGACGCCTTTGCGGGCGCTTTCTTCATGTTGGCCAGCTTCTCCCGCACCACCGGGGCGCTGAGCACCACCAGCAGAATGACCACCACCGCCTTGTAGGCGGGAAGGGCCGTGGAGGGCACCTCGTACTTGTAGAGGGTGGTGGTGAGGAACTGAATGACATAGGCGCCTAGAATGGAGCCGTAGATGTTGAACTTGCCGCCGGACAGGGCGTTGCCCCCCAAGGCCACCGCCAGGATGGCGTCCATCTCAATATTTTCCGCGATGCGGGAGTAGTTGATGGAACCGCTGCGGCTGACCCGGATGAAGCCGGCGATGGCCACGCAGGCGCCCAGGATGACGTAGGTGAGCAGCTTGACCATCTGGGGGTTGATGCCGTTGAGGCGGGAGGAGTTGGGATTGATGCCCACCGACTGGGTGTACAGGCCCAGGTTGGTGAATTTCAGCACCAGCCAGAAGATCACGATCATGAGGATGGTGATAAAAATGGGGGTGGGCACGGGGATGCCGGGAAGGAAGGTGCCGGCGTATTTGAAGCCGATGTCGTTGATGATGGGCAGCTGATTGTTGTTGATCCAGGCAGCGATGGAGCGGCCGGCGGTGTACATGATAAGGGTGGCCACCATGGGCTGGATGTTGAAATAGGCCACCAGGGCACCGTTGAAGGCGCCGAAGCACATGGTCACCACAATGCCGATGAAAACAGCCAGAAGCAGGTTCATCTGCATGGTGTCCGCGGTGACCTGGCCGCCGCAGACCATCCGGAGGATGACGCTGCCGGCGATGGCCATGGTGGCGCCCACACTGATGTCCTGTCCGCCGGAGGAGGCGGTCACCAGCGTCATGCCGATGGCCAGGATGACCAGCTCAGAGGCGTTGTCCAGCACCGAGATGATGTTGCCGCTGAGCACCGGGTTGCCTAGGCTGTTCTCCTTGATGGAGACCGTGAAGAAGGAGGGGTCGGCGATCAGGTTGAACAGCACCAGCAGGACCAGGGCCGCCACGGGGATAAAGAGCTGCTGGCGGGTAAGCCGCTTGAAGAGGGACTCGTCAGGCCGCTTTACCTGTGTTTCAGGATTTTTTACGGGGGTACTCATTCTTCATCACCTCCTGCGATAGTCGCCATGATCTTGGCCTGAGTCAGGTCCTCTCCGTCCAGCTGTCCCACCAGCTTACGGTCCCGCATGACCATGAGGCGGGAGCAGGTGCGCAGCATCTCGTCGATCTCCGAGGAGATGAAGGTGACGCTGGTGCCCTTCTCCGCCAGCCGGAGGACCAGCTTTTGAATTTCGATCTTGGTGCCGATGTCGATGCCCCGGGTGGGCTCGTCCAGAATCAGGTACTTGGGGTCAGTGAGCAGCCACCGGGCCAGGATGCACTTCTGCTGGTTGCCGCCCGACAGGGACTTGATGGGGGTGTCGGAGGAGGCCGTCTTGATCTCCAGCAGCTGGATGTAATTGTCGGCGAAGGCCTCTGCCTGGGCCCGTGAGATGGGGTGGAAGAAGCCCTTCATCACCTGATAGGCCAGGATGATGTTCTCCCGGACGGACAGATCGCCCACAATGCCGTCGCCCTTGCGGTCCTCGGGCAGGTAGCCGATGCCGCACTTCATGGCGTCCAGGGGCTTCTTGATCTTGACGGGCCTGCCGTCCATTTTCACGCTGCCGCTGGTGACACGGTCGGCGCCGAAGATGGCCCGGACGCACTCGCTGCGCCCCGAACCCAGCAGGCCGGTGAAGCCGTTGACCTCCCCCCTGCGGATGGAGAAATCGAAGGGCTTGATGCCCGCGCTGCTGCACAGGTCCTGGGCCTCCAGCACGGGGGCTCCCTCCTGATCTGCGGCCGTGCCGCCCGACTCGCCCTTGATGTCGGCCATGTCGTCCAGCTCCTTGCCCAGCATCTTGCTGACCAGCTGGACCCGGGGCAGGTCCTCGATGACATACTCGCCCACCAGCTGGCCGTCCCGCAGGACGGTGATCCGGTCGCAGACCTCATAGACCTGCTCCAGGAAGTGAGTGACGAAGATGATGCCCACCCCTTTGGCGCGCAGGTCCCGCATCAGGCCGAAGAGCTTCTGGACCTCCTGCTCGTCCAGAGAGGAGGTGGGCTCGTCCAGGATGAGCACCTTGCATTCCATGTCCACCGCCCGGGCAATGGCCACCATCTGCTGCACCGCGATGGAGCAGGAACCCAGCTGCTGCCTGGGGCTGGCGGGGATGCCCAGGGACTCCAGAATTTTGCCCGCGCCGTTGTTCATGGCCTTCCAGTTGGTTATGGAGCCCTTGGTGCGGCCGATGTACATATTCTCCGCCACCGTCAGGTTGGGGCACAGGGTGATCTCCTGGTATACGGTGCTGATGCCCACATTTTGAGCGTCCTGGGGAGAGCGGATGACCGCCGCGCCCTCGACGCCCTTGATGCGGACCTCGCCCCCGTCTTTGGGATACACGCCGGTGAGCACCTTGATAAGGGTGGACTTGCCTGCGCCGTTCTCTCCCATCAGAGCGTGAATCTCCCCCTCCCGCAGGGTGAAATCCACGTCCTGAAGGGCGCGTACGCCCGGAAAGTATTTGCAGATGCCGCGCATTTCCAATACCGCGCCTTCCTGCATAGGGATACGCCTCCGTTCTTCAAAAAAATGTAACACGCGGCGCGGCTGACATGCCGCGCCGCGTGTCGGGTCACGTGATGATGATGTGTGCGATCAGATCAGGTGCCGTACTTGTCCACGTCGGCCTGGGTGAGGGTGGCGCAGTCGAAGCCCTGCTCGGGGGTGTAGATGATCTTCTGCGCGGGGGCCTTGCCGGCCATCAGGTCCTTGATGATGGTGTCAACGGTGTCGGCCTGCAAGGGGTTGCACAGGCCCATGTAGTTCCAGCTGCCTTCCAGCACGGCCTCAAAGGCCCACTTGTCGCTGTCGAAGCCCATGACGATGACGTCGCCGTCCTTGCCGTGGGTGATGCCGTTGGCGTCCAGAGCGGCCACAGCGCCCCGGGCCATGCCGTTATTCTCGGCATAAATCACGTTGAAGGACTTGCCGGAGTCGATGACGGACTGCACGATGGTGCGGGCAGTGGCCTCATCCCAGTCGGCGGTCTGCTGGGCGACATAGTTCCAGCTGGCCTCGGCGGCTACCTTCTCGTCCAGAGCGCCGGTGCGGCCCAGCTGGGCGTCAGAGCCCATGTGGCCCTGGATGTGGATGATGTTGTACTCGCTCAGGCCCTGAGAAGCCAGCCAGTCAACGGCGGTCTTGCCCTCGGCGGGCATATCGGACACGACGGCGGCGGCGTACATGCTCTCGTCGGCCTCCAGCATACGGTCAAAGAGGATGACGTGGGTACCGGCGGCCTGAGCGTCCTTCAGCACGGTGTCCCAGCCGGTGGTGGAGGCGGGGGACAGCAGCAGGAAGTCTACCTCGTCCTGAACCATCTGCTGAGCGGTGGCGATCTGCTGGGCGGCGTCGTTGTTGTTGTAGAAGGTGGCCTTGTAGCCGTTCTCCTCAGTGAAGGTGGCGCGCATGGCGGCGTCGTTGGCGGTGCGGTAGCCGGACTCGTTGGGGTCGTTGTTGATGACGCCCACGGTGATCAGCTCGCCGCCGCCGGCGGGAGGATTGCTGCCGGCGGAGGGAGTCTTCTCCCCGTTGCCGCCGCAGGCAGCCAGAGACAGGGCCAGAGCGGCAGTCAGAGCAAGACCGAGAACCTTTTTCATTTTCATTTCATGTTCCTCACTTTCTAAAATTTTGCGCTGAGGGTTTAACCTGATGACAGTATATCACTTGTTCTCTTTTTGGTCAATAATTTGTACTGTATATTTTGATTTTCTGGGAATTTAACAATACAAATTTAAAGAACATTTTCTGGAATTGGGATACAAATTATTTATTCCGGCCGAAATTATCTTGATTTTTTATATATGAACAAATTTTGGGCACTTTTTTTCAATTTCTTGTGGCTGGATTGCTTCTGTCTCCTTTCGGGAAACCCCGTCGTTCTGCATAAAATTTATAAACAAATCATTTCCGTATTGTACAAATTCTGCCATTACATTGGGAATAGTACAAATGAACGCGTTCAGTGGGGAGGTCTTCTTCATGGCGCGGGGCGCCAATGTGTGCGGCCGCCAAATAGTTCCTCCTTCAGCCGGGTGCCTGTGGGAGTTGCGGCCAGGCCGCCCTGGGCGGTCTCCCGAAGAGAGCTGGGCAAGGCGGTTCCCACCCGGTACATCGCTTCGATACACTCGTCAACGGGGATTTTGCTCTCGATCCCGGCCAGCGCCATCTCCGCGGAGGAGAACGCGATCATGACGCCCGCCGCATTCCGCTTGATGCAGGGCACCTCCACCAGTCCGGCCACTGGGTCGCAGACCAGCCCCAGTTGGTTTTTCAGCGCCATGGCGCAGGCGTGGGCCGACTGCGCAGGGGTTCCGCCCCGCAGCTCCGCCAGAGCCGCCGCCGCCATCGCCGCGGCGGAGCCGCACTCCGCCTGACAGCCGCCCTCCGCTCCGGCCAGCGTGGCCCGGCTGCCGATTGTCATACCGATCCCTCCGGCGGTGAACAGCGCCATCACGGCCTGCCGCTCCGAGCACTGGCCGGCCTCCAGCACAGACAGAATCGTCCCGGGCAGAATTCCGCAGGAACCGGCGGTAGGGGCCGCGACGATCTTTCCCATGGCCGCGTTGCATTCCGATGTGGCCAGAGCCCGGGCGATGGCCTCATTGACAAAGGCGCCGGTCATGCCGCCCCCGGCGGCATAGCGCAGCATCTTCGCGGCGTCTCCGCCGGACAGACCGGAGGCGGAACGCAGCTGCGGGTCCATTCCGGTCTGGACAGACTCCCGCATGACCTGGAGACGCGCGGCCATCTGGTCGTACAGGGCCTGTTCGCTCTGCTCCAGCTGCTCCGCCTGATCGGACAGGATAACCTGAGAGAGAGTCCTGCCCTCCTGCTCCGCCAGTTGGCACAGCTCGCTTACGCTTTGATAAGTCAGCATGCTTTCCACCCCTCAGACGGCCCGGATCAATACGACCTGGATGATATTGGGCAGTATTTTCAGATTTTCCACCAGAGCTTCGGGCACGTCGCCGTCCACCTCGATGGTCATGACCGCCTCGCCGCCCTTCTGGGGGCGGGAGAGGCGGAAATTGCCGATGTTCACACTGGAATAGGCTACGAAATTGGTCACTGCCGCGATGGTCCCCGGCTTGTCCCGGTGGAGGACCACCAGCGTGTTGCTCTGCCCGGTCACATGGACCGCCATCCCGTTGATCTCACTGACCAGGATGTTTCCTCCGCCCACAGAGGCCCCCTGTACCGTAACTTCCTTGCCGGCGGAGCCGGTCAGGGTGATGCGGGCCGTGTTGGGATGGGCGCCGGGGAGGTCCTCGCGGTGAAATTCGTAGCGCAGGCCCTCCTGCTCCGCCAGGGACAGGGAGTCCCGAATCCGCACGTCGTCCGGGGCGAAGCCCAGAATCCCGGCCAAAAGGGCCTTGTCTGTCCCATGGCCCCGGTAGGTCTGGGCGAAGGAGCCGCTGAGACGGATCACGGCCCGGACTGGCGGCTCACCCAGGATTTTTCCCGCCGCATACCCCAGCCGTACCGCCCCGGCTGTGTGAGAACTGGACGGCCCGATCATCACAGGGCCAATCATGTCAAATAAATTCACGGCGTAATACCTCCCATCCTAATGGAAAATGAGATAAAAATCACCCCGCCGACATCCGGGGCGGGCGCGCCTTGGAAGAGAGCGGGGGCGTTTATGTTGTTCAGCTCCGGAATACCCAGAATTTGTTCATCAGATAGTTATAAAAGATGGTGACGCAGGACGTGGGCAGCTTGGCCAGCACATGGACCAGATTGCCCGGTACGATCCCGGCCAGAAAGGGGGCGGAGAGGACCCTGGTAAAGACGGTCAGACTCAGGGAGGAGATCAGGAGAAAGCCGGCGCTGGTAGCCAGGTAGCGGGCGGCCTCTCCCCGGGTGATCCTGTTTCGCTTCCGAAAGGTCCAGAACCTGTTCCAGAGAAAGGAATGGATATTGGCCGCCGCGTAAGAGATGAAGTTGGAAATATAGAGCCCGACGGCCACCGTGGTCCCCAGCAGGACCAGAGTGGGGCCCTCCCCCACGATCCAGCGGTCCATCACATAGAATACCACAAAGTCCACCAGGGTGTTGAGCACGCCGACGAGGCCGAACTTGAGAAATTTTTGGGGGTCGAAGAGGCGAATCAAGCGGATCAGTTTTTCTTTCATATATTGCTCCTGAAAAAGGCACCTGACGGTTACGGGCTGTCCTTCCGCACGGCGCGGCGGATGCGGAATACGTCCCGGAACATCCGCAGGCTGTCCCTGATTACATTTATTTTGGATTCCCGGAAATTGACGACAGACACCGGAATTTCTTCCACCTTCAGGCCAAGCCGGTCCGCCCGCATAAGGGCCTCAAAGTCAAAGGAGAAGCCGTCGGTGATACATTTGGAAAAAATCTGCCGGGCAGCTGCCCGGCGGTAGCCCTTGATGCCGCACTGGGTGTCGTAGGTCAGGCCGGAGATTTTGCGGGACAGCAGGCTGAAGCACTTTGACATCAGTACCCGTAGGGGGGGATAGTTTTGATAGCCCCCCTCGTCGAGGCGCCGGGAGCCGATCACAAGGTCTGCCCCGGAGGAGGCGAAGCGGTCGAGAATGATGCCGAACACATCCACCCCGTAGGCCAGGTCCGCATCGGTGTACAGGATGATGTCGCCCCGGGCGGTCAGCATTCCCGTCCGGACGGCCCGTCCCTTGCCCCGGTTGGGGCTGTAGCGCTCCAGCCGGACGTGGGGGTCGAGGCTGTTCAGCACCAGTTCGGTCATGTTGTCTGTGCTGCCGTCGTCTACAAGGACGACCTCATAGTCCTCCGCCAGCTCCGCCAGCTTGACGGATACCGTGCGGAGGGTGTCCAGTATAATCCCGCTCTCGTTGTACGCGGGTATGACCAGCGATACCTTCATTGGCGCAAAAGCCCCCCGTTTAGCTTGCAACTTCATCCTATCGTATACTTTTTTGTCTGGAATGTCAAGGAAATTCCTCTGGACACAGGGGGAAAAGGGGTAGGAGTACAATAGATATTGGACAGAAAAGAAAGAAAAAAATAGAAAGATACAGCCACATCGGTTAAAGTTGAGTTACTACACACCAACCAGACCGAGAGGAGGCCATATCCTTCATAAGGCAAGAGTACAATGTCAAGATATGTACTATTATCCACTATATTGCAAAGCTAATCCATTCGATAAAGCGCCATGTATATAGTATCACTATCATAAAAACCTTTTTCATAAGATATGGTGCCAGTAAACGGATTCATAATCGGCAAATCCCAACTTGCAGTATCTGGCCTGACATTTCCTAAATACTCTGAATCTAACGGACCAGGCTTGTGACACCATGTTCCCGCATTTGTCTGAAGCCAAAAGTGAAAATCATCAACCATTATTCCTTGGACCAACTTATGCCCAACACGTGTTGCAATTCGCCATTCCCAAGAATTAATTGATTGGCGATAACTCACCTTACGAGCCGCACCATTAAATGTTGTTACCATATCAGCATTAACACAGCTATAGACATCTTCAACAGTGAAATCATCAGGCAATATGCGATTAGAATAATCACCAGGGTTGCAACGGTCTCCTATTCCAAGAGCATAACCATAACAATTTGCGATTGCTCCATTAACCTACTCGTACGGCCACGGTCAATTTTGACTAGAACCATATACCGAACCAGGCGCAGCATCAACAGGAACTTTCCTTGCGTTAAGTGAACTTAATAAAGCTACAGCAGAAATATCTTCGTCTTCTATAGTACCAACACCATCAGCTTTGCACTGTTCAATCTCTTCGTCACTAAGTATGCGAACATAAAATATATCTAATATTTGGGGATACTGCTCAATTGCCTCGGGAAGTGTGAGTTCAGGATCAATTTGACTTAAACTAAACGTAGATATTTCTTTGTCAGCGCTAACTGTTTCCGCTAAATTCTCTCTTGAAGTAGCGCTTGCAACACCAGTTAGCAATGACAACGCCAAAACAGCAGATAATACTTTTTTAAAATTTTTCATACTATTTCCTTTCTTAATTATTAAAAATCAACTTAATGCAGTATACATATTATTATACACCATAACATATGATGTTGCCAATGGCTTAAGCAAATATTTAACGTACTTTTTGATTCCAGTCCCAAAAAGAGAACCGATTTTCCTCTTGCGTTCCCGGAAGAAAACGGTTATACTGGTAGACAAGAGAGCGGGGCCGGATCTTCCGGCCATTCCCCGCCGGAGCGGTCCGGCAATACTAAATAATATTAGGAGGAAAACAGTTATGAAAGTAGCAATCTTCGGCGCCGGCACCATGGGCAGCGGCATTGCCCAGGTATTCGCGGCCAAGGGCCACACCGCCCTGATGTACGCCAGCAGCGTGGCCTCCGCCCAGCGGCACAAGGACAATCTGGACAAGTCCCTCCAGAAGCGGGTGGACAAGGGCAAGATGGACCAGGCCGCCAAGGACGCCCTGATGGCAAACGTGCTGGTGGAGGAGAAGTCCGCCGCCGCCGATGCCGACCTGATTATCGAGTGCGTGAAGGAGGACATGGCCACCAAGAAGGAGCTGCTGAATGAGCTGGACGCCATGTGCAAGGAGGGCACCATCTTCGCCTCCAACACCTCCTCTCTGTCCATCACCGAGATGGCCCTGGGCCTGAAGCATCCCGTCATCGGCATGCACTTCTTCAACCCCGTGCCCAACATGAAGCTGGTCGAGGTCATCCGGGGCGCCAACACCGACCAGGAGACCTTCGACTTTATCTTCAACCTGTCCAAGGAGATCGGCAAGGAGCCCGTTGAGGTGGCTGAGGCCCCCGGTTTTGTGGTGAACAAGATTCTCATTCCCATGATTAACGAGGCGTCCGACCTGCTGTACACCGGCGTGGCCTCCGCCGAGGGCATCGACACCGCTATGAAGCTGGGCGCCAACCACCCCATGGGTCCCCTGGCCCTGGGCGATCTGGTAGGTCTGGACGTGTGTCAGGCCATTATGGATACCCTGTACAAGGAGACCGGCGATTCCAAGTACCGCTGCTCTTTGCTCATCCGCAAGATGGTTCGGGGCGGCCTGCTGGGCCGCAAGACCGGCAAGGGCTTCTACGACTACAGCAAGTAAGCGGAAAAATGCTTTGCGCCCACCCCAACGGGGTGGGCGCGCTTTTTGTAAATTGGAGCTCCAAACATTTTGGTTTCGTGCCGATAAAAGCGGAGGCCGGTTAATCGGATGCCAGAGTGAACCTGTCCACCAACTGTTTCAAGCCGCTCGCCTCAGCTGACAGCTCCTCACTGGCAGCGGCGCTCTCCTGAGCGGTAGCGCTGTTGGTCTGCACCACCGAGGATATCTGGTCGATGCCCTCAGTGACCTGAGCCAAAGCGGTGGTCTGGTTTTCCACGGCCTCCACCACCATGTTCATCTGAACGGATACGTTCCCCGCCAGATCACTGGTACGTTCCAGGGATTCAGTGACCCGGTTCACCGCCTGGCTGCCATCCGAGACGGAAGCGATGGAGCTCTCAATGAGCTCCTTGGTGGCCTTGGCGGCCTCGTCGGACTTGGAGGCCAGATTGCGCACCTCGTCGGCCACCACCGCAAAGCCCTTGCCGGCGGAACCCGCTCGGGCGGCCTCCACAGCCGCGTTCAGCGCCAGGATGTTGGTCTGGAACGCGATATTCTCAATGGCCGCGATGATCTTGGATATCTCCTCCGAGGAGGCGGATATGCGCTCCATGGCGGAGTTCAAAGCTTTGACATGCTCCACACTGGTGCCCAGCTGGGCGCCGGCCAGTCCCACGAACCGGCCGGCCTCATCTGCGGCGGCCGAGGTCTTTTTCGCGCTGGCGGAGATGTCGTTTATGGTGGCCGCCAGCTCCTCGATGGAGCTGGCCTGCTCCATCGAACCCTGGCTCAGCATCTGGGCGCCGTTGGACACCTGGCTGCTGGCGGAGGAGACCTGCCCGGCGGCGGAGTCAATCTGCCGCATGGTGCCGCTCAGTTCCAGTTTCAGCGTACGCATAGACAGCAGGATGCTTTGGAAGCCCCCCACATAGGCGTCCCGGTGGGGAGACTGGATGTCAAAATTCTTGTTGGCCATCTCGCCCAGCAGATAGTCGATGTCGTTGATGATGGTGTTCAGACCCGCCACCATGGCGGCGGTGGAGCGGGTCAGTTCCGCCGTTTCGTCCCGGCCGGTGGCCTCGGGGGCGGGGGACTTCAAGTCGCCCTCCACCAACTGCTTCATCCGCTGGGCGCAAGCCCGCATGGGAACGCTGATGTTGCTGGAGAGCTTCAGGGCCACCACAATGGAGGCCAGAATGGACACCAGGATCACCAGCACGCTGATGAGGATGCCAAAATATGTATCCGCCAGATAGTTGGCCTTGGGCGAGGCCACGGCCAGACTCCAGCCGTCGGTTCCGCTCACAGGGGCGTAGGCCAGGAAACGGGGGCCGTCTTCCGCTTTGATGGAGCCAAAACCGTTTCCGCCCTGACGCATGGCCGCGTGGAGGTCGGCCCGGCTTTTCAGAGAGGGATCGTTCTGGGCCTCCCGCTCGATATTCTGGGTGGTGATGGTATCCAGCGTAATATCGGCAATGGTGTCGCCGGATTTGTTAATCATGTAGGCCCGGCAGTTGTCCCCGATCTGGATGGAGGAGACAATGTCGTTCAGGAAGGTCTCCGAGGGTACGAAATAGACCACGCCCACGATACCGGCCTCACGGCTCCCGTTCGCATAGAGGGGCGCGGCCACCATAATGGACAGCTCTCCTGTGATTTTACTGATGAGCGGCTCGGAGACATAGATATTTCCCGCCATGGCCTGACGGACATACTCCCGGTCGGAGTAGTCCTTTCCATCGAAAATGCTGATGCCTTCCGGTCCGATGACATTGCCCCGCTTGAAACCGTGAAGGGACACGCGCTCGTCGATAATCGCGCGCTTTTCCTCCAGCGGAGTGTCATCGTCAGACAGCTGCGGGATGCAGCCGGTGTCTATGGCCACGTTCTTGTAGGCAGTCAGCTCCTGCTCAATACGCTGCGCCGCCAGCACCGCTGTCTCACGCATCATCTGGTTTACGGTGGCGACAGTGCTCCGGTAGCTCAAAGCGCTGCTGGCCGCTCCCACCGCGATCAATGCGATCAGGACGGTTGCCATCAAACATACTGTGATTTTTTTACGAATGCTGTTCATCTCTTTCCACCTCAATATGATTGTGCCGAAGCCATATTTCTCCTCACGGGAGCTTATGCCCATTATAGGGCCGGAAAAGTTATCCTGTCAATAGACTTTCTCAATGAATCAGACTAATTCTGCTGCACTCAAAAAGTTAGTGACGCTGATTGAATTGGCCCCGGAAACCACATGGGCGCAGGCCAGCGCGATCACAGCGGCCAGCAACAGTGTCCAAAGTGTTTTGTGGGATTTTTTCCTGGGAGACGGAACGGTATTTTTATTATGCACATTGTGTCAGCGCCAGTGATAAAATGTAAAAAAACGCCGAGGAAAAAATGTAGTTTTGT
>OFFY01002003.1_pt1 | contig 15416 bp, 14 predicted proteins | sample 1521481 | NCBI WGS metagenome assembly OFFY01 (sample SAMEA3504117, study PRJEB24116) | mouse gut metagenome | biome: mouse gut; feature: mouse-associated habitat; material: faeces | place: Denmark | collected 2011
AGTTTGAAAAAATCATTGACACACTGGACGCAATTTAGCGAAAAAGATAGTGAAAAGGAGCCTTGAATGTGCTATAATAGATGTAGGCATATCAAGGCTCTTTCCGACACGGAAAGGAGCAAAAACAATGTCGGAGAAAAGACGTGATAATAGAAACCGCATTTTGCGTTCGGGAGAGAGCCAGAGAAAAGACGGGAGATATGCTTACAAATATACCGATACTTTTGGTAAAGTGCAATTTGTCTATGCGTGGAAGTTAGTGCCTACGGACAAGACCCCTGCCGGGAAGCGTGACGACATATCCCTTAGAGAAAAGGAAAAAGAGATACAGAAAGACCTTGACGACGGGATAGACACAATCGGAAAGAAAATGACTGTCTGCGAGCTTTACGCAAAGCAGAACCGCCACCGGGGGAATGTAAGGCATAACACCACAAAGGGGCGCGAACGGCTGATGAAGCTGCTGGAAGCGGATAAACTTGGTTCCTGCCCCATTGACAGTGTGAAGCTGTCCGACGCGAAAGAATGGGCGTTGCGCATGAAAGAAAAGGGAATATCCTACAAGACCATAAGCAATGACAAGCGTTCTCTGAAAGCTGCCTTTTACACAGCGATACAGGACGACTGTATAAGGAAAAATCCCTTTGACTTCCAGCTAAACACCGTGATCGAGGACGACACAGAGCCGAAAGTACCCCTCACAGCGGAACAGGAAGAAAGCCTTTTATCCTTTATGCAAAGTGATAGCGTCTATCAGAAATACCGTGACGAGGTTATCATACTGCTGGGGACGGGGCTTAGGATTTCCGAACTCTGCGGACTGACTGAAACCGACCTTGACTTTGAAAACCGGGTAATCAATGTAGACCACCAGCTTTTACGGAGCGCGGAAACAGGCTACTACATAGAGAAGCCCAAAACGCAGAGCGGTATCAGACAAATTCCAATGAGTGAAAAAGTGTATGAAGCGTTGGGGCGCGTGTTGGAGAACCGCAAGGGAGCGAAGCAGATCACCATTGACGGTTACAGCAATTTCCTTTTCCTCAACCGGGACGGTTGCCCGAAAACGAATGTGAACTATGCGACCATGTTCCGGGGGCTTGCGAAAAAGTACAACAAGTGCCATGAGGAAGCCTTACCTAAAGTAATGACACCCCACACCCTGCGCCATACATTCTGCACCAACTTAGCCAATGCGGGCATGAACCCGAAAGCGTTACAGTATATCATGGGACATTCCAACATTACCATGACGCTGAACTATTACGCACACGCAACATTCGCTTCCGCAAAGGCTGAAATGGAAAGGCTGATTGCAGCATAGCCGCAGACGGATTTACTACTTCTTTTACTACCATTGAGAGGGAAAACCTAAGAGGTTATGAGGGTATATAAGAACTTCTCCCCATATCTAAAATGCCGGGAAAGCCCGAAAATACGGGCTATACCGACATATAAGAACTTCTAAAGAGATAATCTAAATTCACCCATAATTTTAGGTGACAATTCAGGGTAAAGATGATATAATGTTGACCCAGAAGTGCATTGGGTCAACTACTGATTTTATGTGCGCTGGCGCGCATGTAAAGGAGGTGTAATGTTGACCCAGAGAAGCGCAATGGGGCAAAAGTGAGGTTGATAGAATGGCTGCTTCCAATGGAAGAAAATCATCATCTGCAAATAAATCTTCATATAGAAAAACTGCAAAGGGCAGTGCCGGGACTTCCGCACGCAAAAGGAAGGAAGCGGAGGCAAGGGCGGCCAGAGACAGAGCGTTGTTTCATGAGATCGGACTGATTGCGCTGTTTGCGGTGATGGTATTTTTGTTTTGCTGCAATTTCGGCATTATAGGACCGGGGGGAGATACCGTCAGCGGTGTTTTATTCGGTGTATTTGGGTTGTCCGCCTATGTGCTGCCTGTGCTGCTGTTTCTGGCTGTGGCTTTCTGGTTTGCCAATGAGGGAAGTCCCAACGCGGTGAGGAAGCTGATTGCCGGCGTTGTGCTTTTTCTGATGCTGGGCATAGTCTGTGATCTGGTTTCAAAAGGAGCGGCAGGGATGGAGAAATATGAGATCGGGCTGTTATATGAGGAATGCCGGATCGGGAAAAAGGGCGGCGGTGTCCTGGGGGGTAGTATCAGCTTCTTTTTGCAGAGCTATCTTGAGACCATAGGCACTGTACTGGTGGTACTGCTGGGCAGCGTGGTAAGTTTGATCCTGCTGACAGAGAAGTCCCTGTTAAGCGGTGTAAAGCGGGGCGGGAGCCATATACGGGAGATTTCCAGAGAGGAGACGGCCAGACGAAGGGAAGCGGCGGAAAGCCGTCGGCAGCAGCATGCGGAGAATGAAGAGAGACGAAGGGTAAGACAGCAGGCGCAGGAGGAGCAGAGGGCGAAAAAGGCCGAGGAGCGCAGACTCAAGGCCGAGGCCAGAGAGAATGAAAAGATTCTGCGCATGGAGAGAAAAGTTTCCGGGGTCATGATTGATACGGCGCTTACCAGACCGGAACATATGACACAGCACCGGGATGACATGCATGAGATTATCCTGGAGGAAGAGATAGAGGAGGGATTGCCGAAAACAATGGAGGAAGGGAGCTCCATAGAAGAGGGGCGATCTGCGCTTGTTGCTTCCGGGCAGGAGGATATAGAAGCTGCTATGGAAAAGATACCAGTTCACAGTATGGGCTCGGTTTCCTGGGAAGGTGCAGGGGAGCAGGCATCCCTTTCTGAAGAAGAGGGCGGGGAGGGAACTGCGGACTTTTGGGGAGAAGAGGCTGCGGAGGATGCACCCCGCCCCATTGTGGTACATAGGAAGGAGTCGGAAAGGATATCCGCCACGGGAGTGGTGCCTGGCCAGGATGATATAAGGGGAAGCAGGGAAAGGGCGGTACCAGAGTCTGCAGTCAGAGTCAGGTCCGTGATGGAACAGACTGTTTACAGGGACATAGAGCCGGCGGCGAAGACTGATGGTACATATCCGGAAGCGGAGATCACAGGCGGCGTTACCGGCACGGCGCCAGGGACGATAGAGGGAGACCGGACCCAAATGTCTCATGGCAGGAATGACTGGGGGGATCCGGAGAGGAGAAGCCAGGCAGAAGAGAATGTAGAGACAGGCAGCAGGTTTGCAGGAGAGGAAAACGTTGCAGGCGGAAGGTTTGCAGGAGAGGAAAACGTTGCAGGCGGAAGGTTTGCAGGAGAGGAAAGCGGTGCAGGCGGAAGGTTTGCAGGAGAGGAAACAGGCGCAGGCGGGAGGCTTGCAGCAGAGCAGACAGGTGCGGAAGACAGATTTGTAGTCGATGGCGCAGGTATAGGAGACAGAGGGGCAGACCGGCTGAAGGCAGCATCGCCTGCAGGCGGTTCTGTAGCCAATGCCTCAGGACTGCGGGTGCAGGCCGAGACAGGCATACCGAAAAAGTACAGCTTTCCTCCCCTGTCATTGTTGAAGAAGGGAGTGGAGGCTACGGGAGACTCCGCCAGGGAATTGAGGGAGACGGCAATGCATCTGCAGCAGACCTTAAGTACCTTCGGTGTGAAAGTGACGATCACGGATATCAGCCAGGGCCCCAGTGTCACCCGTTATGAACTGCAGCCGGAACAGGGGGTAAAGGTATCCAAAATCGTAGGACTCACAGATGACATTAAGCTGAATCTGGCCGCCATGGATATCCGGATCGAGGCGCCGATTCCGGGGAAAGCCGCCATCGGTATTGAGGTGCCTAATAAGGAGACTATACCTGTGGGGCTGAGAGAGATTTTGGAGAGCAGAGAATTCACGGAACATAAGTCGAAGATCGCATTTGCGGTGGGCAAGGATATAGCAGGCAAAGTGGTGGTGGAAGATATCGCCAGGATGCCCCATATGCTGATTGCCGGGGCTACCGGTTCCGGAAAATCGGTCTGTATCAATACATTGATCATGAGTATTTTGTATAAGGCGGATCCCAATGACGTGAAGTTGATTCTGGTGGATCCGAAAGTGGTTGAGCTGAGTATTTACAACGGAATTCCTCATTTGCTCATTCCGGTGGTGACAGATCCCAAGAAGGCTTCGGCGGCGCTTCATTGGGCTGTGTCGGAAATGGAGTCAAGATATGCGAAATTTGCAGAGTACGGTGTGCGGAAGCTGGAGGAGTATAATAAGAAAGTAGAAATGCGGCGGAAAAAGGGAGAGACGGGTGTCCCTCCCCAATTGCCCCAGATTGTCATCATCGTGGACGAGTTGGCAGATTTAATGATGGTATGTCCGGGGGAAGTAGAGGGCCATATCTGCAGACTGGCACAATTGGCCAGGGCCTGCGGGATCCATCTGATCATTGCAACCCAGCGGCCCAGCGTGGATGTGATCACAGGACTGATCAAGGCAAATATGCCCAGCAGGGTGGCTTTTGCCGTGTCCAGCGGGGTGGATTCCAGAACCATTCTGGATATGGTGGGCGCTGAAAAGCTGCTGGGAAGGGGCGATATGCTTTTTGCGCCTCAGGGATATCCCAAACCTGCCCGGGTACAGGGGGCATTTGTCTCCGATCAGGAGGTGGCAGATGTGGTTGATTTCCTGAAAAATCAGGCCCTGGGCAATACCTATGCGGCGGAGATCGAGGAGAAAATCGCCAGTCTGGGCAGCGGTACCGGGGGCGGCGAAAAATCCTCCGGCGGCAGTGTTGTGGACGAATTGTTCGAAAAGGCAGGGCGTCTGATCATTGACAAGGACAAGGCTTCTATCGGAATGCTCCAGAGGGCATTGCAGATCGGATTTAACAGGGCGGCCAGAATCATGGATCAGCTCTGTCAATATGGTGTGGTAGGAGAGGAAGAGGGGACCAAGCCCCGGAAGATTCTGATGAGTCCCGAGCAGTTTGAACAGCTGTTGGAAGAGGTGGCGTAAGTGCCTTGGCAAATTTAGCGATTGCGAGTATATATCATAAAAAGGAGAAAAACCCATGAAGACAGACTTAGAGATTGCGCAGGAAGCAGTAATGGAGCCCATCGGCAGGGTGGCTGAGAAGCTGGGGATTCCGGAGGATGCCCTGGAGCTGTACGGCAGGTACAAAGCAAAGATATCCGACGAATTTCTGGACTGCATCGCAGACCGGCCGGACGGAAAGCTGATTTTGGTGACAGCTATCAATCCCACGCCTGCAGGAGAAGGGAAGACCACTACCAGCGTGGGGCTGGGACAGGCGTTCGGCAGATTGGGGAAAAAGGCGGTGGTGGCCCTGCGGGAGCCCTCACTGGGGCCCTGCTTCGGTATCAAGGGCGGCGCGGCGGGAGGCGGTTATGCGCAGGTAGTCCCTATGGAGGAGCTGAATCTTCATTTTACAGGGGATTTTCATGCCATAACTTCTGCAAACAATTTGCTGGCAGCGCTGCTGGACAATCATATTCAGCAGGGAAACGACCTGCGGATTGACAGCCGCCAGATTGTCTGGAAGCGCTGTATGGATATGAACGACAGGGTTTTGAGAAATATTGTGGTAGGGTTGGGTGATAAGACGGACGGTTTCGTGAGGGAGGATCATTTTGTCATAACGGTGGCCAGTGAGATTATGGCGATTCTGTGTCTGGCAGAGGACATGGGCGATCTGAAGGAAAGGCTGTCCAGAATCATCGTTGCCTATAATTATGACGGAGAACCGGTGACGGCAGGGGATCTGCATGCGGTGGGCGCCATGGCGGCGCTTTTGAAGGATGCCATGAAGCCGAATCTGATTCAGACGCTGGAGCATACGCCGGTATTGGTACACGGCGGACCTTTTGCCAATATTGCCCATGGCTGTAATTCCGTCCGGGCCACAAGAGCGGCTCTGAAGATGGCGGATTACTGTATTACGGAGGCCGGATTCGGCGCTGATTTGGGCGCGGAGAAATTTTTCGATATCAAGTGCCGGATGGCTGGTTTAAAGCCGGATGCAGTGGTACTGGTTGCAACAATCCGCGCTTTGAAGTATAATGGAGGTGTGGCGAAGGCCGAACTGAACAGCGAGAATCTGGAAGCTTTGCGGCGGGGAATCGTAAATCTGGAAAAACATATTGAGAATGTGCAGAAATACGGCGTTCCTGTGGTAGTGACGCTGAATTCCTTTGTGAGCGATACTGCCGCCGAAGTTGACTATGTGCGGGAATTTTGCGTTGAAAGGCAGTGCGAATTTGCGCTTTCCCATGTATGGGAAAAGGGAGGAGAGGGCGGCGAGGAGCTGGCCCATAAGGTATTGGAGACGCTGGAGACAAAGGAGAGCCATTTCCGGGTGCTATATGAAGATTCTCTGCCGTTGGAGGATAAAATCCGCACGGTTGCCACGCAAATCTACGGAGCGGGAAGTGTGACTTTCTCGGCGGCGGCCAGAAGGCAGTTGAAAAAGCTGACGGAACTGGGCTTCGGACAATTGCCTGTCTGTATGGCCAAAAATCAGTATTCTCTCTCGGATGATCCGAAACGGCTGGGCAGGCCCAGGGATTTCGAGCTGACGGTGAGGGAAGTCTATGTATCTGCCGGGGCCGGTTTTGTGGTGGCTTTGACGGGAGATGTAATGACGATGCCCGGATTGTCCAAGAAGCCTTCCGCTTACGGAATTGATGTAAATGAGAATGGTGTAATTACCGGTTTATTTTAATGTAGAGGTAATAGGGATATGAAATGTCCTAATTGCGGATATGAGATGGCCGAAGGTACACTTTATTGTGAACACTGCGGCGAAGACATTCATATAGTACCTGATTTTGAGCCGGAGCTGGAGCAGACCATGGAACAGACAATCAATAATGTTCTGGAAGAGCTGCATCAGGATTTTGCAGAAGACACGGCAGAGGGGGACAGAGACGATCCGGAAGAAGAGCAGGAGTACGAGGAAATAAAACCTGTGCGGAAGAGAAGGCTCTGGCCCAGGATCGTACTGCTGATCACAATATTGCTGATTGCGGCGGCGGGGGCCGCGGCCTGGTACATACAGGGATACAATTCGGAAGAATATCAGGTGGAGAGAGCGCAGCAGTATGTGGATCAGGGAAAATATGATGAGGCCATAGCCTGTTTTGGAAGAGCGCTGGAGCTGGACCGGAACAATATTGAACTGATTTTCGGGCTGGCAGATGTGTATTTGCTGAAAAATAATAAGGTGGAATATGAATACCTTCTGCGGGAAATCGTGAGAAGCGAGTATGCGACGGCGGAGCAGCTGGACGGAGCCTACGGAAAGCTGATCGGGATCTACAGAGACAGAGGGGATTACCAGACCATTAACGACCTGCTCCTGGCAAGCAATAACGATGCGCTGCTCTCCGCTTATGAGAGTTATATTGCCAGGGCGCCGGAATTCAGCGTCAAGGAGGGGTATTATACCAGCATACAGCCCCTGAAGCTGACGGCTGTGGGTTCCGGCAAGATTTACTATACGCTGGACGGGGAGGAGCCCACGCAGGCCGACACCGAATATACGGCGCCGATTATACTGGAAAACGGGGACTATGTAGTTACGGCTTATTTCGTAAATGAGCGGGGGATTGCCAGCGAGTTCGTATCAAAGGAATACCATATTGAAAATGAGGAAATCCCGCCGCCGGAAGTGAATGCCATCAGCGGAGAATACAATTTTCCGATGTACATAGAAATCGTGGGCGATGCAGAGGAGGTATACTATACCACCGACGGCAGCGATCCTACATATACGTCCAATACATATACCGGCCCTATTCCCATGCCCCTGGGTAAATCCCATTTCAAATTTGCCAGGATCGTGGAGGGAGTTACCGGTACCGTTGCAGAGAGAAATTACCGGTTGGAACTGAATACGGATTATACGCCGGAAGAGGCCGTGGATGCCGTGAAACTATATTGCCTGACCATCGGTAAGATCCGAAATATGGAGGGTGATTTCGACGAATCCGGAGATTCCTATGTGTATCAGTATCTCTATGTGACGAATATTCAGAAAGTGGATGATTTCTATGTGATTGTGGAGGTCTACAGGACGGCGGACGGGAATATGACGCGGACAGGAAACAATTTTGCGGTAAATGCTTACACCGGGGAGCTGTTCAAGCTGCAGAGGGACGACCGTGGGCGTTTAAGTTTGATCGAAATAGAAGGATATGATATTTTTCCCGAAGAGGAGTAGAGAGGTGGATTATGTACAAAATTGTTAAGAAAGAAGAGCTGACCACGAATATTTATCTTATGGATGTGGAGGCGCGGAGGGTGGCGAAAACCTGCCAGCCGGGACAGTTTGTCATCGTGCGCACGGATGAAGAGGGCGAGAGGATCCCGCTTACCATCTGTGACTATGACAGGGAGAAGGGAAGCGTGACTATCGTGTTCCAGTGTGTGGGCGCAGCCACCGCAATGATGGCTGCGCTGAAGGAGGGAGATGCTTTCCGGGATTTCGTAGGACCGCTGGGATGTCCTTCCGAACTGGTGAAGGAGACGCCGGAGGAACTGCAGAAAAAGAGGATTCTCTTCGTGGCGGGAGGCGTGGGCGCAGCGCCGGTATATCCTCAGGTAAAGTGGCTTCATGAAAGAGGCGTGGCAGCGGATGTGATCGTGGGAAGCAAGACAAAGGATCTGCTGATTCTGGAGAAGGAGATGGAGGCAGTGGCCGGAAATCTCTATATTACTACAGACGACGGTTCCTATGGTAGAAGCGGCATGGTGACTCAGACGATCAAAGAGCTGGTGGCTGAGGGGAAGCAATATGACGTCTGCATCGCTATCGGCCCTATGATCATGATGAAATTCGTATGTCTCCTTACGAAGGAACTGAACCTTCCCACGGTGGTGAGCCTGAATCCCATTATGGTGGACGGTACGGGCATGTGCGGGGCCTGCCGCGTGACGGTGGGCGGGAAAGTGAAGTTCGCCTGTGTGGACGGTCCGGAATTTGACGGGCATGCGGTGAATTTTGATGAGGCAATGCGCCGCCAGACGCTCTATAAGACCGAGGAAGGAAGGGCTATGCTGAAGCTGCAGGAGGGGGACAGCCACCATGGCGGATGCGGGAACTGCTAAAGGTACAAACATATTTTAGAGGAGGCCTGAGGCGCCCGCCGGGTTCTGCCCCAAGACAATGCCTGTTTTGTATACATTGTGTGAAATCATTCGGTGCGGCGGAAGCTTTAGGGCCAGGGGTTCCGATAAGGATTACGAAATAGATTTTGGATGCGCGGATGGTCCGGTGCGGTTTCGACTGTCAGCCAGAAAGCGGGATGCCTGAAGGGAAGGCAGGGTTTTGGCCATTTCTGGCATGAAAGAGTATGGAAAATTTTTGGCTGTTTCTGTATAACGAGTGGGCGCTTCTGTAGTGTAGGGCAAAAAGCGGCAAAGGTTTTCGCTCACGAGTATAAAAATATGGAGGATTGGGAATAAATGGACGTTTTGACGAAAATCCCGGTGAGGGAGCAGGACGCGAAGGAGCGTGCTGCAAATTTTGAGGAAGTATGTCTGGGATATAATAAAGAGGAAGCCCAGGCGGAGGCTGTCCGCTGTATCAATTGTAAGAATGCCCAGTGTATCAAGGGCTGCCCGGTGGCCATCGATATCCCCGGTTTTATTCAGAAGGTAAAGGAAGGCAATATAGAGGAGGCATACCAGGTCATCAGCAAATCCAGCGCGCTTCCTGCTGTCTGCGGGCGTGTATGTCCCCAGGAGACTCAGTGCGAGGGAAAGTGTATCCGGGGTATCAAGGGAGATCCCATTTCCATCGGCAAACTGGAGCGCTTCGTGGCTGACTGGGCCAGGGAGAAGGGGATCAAGCCCGAAGGCGCCGCCGCAAAGAAAGGGAAAAAGGTTGCAGTCATCGGTTCCGGCCCTGCAGGATTGACCTGCGCCGGAGATCTGGCAAAGATGGGTTATGATGTGACCATTTTTGAAGCCCTTCATGAGCCCGGCGGTGTATTGGTGTACGGTATTCCGGAATTCCGTCTTCCCAAGAAAGCGGTTGTGGCGGAAGAAATCGAAAACGTAAAGGCTTTGGGCGTGAAAATCGAGACCAATGTAGTAGTGGGCAAGTCTGTCACCATTGATGCTCTGATACAGGAGGAAGGATTTGAGGCGGTGTTTATCGGCTCGGGAGCGGGGCTGCCCAAGTTCATGGGAATTCCCGGGGAGAACTCTAACGGTGTCTTCTCCGCCAACGAATACCTGACCAGAAGCAATCTGATGAAGGCTTTCGACGGCAATTCCAATACGCCTATTATGCATAGTAAGAAGGTGGCTGTGGTAGGCGGCGGAAATGTGGCCATGGATGCTGCCAGGACGGCGCTGCGTCTGGGGGCTGAAGTACATATCGTATACCGCCGCAGCGAAGAGGAGCTGCCTGCCAGAGTGGAAGAGGTGCACCATGCGAAGGAGGAGGGAATCATCTTCGATCTGCTGACCAATCCGACCGAGATCCTGGCAGATGAAAAGGGCTGGGTGAAAGGTATGAAATGTATCAGGATGGAACTGGGTGAGCCGGATGCATCCGGACGCAGGAGGCCAGTGGAGATTCCGGATTCGGAATTTACCATGGAGCTGGATACCGTGATCATGTCTTTGGGTACTTCGCCGAATCCGCTGATTTCTTCCACAACGGAGGGACTGGAGACCAATAAGTGGAAATGTATTGTCGCCGAAGAATCCAACGGACAGACCAGTAAAGAAGGGGTCTATGCAGGCGGCGATGCCGTGACAGGGGCAGCCACCGTGATCCTGGCCATGGGAGCCGGGAAGGCGGCAGCAAAGGGAATAGACGAATTTGAGTTAGGATACATGCCGGGACGGTGGTTGGGATATAGCCGCCGCTCCGGAATAGAACAGGAGAAATTTTATGGTAAAACATATCGTTTTATGGAATTTTGCAGAAGGACTTTCCATGGAAGAGAAAGACCGGGCAGGAGAGAAGATGAAGGCTTTGCTGGAACCCATTAAAGATCTGGTATCCGGCGCGGTGGAGCTTGAAGTGATTCGCAATCATTTGTCTTCCAGCAGTTGTGATATAGCCTTGATCTCTACCTTTGAAAGCCTGGATTCTCTGATGACCTATCAGAATCATCCGGCTCATGTGGAAGCCGGAAAATACGTGCGGAGTGTCACCTGTAACAGAACCTGTATGGATTATGAGTTTGCATCTAAGTAGTGTCATATGCTTTGTTCTAAGCTGATTCAGAAGAAAGTAGGTAGACAGATATGCCTTGGTGTCCAAAATGTAAAAGCGAGTATAGGGAAGGTTTTTCGGTGTGTGCCGATTGCGGCAGCGAATTGGTGGATGAAGAGGAATTTGCGCGTCTGGAAGCAGAACGGGAAGAGAAACGTTTCGCGGCGGCCCATGCAGCCTGTATTTTGGCACCGGGCTGCAGCGGCCTGGAGGCTGATATAGACCGGATGCAGGGCAGGGAGCCGGGGAAGGTCATGAACGATCCGTTGGAGGAAGAGTCTGAGGAAGCGGCGGTTTTCGCAGCGGGAACAGAACAGGCCCGGGCAGACAGCGCAAAGTGTGAAGAGGAGGAAATGTCGGAAAGACCGTCGGAAAACAGCGGCATGTCTGGAAAAACCTATACTGCTTCATGCAGTGGCATGTACCAGGATAATGCCCAGAGAGCCAGTGAAAATCGTTCTTCCGCATGGGTTCTCATGGTAGTAGGAGGTCTTGGAATTGTCGTTATCGTGCTTGGAATTGCAGGAGTGATTCCGCTGCACTTCAGTAATCCCTATCTGTTCTATGGTGTGATGGCTGCCATATTTATTTTATTTGTGGTGGCAGGCATCGTATCCATGAAAAATGCCCTCAAATTTGAAAAGCGTGCGGAATCAGAGAATTCCGTCAAAAATGCCCTCCTGGAGTGGTGCGGGCGTAACCTTCGGGCGGAGGAGCTAGACCGACAGATCGGGAAGGATTTCGTCTCCTCTATGGAAGAAGGGGCGCGGGAAATTCTCTATTTTAAACGTTTTGAGGCAATTAAGGCGAGACTGAACCATCAGTTTCTGAATCTGGACCAGGGATTCCTGGAAAAGCTCATCGACGATACGGTTTATGAGATGATTTTTGGTGAAGATGAGGAGGCAGTTTGAAATATTTTAGCTTCTGAAAAGATACTTTTTGGATACAGAGGAGAAAAAAGAAGGATACAGAAGGCAGTTAAGATAATCTCATTAAAAATTGATACACAGATATACGCGTGAAAGTGAGGTTATATTATGAAAAAACATTTTCTGACTGTATGTATCCTGATGATATGTACAATGTTTGTCGCCTGCGGGAAGGCGGGATATCGGTCCTCGGCGGAGGAGCCGCAGAGCACCGATGTCTCGGCAGGAGGTATGGAGGATTCGTATTCAGATGCAGACCGGTCCGGGGATGCAAGCCAGTCTCCGGAGGCAGATCATTCCGCGGAGTCAGGCGCCGATTCAGAGGCAGGCCGGTCTTCGGAATCAGCCGGAGCAGAGACATCAAAAGATAAGGATTTGTCTTCCAAGTCAATGAAGGATTCCCGCCTTCAGGATACCGAAAAAGAGGTGGAGGAGATTTCCGGAGAAGAGGAATCGGTGACACTTTCGGACAAAATACTGAAAGCCGGCGACACAATGACAGATTTGTTTCCATTAGATGACGATCCGCAGAACCAGGGGCTGGTCATCACTCTGAAGGAAGCGAAATTCTACGAAACCCCGGAGGATGCAGGTCTGGACAGATTGCAGATGGAGGAGCAGACGGAGAATTTTGACATATCCGGCAATCCGGAGTGGTGCGGCATCGGCGAAGGGAAGCTTCTGGTCTGCGACCTGAACGTGAAAAATATCAATCATGACAGGGAGGATGAATTGCATATCAGTGAGATTATGATAGCCTATGCAGATCCGGATACCCGAAAGGTGGGCATAGTATCCTGCGCCCCGGCATATTTATCGGCATCTTCATCTAAAGTGGGGGCCCCGGATTACTACCATTATCAGCTTCCCAAGGGAGAAAGCAAGGAAATGAAGGTTGCCTGGCTGATTCAGGAGTCTTATGAACCCGAAAATCTGTATTTGTGCGTGACTTATGATGTGAAAGAGCCCGGGGAGAGACAATATTTCAAGCTGACCGGGGAGTGAGGAGGATTCTTGAAAATTAGTATTGCCTGTGTGGGTAAGATAAAGGAGAAATTTTACAGAGACGCCGTTTCGGAATATGAGAAACGGTTGAGCAGATACTGCAGGCTGGAATTTCTGGAAGTTACAGATGAAAAAACGCCTGACGGGGCCGGTGAGGCCTTAGAGGAGCAGATAAAGGAAAAAGAGGCATGGCGCCTCCTGGAGAAAATCCGCGAGGACGCCTTTGTCTGTACTTTGGAGATCGAAGGAAAACATATGACCTCCGAGGGTTTTGCCCGGTGGATGGAGGGCCTGACGGTAAAAGGAACCAGTCATATCGTGTTCGTCATCGGCGGTTCCCTGGGCCTGCATGAATCCGTGCGCCGCCGGGCGGATATGGCGCTGAGCTTTTCGGACATGACCTTTCCACACCAGCTGATGCGTGTGATTCTGACGGAGCAGATTTATCGGGCTTTTCGGATTATACAGGGGGAACCGTATCATAAGTAAAGGCGAAAAGGAAAGGATGTTCTTGGGAATAAAAGAGAATAAGAGTTATATTTTAACCCCATGGGAGTGTGCGGCTTCCATGGGGTTTACTGTTCGTGACAATAAGGCTCTTACAACGTAGGTTTTATTGCAGAGTCTGTGTTTCTTCTGGCGGGATATATTCTATCGAATCAGTCAAATTACACTCCAATACATAGCACAGGCGTTTCAGAATATTAATATCCAGACGTTGTATCTTGTTATCCCTGTAATTTCTTAATTGTGTTCTCTGCATTTCTGTGCGAAAGGATAACTGATTGAGAGAAATGTTTTTTTCTTCTAATATTTCAGCTAAGTGAATTTTTATATCGCCGTAACCGTCTGAGTTGACCGGAAGCTGGCGTAAAGGGTTTTCTTTCTTGGGCATGTTGACACCTCCAATATCATTATATTTCATCCAAGATGTGCAGGGCGGTATGGGCGGCTTCTGCGCTGTTATCCCGAAACTGGATGAAGCCGCAAAGAAAGCCTACCGACAGATATTGGAGAAGCATTATATCCAGGAATCTATGTATGAATATCTTGATATGGTCACAGTCGGCGGCACAGACTGGGTAGAAGCCCTGTATCTTACCAACAATGATTATGGAATCATATTGATTTACCAGAAAGGAGTCGAAACATGATTTTAGGATTTTTAGCGGCTGTGGGAAGTACCATAGCATCCACCGTTATTATTGAATCCGTGACAGCAGGCGTTGGACTGGGAATTTCCATCTATACAGCGTCAAAGTGTGCGAAGCAGAGCGGCAGAACACGGAGAAAGTAGGGGCAAAAAGAATATGTGGGGATTGGCGGTCAACCCCTCACATATTCCTTTTTTTATAATAGGAAAGTTCTCCAAATGACGACAAAAACATAATAAAAACCCGCCAAAAGGCGGGCGCAACAAAGAGGACGATGTGGTCAGAAGATGTAAAAGCCTTCTTCTGGGTCATCATCTAGATCATCGTCTTCGGTAAGGAAATAGTGCATGTCCAGAAGGTCGCCATCGGTCATGTTTCTGACCAGCGCGGCGGTCATGCCCTCCGGGGGATTCTGGATGTATTTGAGTCTGAGTTCCCTGATGAATTGTCCGTCCATGTATGGAAGCCTCCTGTCTGTTGATAGGTACAGTATGATACAGACAGGAGAAAAAATCAAGAGGAACGGCACCTGGCCTTCATCCTGGCTTTTGCCTTGGCCATGGTCCTTTCATAAAGTTCGTCCAGGGAGACTCTTTTGTGTTTAAAATACAGTTCAAGGAATGTCATTTTCGTTTTACATTCAGGGCATTGCAGGGGGTCATAGCCGAAAGAAAGGAGGACCATTTCACGCCATTTGTTGAAGCTGCGCAGGATGGCGTGTTTTGAGGGGTGGACGGCCCTGCAGCCAGGGGAGGGGTCATCCGCCCTGTGCCTGGCATAAAGCCCATAGTAGCGTGTCATCTTGAAGTTCCGTTCCGGGATATGCTGGATGAGGAGCTTAATGAAGTCAATGGCCGGGATGGCCTTTTGGACAAAAACATTGTCCTCATGCCTGTTATAGTGGAAAGTGACGTTTTCCCCATCGTAGGAGTCGATGCGGGAAAGGGCGATGACAGGGCGCCCCAGGTAGCGGCTGATATATTTGATGACGGTATTGGCGTCGGAAAGGGAAGGTTTTGCATAGACATAAAAGCCGTTCTTATCTTTGCGGTAGATAAGGGCTTTGGTCTTTTTGAAGGAAGGGCCGATCCTTTTTTCCATTTCATTTAGCAGAACCGTCTGGAAAGCCTTGCGCAGGTAAGTATAGTTGAAATGTTTTACTGCCCGCCATAACCCGCTGTCAGAGAAGCCGCCTTCGGTG
>OFFY01002005.1_pt1 | contig 15411 bp, 8 predicted proteins | sample 1521481 | NCBI WGS metagenome assembly OFFY01 (sample SAMEA3504117, study PRJEB24116) | mouse gut metagenome | biome: mouse gut; feature: mouse-associated habitat; material: faeces | place: Denmark | collected 2011
CCATAGCCCACGGCGGTAGAAGTCTCCCCTTCCACCTCTTTCTCACATTTAACGCCTGTATGAAAAGGCCCGTCAACATCGCTCTCCTGTTTTGCATAGCTGCCGCCTGCGCTGATATCGCTCCTGGCATAGCTTTCATCGGAGGTGGTAAGGAGAGGCGTGACGGTAACATTCTCCTGCTCCTTCACGGTAATTCCCTGAGCATAGGGAACAAAGACGAAGCTTCCGCTGCCCGTGACACTGTCCGTAATATCGTCATATCCAACTTCCGGGAAGAGATAAAAAGGGTCCTGATAATAAAAATCATGGTCCGCTTCAATGATAAGCCCCTTTGGAATCTCCAGCCCGTAAAAATCCAGAAGGCGTCCAAAGTTCGGCATTTCCGCGTCTGTGTAGGCGGAAATAATAAGCATGTCGCCTCCCTTTTCCATATAAGAAAGAAGCTTTTCCGTATCGTCATTCGATAAATCCCGGGCGGGCGCATTGAGAATCACACAGTCCGCGTCTTCCGGTACCGTGTCATAATTAAGCAGATTGATAGTTTCATAATCCACATTTGCCTTCTCGATTGCGGAAGTAAAGGCAGGTTCAAAGGAAAGCTCATCATGGCCCTCCAACATATAGATTTTGGGCATTTCCTCCGCAGTCACATAGGCGATGGCGCTAGTAAGCTGCCCCTCCCCGTCGTAGCCGGTTATTGTGGAGGAATAATTATAATAATCAAATTCCGACTGGTAAATATCGCTGTAATCAATCACCTTACTGCGCTTTGCGCTCTCCACAATCAGACTGTTCCGGGTGATGAGGTCGTCCGTATAATTGGTAAAGAATTTGGGGTTCACAGCCGGGTCCACATAGGAAACCTTAATACGGGAGTTAAAGCCGGCATAATTTTTCAGTGTCGCGTCCAGAGTTTCATCCGCCTGAGATTCATTTGCAAGTACATAAACGGAAATATCCTCGTCTATATCGGAGAGCAGCTCTTTCGTCTCCTCCGACAGGGAATAAAGCCTGTTTGCCGTGACGTCAAAAACCGTATATCCGGAGGGCAGCTCCGACACAAAAAAGTTGATGAATACGATAATCGCAGCGCTGATAAGTACCGTACCCGAGCTGTAAACTCCCATTCCCAGAGTTTTTGAGGAAACCTCATAACGCCTTTTCTGAATAGACTGTACCGTAAATACCAGAAAAAGTATGATGACGGACAAAAAATAGACAATCCCGGACAATTCAAGAGAACCGTTCAGAAGACCCTCGAACCGGCTCACCATATCAAAGGCGCTCAAGAACCTGGTGAGAAGATTTCCTGTTGACGATATCATATTGCAGAGCCCGGACATCATATAGCCAAGGAATAAAATGCCAAAGGTAATCACCGCCGCAATCACCTGACTTTCCGTCAACGACGAGACAAAGACACCTATAGCGATACAAGCCAGCCCGTACAGGAAAAATCCCAGTATGGCAAGATAGGATTCCCCGAAAGAAACCGTCCCCCAGATGCTTAAAATCAAAGGGTAGGTGCAGATAATCCCTGTGGGAATTGCAAAAATGGTAGCCAGCGCCAGAAATTTCCCGATAACAATACTGCTGATGCTGACAGGCGACGTAAGTATCAGCTGGTCCGTCTTCTGGTGGCGTTCCTCCGCCAGAATCCGCATGGTCAGTACCGGAATGCTGATAAGAAACAAAAAGACGATGGACGACAGCGCATAGCCGATATACGGATACCCCATAAACAGGTTATAGACGGAAAAATAAATCCCAAGGAGGAACAGCATGGCCCCGATAAAGAGCGTACCCAAAAAGGAATGAAAATACGAATGAAGTTCTCTTTTATAAATTGCCGTCATAGTTTTCGCCTCCTTCTTCTTCCTGTGCCGCTTCCGGCCTCTCTGCTTCCATCGCTTCTGCTGCCAAAATTTTTGCAGGCGCGTCTTTTTCTTCCTGAGTCCCGTCCGCGCCTGAGGTTGTCTCTGTAAGTTCAAGGAACACATCCTCCAGGGACTTCTCAAGACGGTTCAGCGACATCATAGGCAGCCTCTTTTCCGCCAGAGCATAAAACAGCTCCTCCCGGATATCATATTCCCTGTCTGTCTCCAAAACCAGCTTCACAAGATTTTCTTTCTTTTCCTCTTCAACGTGGTAAGACCTGATTTTGTCAAAGCCCTTTATGACAGACATAACCCGCTCCCTTTCCCCAAGAACAGTAAGCTCCAGACCGGCGGCGCCTTTCATCAGACTGGTAAGCCCCTCCGGCGTATCGTTAGCCACAAGCTGTCCCCTGGAAATAATCATAATTTCATCACAGACAGCCTGTACCTCGGATAAAATGTGAGAGCTTAAAATTACCGTGTGGTTTTCCCCCAGCTTTTTAATCAAATCCCTGATTTCAATTATCTGCTTCGGGTCGAGCCCGGCGGTCGGTTCGTCTAAAATAATCACCTCGGGATAACCCAAAACCGCCTGCGCCAGCCCTACCCTCTGCCTGTAGCCTTTAGACAGATTTTTGATGAGCCTCCCACCCATGTCCGAGGTCATGGTAAGCGCCATCACCTCCTCTATCTGTTTTTTCCGCACATCTCCCGGAATTTTCTTCAGCCTGGCCACAAATGTCAGATACTCCGATACCGTCATATCCTGATATAACGGCGGGACCTCCGGCAGATAGCCGATACACTTTTTGGCCTCCTCCGCCTCCTTCATAATATCGTAACCGTTTATTTTTACGCTGCCCTCAGTGGGGGCTATGTATCCGGTCATGATGTTCATGGTGGTGCTCTTTCCGGCTCCGTTGGTGCCGATAAGCCCGAACACCGTATTTTCCCTGATGGTCACGCTGACATTATCGACCGCCTTTATCCCGTCGTAGGATTTGGTCACATCCTTTATCTCAATCATCAGCTTTCCCTCCTCTTATGCTTTGAATAAGCTCTTCCTCCGTAATTCCCACCTCAAGGGCGGCCTTACAGACGCTTTGCAGTTCCTCAAGCAGCTTTTCCTTATACTTAAAAAGCAGCCGCCCGTCATCCGAGACAAAATTTCCCTTTCCCTTCACGGTATAGATGTACCCCTGCCGCTCTAACTCCGAATAAGCCCGCTGAATCGTATTGGGATTGATGGAAAGCTCTACCGCCAGATTCCGCACGGAAGGCATTTTTTCATCCGGATGCAGCACACCGTGCAGTATCAGCATTTTAAAACGCTCCGTGACCTGTTCATAGATAGGACTTGTATCTCGATAATCTATGAGTATCATGCATGACTCCTTTCTGCTATGCTTAAATACACTAAGTGTACTAATATTGTTGATACACTCATGGTATTATGAGCGCAGTTTTCTGTCAACAAAAATACCTGTAGATTAATAAAACATTAATTGTTTGCAGTTTTACTGCAATGCTGAACGGTATATCGAAAAAGGCACGCTGAAAAAACTTGACACAAACTGAATTCTTCGGTTATCTGCCTTTTGATTATTTTATCTGAGATTACAATTCTACAAACCGGTATTTATCGTTCCGCCAGGAATGCAATGATACTTTCACTTATTGTTTTGTACTCATAATCATGAACATAATGCGGACAGTTTAATTCGATATATTTCCCTTCATCAACCTGTGATATATATTCTATCGGGATTTTCCTCCATGTTTCTTTATCAAAGCCTGTTCCGCCGGAACCGTCTGAAATAAATAACAGCATTGGAAGCTGCGGAACCCCCATACTGTTCACTTTCTGGGCGTTTTCCTTTACCCGCTCGACTTCGTTTATCATAGTCACGGTTGCTGTCCGATTGTAGAAAACGGCTCTGTAGATTTCTTTTTCATCATCTGACAACGTGCCATACTTTATAGCGTCACTGTCCGAAATACCCGGTATTAAACGAGTGACGCCTATATCAGCCGCCCGGCCTGCAATATGCATAAGCGGTATATTTATGTTCATGCTGTCATAATACTCCGGCACCGCCATATCAAGCCCGATAATTGCAGATACCTCGTCAGGATATTTCTGCGCCCAGTACAGGGCTTCAAGTCCTGACATGGAGTGAGGACAAAGGACATAGGGCGCATTTAATCCTGCGTCAAAAAGAGCGGCTCTTGTATCTTCGAGTATGGAATCAATGTCTCTGTCCTTATTGACAACATCGCTGAAACCGTATCCGAATTTCTCTACAACTGCAATCTGATATGTACCGCTTAAAAGAGAATAGAGAGACCTGAAATCCAATATAGGAGAGCAGGTGCCGCCGCCTGACATGAAAACAAGTGTTGTATCGCCGGTTCCTTCAACATAGATGCTCATATTGTGTCCGTCAACTTCAACCATCTGTCCTAACGGCAAGCGCAAATCCGTTTCCTTTTTCAAACGGATTTGATGATTGATGTATATGATAAACAGCAATATAAGCACTGTAGCAATCACAATAAAAATGATTTTCATAACTCCTTTTCTCTTTCTCATAATGTTCCTCACATAAAAACTTCGGTTTGTCACTGCTTCATTATATACCTTATTGTAACAAACGCTGTCACGCTCCGCGAGACAGCTTATTGTAAAAGTTACAGCCCCTCCGGCCAACTTCCAGAGAGGCTGTATTTATCGTACAAAACATCTATATCCTGCCTAACCGTTTAAGCGCGTTTTACCAGCAGAGACTTTCCTGTCATCTCTGCCGGCTGTTCCATCCCCATCAGCTCAATCAGCGTAGGAATGATATCCGCCAGACAGCCGCCTTCCCTCAGAGTATAGGACGAATCGGCGTTCACTAAGATGAAAGGAACCGGATTGGTGGTATGGGCGGTAAAAGGCGCTCCCGTCTCATAATCCACAAGCTGCTCGGCATTTCCGTGGTCCGCGCAGATAAACAGTTGTCCGTCCACATCCTTAATTGCCTGGACTGCCCTGCCCACGCACTCGTCAACTGCCTCAACCGCCTTGATGGCAGCCGCTTCCACTCCTGTATGTCCTACCATATCAGGGTTCGCAAAGTTAATGATGATTACATCGTATTTATCGGATTTGATTGCCTCCACCAGCCTGTCGCATACCTCATAGGCGCTCATCTGGGGCTTTAAGTCGTAGGTCGCCACATCCTTGGGGGAATTCACAAGGATTCTGTCCTCTCCCTCGTTGGGCTTCTCCACGCCGCCGTTAAAGAAGAAAGTTACATGGGCGTATTTTTCCGTCTCGGCGATTCTCGCCTGTTTCATGTTATTTGCGGCAAGCCATTCCCCGAAAGTATTTGTCACCGAAATTTTATGGAATGCAATTTCCTTGTTGGGAATCGTGGGGTCATAATCCGAGAAGCACACATAGGTTAAATTCAGCCGCCTCTCTCTGTCAAAGCCCTTGAAATCGTCGTCGCAGAAGCTCCTTGTTATCTCTCTTGCCCGGTCAGGCCTGAAATTAAAGAAGATAACGGAATCTCCATCCTTAATGGTTGCCACGGGCCTGCCGTCCTTTACCACTACGGTAGGCTTTACAAATTCGTCGGTTTCCTCCCTGTCGTAGGACGCCTGGATTCCCTCGGGGCCGCTTGCGGCAGTTAACCCCTCGCCCTTTGTCAGGGCGTCGTAAGCCAGCTTAACCCTGTCATAGTTGTTATCTCTGTCCATCGCGTAGTAGCGTCCCATCACCGATGCGATTTCGCCTGCGCCGATTTTCTTCATTTCCGCTTCCAAATCCTCCGCATAGCCTTTTCCGCTTGCCGGAGGGGTATCCCTTCCGTCTAAAAAGCAATGCACGTAAACCCTGGAAAGTCCGTTTCTTTTCGCCAGCTCCAGAAGGCCGTACAGATGGGTATTGTGGCTGTGAACGCCGCCGTCCGAAAGCAGTCCGAACATATGCAGCGAAGAATCGTTTTTCTTGCAGTTCTCCACCGCCTTAAGAAGCGCCGGATTTTCAAAGAAGGTTCCGTCCTGGATTTCCTTGGTGATTCTTGTAAGCTCCTGATATACAATGCGCCCGGCTCCCATATTCAAATGGCCGACCTCGGAATTGCCCATCTGACCCTCGGGGAGACCTACCGCCATACCGCTGGCGTTTCCTTTCACAAATGGACACTCCGCCATGAGCTTATCCATCACGGGCGTCCTGGCTTCCGCCACGGCGTTTCCGTCTTTGCGCTCATTTAAACCGTATCCGTCTAAAATCATTAATACTGTTGGTTTTTTCATTGCTCATTCTCTCCTTCTTTCCTCTTTATTCCCTAATTTCATCAATGATTGATGAAGAACAGTTGTCCAAACGTATTTAAGTATACCATACCAAAACTGCAAAGTCTATTCCAATTCACTTAAAATTACCGATTCGCCATAACCGGCTTCCCGCTTTGCCTGCGGGAATAAGGCCGGAAAGCATCAGCAGGAAAATCACAGCCGAAACCGCCGAAACTGCCTCCGCAAGCCGCCAGACGGCCGGTTCTTTGAAATATACCCGGACGCTGCCCTCATATTCCGCCGGCAGCAATACGCCAATCTGATTATTTTCTCCGCTTCTTATGACCTCAAACCGCTCCCCCGTACTTAAATCCTCCGCCGCGTATCCGGGATAATAGTACAGCGGTATCAGCAGTCCCGCTTCGCCGCTGTCTGTCTTACAGATAACCGTGACCGTATTGTACTTTTTCTCAAATCCCTCTATTTTGACACCGCCCATCTCCGGCATGGCCCCGGGCGTCTGTATGCCCTCCGTTGCCGCCCCAAAGGAACCCTCGTAAAGATATTCCCCTGTGGAAACCGCATTGCTTTCAAATGCGTTGATATCATATACAAGGAGCATATCCCCCCGGTAAAGAGTACTGTAAATAAGCTGGGCTCCCTGCATCACAGCAATAAGACCGGTTACTGCCATCAGAACCGTTACCATCCTTTTATCATAATTGCAGAACGCCTCCGTGAAAACCAGAACGGCAAGCAGGCTTCCGAAAAGCCCCGCAAGGGTAAGCAGACGGAAGGGAAACTGAATTTTGCCGAAAAGGCGGCCGAAAGCCGGCAAAATTCTGTTGATTTCCCTATAGGGAAACAGATTGGTCGCCATAAACGAAAAAAGGATGAAAAAGCCTGCATTCAACACGATTTTCTTCTTTTGCGCTCCCAGCCTCCCTTTCTCATACATCAGAACTGCCAGAATCAGCGCGATAAGCAGAGCCGTTCCCACCGGCTTCGGGAATTTTTGGGACAAAGGCCCGATTGTGCTCCAGGTGGTATCTACAGTACCGTTCCAGTAAACTGCCAAAAGCTCCGCAAGACTGGCGCCGAAATACTGAAATACCGGTTCCATTCCGGGCTTTGTGTTTACCACAAACTCCTCCTGCATATAGCGGAAAAAGGGAACCAGGAACCAAAGATTGATAAGCACCGTTATTCCCAGAATTTTTGCAAAGTAAATCAGCCGCCTTTTATCCAGCATTTTCTTCCAATTAATCATACTGAATAAAATAATTGCAAATGCAGCAAGAAAGCAGACTATCACATGGGTCTGAATCAGGCCTGTAAACCCAATAACAGGCGCTATTAAATATTCGGGCACAATTCCCGGCTTCTCCTTTGCCTCGCTCCTCCTTCCGCTTCTGCTGTCTCCATCCCCGTCCTCAAAAACAGGCTTATCCTCCGTGCAGTCATTTATCTTTTCAAAAGCATAATAAAATCCCAAAACCGCCAGCGGAAGGAAAAGCATTGCCGAGTACTCCCCTACGGCCGCCCTTAAATAAATACAGCTCAGCCGGTAGGGAAACAATGTGTAAACGCAGCTTCCAAACAGCGCGGTTTTTTTATTCCCGGAAATTTTCAGGAAAGCATAATACGCCACAGCCGCCGTCCCGAAATTGACCGCGGCGATATAACATTTATATGCATTCTGTACGCTGACGCCGATAAGGCGCAGAATTGCCGGGAACAGCAAAAGCTGGTCGCCGTACATCACAGACACCGGATAGCCCCAGCCGTTAAACCAGCCCGGCTGAATCCTCACCGGAAAACTTCCCGCCATCAGCCCTTCCGCCAGTCCCTCTATCCGAAAAAGATGAAAAATCAAATCGTGGCCGTATAAAATATACTCCTCCAAAAGCCCGAGGGAGGCGATACCGCTGATAATCATTATGCCAAAGACTTCCCGGCTTCCCTTAAACCGATACTTTCTTAAAAAGATAACAAACGCTATGATATTCATGCCAAGCAGCTTTACAGCCAGAGAGAAAATCCGGTACAGCCCGGAATTGCCCGCCGTGGCGGCAGTAATCCAGTTTACGCTGAAATCCTCCCCGCTTTCAGGCTCCACTATGATTCTCACAGCCGCATTATCCTCGTTCACATAAATCGTAAACTTTCTGCTGTCCTGAATATCCGAAAGACTCACGCGGTCGGAATAAAGCGCCCTGGGTCCGGCCTCCGCCATGGCGTCTTTCTCTCCTCCATTGGAAGAAGAAAGAACCTTGTCGCACTGTGCGTAGCAGACCGCTCTGCCTTTTCCCTTCTCATACATCAGGGCTATTTCATAAATTCCTTTCGGCAGGATAATTTCTTCGGTATAAATTTTTCCTCCGTTTTCCTCCGCCGCATTTTCACGAAAATAATCCCTGAACAGATAGCCAACCTTATCCTGCCCCGCAATTTTCCCTGCAAAAAGGAAAAGAATCAGTATTTCCAGAAGACAAAACAACGGATAACACGCGCTGCGCACTGTCATCTTCTTTTTTATCTGCATTGATGCATTCCCCGTTTCATGCTGTTTTACGCCCCGGCATTCCCGTGCGCGTAATCTTTGTCCACCTCTATGACTGCAAAATAATTTCCATCCAGTCTGCGGATTTTTCCTGTAATATAGGAAACCACTTCACCGTCGGACATTGAGTAATTGAAGGGCACCACCACGTCGAAAATCACATTGACATGGGTCGGCCCGTGCACAATCCGAAAGTCATGAAATTTCACATCCCCTTCCATCTGCCCCACAATATCCGCCACCTTGCGCTTTACCTCGTTTGTCATCTCATCGTCAACGCAAACCGGGTCCATATGGATAACGGCGCTGCAATGCAGTTCATCCGCCAGTCTGTGCTCAATCAAATCAATCATATCATGAAGAACCAGAATATCTCCGGTGGAGGGAACCTCCACATGAACGGAGAGCATCACCCTGCCCGGCCCGTAATTATGAACCACCAGGTCATGGAGCCCTAACACCCCCTGCGCCTTATATTCCATAATAATCGCTTCAATCCGGTCTACAAACTCCTCCTCCGGCGGCTGCCCTAAAAGCGGGCTTACCGTATCCTTCATGGCTCCGATGCCCGTCCATATGACAAAAAGCGCAACCAGTATTCCGCACCACCCGTCAATATGTATATCTGTGAAAAAAGCCAGAACCGTGGTGAGAAAGACCACGAAAGTGGAAACACTGTCGCTGATGCTGTCCTTTGACGCCGCCATCATTGCCGCGCTGCTTATCTTTTTCCCTACCATCCGGTTATAGAAAAACATGTACAGCTTCACACAGATGGAAATCACCAAAATGGCAAGAATCAGAGGGCTTGCGCTTATCGCTTCGGGATGGAAGATTTTATCTGCGGAGGATTTTAAGAGCTCCACCCCCATAAGTAAAATTATCACCGATACCAGAAGGCCCGCTATGTACTCTATCCTTCCATGGCCGAAGGGATGGTCGCTGTCCGGCTTTTGGCCCGCCATCCGAAAGCCCACCAGCGTAATCACCGAGGAACCGGCGTCGGATAAATTGTTAAAGGCGTCCGCCGTGATTGCGATAGAGCCTGAAAGCCATCCGGCAACGGCCTTTATGATGAACAGAAAAAAATTGAATACAATTCCCACCCCGCCGCAGAGCATTCCATATGCCTGCCTGACCTTCGGGTCGGATGTGTTCTGGTAATCTTTGATAAAGAATCTGGATAAAACTGAAATCATATTGTTACTCCTTCGGCATACCCCTTTGTATATGGTTTTCCGGGCATGCAATTGAATATTATTTTATGTCATTTGGAAGAAAAAAACAATTAAAATTTTTGTTGACAAATACCTGTCGGGAGTGTATGTTAAATTCGTATCCAGAAATAACCATACGGGAAGGAGGTCTTATTGATGTCAAACATAAAATTCAAATCTGCCGATAATTTTACAACTGTTATATCAATAAACCTGCCTGACTGTTTTCGTCTGTATGGAGGGCCGTTCTATACTGCCCACTCTCGTTTTCAGGGATAATACCATTACATACAGATAAATAAACCGCCCCCGATACAGTCATGGTAAAGCATGGCTGTTTTTTTGTGCGCAAAGGCACGGGAAAATCCGCCGCTTTGCAGTCCGCGTCCGCCGCATAACTGCCGGCGGCGCATAAGGAGGAATTATGAAAAAAATATCAACCTATATCCTGGAACACAAATTTGCGTTCTCTTTTGCAATTTTATCCATGATTATCAGCATCAGCCTGGATATGCTCTCTCCGCAGCTTATAAGAATCATCGTGGACGATGTGATTCTGGGCGGAAATCTTTCCATTCTCACGCCGCTCCTTCTGGGAATACTGTGCGTGGGAATCGGGCGCTGTATCTTTCAATACATAAAGGAATTTACCTTCGATGTCACCGGCTCGAAAATCGCCTCCGAAATACGGCGCGATTTGTTCCGGCACATCCAGTCCCTGAGCGCGGAATTTTTTGACAGAACGGGTACCGGCGAGCTGATGAGCCGTGTCAAGGACGATGTGGACAGAATCTGGGACGGTCTTTCCTATGTGGGGATGCTGATGATTGAGGTGGTAATCCACACCTCCATTATCCTTTTTTGCATGTACAGCCTGAACTGGAAGCTGGCAATCCTGCCCTCCCTGTGCATGCTTCTGGCCGCCTGCATCGCCATTTTGATGGAACGGAAGCTGGACGCGGTCTACGAGGACATCAGCGAGGAAAATGCCGCCCTTAACACCGTTGCCGAAGAAAATCTGGCGGGCGTAAGAACGGTAAAGGCTTTTGCAAGAGAAAAATTTGAGATTTCCAAATTTCTCTCCCACAATCAGCGCTATTATGACCTGAATATGAAGCAGTCGAAGCTCTTTGTGAAGTACCACCCCTTCCTCTCTCTGATTACCAAACTCCTTCCGCTTCTGGTTCTCGCCATCGGCGGTTTCCTTGTAAACAGGGGGGAAATGACGCTGGGTGATTTGAGCGCTTTTATCGACTATTCCATGAATATCGTATGGCCCATGGAAATGCTGGGCTGGCTCACCAACAGCTTATCCTCGGCCATTGCTTCCAACAGGAAGCTGAAAAAAATCTATCAGGAAAAGCCCTCCATACTGGAAAAGGAAGAACCCGTTTATCTGCCGGAGGTAAAGGGAAAGGTTACTTTTTCCCATGTCTCCTTTCACAAAGCGGATAAGCACGAGATTCTTCACGATATTTCCTTTTCCGTGGAGCCGGGAAAAACGGTGGGCATCATGGGCGCCACCGGAGCTGGCAAAAGCTCCCTTATTTATCTGCTTCAGCGTCTTTATGATGCTACAGACGGCGAAATTCTTCTGGACGACGTGAATGTAAAGGAGCTTTCCCTAAAACAGCTCCGCAGTTCCATCTCCCTTGTGATGCAGGATATATTTCTCTTTTCCGACACGATACTGGAAAATGTGCGTCTGGGGCAGAAAAATATTCTTTCGGAATCCGCCGTTCAAAGCGCCGCCGACAAGGCCAAAGCCAGAGGATTTATTGAAAAAATGGAAAAGCAGTATGACACGGTAATCGGAGAACGCGGCGTGGGGCTTTCCGGCGGACAGAAGCAGCGTCTTACTATCGCAAGGGCGCTGGCAAAAAAGACTCCTGTACTGGTGCTGGACGATTCCACCTCGGCGCTGGATATGGAGACCGAGCAGTCTATCCACGAAACCTTAAACAGCCTCAGGGGCATAACGAAAATCATTATCGGACACCGCATCAGCGCCGTGTGCCATGCGGATGAAATCATCATTCTGGAAAACGGCCAGATTGCGGAAAGGGGAACCCACCAGAGCCTCCTTGAGAGAAAAGGACTGTACTATCAAACCTACGCCGCCCAATACGGAGAACCGGGAAAGGAGCAGACGGCATGAGCATTAATTCCTATAAAGAAGACGAGCAGCTGGCGGGAACCGGCAAAACGCGCACCATACTGCGCCTGCTCTCCTACATGCGCAGCTTTAAGAAAGAAATCACAGCCGTACTTTTTATTATGGCATTTTGCGTGACCGTATCGCTGTTAAACCCGCTGATTATCGAGGCGGCTATCGACCGCTGTATTTCCGCCGGAAATCTGCCGGGGCTTTTCCGCCTGATTGGGATGGCCCTTGTGCTGAATCTTCTGATGATTGGAGGAATCCGGCTCCGCATGTATATTATGGCAAAGGTGTGCAACAGCATTCTGCTCACCATACGGCAGGAGCTTTATTCCCATATCCAGACGCTGGATTTACAGTTTTTTGACAGCCGTCCCACGGGAAAAATACTTGCCCGGGTAATTGGGGATATCAATTCCCTGAAGGACGTGCTGAATAATTTCGTGACGACTCTGATACCGGATTTTATTACGGTTGTTTCGGTAGTGGTCATTATGTTTATCAAAAATCCTCCTCTGGCGGCAGCCTCCCTGTGCAGCCTCCCTTTTATGGCTGTCTGTATCTGGCTGATTCAGGTTTATTCCCATAAGAAATGGCAGGATTTCCGCAAAAAATCCTCCAACCTGAACGCCTTTATCCATGAGGACATCTCCGGTATGCGGATTATCCAGAGCTTTTCCGCGGAACCTGAGACAGGCGAAACCTTTGACGTGCTTTTAAAGGAGCACCGTTCCTCTTTCATCAGAGCGGTCCGCTTAAATGACGCCATGGGCTCTGTCATCGACTTAAGCTGGGGTGTGGGCGTTGCCGCCCTTTACTTTGTGGGACTGCATATTCTGGGGGCGGAAAATGTGTCCGTGGGAACCTTCCTTGCCTTCGGCGGCTACATCACCATGTTCTGGAACCCGATTATGAATCTCAGCAATTTTTATAACCAGATTATCACCAACATTGCCGGGGCCGAGCGGGTTTTTGAAATCATGGATACCGGGGCAACTGGCACCGACGAAGAAAATGTGACGGAAATCCCTCCCATCAAAGGACAGGTGACCTTTTCCCATGTGAGCTTTTCCTATGAGAACTCTTCCCGCGGGAAAGCTTCCCATGAGAAGAATTCCTGTGGGAACTCTTCCTATGGGAAGAATTCCTATGGGAAAGCTTCCCATGATAACACCGCAAAAGTGCTGAATGACGTGAGCTTTACCATCCGCCCCGGTGAAACCATCGCCCTTGTAGGGCCTACGGGAGCCGGAAAAACCACGATTGTCAACTTAATCAGCCGTTTCTATGACGTGCAGGAGGGCGTTGTAAGCATTGACGGATATGATGTCAAAAAAGTGTCCATTGAAAGCCTCCGCCGCCAGATGGGAATCATGACTCAGGACAATTTTCTGTTTACGGGTACGATTAAGGAAAATATACGCTACGGAAAGCTGGACGCAACCGACGAGGAAATTATCGAGGCTGCCAAAGCGGTTCACGCCCACGATTTTATCTGCCGTCTGGAAAAAGGCTATGATACGCCGCTTACCGAACGGGGCGGCGGTCTTTCCGTCGGACAGAAGCAGCTTCTCGCCTTTGCAAGAACCATGGTTTCCAGGCCGAATATTCTGATATTGGACGAGGCCACCTCCAGCATCGACACCAACACGGAGCTGCTTGTGCAGGATGGGATTGACGCTCTCTTGAAGGGGCGTACCTCCTTTGTGATTGCCCACAGACTGTCCACCATTCAGAAAGCCGACAGAATTTTCGTGATTGACAACGGCGGAATCGTGGAGGAAGGCTCCGCCGCAGAATTAATGGCAAAAAAAGGAGCCTATTACAGGCTCCATAACGCACAGTTCATAACTGTTTAAAACTTTTTATTTTCTTTTGGACCGGAACATGCCGAAAGCTTTGACGTCAGCGCCCTTTTTGCTTTTGGATGATTTTCCGGTCTTTTCTTTTGCACCGGATTTCCCCTTGCTTCCGTCGCCGAAGAAATCTTTCTCGTTTTTCCGCTCTCTGTCTCTCCTGTCCCTCTCTGACAGCCTTTCGCCGCGTCCTTCGCCCGGCTTTCTCGCCTCTCTCCTGTCACGGTCATCGCGGTCGTCCCGTCCTCTTCTGCGCTCGTCGCGGCTGCCGGATTCGTCGCGTCCTCTTCTGTCCCTGCGCTCGCCGCGGCTTCTCCTTCCCCGGTCTCTCCTGCGTCCTTCCCGGCCTTTTTCCTGATAAGGCTGTTCTTCCTCGATTTCCTCCGGGGTCTCTCCCATATTCATATGCATGAGCGCCGCCGCAAGGTCAAGTACGGAAAAGCCGTACTTTTCGGAGGCAATTTCTATATCCTTCCTGGTCTCTGACAAATCCTCGTTTTCCAGTATGCCCGCCACGCCGGCAAAGAGCCTGTCCGACTTCACCCGAATCACGTCCGCCACCGACGGAAGCTGCCTCTCTCTGATTGTGGTGTGGCACACCTTTTCAATGCTGCGTATTTTAAAGATTTCCCTGCCCGAAATCAAAGTGAAGGAACGGCCCTTTCTTCCCGCCCGTCCTGTTCTCCCGATTCTGTGAACATAATATTCAATATCCTCAGGCACATCATAGTTAAATACCGCGTCCACGCCGCTGACGTCGATTCCTCTTGCCGCCACGTCGGTTGCAATCAGGATTTCACAGATACCCTTGCGGAACTGGTTCATTACGGTGTCTCTCTGCGCCTGGGTCAAATCGCCGTGAAGGGCGCTTGCTTCATATCCCAGCTCATTGAGCCTTGCCGCAATTTCATCCACCATCCGCTTTGTGTTGGCAAATATCAGGCTTCTTGAGGGCTGATAATAATCCAGCAGTCTGCATAACGCCCTGATTTTATCCTTCTTTGCCACGCGGTAATAAGCCTGCTTGATTGCAGATACCGTAAGCTCCTTAGGAGTTACTCTGATATAAACCGCATTCTGCTGATAGGTGCCTGCAATTTCCAGAATCTCTTTGGGCATGGTCGCCGAAAACAGCGCCATCTGATGTACCTCCGGCATATCCGCCAGCACGGTCTCGATATCCTCCCGAAAGCCCATATCCAGCATCTCGTCCGCTTCGTCCAGCACAATCATTTTTACCTCTGCGGTTTTAATGGTGTGCCTCCTTAAATGGTCCATCACACGTCCCGGCGTCCCCACAATAATCTGGACGCCCTGGGAAAGCGCCCTTATCTGCTTTCCGATATCCTGACCGCCGTAGACCGGAAGCACCTTAACGCCGTACATATATTTTGCAAGCCGCCTTATCTCCTCCGCCGCCTGCATGGCCAGCTCTCTTGTGGGACAG
>OFFY01002011.1_pt1 | contig 15381 bp, 10 predicted proteins | sample 1521481 | NCBI WGS metagenome assembly OFFY01 (sample SAMEA3504117, study PRJEB24116) | mouse gut metagenome | biome: mouse gut; feature: mouse-associated habitat; material: faeces | place: Denmark | collected 2011
CTTCTCTGCTGGAGGCTGCCTCCCTTATGCTGGAAACGAAAGAATCGGCTGTAAAGCCTCCCTGTCCATATTGTGGCTGCAGCAAAGTAATCCGTTATGGGCATGCATGCCAAAAACAGCGGTTTCTCTGCAAAAAATGCGGGCATACCTTTGTCCCGACTACAAATACCGTCATGGCAAAATCACACTTCCCGGCATCCGTCTGGAAGGGGATGATTAAGGACACCCCGCATGGCAATGCCATTGATTTCTCCGTAAAACGGCTGGGTATATATCACCAGGCAGCTTTTGACATGCGTCATAAAATACTGCTGGCACTGCAGGAGCTTCCGGAAATCACTGATGCCTGCCTGGGGGAAGTGTCCGAGTTCGATGAAACCTTTGTCCTGGACTGTTATAAAGGCAGGAAACTTGACGGTACTGTCACAAGGACTGCCCGTAAACATGGTGCAAAAGCCGAAAAAAGAGGCATTTCCAATGAATATATCTGCATCTGTACGGGCATCCAGCGTAAGGGGGAGGCCATTGCCGCCACCGTCAACAGGGCAAAGCCCAGTGCTGTGGAACTCATCCGTATATTTGACGGGCATATCGCAGACGGTACCCTCGCCCTTTGTGACGGGCTGAGGAGTTACCATGCCTTTCCGGGAATTGCAGACTGTACGGTAAAGGACTGCAATAGCCAAAAAGCGGAAGAATCCTGTTTCTACCATCTGAACACAGTGAACGGATTCCACAGCTTTATCAAAAAACGGTATAATTTTTACCGTGGGGTTGCCAGCAAATACATCAACAGGTATAACGCACTGTTTTCAACCACTTACCGGAATGTGGAAGCTATGGTCAGGCGGCTGACAGGGGCAGTGTTGACGGTAACAGGTGTAAATTATTACCATAGCAATAAAGATATAAGAACAGTCCAGTTATTAGAGATATAATCTTACCAACACACTTACGGACTAACACCAAATGTTATTATATTATTTCTGGGAGAATAGAAGATGGCTGATATTTTACAAAAGTACGATCTTAGACAGTTTCATAAGGATTTGGAGGAACTTCATATCATATTGTCGGATTCTCAGATTGAGCAGTTTCTTATTTATTATGAAATGCTGATAGAGAAAAATAAGGTTATGAATTTAACTGCTATTACGGAATTTGATGAGGTTATGAAGAAACATTTTATTGACAGTCTTTCTCTTGTGAAGGCTTATGACAGTAGAGATAATCTCCCGATTTCTGTTATTGATATCGGAACGGGAGGCGGTTTTCCGGGAATTCCGCTTAAGATTACTTTTCCCCACTTTAAAGTGACTTTGATGGATTCTTTGAATAAGCGGGTTGATTTTTTAAAGGAAGTAATAGAAGAGCTTGGTTTGAGTGATATTGATGTAATTCATGGAAGAGCGGAGGATTTTGCAAAACCTGGTCAGTTGAGAGAGCAGTATGATCTGTGTGTATCAAGGGCGGTAGCCAATCTGTCTGTTCTTTCGGAATATTGTCTTCCATATGTTAAGGTTGGCGGAAAGTTTATCTCCTATAAGTCTGAGAAGATCGTAGAAGAGATGAAAGACGCTGAGTATACGATTCAGGTATTGGGGGGCAGAATCGGGGAACAGGTTTCTTTTACGCTTCCTGATTCGGATTTGTTTCGCAATTTGTTTGTAGTTGAAAAGTGTGATCTGACACCTGCTAAATATCCAAGAAAAGCCGGGATGGCAAGTAAGAAGCCGTTAAAAAGGGGGTAATCCCCACTTTTTATTCTAAACAAATTGAGTGTTTTGATTTTTTTGGAAAAAATGTATCTTGTAACAGAAATTATCATATGCTATAATGCCAATAGGCAAAAAGAAATCACAAGTCCATGTGGACAAGGAACGAATCCCCGAATTGTGCTGCAACACGATTCGGGGATTCTTCTTTTCTTTTTATAGTGGCAAAGTATTCAGCAGGTTAGTTGTTGCTTTTATTGTCATTGTCTAATCACTACATTTTTTTTAAGGATTTGTTCTCGGAATTTTGTAAATAACAATTTTACAGTAATGAATTCAAATAACACCCTGCCTCATATGCCTTCTTCAAGAAGATCTCAGGTTCGGGATCATAGGAATTTACTTCAAGCACAACAGGTCCTTCATAGGGAGAATCTGCCAGTATTTTCATAACAGATTTCCATGAGATATTACCTTCACCCGGAAGTCTGTGGAAATCAACGGATGCATTGTTGTCATGAAGATGGACTGCATAGATACGATCCTGATATTTCTTCATGATATCAGGCGTCTCTTCTCTCCAGATGATATTGGCGTGTCCTGTGTCAAAGCAGAGACCGAGAAATTCCGCTGGATATTTTTCAAATAGACGATCCCATATTTCCAGCATATATTCACCGGGCATGTCAAATAGATTTTCCAGACAGATCCTGACATTTTTTTCCAGGCAGTATGGCATGAGTTCATCAAATGACTTGTATACGCAGTTATAAAAATTTTCTTTTGTCTCCGGTTTTTCGAGAATGGTAAAATGCGGCGGATACAGGTGAAGTACAATTTCATGAACTCCGAGGCAGACGGCCATATCCACGCGGTTTTTGATCAGTTCTACGCCGGCTTTGCGGTTGTATTCCCAGTCGGATGTGTAGTCTCTGCGATAGTGTTCTCTTCTGATATTTACATTTTTCAGGCTTCCCTTTGAAGCATGAAGGGCTTTTCCCTGTAAACCGCATTCGTCCATCCATTCTCTGATCTGCTGCATTTCAAAGAAAGAATAGATATAGTCTCCTTCCCATTCATGACACCAGTGAATGTGTGTGAATCCGGCATCTGCAATTTTCCTGAGTATGGAATGTAATTGTTCCAGTTCTGGTTGTTCTCCCATGAAATCTGTGGAGATGGCAAGTTCGATGTTGTTCATTTTTATGATTATGCCTCCTTCTTTCTTTTGATTTATTCGGCTTTTGATGCTGTCAGACAGATCACTGCTGCTAGTATGGTTGCTGCCAGCCATGTTAATATTGTAATATGCCAGTCATATTTTTGCACTAATAATCCTATCGTGTATGTCGAAACAGCCGTGCCAAGATAAGCCATGGCATTTAGAAAACCGGATATGCTGGATACCCGTCCGTATTTCTGAAAACGCAGCGGATAGATATTTACAGCCAGTGTATTGATTGCCATCATGGATGCCGTGATGACAGACAAAAGCAAAACGGACAATAAAGGGTGCCATGTGCTGCCGATGTAGAGAAAGACAAGGGCAGCTGTGGCAGTCAGAAAGAACAAACCGATTGAGAGAATGATTCTTTCATTGGTTTTGCGATAAATGTATCGTGCAATATAGGCACCGGACAGATTAATGATCGGTAAAAGTGTAGTCAGCAGGATAGAAAAGGAAGCGCTGACTTCAAAAGAGGTGTTGATATAAGTAGGGACCCATGTTGTCACACCATCTTTCAGCATACCATGTATGATCACCGGAATGAGAATGACCGGTATCGTGGAGGAAAAGATCAGACTGTTTTTTCCGGTTAAGGATGCCGTATATTCTGTAGTATTGGTATCCGGTTTTACTTTACTGTTTATGTCTTCGAAGTTTTTTTCTCCATGGCGGCATACATTGGAAAATCCGCCGTTCCATATGAAAGCAGCCAGAAAGAGCATAAGCGCGGCAGCTCCGAAAACTCCCTGCCATGGAAAAACTGTCAAAACTGCGGCAGAGAGAATGTAGGAGAGAAGTGTGCCTATAAGCTGGCTTGTGACGATATTGACACAGCAGTTTACTTTGTTCTTTTCATCAAGCATATCGGCAAAAATACGGATGATGGGAGCCCAGATCATTGCTTGGAAATAACCGTTGATTCCCCATATGACAGCCATACCATAGAAATAAGGACATATTCCCATGATGATATTGGCAATTCCCGACCCTGCCAGACCTGTAAAAATCATCCACTTTGGATTGATCCTGTCACCGAGAATGCCGTTTACCAGTTGACCCGTACCATATGCAAAGAAGTAGATCATGCTGATAAAACCGGCCTGTGAAGCGGTCAGGATATTGTCATTGATCATCAGCATCATGGCGGATGAGTAATTCAGCCGGCCGAGATATGAAGTACAATATACCATCCAGCATAATCCGAACAGAAGTCGAATGTATTTCTTCTCGTAAATTTTTATTTGTTTTATTTCATTTTTTGTATGTAGCATGTGTATGATAACGCAGCCTTTCATGAATTATTTTGTTGATCAGCCTTTTACTGCACCGTTGGTCAGTCCGCCGATGATCTGTTTCTGCATGAAGGCATAAAAGACCATAACGGGAAGCATGGAGAGAAGAAAAGCGGCAAATACCATCGGATAGTTGACGGCATGTGTTGTTTTGAAGTTATACTGGAATAAAGTCAACGTCCAGTTATCCGGAGACTTATTCAGTGCCAGCAGCGGTAAGAGAAAGTCATTCCAGAACCATAAGCCGTTCTTGATCAATACAGTGGATGTCATCGGAGCCAAAAGCGGAAAAATGATCTTATAATAAGTAGTGAACGTCGATGCCCCGTCAATATAGGCGGCTTCTTCCAGTTCTGTGGGAATTCCCTGTATGAAAGCGACGTAGAGGAAAACACCTTCACAGACTGCACTTGCCACATAGACGACGATCAGTCCAAAAATATTGAGCATGTTCATCATGGACATTACTTTGATCAGGGGCAGCATTTTTACTGTAAACGGTACAAAAATACCCATCAATAAGAAGAAATAGAGATATTTATAATATTTTTTGTCTTTCATATTTCTGGCGATGGCATAGGAGACCATGGGTATGAAAAGCACAACGCCGAGACTGGAAAAAATGGTAATGACCAGTGTATTTAAGATCGTTCTCGGATACTCTGAGTCTGTCAGAATTGATATGAAATTGTCAAGCATTAATCGCTCCGGCAGTGCAAAAAAACTCCGGCTTAATTCCTGCGGTGTTTTTAAGGAGGTGATCACTGTCAGGATCATCGGATAGACAATGAGAAGCACGCCGATCATCAGAAAAATATAAATAAAAATATTGACCTTTTTTTTCATCATGCAGTCCTCCTAGTATACACTTTTTTTGTTGCTGAAACCGATCTGCAGGAAAGAAATGCTGCAGATAATGATGGTCACGATCACTGCTTCCGCAATACCGAAGGAAAAATTGACTTCCTTGAAACCATGGTTATAGATCAGTAAAGCAGTACTTTCCGTTGCTCCTCCGGGTCCTCCGTTTGTCAATGCAACGATGTAATCATAAATTGTCAGGCCGTCTTTGATAGTCAATACCATAACTACGGTCAGAACCGGGAGCAGAAAGGGAAATGTGATGTAGCGGAATATATTCCATTTGCCTGCTCCGTCCAGTTTCGCAGATTCTGTCAGTTCTGAGGGGACGTTCTGCAGACCGGCCATCAGAAGTACAGTAGGAATGGCAATTCCCTGCCATACGTTTGTAATCAAAATCGCATAGATCGCGGTTTTGGCATTGGAAAGAATACTTCTGCTCAGCCATTCAATGTGAAGAAACTGTCCGATCTGGGGAAGTACCTGGAAAAAAACTTCATTGAAGATCAATCCCACTGTGAGCATACTGACAACGGCAGGAAAGAAATACATTCCTCTGAAAAAGCCTTTGAATTTGATCTGACTGTTGAGGATCAATGCCATGATCAGACTCAATCCGACAATACAGATGACGAGCAGGATCGTATATTTGAAGTTGAAGAGGATCGCATTTTGAAAGCGGGTACTCTTAAGTGCATTTACGTAGTTCTTGAATCCTGTGAATTGATAGTTATTCGTAAGTCCGTTCCAGTTAGTGAGGCTGTAGTAGATACCTGCTGCCACAGGATAGATGAAAAACAGCAGATAAAGGATGGTAGCCGGTGTGGAAAAGAGAAACATGGTAACAGTACGTTCATTTATGGTTTTCTTTTTTTTCAAATGATTCACAACCTTTCTGTTCAGAAGTGGTTAAAGGGTACAAAAAGGGAAGGCCAGTGTATAACGGGCCTTCCCTCCTGGCATTATCTGTTATTGCGCAGTATATTTTTCTTTACAGATTCTGTCTGTTTCTGTCAATAATGTATCAATATTTTTGTCAGAGATCAACTGCTGTACATATACGGACCATTCAGAGCGCCATCCTGACGGCCAGAAGTTAACCATTGTAAGGAATGTATTGCCGTTATCAATCGTTTCCTTGATCATTTTCAGCGGTTCAATGTTGTAATTCACGCCTTCGATCACCGGAGGTGTACCTTCTTCATCGGCAACCATCTGATAGATTTCCGGACGGGAAAGGAATTCGATAAATTTTTTGGCTTCTTCCTGATGAGGCGTTTTGCTGGATACACCATATGCAATATCTACATTGATCGGCAGCGACTGTACATCACTGACCGGATTCGGATAAGGAATCAATGTAAATTTCAAGTCAGGATTGTTCTGTGATATCACCGCATATTTTGCAGTAATGGAAACATACATGGGATATTTTCCATTTGCAAAGTCTGAGGTTGCCTGTTCTACGCCGAAGGACAGTGTATCGCCTGCATATTCACGGGTTTTTAAGATCGCCTCAGCCATTTGACGGAAATAAGGCTTATCTTCACTGGTGAAGGATGCATCGCCTGTTCCTACTTCTTCACAGTCTTTGTAGATGTCGTTTTTCACGATACCGATCAGACGCTCCGCTTCCTGTACCAGGTTACCGGGATCTTTGTCTACGAAAGTGAATGGTGTGATACCATTGGCCTGGAATGCCTCACATACTTCCATCAACTCATCCCAGGTGGTAGGAAATTCAAGGCCGGCTTCCTCAAACATTGCGTCATTACAATAGATGCCAAAGGAATTCAAGGCAAAAGGCATCGCATAATATTTGCCGTTCCAGGATGAAAATTCAAGAGCGCTGTCAGAAGCTCTGTGAAGCCATTCTTCATTTGACAGGTCTGTATAAACGCCGTCATCCATCATGGTATGATAAGCTGTCTCCGCAGGATATACGGACATTACGTCAGGAACGTCGCCGGTGGAGATTCTTGTGAATAATACGGTTTCCGCATCTGCAGGAGCTGTCTGTTTCACGACGATGTTGGGATTTTCTTCCTGGAATTTCTCAATCACCTTGTTAAATACGGCTTCCCCTTCCACCTTACAGTTGAAAAATTCAAGTTCGACTTTACCGTCGCTTTCTGCTGCAGATTCCTGCTGCTGTGTACCCTGCGTCTGCTCTGCATTCTGGCTGCTGTTGTCGGTGTTTTGACTGTTCTGTCCGGCAAGTCCGCATCCGGTCAGACTGCCGGCGATCATAGCAGTGCCGAGAATCAAACTGAGTAATTTCTTTTTCATTTGTCAATCCTCCTGAAATTTTATTTGATAAACTTATCATATATGACTTCTTCATTTTAGGCTTGCCATATTTTCTTGTTTTATTGCCATTTCTTCATTCCTTGTCTAAAGTTTTTGCTATCTGAAACTGTTTTATATATAATGTGATTGTGATAATGAAAGTTAAGGAACTGTAAACTGATTCTTGATAAATATAGAGAATATAGAGAAAGAGGCATTGTAATGAGTATTTCCGATTTCCATCTTGCTCCGTCTAAAATGAATAAGTACCTGAAGATTATGATCGCTCTGGAGGCTTTGCTGCTTTTTGGCGCTTATGGCATAATCATGGGTATGTTCAGTAATATAGAACGGCAGAAGACGGAGCGCTCGATCCAGCAGATGAATTATACATTGACTACCAATATCCGTCATACTCTTGATATGCTGGATACCCTGACGAAGGCTCCGATCAGCAGTGATTCCTATGCGGCTGTTCCCACTTTGTGGAGTTATCTGATATCTCCGGCGAAACAGAAAGAGAATCCATACAAATTTGAGGCGTTGTTCATTGATAAGTATCATCAGATGAATTTATTGTTTCCGCAGATGAATGCCTTTTTTATTTTTGATCCGCATGGAAAAGTTCTCAGTTACAAATATAATAATATGAAATATTTCATGTTGGATGATCTGTCGGAAGAAGAATGGCTTGCTTCTCTGAAAGAGAGCGGAGGGGAATTGCAGTTATATCAACAGGAAAAACTGGATTCGATCGGATATACTGTTGATGCGAACGTACTCTATGCGGGACGATGGTTATATGATATCTATTCTTCCCAGCCTGCAGTTATAGTCATTGTTGGAATCAATATTTCAGATATCTATACTTCTTTTGAGAGTCAGAAATTATTTGAAACGCAGGAATTCGCCTGCTTTGATCATGAGGGGACGATGCTTTTTGCTTCTGACGGTATGCAGGAGGTTTCTTTGCAGCAGATTTTACATGCGGAGGAGAATTCTGAGATCAGTTATCAGGTAAATTATGATAAGACCTATCAGATCTACAGTGTGATCGGGACGGAGCGCAAAGATATTGCGGGTATTTCTTTTTATTTAAAGCTGCTTTTCTTTCTTCTGATCCCTGTGATCATTATTTTCAATCTGATAGTGGCCATGACGATCACAAAGAATGTTGTTCGCTCGTACAACAAGATGACGGAGGAGGTTTATCAAAAGACAATTTCGGAAAAAGATTTAAATCTGCAGATGCTCCGTTCTCAAATCAATCCTCATTTTCTGTATAATACGCTGGACAGTATGCGGATGGCTGCATTGAATGTTGGATATGACTATCTGGCGAGTATGTGTGAACTTTTGGCGAAAATACTTCGTTATGGAGTTTCCAGTCCGAAGAATCTTGTCACAGTGGAAGAGGAACAGAATCATTTATGTGAATATATTGCACTGATCAATCTGCGGTATTCCAATATTGTCATACAGAGGAATATCGATCCTTCCATATTACAGTATCGGATGTTGAAGCTGCTTTTGCAGCCATTGGTGGAAAACAGCGTCAATCACGGTATCGGTGATGATACGGAGAATGGCATGATACAGATCTGGGGATTTCAAAGGGAAGATATGCTGGTGTTTATGGTAACCGATAACGGGAATGGAATGGATGAAGAACATCTGCAGCTTTTGAGAGATTATCTGGATGGTAAGAACAATGCTTTTAAAAGCATCGGATTAAAAAATATCAAGAAGAGAATTCAGCTTTACTATGGAGAAAAATATAATCTGTCGATTGACAGCCGGCCGGGACAGGGTACGTCAGTTACCGTCACCCTGCCGCTTATAACAGACAACGATTGAACTTAATTTGCTGACAGGAAAGGAACCGGTGTAGTCGTGATAAGTAATTATATCTTAATTGTAGATGATGATCCCAATATCAGAGAAGGAATTACGAGAGAGGTTGAGAAGGAATTTGAAAATAAAGCGGTTGTTTTGAATTGTAAGAACGGACTGGTCGCCGCTAACCTTTTAAAATGTAATACGGTAGATATTGTGGTGACAGATATTAAAATGCCTTATATGAATGGAATCGAGCTGCTTGAATTTATCCGGGAGAATAATATTTCCTGTAAGAGCGTAGTGCTGAGCAGTTATGATGATTTTAATCTTGTCAGGGATGCCATGCGTGCCGGGGCTTCCGACTATCTGCTTAAGCCGGTGGATTTTCCGGCTTTGCATCATATTCTGTATAAACTGCTTACGGAAGTGATCATGGAACGCAGCAATGCTTTCGGAAGTAATGCTCCGGTCAATATGCAGAAACTTCTGGAGTCGTATCTGAAAGAGCATGTTATAAGAGATGCCGATCTGCTGGCATTTGAGGAAAAAAACATGCTGCGGCAGGATTCACCCTGTATTCTTGGCTGTGTCAAAATGGAATATCCTTCTTCTGAACGACTTTTCAAACTGCAGGAACAGATTCGGGAAGATCTGTATAATTGTCTGAATAAAAATCATATCCGATATAAGACAATATTGAGTGGTGAGGTTGCTTCCTGTTTTGTCTTTATGGTTTTTGTTGATGGTATGCCGTTACCCTGTCTGAATGCACTGACTCATTTTAAGGATATTCTGGTAGATAATGAATTAAAAATATGCATCAGTGAGGAACATTTGATTCTGGGAGAAATGTTTCCTGCTTTCTGCGAATGTATCTCCATGTTCGAGCAGGGATATTATGATCTTCCTCTGACGGATGTTCCGGTTTTGTATAAAGATGATGATATGGAGTCTGCTCTCGTCTCTATTACGGAAGCCTTGAATCTTTATGATATGAAAGATACATGGCGTCATCTTGTTCATTTTTTTGATATGTGTAACACGGTGAAGCCTTCTGTGAAGAAGGTACATAAATTGTTGAATGATATGCTTTATGAACTTCTGCGAAAGAATGCAAGGTATATTGAACCGTTGAGCCGGTTGAAATTTACGGAGCATGATATTTTTCATCAGATTGAGACGGCTCCCAGTCTGTCGATTCTGGAGAGAGAACTTTTTGAATCTCTGAATCATCTGGTGGAGACGGTGATCGCAGGACTGCCTGATAAAGACGATCATATCATTGAGAAAGCAAAACGATATATTGAGGATAATTATAATGATTATATTACCCTGGACGATATCGCCGCTCATGTCTATTTGAACAAGAGTTATTTTTCTACTTTCTTTAAAAATAAGGTGGGACTTACGTATCGGGAATACCTTCAAAATTACAGGATTCAGAAAGCGGTTGAATTGATCAGGAATTCTGACAGGAAGGTGTATGAGATCGCGCAGGCGGTGGGCTATAATGATTCTGCGCATTTTATTCGTGCCTTTAAGAAGGTGACAGGAAAGAATCCGGGTGCTTTCCGATAGGAAAAGGGCGGCAGCAGGTATTCAATTTCAGCAAAGTTATTAAGGTTGAATAAATTTTCTGATGAGCAATTAATGGAGGGAAAAATGATTTCATAATAAGACATTAAGCGCTTTTTGTTATATACTGTTTTTACCGAAACAATAATCTGCAAAGAGTAATGTCTTATTAAAACAGTATTGATGGAGAGGAGAATTTTAGTTATGAAGTGTTATGTGAAGGATTATCCCAGGCCGCAGTTTGTGAGGGATCATTGGGAGAATCTTAACGGGGCGTGGGATTTTCGTTTTGACGATGACAATGTCGGAGAGCGGGACAAGTGGTATGAGGGCTTTGAGAAAGAGTATGAGATTCAGGTTCCTTTTACCTATGAGACGAAGCTGAGCGGTATTGAGGATGAGAGACGTCATGATCATATCTGGTATGCGAAGAAGATCAGCGTTGACGGCAGCAGACTGGAGAAGGAGAATTTTGTGATTCACTTCGAGGGAAGCGATTTTTGACAACTCTGTGGGTGAACGGACAGAAGGCGGGCAGTCACAGAGGAGGCTATGCGAGATTTTCTTTTGATATTACCGATCTGGTGAAGGACGGGGAGAATGAGCTGGTAGTGAGGGTGGAAGATACTTTTGACATGCAGCAGCCGAGAGGAAAGCAGCGCTGGTGTGATGAGAATTATCAGTGTTGGTATGTGCAGACGACGGGATTGTGGAAAACTGTGTGGACGGAGTATGTGCCGAAGGTGAGCTTAAAGACAGTTAAGATGACGCCGAATCTGGAAGAATGTACGCTGGAAGTGGAGTATCAGGTTGATGCACCCGATTGTATGTGGGACGGAAGCCTGAGTGTGGAAGCGACGGTTACTTTTGACGGTAAATTTATCAATAAAGTGTGTACGGCGGTAGTGTCCGAGCATGTGAATACAACGATTGATATTTCCAAAAAGAACAGTGGCTTTGCTTGGATTGTAAAAATGTGGAGCCCGGAAGAGCCGAATCTGTATGATATCACTTTTAAGGTTGTAAAAGATGCGGAAGTAGTGGACACGGTCGGTTCCTATTTCGCAATGCGTGAGATCCGGATCGAGCAGAGAAATATTCTTTTGAATGGAAGGCCGCTTTATCAGAGATTGATTCTGGATCAGGGTTATTGGAAGGATTCCCACCTGACGCCACCCAGTGAGGAGGCGTTGATCGAGGATATTGATAAAATCCATGCGCTGGGATACAATGGACTGCGGAAACATCAGAAGACAGAAGATGAGAGATTTTTATATTGGTGTGATGTGAAGGGTATGCTGGTATGGAGTGAGATGGCGGCTGCTTATGATTTCTCTGATTATGCGGTGGAAGAGTTTACAAGAGAGTGGTTGGAGATCGTGAAGCAGAATTACAATCATCCCTGTATCATTACATGGACACCATTTAATGAATCCTGGGGGATCAGTCAGGTGGAGACCTGTGAGAAGCAGCAGCATTTTACGGAGGCTATTTATTATCTGACCAAGAGCATTGACAAGTATCGTCCTGTGATTGTCAATGATGGTTGGGAACATACGATCTCGGATATCCTTACACTGCATGATTATGAGGAAGTGGGTAAGCTTTTGAAGAAGCGTTATGTTGATTGTGAGGAGGAAATTTACAGTACAGAAGTATATCACAGTCTCTTCAAGTCAGCTATGGCAAATGGTTATGACTATATTGGTCAACCTGTTATTATCAGTGAATATGGCGGTATCGCGTTTAACAATGATGACAACGGATGGGGCTATGGCAATAAGGTGAATACGGAAGAGGATTTTGTTAAGAGATTTGATAAGATTACTACCGCTGTTAAGGAAATTCCCTATGTGTGTGGTTATTGTTATACTCAGGTTTCTGATGTGCAGCAGGAGATCAATGGTCTGTTGGATAGTGATCGGAACTTTAAGGTCAATGCCGCTGTGATCAAGGAGATTAATGAGCGTCAGATTGGTTATTGGCGACAGATGTATGTAAAGCCTGCATCAGAATAGAATTAGTGACGAGTTACGTAAGGAAGTGGAAGATAGTACATTCTACAGAATAGTATAATCGGTATCAAAAAGCGGAGAGACACGAAACGTGATTGTTGTCTCTCCGCTTTTATGTGTGCCCGGTGGGCACACGTTCTAACGGGTGAAAGTCCCCAATCTGCCCGGCAGTGGGAAGGATACAGTCGAAGCCAAGGGTGTCCATCGTGAGATGGAATCTGAAGAAAGGATTAGACAAAACTCTGGCTTACTACATTTGAGGCTAAATGCAAGGATAAGGTTGCATAACAAACCAAAGTCCAATAACTGCACGGAATTGTATTTAGTATTTATGGAGCGAGTATAAGAGGGAAAGAGCGTGTGAGTACCCGGGGAGGTCTCGTGGACGCATCCAATGCAATAGAACATTTGCGGAAAGCGGTTGAAACAAGATTTACCACGAGAAGTCAGCAGAGGTCATAGTACTATGGTGGTTGCAAACGCCATGGGAAGGACTGAACTATAGGAGATGTGAGTAAATGAATGTAACCAAAGATGGGTTTAAGGACAGACAACTTCATATGGAAGACTATCTGCAAATGGTATCTGCGGAACAGAAAGAGTATGCAGAAGTGTCCGTCTATCAGCGGATTACTGAAAACAACCACATCATCACGGACTTTTGGACGGACAATCTACTGGAACTGATTTTACGGAAAGACAACCTGAACAAAGCATACAGGAAAGTGAGATCAAACAAAGGCAAAGGTGGAATTGACGGAATGCAGGTGGATGAACTTCTGCCCTACCTGAAAGAAAACCAGAGCGAAATCATCCGGAAGATAAGGGAAGGGAAATACAAACCCAACCCAGTCCGCAGGGTAGAAATACCCAAGGAAGAAAAGGGAAAGGCCAGAAAATTAGGAATACCCACTGTCGTAGACCGCTTGATCCAACAGGCGGTCACCCAGGAACTGGCGCCGTTGTTTGAGCCACAGTTTTCAGAGAACAGCTATGGGTTCAGACCGGGAAGGAGCCAGCACGACGCAATAAAAGCCTGTAAGAAAAATGTAGACGAAGGGTATGAGTATGTGGTGAGCATGGATCTGGAGAAATTCTTTGATACGGTGAACCACAGCAAACTGATAGAGGTGCTGTCACGGACGATAAAGGACGGACGGGTAATATCACTGATACACAAATACCTGAATGCAGGAGTATTGCAGAACGGATTCTATGAGAAGACGGAAGAAGGCGTGCCGCAGGGAGGGCCATTAAGTCCGCTATGTGGGAACGTGATGCTGAATGAACTGGATAAGGAACTGGAACGCAGGGGGCACCGATTCGTGAGGTACGCCGACGATGCGCTGATATTCTGCAAAAGCAGGAAAAGCGCGGAGAGGACGCTTGCGAACATGATCCCATTTATAGAAGGGGAAATATTCCTGAAAGTAAACCGAGCCAAGACAACAGTAACCCATGTGAGCAGGATAAAGTATCTGGGATACGCATTTTACCGGAACAAAGGGAAGTGCAGATTTCGAGTACACCCTAAGAGTGCCCAAAAGATGAAAGACAGGCTAAGGGAGATAACCCAGAAGAATAAAGGGTGGGATAACGAATATCGGAGACAGAAACTAGCGGAGTATGTCAGAGGGTGGATAAATTATTACAAACTTGCAGACATGAAAGGACTGATGACGGAGACAGATGAATGGCTCCGGCGCAGGATCCGGGCAATCTATTGGAAACAATGGAAAAGGGTGAAGACGAGGTACCGAAATCTAAGGGCGTTAAAGCTTGAGGAATGGCAGGTGCATCAGATAGCTAACAGCCGGAAGGGTTACTGGAGGACAGCGCAGATATTAAGTGTTGCCCTCACCAATAAAATAATAGCCAAGCTGGGTTATATCTCCATGCTTGACTATTATCTGAAAGTTGCGTGAAAACTATTGAACCGCTGTATACCGAACGGTACGTACAGTGGTGTGGGAGGTCGGCTGCTCAACTAATGGGTAGCCTCCTACCCGATAGAAAATTTCTGCGAATTTCCTATATAGCGAAAAACAGTGATCGCACTGCGGCAAAGCGGGGTCATATCGCTGAAACATTCCGCTGCAGACAGGGAATCCTGTAGACAGGATTCTTTTTTATATGGATTTTACGACTTGCATTTTTCCGGATTAAATTGTATGCTGATATGGCCCTGATAATGATCCGGGTCCTGCGTGTGGGGCAGTTTCATTAACGCGGGCCATACGGGTGTATAAAGTTGTAAAGAGATGCTGCAACAAAGCGGACAGGTGACCCGCGCTCAGAGCCGGGCTGTTTATCATATTAAGCAGGGACTATCGAGGACTTTCAATGATCATAGATGCAGTAATGGACAGTTTCATAGACAGTATCAGGCTATTGCCTTTTCTCTTTCTGACTTATCTTGCGATGGAGTACCTGGAGCACAGGGCAGGACAGAAAATGCAGGAGACCATACGCAGCGCGGGTGCGGGCGGCCCGGCGATTGGCAGTGTGCTGGGTATTTTTCCGCAGTGCGGCTTTTCGACGGTGGCTTCCAATCTGTATGCGGGCAG
>OFFY01002016.1_pt1 | contig 15330 bp, 17 predicted proteins | sample 1521481 | NCBI WGS metagenome assembly OFFY01 (sample SAMEA3504117, study PRJEB24116) | mouse gut metagenome | biome: mouse gut; feature: mouse-associated habitat; material: faeces | place: Denmark | collected 2011
AAGTATGGCGGAAAAAGAGCCGCCGTTTGGACATGTTGACATTTTTCAAACAAGCCCTAATCTATAAATTTAATTGTCCTCAAATAAGGAGTACTTGGCAGGAATATCTGTGTGATATTCCTCTAGCTGAGCTATTAGGCCGGAGACTTTATCCATAGAGTTCTGAAATGCCTGCTCCTCAAATCTGCGGTTAATAAGTAGGTCTCCAAAATTGCCGTCGGCCCTGGAGAAACATTTCTCTAACTCATGGTATAGGTCAGAGATATTCTCCAGCTCGACGGAGGACAGATATGCAAAATTCAATGTGTTCCTGTCCGCATAGAGGACATCTCGCATAAACTCCCGCACAGATTGTGCCAGTTTCCTATCCTTAGCAAACATTTCCGTATAAATTCCATACAAATCCTCCTTTACGCCGCTGTGGGACATCTGGACCCCGTCTACAACACCGTTTAGATAAATACGCAATTCCTCGCTCTGCGAATCTTGAGCCGCTTTCTCCGTGAGATTCCCCAATACTCGATACAAAGCCTGTTGGGCATCTAGATTGTACATTACAGCCAAATAGTAATCGTCGATGTCCTTTTCCAATTGTTCTTGCTGCTGTTTGTTCTCTTTCACAAGCCGAAGGGAGAACACGGACAGCAAAGCGGTAGCACACAGCGATAATATCAGAAACAAAAGGAGCAATAAAAGTGACTTTTGCTTCTTCGTTTTCATTTTGTTCTCCTTTCTTCGTATATATGTGCCTATCTACATCCTCAATAATACCACTTTTTTGTATAGAAGTTAACAACATGTGTTTACTTATAAAGAATATTTTATTTGCTCTGTAAAAATATATTCGATTCAGAACGCCAGCGTCAGCAAGATGAGCGCTCCAAGAATACCCTGAAACACCGCCGATTTGATATCTTTCTCCCGATAGCTCCGGAATGCATATGTAAACATCAGGATTGCCAAGGACAGCTTTGGCAGCAGTTCACCGATCAAGCCTGCCATCTCCAGCAGAATCAAAACGATTGTGGCTGCCGAAATGCCCCCTAATGCTAATTTCATTTGTTGACCTCCAGTCTCTGACTTCATGCAAGATGGTAATATAGAAGATATGATTAGTATACTATACTTTTATACGCCCATTCAAGGTCCCAGGAAAGAATATACAAAGGGAACCTTTTTTCCTGTTCGGCATCTGTATATTATGGATGCCGACCTTCTCTAGTGTAAACATACTTGAAATATATTAAACCAGGACCTTCGTGCGCACCTAACCAATCAAACACTACTGCGGCAATCCTTGCTGGAACCTGAACATAACTCCATTTTCCTGTACACACAGAGACCAAAGCAAGTATACGGCTAACGTCATCAAAATTATATGAGGTTTCAGCCATTGTATAGCCCTCAAGTTTATATCCCTCGGGAGCCATATGCCCCTCTGGACAGTAGCCAAGATCCTCTAGGGGCATAATATCTCCGAGATGTCCTCATAACCTGAATAGGTAAGATTCCTGAATGCGCCTGTACATTCACGACCATCCTTGTCGATCGTTACATAGATGAACTTATCGCTTGTCCGTTGACTTAATACACTTCCTCCTTCGATTTTTCTACATATGTGCTCCCTACACTTAGAAAAATAGGCTTTGTAGTAGTTTCTGAGTTAAATGCGAATGAAGGTAAGCTCATAGAAAGAATGAGACTAAGAAATAAAGAAAAGCTAATAATGCGCTTCATGTTGTCCTCCTCTTAGTCTATATTTTCCCCACAAGAAGGGCAATAGTGAATAAAGGGGGCGCCTGGCAAGGGAAGCATTTTCCCGCAATTGGGGCACCGCCAGAAAATGGGGCATGTAATTGCAACGAGAGCAATGATAATGAGCATAATTTGATCGAAAAACTGATTGGGATAAAATGGATATATAATAAGCATCAGCAAAGAGCAGGCCAAACAACATCCTACAGCCAAAAGCCATTTTTTGGGGGACAACTTCATCTAAAGCCACCTCGTTACTTGATAAAATTTTCTCTCCAAATATTAAACGACCAAATCCATATATGGGGGTAATCCAAAGTCAGGAACCACAACTTGAGTTTCAGCAACTGTAAATGTTACATCACCTACGCCTCGCTGCACGGGGGTACTAAAATCTATATATGCTTGACATGCTTGATCCATATTTGCAAAATTCTTAGGTTTGAAATCGTAAGTATGTCCATCAGCTCCAGCTACCGGCTTGTGATAAGGTTTGCCAACTTTGTCAGTAATGTGGACCATTCCTGCATAAGAATACTTCAATAACATTTCGTTCTCAACTAATTTCATTGCATAATCGCCATTTCCATGTGGCCTCACCCAATAGAAAGAAATATTTATATCAGCAGAGTAATAAACTGTAATATCGCCGGGATTTACCTTAAGTGTTTCATAAGTTCTGATATCTGCGCCAATGGAGTTAAAGAGGTCTGAAAATGTAACAATTGCTGCCATACCTCTGTCAGCATTAGAAATTGCAATTTTTATAAAATTAGTAGCGGCACTAACAAAAAACGTTTTTTCCTGCGAATTAGTAAAATACTTTTCGTCTAAATGAAGCCAAGCGCTCTCATCATTCCAAGAGGTAGCTGTAAGTTTAACAATATCAAATTTTTGACCACTATACGAGTAATTTTCTTTTGAGTAACGATACCAGTGAGCTTTATCTGTATTTCCTGGGGTTTGAACATAATCAAGCTGTGGTTCAATTCCGGACATCATTGCATTTTGAAGTTGTAGTACCGCCTCAGTCGATAATACATCGACTCCAAATTCACGCAACATATCTTCATATTTTGCGGCTAAGTCAAAATCATGGGCTCTGGCCGCTTGTCCAGCAAGGTTAATTAGCTCATTAATGCGCCCATCTTCACTTTGTTCAGAAGCTGCTGCAAAGGCAGGAGCCATCAGCGAAAAGTTTATTACTAAACAAAGAACAAAAGAAACAACTTTTTTCATTTTTTCTCCTTTCATTGTACACAAACCATATGGCTTTGTCAATCTAATTCGCTAAAGAGTTCAATACCTCACCGTTCCCGTCACGGTAACGGCATAGGATTCGTTATTGCGGGAGGAGCGCCCCGGCCAGGGCGCTCCTCCACATTTTAATCCTTATATCCGGCGGCCGCATCTGGGGCAGTGGGCCATACCGTACAGATAGAAGTCTCTGCCCTGCAGATAGGAACAGTAGGGACAGCGCCCAAACTTTAAGGACCCGACTGCAATGAGAACCAATATAGCGACAGACAAGCCAAATGAAAGCGCAAGGCTGCTTTCGCCAACCGCCGCAATCGGGACGCCGAAAACAACCGCTATAGCAGCCAAAAGACAGTATACTGTTTTCTTCCATCGCCGCAAATTCATGGGCTCCTCCTTATGCAAAGCCAGGATATAATGGAATCGGAGCTTTTGCCGACAATACAGGTGTACCGTCAATGCCCTTTAGTTCAATAACATCTGCTAGACTATTATATGTTTCATATTTCCCTTCATTATATGCTACAGATATACTGCCATAATCATCTTTCTGTGTGGATATATTATGAGTACACGTTTTTAAAGTCAATTTCGGATCTGCAGTATCAGAGAATTGTACATCATATACACTAGCAGTAGATTCTCCTGTGATCTTAGCATATCGAGCATATAAAGTATAGTGTGCTCCGGATGCGTTCAGAAAATATACATATATACAATTTGCCCAACAATTATAGGTATAGCTAGCTTGAACATTTGAGATAGTTTGATACGAATCTAGTTTGTCCTGAGTATCTGAACAAATAGAATATAATGAACTTGTTGCGGAGAAGAGGGGAGTGGAATTTATTGTAGCACTATATATTAGTGACTGCAAAATATATAAATTAATTGCTGTTTTGTTCGGGGTATACCATTTTTTATCTACACCACCAGAGTACCAAAGAGAACTACGTGTATCATTTGGTTTGAGATAAATTATTTTACATGAATGACCTTGATATTCCGTAATAACTTCAGTCGCCGTTTCGTAATTGGCCGCTCGACCTAGGCTGTTAGCTGTTTCTGAAGACGATAAATCATGAGCGTCCAATTTTGAGAGTTTCTCATTAATCAACATAACCCGCTCATTATCACCATTTACATAAGCTACTACTCTATCATCAAGTAGTGAATCTATTTGTAAAATCTTGTCCTGAAGAGTAGCATCCGAACCTACTGCTAATGTATCAAAAGGAATACAACTGAGTAATAATACCATTATCAAAAACAACGACAATTTTTTCTTCATTGTATGCTCCTTTCAACTGTTTGTCAATACCTCACCGTTCCCGTCACGGTAACGGCATAGGATTCGTTGTTGCGGGAGGAGCGCCCCGGCTGGGGCGCTCCTTATGTTTATTTAGTTAATAAAGCTCTAAGTCAAGTGCATTTAAAATAGAAGATGCCCTTGAGTAATACATAACTGGTATCTTTGTTGAAGGATCACCTTCTTTTGCGGCAAACCCTCCTCCGGATAGAATACCAGCAACATAGCGTGAAGAAGTCGTGCCACCACCAGCTACAATTCCACCGCTGTCGCCAGGCGCTGCTTCACAGTTGACTAACACGGCGTCCCTAAGATTTGTGTCGCCGCTGGAACTGGCATTAAAATGGGTATCAAGGACAATTCCTCTTGTTACACCTGATTCAGCACCTTTTTTGTAAACCATTTCCCCTTTTCCCATTTCAATTGTTTGGGATTTCAGGTTAAAGTCCCAGCCATCTACATAAGTGATAGGATTAAAGCGAAAATCGTGTTGACGAACAAAAGCGGCATCGACTGAACTATCGAACACTTCAACTATTGTATCACCAAAGTAAACTTTATTTTCCCAGTCAAAAGTATAGGCATAAACTGGTTGACCTTTGTAACTGCTTCCATGAAAGGTAGTAACAATACCCGGTTCTCCTTTGCTATTTTTTGCCCAAAAACCTGCACTAAAATTGGGTACATTGGGAGGGTCAGAAGAAACTCTAGGAGAGATTGGACAACCCGGTTGAACAATAACGCCAGAAACCATAAAAGGAGATGAAATATCAGTCCTATCCAAATCTAAAATTGCATCATTCGCCTCGAAATCTAAACTATTATTTGTGTCATCAGACGAACCAAAAGTTAAATCTAAAGTAATAAAGCGAATTTTACATGTGTCATTTACATGAGAAATTTTCTCCAGTATGACATCAGTCAATCCTGATGGGGCGTTAGAACTAATATAAATATTAACTGCGTTATTGTCTTCAGAAATACCAGTGCCAGTGATTGCGGAACAGATTTCCTTGTCTTCGCAGTTATCAATATAGAAATCAATTGCTTCCTGAGTATTAAGTAATTCCTGGTAGGAATTGGTAACCTCGGAAAATTGAACGTGGTTTAAATCAATTATATTGCCAAAGTAATCAATAACATCCTGATCCAAGCGGGTTACATAAATAATCATGTCATTGTTATCGCCAGTTGATGAACCACCATAAAAATTAGGAAAATTTGTGTCAGTATCGCTGGCGTAATTTAGGTCCTTGCTCCACACCTGCAACAGATGGTTGTATTTATCTGAGGAAAGTTCAGCAATGTATTGCAGTTCTTCCTCCGATGCGCTGCTACCTTGTTCAGAAACCGGCTGTTCCGGAGTGGCATAAGAAAAAGCCACACAGAATACTATCAGGCTAATAGTCAGACATAGTGTAATAATTTTTCGGGCCTTATTCATTATGATAAATCCCTTTCGTCATATTATATTTGTCAATACTTCACCGTTCCCGTCACGGTAACGGCATAGGATTCGTTGTTGCGGAAGGAGCGCCCCGGCCGGGGCGCTCCTGGATTTCAGGAAACCGGAGCCCGGAAGATTTCCACAGTCGGCGCGTCGAACAAGTCCCAGAAAAGAACGTCCTTTATTAGCTGCTCCAAATAGTACCACTGGCCGCTGCCAAAGGAGACCATAGTCCACATAACGGATTCCGGGCCGGCAATCGTAATGACTTCTGGACCGGCAAGGTCCGAATAGCACACTCTTTATGGCAACTTATAATCTATGACCCACTCCAGCAGATCCTCATTTTATTTGAAAGCATGATAAGCGTCTTCGCTTTCAAAGAGGTCAATGTGGAGGTTATAGGTCAGGCCGCCGCCGACAAAGGGACTCCAGTCCTGGATGGGCTCCGAGGTCTTGACCCGGCAGTAGCCGCCAGTGAGGGACCCCTCCCAGAGGTTGGTCATGTCCAGTGGAAGCTCTTCCTTTGCGCAGGCCCGGAATATCTCCTCCTCATCTCCAAACCCGCCATAGAGCTGTGCGGACAGTTTGAACAGGTCCTTCCACTCCTCCCAGTTGTGAGGCTCCTCAAGGGGCCATTGGAGCTGCGTGCGGGGAATCACAAGGGTGGTACTCAGATAGCGGCCCAGCTCCTCGGTTTGGGCAGAAGTGATGAAAACCGTGTTGAACTCCTGTCCACTTTCAGGCTGGAGCAGACCGTACACAGTTTTTATATCTGTCTGCCGCTCCGGCTCGTTCCAATTGACGGTCCAGTCCAAGCCTTGCGCTGTCACCGCCGCGGTGACGGCTTCCTTTGAAAGGGGAAATTCGGGCCGGGGCAGGACCTCTTGCTTTTGACAGGCGGACAGAAGAAGGACCAGAGCCAGGACCGCACATGTCAACGATCTCGTGTAAAACTTGAACATTCCCATAATTACCTCCATATATTACCAGGGGTATTTTTTATAGGCTGTTTTAAATGTGGATTTTATTTCATGAAGGTCATTGCCATTTTCTATTGAATTCTTATTCCACGCCTCGTAATAGCTGAAAATTTCTTCCGCGAGATGACACTCAATCTTGAAGAAATGTTCGTCATGTACAATTTCATATCCACAGCTACGGCACCGCTCAAGATAGTAATAGTGAAAAACACTGACAACGTCACTACCAAGCCATGATCCAACTGGACATTCCTCCGTAAAAACATCTACTTCATCAACGCGGTATTCTGATCCAGCCCACGCAGCATTGCCACAATGCGGGCACGCAATCCGTGGCATTGGATGATTTTTAATAATAAAAGAATAGCGTTTGGTATTATCATACGCTTCTGACTTATAGAATGCATCAATATCGTCCATTGTATTTACTTCAATTATGACCCTCTCAGGTTCAGACTCTGCTGCAAAAGCGGGGATCATCAAAGAAAAACTCAGAGCCAGACAAAGAACTACAGAAATGATTTTTTTCCTTTTCTTCTCCCTTCATTGTACATGAACTATATAATTCTGTCAATCTAATTCGCTAAAGAAAGTCAATACCTCACCGTTCCCGTCACGGTAACGGCATAGGATTCGTCGTTGCGGGAGGAGCGCCCCGGTCGGGGCGCTCCTGTCAGGCTTTTCCGTATTTTTTGGAAAATGTGAAAGATGCATTGTGGGCAACAGTAAATATACAAAATCCAATTATAGCGCCGATGACATTGCAAAGAACATCGTCAATATCAAAACTGCGGCCCAAAATGGGCTGCAAAATTTCTATGATAAGGGATACAAAAAAGCAACATTTGATTACATATCGGAACGTTTTCTGTTCCCGAATCAGTGGAAGGAGCAAACCAAAAGGAATAAACATAATTATATTGCCGATAAGTAGTGTTTTTACCCAAACGCCTGAGGTTATCTTGCCAGTTAAAAGAAAGGTAATGGTGGGCCTAAAGCTGAATGCGCCAGAAAAGAAATCTTGAAAGCTCAATTCAAAACGACCATGGAGAACCAAGGCCCAAAAATGGCTCCAGAAATTTGGGGTTGTCATTTTTAATCCGATTAAACCGGCGAAGTAAAATACAAATATCAGCTTGGCAGACTCTATGTACATGTTTTCTAGTACGATTTTATTGTTTCGGACTTTACTGCACTTGGAAAGCATATACACAATAGCGACGGTTAAAGCAAGCGGAAAAACTTGGACAATATAATTCACGCTAGTGTTTACGTCAAAAAAATGATTCATAATATAACCTCTTAATGCCGTTCTAAAGACGATGACCAGTCCGGTTTGGTGAAAGATGTTTAAGAAATAGACGTATCGCTAATAGTGCACTTACCGCTTATCGTTTTGCCATCCCCCACGTTTGTGCTAGAAATATTTTTGAATCGTACATAGTAAAAATCATTTTTTTCAAGGCCTCTAAAGGAGAGATTCCATGTATCTGGAGTGGAACTGTAAGCAATAGTCCGGCTATCATGTAATGTACCTTCGGTTCCTGGAGTAAGCACATGCCAAAGTTCAACCGTAATCATACGGTGAAGATCACTGGAGAGCCCTGAATGCTCAAAATTGAGTTTAAGATACATGGATTCGGTAGGTGTTGAAAAGTAATATCTTGTAAAAGTGGTTTTTGTTGGGGCTAAATCCGGTATGGTAGCAATATAGTAATTGCCCGCACCCAAGTTGTAGTAGGAGTTTGCACTCGGAAACGTAGCCGCTCTTGCAAGCTCATCTTCACCGTATAGTATTTCGTGAATAGGGCCTTGTATTTCACCGGTATCTGTGGCAAAAACAGGAGCTGTCAAAGAAAAACTCAGAGCCAGACAAAGAACTACAGAAATGATTTTTTTCATTTTCTTCTCCTTTCATTGTACATGAACTATATAATTCTGTCAATCTAATTCGCTAAAGAGTTCAATACTTCACCGTTCCTGTCACGGTAACGGCATAGGATTCGTTGTTGCGGATGGCCAGGGTGAACTGGCCGGTTTGGCTGACTTCAATCGACTTGTTGATACTTCCGCTGGTAGAGTTCAGGGAATAGAACAAACCATCCGGAGCAATAAATCCAAAATCCATGCTGGCGGATTTGGGCGTGTAGGTGCAGTCGTACTTAATGGTGTCGCCCTTTGCCGCAGAAAACGGCTGTGTAATAGGTGAGATAAGTTTTGCCGGAAAACTGTTGTTCAAACTTCCGGCCACCCTAGGCATAACGATATCACTACCTGGAGTTTCGGCCGCACCCGCCGAAACAAGGGACCAACTGAACAGAAGCATACAGGATAAAAATGCGGCGACAAGTTTTTTACGGTTAATAAGATACACCTCCCCTCTATAATATTATTCCAGAGGAGCCAAAGACACAAGGTCCCCTAGTGCCGAAGGGTCTATCACCTCACCTTCCAGTTGCGTTTGTGGGACAGATTCTTCATGCCGCTCCCGGAAGAACAGCGCGCCAACAAAAACACCCACTGTCAAAACCACAGCGGCCAGCAAGGCCCACAGGCGGTAATTCCTGGGCCGGGGGACGGGGACCTCCACCTTGACTTCCACGGGGATTTCCACATACTGGACCTCCGGCGGTTTTTCCTCCGGGGGAATCCAGTTGTCCTTCACCAGAGCGTCCATCGGAATGTGAAAGATTCTGCTCAGCTCGGTCAGGTTTTCCACGGATGGATAGGCGGCTCCGTTTTCCCACTTGGAGACGGTCTGTCGGGAGACATTCACAAGCTCCGCCAGCGATTCCTGAGAGACCCCCTGCTCAATCCGGCTATTTCGAATCCTTTGCCCTATCGTCATTTTAGCGGCCCTCCTGAAAAATTACTATCAACTTGGGTTTACACAGGCATTGATTGAGAAACAAATGGATGTAAACCGGCGCTTACATAAACAGAATATATAGCAATAATAACATTCTGCGCTGATATGTGTCAAGCAAGGACCGGATAAAAAAGAGCGCCCCAACGGGGCGCTCCCTGTTCGTTTAACCGGCCTGCTCCGCCTGAACGGCGGACTGGAGGGACTGGAGCTTCTCCCAGAAGTCCCCAGCGTCGATCCTGCCGAAGGCGTCGGTTTTCTCCACGCCCAGCCGCTCCCGCTCCTGGTCCAGGGACTTCTGGAACAGGTCGTTGACGCAGTCGGTGCGGAACTCGTCGGGGTTCATGGGCAGGCGGAGGATGATGTGGTAGCCGAAGTCGCTCTCCACCACGCCGCTGATCTCCCCGTTCTTCAGGGCCAGGGCGGCCTCCTCAAAGGGGGCCACCATTTCGCCCTTTTGTGTGGTATAGCCCTCTGGGTTGGCTTCCAGGCCGGTGTCCTCGCTGTACTGGCGCATCAGATCGTCAAAGAGGGCGATGGGGTCCTCCGCCGCCCGGAGCTGGGAGAGCAGATCGTCGGCGGTGGCCCTCTTCTGGGCGATGACAGCCTCGTCCAAGGGTTCCTGGGTGTCCAGGTCAATGGTGGCCAGCAGGATATGCTTGGCCCGATACCGGCCAATGTCGTTCAGGTAGGCGTTCACCTCGGCGTCGGTGGGATAGTGGCCGCTGTCCTCGCCGAAGCACTTCTCCCGGAGCTGGTTATACAGGTCGGAGTTCTCGTTGAGGGTGGTAAGCAGCTCCTTGGTGAGCATAGTGGCCCAGAACATGTGGGTGACCTTCTCCTCGTCGCCCTCCGCCTGGATCACCATATCCAGATATTCGGCCTCCAGTTCGGAGGCGACGGAGGGGTCGGGGGTGAGGCCGTCCTGCTTGGCCATCTCCCGTATGGAGCAGTGGAGGACGGCGGCGTCCAGAGCCTGATCCAGCATATACTGGGCAAAGGTGACGCCCTCGGTCATCTCGGTATCCCAGGGCAAGGTGGTCATCTGCCCGCCGAACTGGGACAGATAGCTGCTGATGACCTGGCTGAGCCAGTAGAGCAGATGTCCGGCGGTGATGTCCGCCTCGCCCAGCCGGGCCACCACCTCGTCCCCGGCCAGGCCGGAGACCGCCAGATAGGGATCGGTCACCTGGGACAGGTCCATGGGCTTCGCCTGAGCGGAGGACCCGGAGGAGGAGCCGGACAGAGAGCCCGAACCGGCGGTGAAGTCGGTTGTGGTTTTGCCGCCGCAGGCGGTGAGGGCGGACAGGGCCGTCACAAGGGCCAGCGTCAGGGCCCCGAAGCGTTTCGTAATTTTCATAATGTGATTCCTTTCTTTGCGGGGAAAATGGTGAACGGCTCTTATCATATCACAGATCAGGGCTGTTGACAAGGCTTCCTTAAGCCTCCAGTGCCTTGGCATAGTCCTCCACCACATGCCGGGCGCACCGGAGGGGGTCCTCGTTCCTGGCCAGCCGGAAGGAGAACCGGGGGACCTCCCCGGGCATGAGGAGCAGCCGCTTGGCATACTTCTCCTGGGCGCACAGGGCGGAGAAGGACTCCAGCCGGAACTCGTCCAGCGTAAAGATCAGCTTATCTCCCTTCTGGGCCAGGTCGTTGATGCGGCACTGGGCGGCCTTCGCCCGGAGGAGGGCCACCGAGAGCAGATTGTTCACCGGCCGGGGGGGCTCGCCGTAGCGGTCGATGAGCTCATCCACCAGCTCGTCGGCCTCCTCCTCATTCTGCACGGCGGCGATGCGGCGGTACAGGTCCATCCGCTGCTCCGGGGAGGGGACGTATCGGTCGGGAATGGAGGCGGATACGCTGAGGTTGGCGGCGCATTCAGTCCTTGTGGGCAGGGGCTGGCCCTGCTCCAGCAGCACGGCCTCCTCCAGCAGCTTCAGGTACATATCGTACCCCACCGACAGCAGAAATCCGCTCTGTTCCGGGCCTAAGACGTTGCCCGCGCCCCGGATCTCCAGGTCCCGCATGGCGATCTTAAAGCCGGAGCCGAACTCGGCGAACTCCCGGATGGCCTCCAGCCGTTTGGAGGCCACCTCGCTGAGCACCTTCCCCTTCCGGTAGGTGAGGTAGGCAAAGGCCCGGCGGGACGACCGGCCCACCCGGCCCCGGATCTGGTGGAGCTGGGCCAGCCCCAATTTGTCGGCGTCCTCCATGATAAGGGTGTTCACATTGGGCAGGTCGATGCCCGTCTCGATGATGGTGGTGCACACCAGCACATTCAGCTCCCCGTCGGTCATCTGGGCCATCACATCGTCGATGGCCTCCTGGCTCATGCGCCCGTGGGCCACGCCAATGGCGGCGTCCTCCCCCAGCAGCATCTGGATGCGGGCGGCGCAGCGGTCGATGGTCTCCACCCGGTTGTGGAGGTAGAACACCTGCCCGCCCCGCTCCAGCTCCCGGCGCATGGCGTCGGCCAGAAGGCCCCAGTCGTGCTCCAGCACATAGGTCTGCACCGGCTGGCGGTCGGCGGGGGGCTCCTCCAGAGTGGACATGTCCCGGATGCCGCTGAGGGCCATGTTCAGCGTCCGGGGGATAGGGGTGGCCGACAGAGTGAGCACGTCCACCTGCTTGAAGGTCTCCTTCAGCTTCTCCTTGTGCTGCACCCCGAAGCGCTGCTCCTCGTCCACCACGAGAAGCCCCAGGTCCTTGAAGCGCACGTCCTTGTTGAACAGCCGGTGGGTGCCGATGAGGATGTCCACCTCCCCGTTTTCCACCTTGCGCAGGGTCTCCTTCATCTGGGCGGGGGTGCGGAAGCGGGACACCACGTCGATGTTCACCGGGTACTTGGCGAACCGGCGCAGGGCGGTGAGGTAGTGCTGCCGGGCCAGGACGGTGGTGGGCACCAGGATGGCGGCCTGCTTGTTGTCCAGCACGCACTTCATCATGGCGCGAAAGGCCACCTCCGTCTTGCCGTAGCCCACGTCGCCGCACAGCAGCCGGTCCATGGGGGTGGGGCGCTCCATGTCCCGCTTGATCTCCCCGATGCAGCGAAGCTGGTCGTCGGTCTCGGTGTACTCGAACTGTTCCTCAAACTCCCGCTGCCAGGAGGAGTCGGGGGAAAAGGCGTAGCCCGGCTGGCGCTGGCGCTGGGCGTAAAGCCGGATCAGCCCTTTGGCCAGGTCCTGCACCGCCTTTTTGGCCTTGGTCTTGGCTTTTTCCCACTCGCCGCCCCCCAGGCGGTTGAGCTTTCTGGTCTCGTTGGCGTCCTCGCCGCCGCCGATGTACTTGCTCACCAGGTCCAGCTGGGTGGCGGGGACGTAGAGTACGTCGCTGCCGGCGTAGGCGATCTTCACATAGTCCTTCTCAATGCCCTCCACCGGCATCTTCACCATGCCCACATACCGGCCCACCCCGTGGTGTTCGTGAACCACCAGGTCGCCGGGGGTGAGGTCGGCGTAGGACTTCAGCTTCTGCCGGTTGGTGGCGTCCTTCCGGGGGCGGGACTTCTTGGGGGCGGCCTTCTCTCCCTCGGTGAGGACGGCCAGTTGGATGGAGGGGTACTCAAAGCCGCAGGACAGCCCCCCCACGGCGATGACCACCTGGCCGGGCTGGGGAAGCTCCTTGAGCTGGAAGTCCACGGAGGATTTGATCTTCTGCTCCCGGAGGAGAGTCTGCAGGTCGATGGCCCGCTGTTCTCCGGACACCAGCACCAGGGCGGCGAAGCCGCTGTTCTGGTAGTGAGCCAGGTCCTGGACCGCCGTCTCCAGGCTGGCCAGGAAGGGGGGAAGCTGCTTGGCGGCGACGGACAGCAGCTCCCTGGGAGGCGTGGGGTAGGAGGCGGTGGTAAAGGAGTCCAGATAGACCAGAGGGAAGTCCTCCAATTTGCCGAGGAGCTGGGGAAAGGCGAGGGCCAGCCCGGTGCAGGAGGGGTCCAGCTCCCCTTGCTCCAGCAGAGTTTTGGCGTCCTCCTCCAGCTGCCACTGGTAGCTCCTGGCCCGGTCGGCCACCCGGGGGACCTGGTCAAGGATGACGCAGGCGTCGGGGGGGAGGTAGTCGGCGGCGCAGGCCTGCTCCGGATAGATAAGGGGGAGGTAGCGGTCCAGGGCGGGGAAGATCCGCCCCTGGGCGATGGCCTCGCCGTCCTGCTCCAGGGTTTTGTTCAGCGCCTTGTTCCCGTTTTGCAAAGCCTTGGCGGCCAGCTGAGCCAGCTTTTTGCCCAAGGCCGCCGACCCGCCGGGAGACATCTGGGGCAGGACCTCCGCAGCGGGGAGGAGGAGGGCGCTGTCGAGGTTTTCCGTCCGTCTCTGGGTGGCCGGGTCGAAGACGCCCATGGCGTCCAGCTCATCCCCGAAGAACTCCGCCCGGACCGGGACCTCCATCCCCGGAGAAAAGACGTCTAGGATTCCTCCACGCAGGGCGAACTGGCCCACACCCTCCACCTGTCCGCACCGGACATAGCCGGCGGCGGCCAGGGCCTCGGCTAGCTCGTTCAGGTCGTAGGAGCCGCCGACGTTCAGTTCCCGGCAGCAGGCGGCCAGGGTCTCCGGGGGCATGGTGCGCTGGAGAAGCCCCTCCACCGTGGCCACCAGAAAGGGAAGCTGACCGGCGGCCAGCTGGTGCATCAGCGTCAGCCGGCTGTGTTCCCACTGGTGGGAGAGGGCGGCCGCGTTGTGAAAGGTAAAATCTCTGGGGCCCAGCACAGGGACGGTTGTTTCGGCAAGGGCGCCCAGATCCCGGGCCAGCTTGCGGCCCTCGCTCTCGTCTGCGCAGACCACCACCACAGGCCGGCCGGTGATCAGGCCGATAGCAGCGGCGACGTGACAGCGGTGGAGGGCGGCGACTCCTGACACAGAGGCGGGGGAGAGACCTCCCTCCAGCGCGGTGAGGAGCTGCTGAAATTCCGGAAGGCGGCTCAGGGCGGCGGTAAGCAGTTTCACGTGGAACACCTCATTTTCAACAAAGCTGAGGACGCGGCAATGCCCCTGCCCCCGTGAGGGGGAGGGGTAATGCCATCCAGTATACTGGTGAGGGCGGGAGAAAGTCAAGTAAATTTTTGGCAAGAAAGCCCGACCGCAAGGCCGGGCTGAGGGATTGCTTCAGGTAATCTCATAATCCTGTCCGAACTGGAGCTCGCCAAAGTTAATGCGGCTGCCGCTGGGGGGACGGTGGTCATTCTCGTCGTAGTCCTCGTCATAATCCTGGTCATCCACGGGAGGAAAGTCCTCTTCTGCGGCGGGAGAGCCGGGAGAGAACTCGGCGGTATCGGAGAGGTCTCTCTCCTCCTGTTCCGCCCGGGCGCGGAGATTCTCAGCGGTAGCGGCCTCCATGGCCTGGGCCAGCAGGCGCTGAACATTGTCGTCAATCTCATCGGCTTTTTCCTGTACCGGGTCCACGGTGGGCTGGGTTTCAGGGGGATAGAGATCCTCCAGCTGCGCCAGGTACTCCGCCTCTTGGGCATGGAGGGCGCGCACCTTTTCCACAAAGGCGGCGGTCTTCTCCTGGGCCTTTTTCAGCCGATACTCCTCCGTTTCCAGCTGGTGGAACAGCTCCTCCTTGCGGGCGGCGGCGTCCTTTTCAGTCTGGGCCAGCATAGCGTCTTTTTTCTCCTCAGCCTCTTTCACCAGGTCGTCAGCCATCCGCTGGGCGGCCAGCAGGGCCTTGCGCATGGCCTCCTCGGTGGAGCGGTACTCCTCCACCTTGTCCACCAGCA
>OFFY01002022.1_pt1 | contig 15310 bp, 10 predicted proteins | sample 1521481 | NCBI WGS metagenome assembly OFFY01 (sample SAMEA3504117, study PRJEB24116) | mouse gut metagenome | biome: mouse gut; feature: mouse-associated habitat; material: faeces | place: Denmark | collected 2011
ATTTGGCATCTAAAATATACTTCTCATCATCACTCAGGCGTAAAATAAGCTGATTCTTTCGATTTCGTTTTTCCATTTTCAACCTCCATCGTTCCATAGATTGACTAAAAATTGATACCATTGTTTTCTTGCTCTGCATTCCGTTCTATATGTATTTCATAAGGGGTTAGGGGATTTTTCCCCTACAAGCAGCAAGCGGATTGGATATCCAATTTGCAAATGTGTAAACGTTGCAAAATCGCTATTTGGATATCCGAATCCAGTGCTTGATATTCTACTTTTTAGCAAATTTTCCAAGGGTCATTATTGCATATTTTCTATCTCTGCGCCCGCGCTTCATTTTTTGTAAACAGAAAAGCTTCTGCCATCCTGCTCCTAATACGGTTCCTAATTGGCACCCAAAATCACTTTACCCCATTAATCGGGTGCCAACTCGGTACCATTTACACTCTATTCTTTTGCAAGCTACTCTCCCATTGAAAAAGCAAAATCCAACATATCTTCTGCAATCTCCTCTTCCGGCTCCGGTTTGGATACTTGCGTTTCATCAAGTCTTTGTTTTGTACCTTGAAAAACAGCTTTGTCGGCAAAATAATCGGTTATACCTTCTAACACCACCTCCGCAACTTTATTTGCAAACTCCTTAATCTCGTCTCCTGAGTCTTCACACTGTTTACCTGAAAACCGTTTCCTCATCGCATTTTGCAAATTACTTTGACTGCCTATCACTGCAATAAGCGCATCTGCAAGCACTTTTCCATAAGAACCATCCCTACGGTTCAACCCATGCAGATATTCCCATGCCCTGCGCTGGTTCTCATCTTCCATGCAGAATTTTACATTGGTACAGCGATATGTTCCTCTCATAAAATTTATTCCTTTCCCACAAATCAATCTATATCTTATCGGATATAGAAACAATGCAATCTATCTGCGCAATTTCTTCTCTGCCAAAATTTCATATCCTTTTGCATTGGCACAAATATCCGTAATAAAAGTCACTCCTGCCTTCTCTCCTAAATCCGAATAATTCTGAAGCAGACAGCCGCCTCCGCCAATCACATACAGGTGTACCAGTTCTTCCTTATATCCATAGTCTGTCAAACGCTTTCTGATATTTTCCGTATACTTTTTTGCAATATACTCTACTTTCTTAGCGATATTATCTGTTCTTCCCTGCAAACCTTTCCGCAGAAGCGGTTCAATCAACATTTCGGGAATATCCTCACCGCTTTCCTTTGACAATTCTTTCTGTATCTCTTTCATACAGATACCTGCGCCGAATTTATCCGTTACAAGACTTTTTTCCAACGGCTTGTTGTCAATAATCTGCATCACGTTCATGGTTCCGTTCCCAATATCCGCCAGCATATTCATTCCCAACATCGCACCTAAATTGACAACAGCCGCAAATCCCTGTGGAAATATTTCTACGCCGCACAAATGCACATGATATCTCTCTTTTCGGAACTCAAAATGCAGTTCCTGTTCTTTCATCAGATAGCGCTTAAAGTCTGCGCCCTGACTTTTCATCCATGCAAGTGGAAGTCCAGCCGCCAATGTCACATTTGCTTCATGCAGCCCTCTGAACTTCAATTCCTCTGCCAATGCCGCAAGTGTCAGAATATAAAAATCCTCGGAATCCGTTTTATTGCCCTGATATACCAAGTGCGACTCCCCAATCACATAAAATTTGTCCTTATATTTCACGAAATTTTTACTGACAATCGGTTCGTCCTCCATACATTCCACGCCTGCCCGAAATACTCTGTGTGCGGTTTTCATGTTTCCATATCCATGATCCACGCCGATAATTATTCTTGTGTTGCTTTTAAATTTCTGCATAATAAATGCCCTCCTGATTTCATGTTTATCTCTAAAACTTCTTTTCATCAGGACAAGCCTCTGCTATAATAAATTTGCAAGATTTTCATAGAAGGGCTTGTCCTTTTTATGTCACGGATTAAATTGTTCCACCAATTCAATCTGTACCTGAAATGTCCCTGTTACCAGCAGGGGCATTTTCACTTGATGCTTCATTCCGCTTTCGGTTCAGCATATCCGCAACTTTTTTCTGTTCGTTAGGATATAAATGCCCATATGTATTCAAGGTAATCTTAATATCCTTATGTCCCATGCGTTCCTTAATAACCATAGGCGCCACTCCCTGATGCGCAAGATACGCACATGCTGAATGTCTTAAATCGTGTACCCTAATCTTTTTTACCCCAGCCTTTTGAATATGCCGTACCATCTTATGCTGCACAGCTTCTCCTACGATTGGAAACAATCTTTCGCTATCAGGAAACTCATATAGTTTATTACAATATTCCTTTATCTCCTGTGTTAAAAATTCCGGTATGTCTATTGTTCTGACCGACTGTTCCGTCTTAGGCGTTGTGATGACATCTTTTCCTTCAGCCCGGTAATAGGTTTTTGAAATGGATATTTTGTTCTCCTGAAAATTAACGTCACTTTTAAACAACGCAAGTAATTCTCCGATGCGCATCCCCGTCCAAAATAGAATCTCAAACAGCACATAATATCTGCTTCCCACCTCAATCGTATTAATGAACTGCTGATACTCCTCATAAGTCCAGAAATCCATTTTATCCGCATCTGACTTCCCCATTTTCTTTACTTTCTTGCAGGGATTGTTTGTCAGATTGTAGATGTTGGAAGCGTGAGTAAATAATGCTGTCATCTGATTCTGAAGCATCCGCAGGTATGTCTGCGAATATCCTGCCTCCCGCATTTTGTTCTGCCACTGGATAATGTCTGCCGGTGTAATTTCATTCATAGACTTTTGTTCAAAATACGGAAGAATATGCCGTTCAATCATATATCTCTTATTTTTGATTGACCGTTCCTTCAATTCACCCTGCTTATCCCTGAAATAAGTCTCAACAAAAGCCCCAACCTTCATATTCATATCTGCTTCTGTTGTGTGCATAAACTGTTCTTCATACTCTTTTGCTTCTCTTTTTGTTTTAAAACCTCTTTTGCATTTTTGTTTCTGTCTGCCCGTCCAATCGTTGTAACGAAACATACAATACCATGTTCCCCTCTGCTCATCTTTATAGACTGACATAAAATCTCCTTTCTTCTCGGGGCAGTCTGTGGTTTGTCATATAATCAATCCCGCAGAACTGCCTTTAAATTCGCATTTCATTTTATCCGCATATCCTATCTATCTGAATGATATGCCGACTTCCTGTTACGCTGTTGTCACTCCACTTTGATACCCGTAAAACTTCTTGTCCCAATATGCTCTGGGAATCTTGCCTGACACGACAATATAGCCACTATCTTCCAGTTCTTTGTTCAACTGTCTGATAATCTTATATGCGTGTCCCTTAGAAACGCCAAGCATTTCAACAACATCCTGTGCCGTTACCATATAATTGTTATTCATCTACCTCCCTCCTCCCGCACTGACGCTGTATATTGTCAAGTTTTCATTTTTGTATTAAATTTATCTTGACTTGTTCTCTATGATAAAACAACACAGGATATTTGTCAAGATAATTTTATTGATTTCCTTTTTGTCTTGTGATAGTATTGTATCTATAAGAAAAGAAATGCATTTCAGAGAGGCTATTTTACGCCGTTCATCTGATAGAAAGGAATTTTAAGTATGAATTTATATTCGCCGAACATCATCAAAAATGATTTTCACTTTAATGTTGCAACCTACAGTATTAACCGCCATACTCACGAAGAAACTCTTTCTACCATTTATGATGATGAGAATACTCACAAAAGCGGGACTGCCAGCTTTATAAAAAAAGCGGCTATCCACACCGGCATTATGGAAATTCTCGATTATGATATGCCGGAAAAAGAATCCGCTGTTGTGGCATTTCAGAAATTGAAGTCTGTTTTGCCGTTACTTGGCATTAACTGCACCTTTGACGAAGAAGCCTTCAATGTATATTGCTGCGAACACACACTAAAAGATATCGAAGCTTCTACCGAGCAAATCATGCCAATATTACAGTCCTGCTTTGAAAAACACCCGGCACTGTCTTATCTGTATCCTTTATTTCATATGGTAATGCGCACTTGCTATCAGCAAGCCGGAAAACCAGCCGATACGGAGCTACTTCAAGCCGCCAAACTATTATCCAAAGAAGTTGGCAGTCTTGAGACTTTATGTACGCAAGCAAGAGATTATTTAGATGCGGTTATCATAGCGCCGTCAAAACAAGATGTACAACTGCCTAGCAGTACAATAGCTGAAATATACCATTCTTATTGCCTGTATGCTAGTAAACAGGATTTTCAATCGGATGCATTATCCGCTATGGAAATAAAAGAAACTTTTCTGCCTGACATTCATACCCATACAGATACCCATTCCAATACAAAAGATTGGATAGAGTATTTAAACCATGCCTCTAACCTTATTACAGATAATGCAATCGGGAAATACCCTATTACATCATTCAAACAGTTCTTATGTATAGGCATTAGACTACTTCTTGAAGATGAACTCGTTATCAAAAAATGCAGACTATGTAATGGATATTTTCGTGTGAAGTATACTTCCAACCAAGAATACTGCACAAGAATATACAGAGACACTTCCACTACCTGTAATGAGTACGCCAGCCGGAAATCCTATAAGGAAAAATTATTCAGCCATCCGATTCATACGGAATTCACAAAATCATATAACAGGCTATATGCCCGTATCCGCAGAGGGAAACTGCCTGCTGACACGCCACTTATGGATCAGCTAAAAGCGCTCCATGACGAGTATACCGAAAAATATGAGAACACACATCAGAAAGACCGAGAAGCTATATGGAAAGAATATATAGAAAGAAATAAGGAACTGCTCAATTAGCGAACTTTTGTTATCATTCTGTTATCACGACTTATCAATCCCACCAAACATCGAAAAAAGGACTTTCCGAGAAACCTCGGAAAGTCCCATAAATTCAATGAATTTTCGATTACTCAATAATCGTAGCCACACGACCAGACCCAACAGTTCTGCCACCCTCACGAATAGCAAACGTAAGACCCTGCTCCATAGCGATCGGATGAATCAGCTCGATGCTCATCTCTACGTTATCACCAGGCATGCACATCTCTGTGCCTTCAGGAAGGTTACAAACACCTGTGATATCAGTTGTTCTGAAATAGAACTGCGGTCTGTAGTTATTGAAAAAAGGAGTATGACGACCACCCTCGTCTTTCGTCAATACGTAAACCTGAGCCGTAAATTTTCTGTGGCAGGTTACAGAACCGGGTTTAGCAAGAACCTGTCCTCTTTCGATATCTGTTCTCTGGATACCACGAAGCAGAACACCGATGTTATCACCAGCCTGTGCCTCATCCAGCAGCTTACGGAACATCTCGATACCTGTTACAACAGACTTCTGTGTCTCTTCCTTAACACCGATGATCTCAACATCATCAGACATGTGCAGTGTACCACGCTCAACTCTACCTGTAGCAACGGTACCACGGCCTGTGATAGAGAATACATCCTCGATAGGCATAAGGAAAGGCTTATCTGTGTCACGCTGAGGATCCGGAATATACTCATCAACTGTGCTCATCAGCTCCATGATCTTGTCGCCCCACTCGCTGCTGGGATCTTCCAGAGCTTTCAGTGCAGAACCTTTAACGATCGGGCAATCTGTGAACTCATACTCTTCCAACTGCTCTGTGATCTCCATCTCAACCAGCTCAAGCAGCTCAGGATCGTCTACCATATCGCACTTGTTCATGAATACTACGATATAAGGAACGCCTACCTGACGGGACAGAAGGATGTGCTCTTTGGTCTGAGCCATAACACCGTCTGTAGCAGCTACAACAAGGATAGCGCCGTCCATCTGAGCAGCACCTGTGATCATGTTCTTAACGTAGTCAGCATGTCCAGGGCAGTCAACGTGTGCGTAATGTCTCTTATCTGTCTCGTACTCAACGTGAGCTGTAGAGATTGTGATACCTCTTTCTCTCTCTTCCGGAGCCTTATCGATGTTCTCGAAATCTGTAGCAGTGTTACCTGCAACTCTCTCGGAAAGTACTTTTGTGATCGCTGCTGTCAATGTCGTCTTACCATGGTCAACGTGACCAATGGTGCCGATATTACAATGTGGTTTGTTTCTTTCAAACTTAGCCTTAGCCATTTTTAAAGTCCTCCTTAAAAACTAGATAAATTTAAAATTGTTCTGTTCAATCAGCTATCTTTGATTATATTAAAGATTGCCAAGATTTTCAAGCATTATTTCGTTTTTACACACAAAACCTTTGTTTTTTCTTCGCTTTTATTTTGTTTTAGCTGCCAAAACTTTTTCTCAAGATAAAGTTTCTTCACCCTTTATTTTGCCTTAGCTGCTGAAACTTTTTCTCAAGATAAAGTTTCTTCACCCTTTATTTTGCCTTAGCTGCTAAAACTTTTTCTTGAACGCTCTTCGGCACCTGCTCATACTTCTCGAAGAACATCGAGTAGTTACCGCGGCCCTGTGTCTTGGAACGAAGGTCTGTGGAGTAACCGAACATCTCAGCAAGCGGAACATAACCTTTTACCATCTTGCCGCCGCCGATATCTTCCATACCTTCGATTCGTCCGCGGCGGGAGTTGATATCGCCGATTACATCGCCCATATACTCTTCGGGCATGGTCACTTCCACTTTCATGATCGGCTCAAGCAGAACCGGGTTTGCCTTCTTCATGGCTTCCTTGAAGCACATGGAACCTGCGATATGGAATGCCATCTCGGAGGAGTCAACCTCATGGTAGGAACCGTCGTATACGTTGGCATGAACGCCAAGTACCGGGAAGCCACCCAGAACACCGGCTTTGGAAGCCTCTTCGATACCTTCGCCGACAGCGGGGATATATTCCTTCGGAATCGCACCGCCTACTACGCTGGTCTCGAACTTGAAGGTCTCTTCACCGTTCGGATCCATGGGCTCAAATTTAACTTTACAGTGTCCGTACTGTCCACGACCGCCGGACTGTTTCGCATATTTGTATTCCTGATCGACAGGCTTTGTAAAGCTCTCTTTGTATGCAACCTGCGGTGCACCCACGTTAGCCTCTACCTTGTACTCACGAAGCAGACGGTCAACGATAATCTCCAGATGCAGCTCACCCATACCTGCGATGATCGTCTGGCCTGTCTCTTGATCCGTGTGTGCACGGAACGTAGGATCTTCCTCGGCAAGTTTCGCCAGTGCCTCACCCATCTTGCCCTGACCAGCCTTGGTCTTAGGCTCGATCGCCAGCTCGATAACCGGCTCTGGGAATTCCATGGACTCCAGAATAACAGGATGACGCTCGTCACAAATAGTATCACCGGTTGTGGTAATCTTAAACCCTACTGCCGCAGCAATATCACCCGAATATACTTTGTCAAGCTCTGCTCTCTTGTTGGCATGCATCTGCAGGATACGTCCCACACGCTCTTTTTTGTTCTTCGTCGCATTCAGCACATAGGAACCGGAGTTGATCGTGCCGGAATATACACGGAAGAACGCCAGCTTGCCGACAAACGGATCGGCCATGATCTTGAATGCCAGTGCAGAGAAAGGCTCTTCATCGGAAGAATGTCTCTCCACTTCGTTGCCGTCGCTGTCCACACCCTTGATCGCAGGGATATCTGTAGGTGCCGGCATGAACTCCAGAACAGCGTCCAGAAGCTTCTGAACACCTTTGTTTCTGTATGCGGAACCACAGCATACAGGTACTGCCGTACACTCGCACGTACCGCGGCGCAGCGCCGCTTTCAACTGATCAACGGAAGGCTCCTCGCCCTCCAGATACATCATGGTAAGGTCGTCATCCAGCTCACAGATCTTCTCTACCAGTTCATCATGATAGAGTTCAGCGTCATCCGCCATATCCTCCGGGATATCTGTGATCGAGATATCTTCTCCCTTATCATCATTATAAATATAGGCTTTCATCTCAAAAAGATCGATGATCCCCTTAAACTCGTCTTCCTTACCGATCGGTAACTGAAGAATAATCGCATTTTTACCCAGTCTTGTCCGAATCTGTTCTACTGCGCCAAAGAAATTAGCGCCCAGAATGTCCATCTTATTGATGAACGCCATTCTCGGAACATTGTAGGTATCAGCCTGCCGCCACACGTTTTCTGACTGCGGCTCAACACCACCCTTTGCACAGAACACGCCCACAGCGCCATCCAGTACACGGAGGGAACGCTCAACTTCTACCGTGAAGTCAACGTGACCGGGAGTGTCGATAATATTGATACGGTGCTCCAGCGCGCCCGGCTTGGGTTTGCAGTTCTCTTCCAAGGTCCAGTGGCATGTTGTAGCGGCCGATGTGATCGTGATACCTCTTTCCTGCTCCTGCTCCATCCAGTCCATGGTAGCAGTGCCTTCATGAGTGTCACCGATCTTATAGTTAACACCAGTATAATACAGGATACGCTCTGTCAATGTGGTCTTACCGGCATCAATATGAGCCATAATACCTATATTTCTGGTTCTCTCTAACGGATATTCTCTTCCAGCCAAGGTTTTTTCCTCCTTATGATAATTCAAAACACAATAGAAAGAGCTTAGAAGCGGTAATGTGCAAATGCCTTGTTGGCCTCTGCCATCTTGTGCATGTCTTCTTTTCTCTTAACGGCTGCGCCTGTGTTGTTAGACGCATCCAGGATCTCATTGGCAAGTCTCTCTTCCATGGTCTTCTCGCCTCTCTTACGAGAAAACATTACCAGCCAACGAAGTCCGAGAGCCTGGCGTCTGTCCGGACGTACTTCGATCGGCACCTGATAGGTTGCACCGCCGATACGTCTTGCCTTAACCTCCAGAACAGGCATGATATTGTTCATAGCCTCCTCGAAAACGTCAAGTGCCGGCTTACCTGCCTTATTCTCTACGCGGGCAAATGCTCCGTATACAATCTTCTGGGCTACACCTTTCTTACCGTCCAACATGATATTGTTGATCAGCTTGGTAACCACCTTGTTATTGTATAAAGGATCTGCCAATACATCTCTCTTTGCAATATGTCCTTTACGTGGCACGTTTCTTCCCTCCTTATTATCATTAATAATTCATCGGTACTCACATGTGTCCTCTAATTCAATGTGTCCGTGCGGTTTTCTACGATCAGCGGCATACGCCGCCCGCTATTTCATAAGAATCCCAACACTAAATTAGTTCTGTTTGTGGTCCTGAAATTCACAACCTAAAACCCTGCTCAACCTACTTGCCTGCTTTAGGTCTCTTGGCGCCGTATTTGGAACGAGCCTGCCGTCTGTTAGCAACACCAGCTGTATCAAGAGTACCTCTGATAATGTGGTATCTTGTACCAGGTAAGTCTTTTACTCTTCCGCCGCGGATCAGAACAACACTGTGCTCCTGCAGATTATGACCTTCACCGGGAATATAGCTTGTCACTTCGATTCCGTTGGAAAGACGTACTCTGGCGATCTTTCTCAGCGCTGAGTTAGGCTTCTTAGGAGTTGCTGTCTTAACAGCTGTGCAGACACCTCTCTTCTGCGGAGAAGATGTATCGATCGCCGTCTTGTGAAGGGAGTTGTAACCTTTCAACAAAGCCGGTGCGGTTGACTTCTTTACAGATGTCTGACGTCCTTTTCTAACTAACTGGTTAAATGTTGGCATTCTTTTCACCTCCTGTTGTAATAAATGAACCTTCTGCGTGCAACACAAAAAAATGCATTCACACGCACTAAATTAGTATACTTGCATGTGAATGCATTGTCAACCTATTTTTCTGTAAAATCGCTTAAAAACCCTGATTCTGACCGGAATCTTTACTCCACGACTTCCATCTCGGCTCCGGCTTCTTCTAAAGCCTCATCCTCGTCGAAATCCTCCGCTTCGTCCAGTTCGGCCATTTCCAGATCGTCTTCTGTCTCATCCGCTTCCAGATCTTCGTCCGAATCCAGCGCCTCGGTCTCCACATCGATCAGTTCTTCGTCTTCATCTGCTTCTGCCGGGATCTCAAATCTCGGTCTTCTGACGAATCCGTCATCGAAACGCAGTTCCTTCTCCGCCGCCAGACGGCTCAAAAGATTCTCATCCGTGCTCAACCGTGTGTCGCGGTAACGCTTCATTCCTGTGCCGGCCGGGATCAGCTTACCGATGATAACATTCTCTTTCAGGCCGATCAGGGAATCTACCTTACCCTTGATCGCCGCCTCCGTCAGCACCTTCGTGGTCTCCTGGAAGGATGCCGCGGACAGGAAGGAATCGGTTGCCAGCGCCGCTTTGGTGATACCGAGCAGGATCTGCTTGCCTTCCGCCAGCTCTTTGCCTTCTTTGAAAAGCTCCTCGTTCATGTCCTCATAATCCAGCACATCCACCAGTGTACCCGGCAGGAAATCCGTGTCGCCGCTGTTCTCGATGCGGACTTTCTTAAGCATCTGGCGCACAATGACCTCGATATGCTTGTCGGCGATATCAACACCCTGCAGACGGTACACTCTCTGTACCTCGCGCAGCATATAATCCTGCACCGCACGGATTCCCTTGATCTTCAACAGGTCATGAGGGTTCACACTACCCTCTGTCAGCTCGTCGCCGGCCTCAAGCACGGCCCCGTCCATGATCTTGATTCTGGATCCGTAGGAGATCAGATACGTCTTGGACTCCCCGGTCTCATTGTTGGTGATCACGATCTCACGTTTTTTCTTCGTATCCTTAATGGTCGCCACACCGCCGAATTCTGCGATGATCGCCAGACCCTTCGGCTTACGCGCCTCGAAAAGCTCCTCTACACGGGGAAGACCCTGCGTAATATCGTCACCGGCCACGCCGCCCGTATGGAAGGTACGCATGGTCAGCTGTGTACCCGGCTCACCGATGGACTGCGCCGCGATGATGCCGACAGCTTCACCTACCTGCACCGCTTCGCCGGTAGCCATATTGGCACCGTAACATTTCGCACAGATTCCCACATGGGATCGGCAGGTCAGGATCGTCCGGATCTTCACTTCTTCGATCGGCTCACCCTTCTCATTGACCCCGGTGCTCAGAATCCTGGCCGCACGGGCGGGTGTGATCATGTGATTTCTCTTCACGATCATTCTGCCGTCTCTGTCTTTGATATCTTCACAGGAGAATCGTCCTGTAATTCTGTCTCCCAGACCTTCGATGGTCTCCTTACCGTCCATGAACGCCTTCACCACGATACCCGGAATCTCTTCCCTGCCCTCGCAGCAGTCGGTCTCGCGGATGATCAGTTCCTGAGATACGTCAACCATACGTCTGGTCAGGTAACCGGAGTCGGCTGTACGCAGCGCCGTGTCGGAAAGTCCTTTACGTGCGCCGTGGGCGGACATGAAATACTCCAGTACGTCCAGTCCTTCACGGAAGTTGGACTTGATGGGCAACTCGATGGTTCGTCCTGTGGTATCCGCCATCAGTCCGCGCATGCCGGCCAGCTGTTTGATCTGCTGGTTGGAACCGCGGGCGCCGGAGTCCGCCATCATATAGATATTATTATATTTATCCAGTCCGGACAGAAGCACCTCTGTCAGCTCCTTATCCGTCTCGTTCCAGGTCTCCACCACCGCACGGTATCTCTCTTCCTCCGTAATCAGACCACGTCTGAAATTCATGGAGATCTTGTCAACCGTAGCCTGTGCCTCCTCCAGCATCTCGGATTTTCTGGCCGGCACGGTCATGTCGGAGATGGAAACCGTCATCGCGGCTCTCGTCGAATATTTATAACCTGTGGACTTGATCAGGTCAAGCACCTCGGCGGTCCTCACCGCGCCGTGGATGTTGATGACCTTCTCCAGTATCTGCTTTAACTGCTTCTTGCCCACATGGAAGTCTACTTCCAGTTTCAGCAGGTCTTCCGGGTTGGTTCTGTCCACATAGCCCAGATCCTGCGGCAGGATCTCGTTGAAAAGAAATCTTCCCAGCGTGGATTCCACATTGCCGGTCACAGTCTGTCCGTCCGGCGTCTGTTTGCTCACCCGCACTCTGATCTTTGTATGCAGGGTACATGCCCCGTTCTCATAAGCCAGAATGGCCTCGTTCACATTCTTAAAGAACTTGCCTTCTCCCGTTGCCCCCGGCCTTTCCTGCGTCAGGTAGTATATACCCAGCACCATATCCTGAGACGGAACCGCCACCGGTCCGCCGTCGGAGGGCTTCAACAGGTTGTTCGGAGAAAGCAGAAGGAATCTGCACTCCGCCTGCGCTTCCACGGACAGCGGCAGATGAACCGCCATCTGGTCACCGTCGAAGTCGGCGTTAAATGCCGTACATACAAGAGGATGCAGCTTGATCGCCTTACCTTCTACCAGGATCGGTTCGAAAGCCTGAATACCGAGTCTGTGCAGTGTAGGAGCACGGTTCAGCATCACCGGATGTTCTTTGATCACTTCCTCCAGCACATCCCACACCTGGGTATCCAGCCGCTCCACCAGCTTCTTGGCATTCTTGATATTCTGGGAAATGCCTCTGGACACCAGTTCTTTCATCACAAAAGGCTTAAACAGCTCGATCGCCATCTCCTTGGGCAGACCGCACTGATAGATCTTAAGCTCCGGCCCGACCACGATAACGGAACGTCCGGAATAGTCCACACGCTTACCCAGAAGATTCTGACGGAAACGTCCCGACTTACCTTTTAACATATCGGACAGGGACTTGAGCGCCCTGTTACCCGGGCCCGTCACCGGACGGCCTCTCCTGCCGTTGTCGATCAGCGCGTCCACCGCCTCCTGCAGCATCCGCTTCTCGTTGCGGACGATGATATCCGGCGCGCCCAGCTCCAGCAGTCTCTTCAACCGGTTATTTCTGTTGATAATCCTTCTGTAAAGGTCATTCAGGTCACTGGTGGCAAAACGGCCGCCGTCCAGCTGTACCATAGGACGTAAATCGGGCGGGATGACCGGGATCGCATCCATGATCATCCATTCCGGCTGGTTACCGGACTCCCTGAACGCCTCCACCACTTCCAGTCTCTTGATAATGCGGGCACGCTTCTGCCCCGTAGAATCGCGAAGCCCCTCTTTCAGCTCCACCGCCTCCGTCTCCAGATCGATGGCTTCCAGCAGCTCCTTAATGGCCTCGGCGCCCATGCCTACACGGAATTTATTGCCCCAGGTCTCTCTGGCGTCCTGGTACTCCTTCTCGGAGAGAACCTGCTTATATTCCAGATTACTCTCACCGCCGTCCAGCACGATATAGGAAGCGAAGTACAGTACCTTCTCCAGCACACGCGGAGACAGGTCGAGTATCAGACCCATACGGCTCGGAATACCTTTAAAATACCAGATATGGGAAACCGGCGCCGCCAGCTCGATGTGGCCCATGCGCTCTCTGCGGACGCTGGCTTTGGTCACCTCCACGCCGCATCGGTCGCAGACCACGCCTTTATATCTGATTTTCTTGTATTTACCGCAGTGGCACTCCCAGTCCTTACTGGGCCCGAAGATCTTCTCACAGAAAAGACCTTCTTTTTCCGGTTTCAATGTTCTATAGTTAATAGTCTCAGGTTTGGTAACCTCTCCCCGGGACCACTCTCTGATCTTCTCGGGTGATGCCAATCCGATCTTAATAGCATCGAATGTCATAGGTTGATAAGTTTCTTGTTTCATATCTGACATCTTCAATCACCATGCTCCTTCCAGATTATATGTTACCATGTACAGCCGTCCCTGGTAACATGATGCTCACGCGAAAACGGAATACCGGTCTTAAAAAATCTCCGTCTCTTCTTCCGCAAAGTCAGCGTCCATCTCATCTTCCGCAAAGTCCTCTTCCTCTTCGCTGGTCACAAGCTCTCCGCTGTCTTCGTCAAACTCCTGCTTCTGATATCCCATCGAACCAAGAGATTCCTGCTCATAGTCATAGTTTCTGGAGTCACCCTCGATCTCGTAACGGTAGTCGTTCTCACCGTAATCGATCGTTTCCATGATCTCAACTTCTGTCTGGTCATCCCGAAGCACTCTCACATCCAGACCCAGAGACTGCAGCTCCTTGAGCAGTACCTTAAAGGATTCCGGCACACCGGGTTCCGGGATATTGTCGCCCTTGATGATCGCTTCGTAAGTCTTGACACGTCCGACAACATCGTCGGATTTCACTGTCAGGATCTCCTGCAACGTGTAGGCCGCACCGTATGCTTCCAGCGCCCACACCTCCATCTCACCGAAACGCTGCCCGCCGAACTGCGCTTTACCGCCCAGAGGCTGCTGCGTTACCAGCGAGGAAGGACCCGTAGAACGCGCATGGATCTTATCGTCTACCAGATGATGCAGTTTCAGGTAATGCATGTGTCCGATCGTAACCGGCGAATCGAAATATTCGCCGGTCCGGCCGTCCCGCAGCCGCACCTTACCGTCGCTGGAAATCTCCACGCCTTTCCACACCTCGCGGTGCTCTCTGTGATCGGAGAGATACTGCATGATCTCTTCCGAAATATCATCTTTATGCTTCTCCTCGAATTCTTCCCATTCCAGATTAACATAATCGTTGGCAAGTTTGAGGGTTTCTGCAATGTCATCTTCCTTCGCACCGTCAAACACCGGCGTCGCCACGTTAAAGCCCAGCGCCCTGGCAGCCAGGGACAAATGGATCTCCAACACCTGTCCGATATTCATACGGGAAGGCACGCCCAGCGGATTTAACACGATATCCAGCGGACGGCCGTTCGGCAGATAAGGCATATCCTCCACCGGCAGCACGCGGGAAACCACACCCTTGTTACCGTGACGGCCGGCCATCTTATCCCCTACGGAAATCTTTCTCTTCTGTGCGATGTAAATGCGTACCGCCTGATTGACGCCGGGTGAAAGCTCGTCGCCGTTCTCCCTCGTAAACACCTTCGCATCCACAACGATACCATATTCGCCGTGGGGCACTTTCAGAGACGTATCTCTTACTTCTCTCGCTTTCTCACCGAAGATCGCACGCAGCAGTCTCTCCTCCGCAGTCAGCTCGGTCTCCCCCTTCGGGGTTACCTTACCCACAAGGATATCACCGGCACGTACTTCCGCACCGATGCGGATGATACCTCTGTCATCCAGATCTTTCAACGCCTCGTCACCCACGCCGGGAACGTCTCTGGTGATCTCTTCCGGCCCCAGCTTCGTGTCCCGGGCCTCCGCCTCATATTCTTCAATGTGCACGGAGGTGTAGACATCCTCCTGTACCAGTCTCTCACTGAGCAGCACGGCATCCTCGTAGTTGTAGCCTTCCCAGGTCATGAAGCCGATCAGCGGGTTCTTGCCCAGCGCCAGCTCGCCGCCCTCTGTGGACGGGCCGTCCGCGATCACCTCGCCCTGTGCCACATGGTTGCCCTTGAAAACAATGGGCTTCTGGT
>OFFY01002029.1_pt1 | contig 15248 bp, 9 predicted proteins | sample 1521481 | NCBI WGS metagenome assembly OFFY01 (sample SAMEA3504117, study PRJEB24116) | mouse gut metagenome | biome: mouse gut; feature: mouse-associated habitat; material: faeces | place: Denmark | collected 2011
AGGCGCAGAAGTTTGTGGAGAATATTTTGGATGTTGACCGGGTCGATAGAGACGTACAGAAAAATGTCAGGGCAAATTATGTTTTCGATCAGCCCCGTGATGCGGATCTGTTTTGCTTCAAACCAATTCCTGTCAGCTTCGGGCCGGTTGGAAAAGATACCTGCGGCATGATCCTGTGTCCAAATGCTATCCGCGATATAATTGATTTTTCTTTGCGTGACTGCGTTGCGAAGAGCATTCCGGTTCGCCAGTGTAGGAACTGTGGCAGATACTTTCCTATCATTGGCCGGATCACAGCAGAGTATTGCAACAGGCCGCAGTCATCTGGAAAGCTCTGCCGGAACATTGCTCCCGTGCAGAAGTGGGCGAAGAGCAGCAAGAAGGATCTGGTATTCAGCGAGTACCGTCGGGAGTATAAACGGCACTTTGCCTGGATCAAGGCAGGGAAGATCTCCGAGGAACAGTTTGCCGCCTGGGCAAAACTGGCCAAGGAGAAGAAGCACGAGTGTGATTCTGAGAAGATTTCACTGGACGAGTTCAAGGAATGGCTGAAAAATTCGTGATTTCTTGCGTAATTCCATTTAACCCTCGCAGATATACATGTTGGTCCCGCCCAGGACCCATTACTTTTTTTCCGCCTTGGATTTGATGGAATTTAGCTTCCACTTGGTCGCAAACTCGGACATCGGCTTAATCAGAACGCCGTCCTGCCAGGTTCCGCAGGTTTTCTTACCATAAATATCTGTCCGAATGCCGTATCCGCATATCTGGTCCTCTCTCCACTCTCCCCGGTAGCTTGCACCGCTGGGATAGGTAATCTCACCATATCCGTGTTTTAGTTTGCGGTGCTGCTGTCTGTCGCTTTCTATGTGTCCGGACCGCGTGGCGACAGAGACTTCTTTCCATTCTCCGCAGTAGATAATACCACCGGAGTAGGCAATCTCGCCGCATCCATGCTGCAAAGTGACGTACTGTTGCTCTGGAATGTCTTTCTGTGCTTGGACCTCTGCATTTTGCTGCAAGAAAGATGAGGCTTTTCCAATGGGTATGCCCCCGGCGGAGTGATTTGCGGCGCCGGTCATATCCATAGTCATTGAGTGCTCTGGCTTCTGCGGGGATAGTGCGTCCTGCATTGCTTTCCCTGCGTCGCGCAATTCGGATCCATACTGTGTCTCCATATTTTTCAGTGCGTGTTCAACTTCTGGACTTTGGCTGAGTTCCAACGCCCTCCTCTGCCGCTGAATCGCTTCCCTGCGGTAGTAGAGCATCAATTTGATGTTCTTGCCCCATTGGAAGCAGTCCCCGGTGTGCCAGAAGGCCACTGCCTCTCTGGCCCAGAATCTGCCGGAAGCGCGGTTTGCTTCGTCCTGCTCCAGGGAGATAAAGAGATTCACCGCTATTACCGCAAGCACCTGGCTTTCTTTGAAGAAGGCGGGATGCCCCAGACGCAGCAGGCACAGGGACTTGTTGTAATACTCGCCTGCAAGGCGTAAGGCTTGTCCGGAGTCTATGTTTTTTTTCGCTTTTTTGATTCTTCTGTCAAAAAACGGGAGAAAATTACGCCGACACCTCTCCAGGTATCTCTCTTGGGAATTTTCACTGCCGAGGATCTCTTTCGATATGAGGAAAATGCTATGATAATCCTCCTGCAATATTTCCACACTCGCTATCGCATCGTCCAGCACCAGCTGTCCTTCATCCTCAGTGAGGATATCATCAAATAGCTGGAACATCTCCTTCCTGCATGCTGTTCCGCAGTCCTTGTTCATTTCCGTGAGTTGGATGACGATTTTACTCATCTCATGGAACAACGTGGGGATATGGTTTGGAACAGAGCGTTCTTCCCACGTATAGCGTTTGTATATAGTAATTGCTTTCTTTATATATATAAATGCTTTCTCCAGCAGATCATAACGATGGGTGTCCAGTCCGGTAAAAAACAGTGCATTGGAGTAATTGAGAAAGAACCCGTATTCATTTTGCATTATAAACACTTGGCTGGATTGGCCGAAGAAATTTCCCCCAGCTGGCGAATATTTTTCTGTCATTTTACATGCCTTTTCATAATAAGGCAAGGCCTCCTCAAACCGCTGCAGACTCATCAGAGCATTGCCAACATTATAATATGCGCCTTCTGAAAAATAAAGATTCCCCTCCGTCGGATGTTTCTCCGCATAGTTCGTCCGTAGTTTCAGGTCCTTCTGATAGGCTTCCAGGCACTTTTGATAATCTCCCAGCCTTTGATATACTTCCCCCATCGAACCGAAAAGAGCCGAGCTGAAGCCCAGGTCTACATCCTGCTCCAGCAGCTGTTCCAGCAGCCCGCTGTGGATTGCCGCTTCACCAACCGCAGCCGCACGCTCCCAGCATTCCCGGTCCGGCGCGTCTTTCAGCAGGGTGACGGTGTTGTAATAAACCGTCCACATATATTTGTTATCCAAATTGCCCGCCTGGTACAGTTCTTTCCCGGCTGATAGGTATTTCTCCACATAGCTTCTTCTGGAGTTATCGTTGATATCCTTTGCTGTACCAGCGCAGGTATGATAACATTCCATCTGCGTTTTCGCCAGTTCATGATCCTCCGCTGCCAGCCGGTCAACCAGGCCGCATTCCCGCTGGAGAATATGGAGTTTGACCCGATTCTCTGTATAATTTCTCAGAAACAGCCCCTTGCAGTAGTAGTCAAAGAACTGGAACAGCCACTTCACCCTGCTCGGCTTGCCGTACTGCTCGGCTTTCTCAAACAAATTGCCAATCCATTCCCCTCCGTCCAGCATACTGACGGCATGCACACAGTTTGCGGCTCCCTTCCGCACAGTAATATCGGAGGAGTATATATAGTTGAGGAAATATTTCTTGCTGTTATAATCCCTTGCCATCATGCAGTGGTACATGATCTCGCTAATCCGGACTGGGTCATGGCGGTCCAGTTTGTGCAGGGCGGACCAAATCTCAAAGTGTCGCTTCTGCTGATTCCCACAGGATCGCAGTATCCCCCTGCGGATGCTTTGGTGAGTGAAATCGTACCGCCCGTCTTCCCGGCACATGTAGTTCTCCCGCATATAGTTGATCATCTGACGAAAGACCAGGTAGTTCCACTTTTCCCCCAGCAGCAGCGCCAGATCTTCTTCCCGCAGGCCATATCGGGAGAGGGCAATGTATTCGTTGACCTGCTGGACCAGTTCCTGGCCAATCTTCTCTCCGGCAGTACGCATCAGAGCCTCACTCATCTGCTCCAGGGAGTCTGGCGCATTGCGGATCATATCAATCTGATACCGGGAGATCGCCTCCATGCTGCCGCCCTGCTGGTTGATGATATCAAAATCCTTCTTTCCCATCATCATCAGCAGCTGAAGCATCAGGCTCAGGTATAGCGGCGAATCCGAGGCATCCTTGTCCAGCAGCGCAGCGGTCACATCGTCCGGCAGCTCCCGGTGGTGTTCCTCCAGTATTCTCCGGATAATAGCCCGCTTGTCGCCCTCTCCCACCGGCGGCAGCACGCTCTCCCGGTTTGCCCGGCAGACAACGTCCGGCAGACAGGTAACTACGGTGTGGACCTTGCCGCCCTTTGGCAAGAAGACCATCTGATCCCTGTCTTCGTCCCGCATCAGCTGATCCACAGCGTCTACCAGGATAATCAACTTTTGTTTCCTCTGTTCAAACATGGCGCACAGTTCGTTCAGACGTTTCTGCCAGGTCTTTGGATTCCGCTCTGCCTTATCGATGGTGTGGGGCAGGCGCAGTTCCAACTCCAGACGGTCTACCAGCTGGCATAGCACACCCATTGCTGTGCTAGCTTTCTTCGTCAGACCGCAGGCCACGGGGATCACCGTCATATGTTCTTCCGCTAGGAGCAGTGCAAGCTTACCAAGCAGTGTGCTCTTTCCGCTGCCTGGCTTGCCCTTGATGACGATTGATTGCTCTCCGCCGCAAATTTCCTTTCTCAGCATCCGGACCTGATCCATGCGGGCCAGACACGAACCGCCCTTTTCCCGGATATAAGCCCAGTGCCGCTCCCGCTCAGCCTGCTCCGGAGACAGATCCCGGCGGTGTGCCTCCCACTGTGGCTGCAACACCCGCAGCGCATCCAGGTACACAATGTCCGCGAAGTGCTGAATATCCTCCTCTCTGGGCTTTTCGCCATCAAAGCGGACCCGAAAGGTGTGGCATCTGCTTCGGGCGGTCCGGATGATTTTCGACTTCAGTGCATCCAATTTCTGCTGGTGATCCAGATCCTCCGGCAGGTACCTCCTGCTGGGGCCATCCCCTTGCAGTTCCCGGAAATAGAAGAACACATTGTCCCGGTGGATATGGGTCCCATATTCGATCTCCAGAGCGGTGACACTGATCTCTGTTGTCTCAAGACGGAACTGCCTCTGCCCGGCGGTAGAACGGATCAGGTCCTCGGGCGGGATCCAGCCGTATCGGTCTCCCAGAATGACAATCATTGGGGAAGTGCTCCGGTCAATCTCATCTAGGCAGATATCCAGAACCCGCCGGTTGGCCGAAGCCTCCTCTAGATTCTGCGTATTGATCCCCCACCGCAGGTCACAGGCGGCCACACTCTGGCCATATTTCTGTGCTTCGGCATTCAAGCGCGGCAATACAATATCCCGAATGGCGTCCCGCTCGGATTGCATATCCTGAAATGTACTTGAGACAAATAATGTTTTCATCATTTACTCCGCTTAACTCCGCACTATTTTTACTCATATGGCAAGGAAGAAAGGGATACAGCATACTTGCCGCGCCCCTGTTGGAGTTATTCATTTTTGGGGCGCTTGTCCTGACCTTTGTCTGACGCGCGGTTCCGCCACAGATACAGGCCGGATTGGATCGCTCCTGCAAGGCTTACTAAAAATAACAGGGCAAGAAGTCCCACCGATATGGTAAACCATGCGTCCCAGGCCGGTTCACTGGTAGAGAGATTCACCGCCATATAATTTGTTTGACGGATGTTTCCAACCCGGAGATTAGCCCAGTTGACAGCGGCTCCCTGGTTTTCTCCGTTGGCTACTTTGGCGCGAAACACAATCTGTGCGCTTTCGCCTGCGTCAAAGTCGCCGAGGAGGATCTCGCCACCGTTCAGATCGTCACGGTTGATATTCCTGGTCTCCGCGCCCTGCCGAATAATGGTCCCGTCCAGGAAGGAAAATTCGTCAGGAAACGCGTCTTGCAGTGTTACCGCGTTGTGGGGTTCATCGCTGGTATTAGTGTAGGTGATGTAAAATTCCAGTTGGTCGCCGGGGGCGGCGGTGATTTCATCCTTCCAGATACCATTATCCGTGCGGCAAACTCCGGTATCTACGGCAAACTCGTAGTCGTAGACCACTTTTACACGGATGCAGATGTAACTGGCGTACGCATAACAACCAGGGATTCTGCCATCCAGGGCTTCATAACCAATTGCCACTCCATTCTTGGATGCGGCGGCAGTGACGATCTCATCACTGAGCGGTTTGGATCCGCCATTGGCCTTAGACGCAAAACCATTATTCTCAATGATGGCAGAACCGTAGATGTACTCCAGGTGGAACGTGTGGTCACTGTTAAAGTGAACGTAATCCCAATACTCGGAGGGAACAGCATTATCAGAGAAGATAAAACCGTTCACTTCGATTTGCTTGCCGGATTCTGTAGGGATGCTGAATGCTACACGAGTATTTTCCGAGACCGCGTCCAGACCCAAAGGGCTGTTGTTATGAACATAAAGGCGGATCAGATATTCCTTGCCGTCCTCCACGTCGATCTCATTTCCGTGCCACACATTGGCAATGCCAGCATTAACGCCTGTATTTTCACGCGCCCCAACAAAGTTCTTTTCGTCCCCGATAGTGCTGTCTGAAATAGAGTTAAAGACGATACTATCACCCAAAACACCGCTGTTAATCTCTTCGAGAGTATGGCTCTCACGGCCCCCGCCGTTGTCGCCCCACGCGAATGCTTCTGGCAGAGTGAGTACAAAACAAATGAGAACCCACATAATTGCCGCAACGCTTATCATTTTGCCGCTTTTTTTCATAGATTCCTCCTGTTTATATGATGGTTATAGAGGACTTTTCTAGTCCCAGCCCATATTTGCCCTTTCGTCGTCGGTGATAATTGAACTGTCCGAACCTATGGATATTGGACTTTGAACAGCAACATAAATTGGGGTGCTTTTTTTCCCATTTCTGCTAAAAACAACAACAGAACCGGAGCCGTTCTCTTCACTCCAAATTTTGGATGTTTTGACAGTAAATTCTTCTTTTGGAATGAGTTTTAATTCAATCTCTGCGGCATTATCATTGCTGCTGAAATAATGTAAAAGGCTTAAATCCGTTCTTCCGGAAAGCGTCCAGTTTTCTATTATGGGAACCAAAAGCTTTTCTCCGGGCGGTTGGCTTACGAAGAGCGGATAGGAGCGGCCTGGCGAGATAGTAACCTTTTGAATTGTATCGCCAAGATGCCCATCTTTTCCGGGCGAAATATTCTGTGCATCCTCAATCATACCCTTACCTGTTCCGTTGAGTGTACTAAGAATCTCGTCAACACTGACTGGTTCCATATCACTCGCATCAACAATAATTTTTTGCGGAGGGATATCTGCTCGGTAGTTTGATGTCAGCACCAGCAATGCTAGTACAAAAGCCAAGGATGCTATGATACACCCAACAAATTTTTTCCGTATCTTTCTTTTTTTCTTCTCCTTTTCCTGGTGTTGCTTTTTTGCTTCCTTCAGTTCCTCCTGCAGCACATCCCGAATATTGTCCAAGACCGTCCGCTCAAATGCAGCCTTGTCCGAATATTCCAACGGATAGTACTCCTTGGCTGTTTCCCTGCCACCCTGCTTCTCGCGATCCTTGGCTTCCGCCCAGACTCTTTTCCAGAACTTATCTACGCTGGCATCTCCTTTGGAGCGCTGCCGGAAAAGTACGCCAACTCTAGGATGGCCTTTTTCTGTCCTGGCTTTGTCGGCTTCTGTGTACTCTTTTTGCGTAATATCTCCCGCATAATGTCCAATCAGAACAAAGCAGAGACAGCTGTCCCGGATTTGCTGATAATAGGAATCCTGTATACCATCTTTATCGCTGGATCTTCCGTCCTCAGATTGGAGGGGGACAATCTGAATCCCATATGGTTCATACTCAGTCTTGCTAAGGTCTTTGACAATAGTCTCGAACCGCTCCCGTTCCCAGTCGCAGTCCCCCTGCCGGTTCTGTAACTTGGCAGCACAAGCCAGAAACACTGTAAATTCTTTCACAACGTATGGCCTCCTTTTTCAATCCGATATCCCAGCTTCACGATCAACTTGACCGTCTCCATAGAGGTGGTCTTGTCGTAGACCTTCTCAGAGTCCCGCAACTCATCACAGGGATCCAGGCCGGACGTTGTCTTTGCATCATCGTCCCGATTTTCCCCATAACTCCATCCTTCCGGCATCTGAATGCTACTGGCGTCAATAGGATTCGGGCGATAACTATTCACTTTTGTTTTTTGACCGTCCATATGTTCCCCCCATAATTCGCAGTAAAGTGCGTCCGATATCATCGATCTCGCTTCTCTTCCAGACCGTGATAATGCCCTGCTCCCTGCCGGCTTCTCTCAGCAAAGCGTTCTCCGGGTTCTCGGCAAAACGCTCGTCTCTTCTCGTATCCGCCACCAGGACAGGAACCGCGTTGATCCCCAGTTGGTCTGTCAGGCTCCGCAGCTTGGTGTAGTATTTTTCCTGCAGGCGGCTTGTTGCCTTACACTCCACAACCAACGTGCGGAAGCCCTTTGTTGCAATACAGTCAAATTCGTTCTTGTCCTCGCCGTCTCTCCAGTTGACCTGAGACCCGGTAACCACATCGTCAAACCGCTGCAGTTCCTTCATGCGCTGGTAGGTATAGACCTCCAGAATCTTTCCTTCCATCGTCAGGAGCTGCTTGATCTGTCTGGAGCCGTAGGTAAAGCTGGCGGTCCTGTATTTTTCGTCATTTTGTTTTGTCTTGACTTCTATTCGGAGATTCAAAATATACCCTTCTTCATTGAAATGCTGCAGCAAATTCAAGCACTTATTGCCGTCATCATTCGGGAGCAGGGTGTCAGAAACAGTCAGGCTGTCAAATTCAACCACATACCTGCCGTAGTCCTCTGTTGGATTGATTGGCACAATTTTGATATCATCCGGGCCCATTAGGGCATAAAAATTCGAGAACAGTTTATCATACTCCCGCTTGAAGACATCCTCCTGCGCATAGCTATATTCGTACGGATTGGAAAGGACGACCTTACAGGAATCTGTTGTGTATCCGGTCACAAAACTGTCCCGTCCCAGGATGCCTTCGTTTATCAGCCGATCAACGATTTTTCGAGCGGCTTTCGCGCAGATAAACGGTATGATATAGCGGTACTTTTGGGGCTTCTCAGCAGCTTTCATCCACTTTGTCTGCAATCTGGCAAGGCGGACAAGGGAGGGCGTTGTCCCCTTTTTAGGTTCGTCCTTTAATGCTCCACAGAGCTTCTTCCAGGTGCTTGGATCGCTGGAATACTTTTCCCAAAGGCTCTCGTAGTCGTCACCAAACTCTGGACGGTCACTGTTTTTACTAAGCGCACGGCCCAGAGTGAACAGATCCGCCGCTGTAATACAGGGCACCTCCCAGATATAGCCAAGCGCATCGCACTGGTCCAGCTCGTCAAATTTCAGGTCATCCGCATGAAACCGGTAGCTGGGGAGAGCATCATAGATCCCCTGCTGCTGCATCCTTCGGGAGAGGGATGTCTCATTTTTCTCTACAGCAAAAAAACGCGTCCCCGCCTGTCGGCTTTGGAGTTCAGCGCACAGTATATGCAGACTTGTCACCTGTGCGACATCCCCGACCTGTTTACAACTTTCTCTCCAGGACTGCCTTCGCAGCCCTCTTTCCACCCGTTTTGCCATGTCGCCCGCGCAGAGGACAAGGACATCCATTCTGGTCTGCGGACACTTCTTGCTCATATATCCGGCGGTCCGCATGAAGGAACGCTCCAACTGCCAAATATCATCCTCCCTGTCGATCTGGAGGAGATAGAGGACGGTCTTCGGATTGACCACCGTTGCCGCGGCCACATTTCCGAAGGGGTTCGCATCGCTTGATGCCGTATAGGGGATGACCAGGCACGCATCCTCAGTATAAGTAAGGATAAAGGGGATGTTGTCGATCAGCTTTACATCCTCCTGCTTCAGGTCCTGATATTTCATACTGGCCACTATGGGCTGAAAATCCCTGTTGAATTGCTCTACGGTGTTCTGCACATATTTTCTTGTGGCTGGCTCCAGCCTCTCTGCAGCTAGGAGGAACGTCTCCCGCAACCCATCATAGAGACAAGCCTTCTCCTGGTCTTCATTTTGTATATCCTTCGCACAGATAAACCACTCCTGGAAGGACGCAGAGGCATGAATATCCTGCACAACCACGGAGCGCAGCCCGGACAGGGGGTGATTTTCGGACAACAAGCCCATATCCTTGGCCTTCTTTGCCTTCTCCCGGTAAAACTGGTGCAATTTTACCGACACCTGATCCAGTGGATCAAATTTTGCCAGACCCGCTTCGGACAACTCGTCCCATTTTTTCGGCGTGTGGTTCGTATCATTGGTCAGCTTTTGGTCCGGGCGGCTCCTCACAATGCACACATGCCGTCGGTTTTCCTCATCCTTCGTGGACCAGTTGATGCACTCCCGGACATCCCGCCCCCTCCAACCGAGACAAAGTTTTTCTGCTACCCACCGGCGATGCTCCGCATAAATCAACTCATCTTTCAGTGAGGATCTATTATCCGCATTATCCAGCTTTTTGACAAATCTGCGCGCAGCCCCGTTGAAATCCGGGATTTCACCCAGTTCCAGCGGAATCCCCAACCTGTCAAGCGTGTATTTCAGCGCCAGGACATGGGCTACGCAGGCATCGTGGTTATATTTCTTCCTAAAGGCCTCCTGTACGGCCTTCATGTCGCGGTTCCAGTCCTTTTCCCAGATTCGGTGTACATTGAACGCCATACGCTCAATTTCCTGGTGCAGGGTATTTTCCTCCATCTGCTTGTTTACCCATACCGGGTACAGGCCAGCAGAGTCTGCGTTGGCATTTCCCTCATGCGCATAGCTGATATGGGCTGGCGGATACTCACAGGATGCGGCTGTTGTCCGGTACATCTCCGCGATGTCCCGGTTCAGTTCGTCATCCCCCGTTGCGATGAACACATAATGGAAGGGCTGTTCCTGATCGCACACAATATCCTCTAATGTCCTCCGGCTTGCCTCCTTATCAGCCAGGTCCAGCGTAGTCTGCTGGAAGGTGACGCTTCCATAGGAATCCTCTTCCACCGTCCGCAGTGGCGTGCCTCCGTTTATAATATGGAAGAAATCCGCAAGAGCGGGGCGCTCGGCTAGGTAGCGGTCCGCGTCCGTATCCTGTTTCTCCATTTCCATATACGGATCGTCCGGTATAGCTTCCGACAGGACGGTAACACGCAGCGGTTTTTCGCAGCACTGCCCCATCTGCAGACAGACATCCAGAAATTTCTGGCCGTAGTTTCCCAGACCCACCGCCAATATATTGATAGATGCATCTTTCTCTGTGCAGTGCTGATAAATCGGATGTTCATAGAGGTGATACTGAATTGCCAAGGTAGAATTTTTATTCTTGTTGACATCCAGTTTCTCCTCCACGCCCTTCAGAATCCACTACTCCCCGCGGCGGTGTTTCCGGGCCTCCTCCGACGGCATGATATAGAAAAATGCGTCCTCCAGGTCCCGCACCAGATCGTCGCAGTTCCTGTACCGGTTCTGCCGGATCGACAGGCACCTTGTCAGGATTCGCGTCAAACAGGTACGCAGTCTGGGGTGGGAATTTCTCTCTGTCGCCTGGATCAGCTTCGATTTGTCCACCAGTTCCTTTAGCACTCTGCCGTGGACAATCGGATCGTACAGGTTGCCGGTTTTCCAGGTCTCCTCTGTTATGATGACGGCATGGAACAGCACCGCGCCGATGGCATAGATATCTGTCTGGACACTGGGATAATACTTCTTCAGCCCCGGAGCAGCCTCCGGTTCCGTATAGCCGGACGTCCCAATCACTTCGCCGGGCGGGGCGGCCGCCGGGCAGATGGTATCAAGATCAAAGATGCAGGGGAACTGGGTTAGTATCTTGTCATTCGCCTTCAGAAAGCCGAAGTTTTCTGGTTTGATATCTCGATGTAGCATGTTCGCACCATGCAGGAGTTGGATGCACTTGGCCAGGGACAAGACCGCGTGCAGCGCGACAGCCAGATTATATTCCGGCCTGCTGAGGGGATCTTCCCGGAGTTTTTTGCAAAAAGCTTCGAAGGTCGTGTCAGCCTGCACGCCTGCTCCCTCGAACCAGAGGTACGTGGTGCCATCCTCCCCGTCCCTGATGCTGGCGCGATACATTTCAAAAGAGGGAAAGTATCTGCTCAGTTCCCTGCTCTGCTCGTTCTCCTCTATGGCCTTCTGCAGTTTGAGATGGCAGTCCTCAAACTCCTTCTGCACCTCGCGGAACCTGATGTTGAGGGCTTCCAACTTTGCGGAAAACACGAGTTGTCCCTCATCCTTCCCCTGAATACTCCGATCCAATGCGGAGGCTGCCCTGCTGTCAAACTCCGGCAACGGCCAAAACTCCTTCAGGACGCCCCACTTTCCATCCCGCCGTGCCTCATAGCTGCCGCATGCGGCCCCTACGCCAAGCATCTTCCCCACTTCAAATCGGACCATCTGTCCACTCTTCAGGCTGCGCAGAAGAATAGGACCCATCAGGTATTTCCGCTCAAGCATAGCAACTGTCTCCCTTCTATCTGACCTGATTCATAGTAAAATCACGCAAAAGCCAATAGAGTTCAGAATCTGGCACACTTGCCAGAAACAACTACCGTGATACAATCTGGTAAGTTTTGTCAAATTCGCTTTTCCCTACAAAGTTAAAGTCAATCTTAATGATCTTCCCCCGGTCATCTCTCTGAATCTGGTAAAAAACAATAATGGCGTCTTTGGCCGCCGTTTCCTCCGTGCCCCACAGGAATGCGGAAAAGAAGTGTGCCGGATCGTCCTCATGAAGTACGACAAGTTCCCGATCAAACAGATATTGCACAGCATCGTTCATTGGCTGATCCGCTGTCCAGGCAAAGAGTACAGGAGTTTTTTGCAGATACTGATCTGCATCAACATGCTCGTGCGATGCTTCAAAAATCTGCCTTTCGTTCGGATACGGATAGCCGCCGGAATCAACTTTGAAGTAATCGCCAATCTTTGCGATTTCGCCTGTTTTGCCTGTAGCTTCTCTGGAAAATAATTCATAGCAGCCGTCTTCCCGGAGGACAATTACCTTTTTCGAAATGAGTTCTTGTTCTTTTTCCGTCCCGTCGCCTAATCTCCAGGCCTGAATCAGAGCGGCCTTTTTCTGTACATACATCCTTCTGCTCCCTTCTGCAAGTGACGCTTTGCGCATCTCTGGTTAGTTGAAATCCAGGGCGGCAAAGCTGTAATCGTCCGGACACTGCTGCCGGGACAGGTAGGTTTCCAGTCCTTTCCAGTCGTGATTGACCAGCAGGGACGAGACCGCCGGCTTCAGTCTGTTCCTGTCAAACATCTGCCGCCACGCACCGTCCGAGCAGAGCAGCACAGACCCCATTCGGTCCGTCTCCGCCACCTTGACCTTCGCCATCCGGCCCGCATTCCGTGTCGTAGTGGCGCAGCAACCGGAGAAGCTGTCGGAAGGCATGGAGAGAATCTGGCTCTGTCCGCCGGTCTGCGCCAAGATCATGCCGTCTCCCAGATTGAAGCAGAGGAGCCGCCGCTCCTGCCGATCGAAGAGCACCCCGGTCACCGTACTGGAATAGTCCTCCACCGCGCCAGTTTCCTGGTCCGCCTGTCTCTGCAGCTTATTCAGGATATGGGAGATTGCGACCTCCACGACCCCCTGGCGGGGGAAATCAAGCAGATATTTCCCCCGTTCTGCCAGCAGATTGCTCATCGCCTCGCTGGCAATCTCCGCACCGGCCCGCGCTCTCCGGCAGGCGGATATGCCGTCCGCCAGGGAAATCGCCGTGTACCGGTCATTCTCTCTGGTGCAGATGGCATCCTCATTTTCTCCGCCGCAGGTAGCATGACGGGTTCCTATGCCGCTATATTTGCAAATCAAATTCTGCTCCTCCTCGCAATCAGTCTGTAAGATGGATATAAGATGAGATGACGGTCAGCACGTCAAAAATATTCTTGGTACTCATCAGCGGATAATACGCTTCTTTTAACTTGCCATTAAGCTCTTCCGTAAACACCAACCAGAAATCTCCGATATCCCACGCAAGGCATCTCTCATTCATTTTATTGAAGTAGTAGTAATAAGCCGTGATCATCGCCGTACGGGACATCTTCCCGGGCGAATCGACAGACAATGCATCTATGACAGCCCTGGCGGGAGACTGCCACTCCTGCTCACACGTCAGGCCGCTGACCTCTTCATGAACCGTATGTCCAAGTATACCGTTGACCGCCAGAAGGAGCTTTTTGAATTGCTCGAAGTCTTCCGGCACAGCGCCCAGGGATTCCCGGCAGTGCGCCTCATACTTTTCCAGTACGGCGGCATCGGCGCAGAACAGCCCGTAGTTGTACTGCGAGAGGTCTCCCAGCTCACCCAGAATTTCCCGATAAAGCTGATAGGCGGTGTTCTGCCCGATTTCCTTCTGGAGGGGACCGACGGCCGTTTTATTCATGCGGGTATTGCAGGAATAGTTGGTGCGGACAAACGCCTCGAAGAGGTCTTCCGGAAGGGCCCAGGCGCTCTTGTCCGGCCCGTCCTCGCCGATCAGCTCTCTATGATGACGGGTCCTCCCCCGCACAGGCTCTGAAATATTCTCCGGCACAGGCTCCGTCTGTGACTTCTTGAGCCGGTCAATCATCTTGCTGGACCGGCTGATCTTTTCCTGGGGCGTGCAGTCCTGGCGGATGTAGTACAGATACACGATCTCCGCAAAATTATTTACGTTGATCCCCTGATCGCTGGGCGTCTCATAGGCGGACAGGTTCTCCTGATAAGCGTCGGTGATAAACCGCATGGGATTGTCGCTGTAATAGTCCTGGAAGAGATTTTTCACGATATCCGTCTCATAATCGAACAGCTCCCCGGAATTTTCCCCACCGGGGCAGTAGGTCATCCCATAGACCATCGCGAACAGATACAGGCCCTTTCTGGTAGCGCCGCCCGACCGGAATTTACCGTCTGACAGATCGTCCGCCAGTTTCAGCAGCCCATAGGCGCCGCGGGGCCCCAGCTGGTCCTCGCCGGCAGTTTTCAGAACATCGAAGACGGCGTCGTCCAGCAGCTCCAGCACCTCGGCGTCCGTGATGCTCTTTTTTCCTCCCGCCCGCTTCGCGTTTGCGTACTGCCGGATCGAAGTCCTTCCGCCGAAGTCTGCGGCCCTGAGGTAGTCGCCATATTTGATGAACTGCTTCAGGATCCGCAGGCGCAGGGAGTCGCTTTCCCAGGGATCGGAAGCAAGCCGGTCCACAATGCGCCGCATATAGTCCGACGGCGTGGGATACTCCCGGTAATGCCGGTACAGGATCTGCAGGACCTGATCGTCAGGGGGAGGCGCCTTCTCGGACAGACAGCCGTCCTGAATGGCTTTTCTGACCAGCTGCCTGTAATAGGGCAGAGGCTGATTCCGCTGATAGGGAATGTCCAGCTCGTCCAGCACACGAAACAGTTCCTCAGCAGCGCTGGTGCGGCCGGATTTCCGCCAGTTTCGTTCCAGTACCGTCAGCTTCTCCTCCAGGTTCTCCGCGGTGTATGTGACGAGGTGCTGGAGACTTTCCTGTAGATCATCCGCTACAGCTTCCAGCCGCTTGGTATAATCGGTTCCCATTCCTTCCATGCTGTGAGCTCCTTTCGCGTTCGATTTCTGATAAGAATTTTACACGCCTATCTATTGCTGAGAAGAGTATAACATATATTGCAATGTACCGTCAAAGAAAATCCATGATTTGGACAGATATTTTATCGCAATCATTTGGTAATAGTGAGTATCGCACGGCTGGGACAGACAATGGCAGAGGACGAGAAAGAAGGAATTTGCGCTCCGCCCCTTATTTCTGCCCAGATTCTTATCTGCTGCCAACCAGAGAAGGACGGAGCGGCTACCGCTCCGTCCTCCCCTTGCATAGCAGATACCGGCGGCTCAGTCCGGTTCGGGGATCCACCCGGTAACAAGATCCTTGGAAAAGTCGTAATATGGCTGGG
>OFFY01002038.1_pt1 | contig 15195 bp, 9 predicted proteins | sample 1521481 | NCBI WGS metagenome assembly OFFY01 (sample SAMEA3504117, study PRJEB24116) | mouse gut metagenome | biome: mouse gut; feature: mouse-associated habitat; material: faeces | place: Denmark | collected 2011
ACAGGGCATTCTGGCGGGAACTTGCCAAGTGTAATCAGAAGGAATTTGAAAAAAGCGGCACGAACGGGAAGTGTATCGAGGCAAGAGAGCTAATGATTGCCCTGCCGGAGAGTTTTATCCACTATGACCATGACTATCTGCTGAAAAGGATGGTGGACAAATTTAAGGAAAAGTATGGCGTGGAGTGTTTTGCTGCGCTACACCACAATAAGCGAAAAACAAATCTGCATATCCATATGATATTTGCGGAGAGGAAACGGCTGGAGCAGCCAACAGAAAAGGTTGCCACCCGGAATATGTTTTATGACGAGCAGGGGCGTCATGTGCGGACTAAGAAAGAGATTCTTGACGGAGACGGAAATATCCGTAAAGGTTGTAAGATCATCAAAAAAGGCGAAGTGTATGAACGTAAGATTTTTACCACAAAAGACGGGCGATTTAAGCAGGAATCTTTTTTGGATGTGGCAAAAGTATTTTATACGGATTTAATCAATCAGATGGTGCTTTACGATAAAGACAGGCTCAGCATATTTGATAAAAACGGCCCGTATCTTGCAACCAGAAAAGTTGGCAAAAATAATCCGAAAGCGGAGAAGATAAAAGCAGACAATGAGATCCGGATGGAATGGAACAGGGCGGTTGACCGTGCTATTGTAAGTGGTGTATCTGAGACGGAGGTTGTGGAACTTAAAAAGATGGAAATTACGAACAAGGTAAAAGAATCCGTGAAGCAGAATGGCAGTAAGTCGGAACTGTTTGGAGATATCGTCAGGGCAGCGATTGCACTGTTAGAGCGTCTGATTGTAAAAGTCATGCAGAAGGTAATGAATGCTGCGGAAAAAATCGTTGGCAAAGCTGTTGATGCCGAAAAGGAAACACTGGAAAAAACGGAAAGCGATATCCATGTAAAAGACGAGCAGTCAGACCAGCCGGAGCCGGAATGGAAGAAGATACCACTTCCTGTAAATCTGCACCGGAAAGAGGTGGCAACAGAAAGACCATCGCAGCCAAAGCCTTCCGCGCTTGCAGGTAAATATCCCCGCCTGAAAGAGATTGACAGCAGACTCAAAGACCAGAACGAGGCAATTTTTGAGCGTGAGAAAAAGCGGGATAAGCTGAAAAAGGAACTATCCGAATGCACGGGGATTTTCAAAGGCGGCAGGCGGAAGGAGTTACAGCAGGAGATTGACCGTATCGACGATCAGATTTCAAATATGAAAAAGCGACTTTCTTCTATTGTGAGAGAATATAAATTTGACTCTGTTCAGGCATTCTATAAAGAATTTGATGCGGCAAAGAAAGAGTATCTTGAATATCAGGAGGCTCGTGCGGAGTATGAGAAAATTTATGGAGAAAAAGCGGTGGATACCATGAGCGTCAGGGACAGGCTCAGGCAGAAAGAGCAGATAGTAAAGATAAGAGAAGCTGGCAGGGTGCATCAGACAAGGCAGAAAGATAATGGAGCGAGGTAGCAAAGCGGAAACAGGCTTCCCTCCTATTTACCATGCGGGAATGGGAAAAGGAGTGTTTTTGCATGATTAATTATAGCAGATTGGGATACGAAATTAAAAGGAATTTTACAAACTTTTCAGCTAGAATTTCAAAAGGATTGAAACGCCCGCAGGAAAAATTCGTTCACCAGATGATTTATGGCATTCTTGCCGGAAATAAGATGCATCTTAGCGAAATTGCCCGCTCCCTGAAAGAAAGCATTACCCTTAAAAAGACCATAGACCGGCTCTCAAAAAATCTGCATGCTTTTGATAATACGGACTCCATAATGCGCAATTATCTCAGACTGGTCAAGCAGCAGGTGAAAGATGATTACGCTGTTATCATCATTGATAATTCAGATATCGCCAAACCTGCCAGCAGAAAGTTGGAGACGCTCTCTGAAATACGGGATGGCAGTACCGGTGAGCTTACACAGGGCTACCTTACTATTGATGCCGCAATACTTTCTGAAAAAGAAAAAATGCCCCTCCCGGTCTATGAAAAGGTATTTTCAGTAGCAGAAAAAGGATTCATCAGTGAAACCCATGAGAATTTGTGCTGTTTGGAAGCCCTTTCCCAAAATTTTACTCCCAAATGTGTCCGTACCCTTGACCGTGGCTTTGATGCCAACGACTACTGCCGCTATTTCCTAAAACACGAGGAGCGTTTTGTCATCCGCGCCAAAAAGAACCGGAATGTCATTTATAACGGGCAGACTTGTAACATCATGGATGTAGCATTACGGTATAAAGGGGCATACCGCATGGATCTTAAGGATAAAAAAGGAAGAACCATACAGTGCAAAATGAGCTGTATACCCGTACGGCTTTGCGAATTCCCGTCCAAAGATCTGGTGCTGACCGTAGTGTATGGTTTTGGGGAAGAACCCATGCTCCTGCTTTCCAACATGAAAATGCAGGAGAAGAAAAAGCTGTGCCACATCATTACCAAAGTGTATCTGCTGCGATGGCGGATCGAGGAATATTTCAGGTTCAAGAAACAGCGGTTTGAGCTGGAAGATTTAAGGGTAATGTCCTTACAATCCATACGGAACCTGAATCTGTTTGCAATGCTGGCAGTGGGCTATATCAGCCTTACGACGGCTGTCCATAAAGACAGCATTTTCCTTGCGGAATTAAAGGAATGCTCCAAAAGGATTTATGAAATGCCACAGTTTATTTTCTACGCCATAGGATATGCCATGGAACGTGTGCTGTCCATGAGCCGTTCCGGCATCAGCGGCTTCCTGCCACCGAAAGTCACATCACAACAGATAACCCTGTTTAAGTACTTTAAAATAGCTGATTGCGCGACATGAGGGATTAAAAATGGGGGAACTCAAAATCAAAGACAGATTGACATTGTGCGAATGTACGTGTATAATATGTAAGAATATGTGATGTAAAACTATTGTTCCATCTGAACAGAAATCAGAGTTTCGATTTGTCTGATCTGTGCCAGTGCTAGGCAAGATCTCGATGGCGATGCGGTGCATCGTCTAGAGATCTTAACGACGCAATGGCGAGGAGCAGGCAGAGAAGAACTCCGATTTTTGGATGGAGTACTATAAAGACTGTAAAATGTCCGCTAGTTGCAGTACTGATCATGGAAACGGTCTTATTTTGATAATAAGTTGGTTTTAGTTTCTGGAGGTAATTATGAACGGATACTTAAAAATCTCGGAGATTAAAGAAAAATGGGGTATTAAAGAGAGAAGAATTAATACTTTATGTTTAGAAGGGCGCATAGAGGGGGCTGTTAAGTTTGGAAATACATGGGCTATTCCAGAAGATGCGGAAAAACCTAAGGATGAAAGAATAAAGTCGGGTAAATATATCAAGCGTGACAAATAATGTCATGCTAAATTGCTATATTTGTATGTATTGATTATTGCCGTGAAGCTCAGTAAAAGGGTAGGTGAATGAATTATGGCTACAGATGATGATATAAAAAAGATTGCTAAAGGAATTGGAGCAATTATTGCTACAGCTGGAGCAGTAGGACTGGCTAAAGTGGTAGCTGATTCGTCAAATAGAAAAAAATCAGAATCAAATAATAATGACTCAAACACAAGTGATAGTGAATCTGTTAGGCAGATTATTGAAGAAGTAGATCATGTAAGAAATGAAATAAATCAGATGTTTGATGAGCGGCAAGTTCAAGAACAAATGGACGAAATGTGGGCGTTACATGATGCAGAGCAAGAAGAATTTCAAAATACGGGGGACAATAGTATGGATTGGAATATTTTTGGAAGAAATAGCTACAGAAATTCTTATGATAGCAATAATTATGGAGACGAGAATGATGACTATGATGAAGACGACTATGACGAAGATGATTATGATTCTGATGAAAAAATAGATAATTCTGAGCTTAGTTATTTGGGAAATAATATCTGCATTCGATTGAATGGTAATGAAGAAAAGAATTATCGTTTGAAAAATAGTGAGATTGCTCTTGTAAAAAGATTTCCTAAATTAAAGGAATTATCATCAGAAAACAGAATGCAACAGATTCTTGAAGGTATGTTTCCTGAAGGATTTCGAAAACATATGTATATTAGAAATCTAACTTTTACTAATCAGAGTGGATATGATATTAAGCTACTTGGAATCCGTCCTGAAAGAACTCTTGGAGATTTTATGGAGGATTATTTGCCTGATGAGGTTTCACTGTTATTCAAGGGGCATATTGCAGGAAAGGAATTTATTGTTGATTCTGTATCTGAAGTAATGGATACAGAACAACTAGATTTCGAGGTTGATGCAGTTGCGTCTCCTTATCGTACACCAGAAAGAATAGGGGCTAATTTTCTCTACGATATTTTGGATCATGCAGGATCCTTAACAGAATACACAGAAGAGAAGCTTGAAGAATGGAAGCAGTATCTTGAATGGAAAAGAGAGTTGGCAAGACGTCAAATTTATGGATGTAAATATTTCAAAGTTGGATTTGACGAAGAAAAGAAACGACTAAATTTTTGGCTTGTTTTTGAGGATAAGGATGCGTTTGTTGCTTTTAAAAAATATCTGAGCAGAGATATTCAGGTTTTTGATAACAACTATTCCAAAGATGAATGGATTTTTGATTTCGTAGGTGATTTTAATAACCGAAAACAGAGATTTAATAGTGTTGAAGTGGGTCGATACAGAGGGGTTGTTAGCGAATACTATCTCAGAGATAATAATGAAAACTTGGAAGAAGTACGAGAGGATAAACATATTCTGACTGAAGAAGAATGGATGAGTGGCGAGTACGATGAGAATGAATATGAGGAAGAAACATCAGGAAGAGGAATTTATGATGTTTATGATAATCCATATATAGTTCAGGTGGCTTATGAGCTTAGTCGTCGCGATGTTGACGAAATAAATCAGCGTAATTTGGATGATGAAGAAGCTGTTCAGTATGTCTATGATAATGTTTTAGGCAATTATTATTCAAATGGATTTCTTGCATTGTCTGCTATAGGCGATTTTGTGCTTATTAGAAGATTTCAGCAAGCAATTGACCAATTGGAAAGGGATGAATGTTATTCTCCGAATCTCGCAATGTGGCTATTTAATGTTGCGCGTGCCAGAATTCCGGATGATGAAGATTATGAAGAAATAGATAAGTGGCTTAATCCCAAAATTGAAAAAAATGAAAATCAGAAAGAAGCTGTACGTAAGATGCTTGCAGCACTAGATCTTTGTTTGATACAAGGACCTCCAGGTACCGGAAAGACAACAGTTATTGCCGAAGCAATTTATCAATTTGTTCGAAGAGGAGATAGAGTGTTAGTTGCATCACAATCAAATGATGCGGTTGATAATGCATTAGAAAGGCTTGCTGATTCTCCTGAAATTAGAGCTATTAGATTAGGACAGAAAGGGAAAAGAAAAGTTGAAGATTTAAGTACTAGGAAATTTGGGGAGGACGAAGCACTAAAGTATTATTATCATGCTTTGTCTCTTCAGCTATCAAAAAACTGGCTTGATTTATGGAATTCTCTTGAAAGTGGCGGAGTACAATATGATACAGATATTCGAGATGCAAGCTTATTCAATGATGATATTGCTACCTTAAACGCAGAGCTGGCTGGATTAAATCAACAGTATGCGGAAGCAAAAGATCAGTTTACATTTTTAAATTCAGAATTCGAAAATGTTAATGATGAAAATACTAAATTAGAGGAAGACAAGCACCAGTATCGTTTGGCGGTAGATTGTTTTAGGGGCGAGTCGGATTCTCAATTTTATCTGCCACCGGATTTGCTTAGGATTTTTGAGACAAAAATTAATGGGCTTATCGAAACAAATCGGAAGGATGGAATTTACTTGACACCAGGAACTCTTGATATTGATGTCGTGGGTCTTGGCAAAGAACAAGCATATGTGTATATGATTTCAAAAAATCTCAAAACACTTAAGGGACTGTGTGAAAAAATTAGGAATGCTAAAGGAAATGATAGTAGTAATGATGGAGAAATATTGATTCTCGGAAGTCAGTTAACAGAAGTAAAGGCAAAGCTACTTGACTGTTTACAGGAAGATGATACGGATGGCGCAGCGCAGTATACCAAAGAGATGAAATCATTACAGAAGAGAATAGATGAACTTAAGTTTGCTTCTTCTGTTGTAACAGTTTCTGATATTGAGCGAAGTATTATCGATAAGAATGTAATAGCTAGTATCGAAGCCGGTGATACAGATAAGTGGTTAGAAACATTTGAATTAGTCATTGATAAATGGAATCAATCCATTGATGCTGCCTTGGATTCTATAAAGACAACTATTGAATCTCGTAATGTTGTAGATGTATCAGAAATTATTAAAAGAAGAGCTGCCATTGAAAGCACTATTGCTGAAATTAATAACAGAATAGAGAATACCAAGGCGCAGATTGTTTCTAAAAAACAGACTTTACTTAAATTACGAGAAAAGTATGAAATTGAATCAACTATAACTGACGAAATAATAGCACACATTAAGCTACTTAAGGAAAGAAATATTAGACAACTTGAGGAACAAAGAGAATTTAGAAATGATTGGGAGAAAACAATCAGAGCTTTTAAAGAACGGTTGGATGATATTGATTCCTTTAAGTATGATCAAGAGCATTATCAGCAGATATATGTTAATGCATGTAATGTTGTAGGTATTTCTTGTACTGATAATATGCGTAATCTTTCAGATAATGGTTACAATGATTTTGACGTTGTAATAATTGATGAGGTTAGTAAAGCTACACCGCCAGAATTACTTATTCCGTTGATGAAGGCTCGAAAAGCTATATTAGTTGGTGATCATAGACAGCTTCCTCCAATGTTTAAAGAACACGAAGGATCTTATAAGGAATTAGCAGAAAGTCAGGAAAATGCACCAGAAGAAGTGAGAGATTTGCTCACCACTGAAAACTTTAAGAGATTTCAAAAGATGGTTACATCCTCTTTATTTAAGGACTATTTTGAACAAGCGGATGAAAGGATAAAGCATTCGTTACTTGTACAATATCGTATGCATACTGATATTATGGATATCATTAATAGGTTTTATGAGCAGCGACTCTTATGTGGTAATTCTGAGGCTGTAGAGCGCATGGAAAAAAGTCATGATTTAACCATCAAGGGAGTAGATGGCAGTACTTTTATTGTGCCTAATAGGCATGCATATTGGATTGATTCATCGTATACGCCGAGCGATAGACCAATCTATGAAGTAAGACCAAATAATAGCACATCTAATTACAATGTTCTGGAAAAGTATATTGTGATGGAATTGCTGAAGAAAATAGCTGATGCATATAGAGAGCAAGGTTATAACAAACATCATCAAAAAACAGTTGGAGTAATTAGTTTTTACCAAATGCAAGTTAATGAAATTAGAGAAGTTTTTCGTGAAGCAAAAAAATCTTTTGATTTCTCGTCAATTGATGTAGATATTAATACGGTTGACAGGTTTCAGGGAAAAGAGAAGAATATTATCATTACGAGTTTGGTTAGAAATAACGAAAAGGGAAGAGCTAGTAAGCACGTTGTTGCGTTTGAACGTATTAATGTTGCCTTTTCGCGAGCACAGGAACTTCTTTTCATAGTGGGCGCAAAACATATGTATGAAAATCAGTCTGTACAGCTTCCTAATATGGACATGCCAGGATTTAAAACAGCTCCGGTATACAAAAATATTATGGAAGGCCTAAATAGAAAAGGATGTTTCAAAAGCTGCAATAAGATAATTACTCCTAATATCGAAAAGGAAATTATTGCAGAGTACAGAGAGATGGGAGGCAAATTATGATTTTTACAGAAGTAACACTATCATATCCTTGTGTGCAGCATAAGGTAGAAGTTTCTCATTTTACAGCTAGAAAATCTACTGCAATTGAGTGGGTTATTTTGGAATCAATTAATAAATGTGAGAAATTATCGAATTATGCCGGAATTTCTATTGCTTCGTTTTTTGAACAGATTTTTACTATTTCTGATGCGGATCTGCTGATTCGTCCTGTATTAATCTCTCTTCAGGATATTGGAGCAATTACTATTTCTGGGATTGATGATGAAACCGAACTTGATACAGTTGCTATGAATAATTTGAAATTGACAAAAACAGGTCAAGAGATGCAGAGTCAAGGTCTTTTACCAGGAACATCATCAGAAGAGACTTTTTCAATTTATTATGATGTTGTCGCAAAGGTTTTGAAGGATGAGGCAAATCTTTATAAAGAAGAAGCTACTGGTATTAAAGTTGTTGACATTGATGATGCTGATGACGTGGATTTCCCAGAAGGTGCAATAAGAGAATGGCTTTTTACGATTCAGAATGATAAGAAACGTAAGAGATTAAATTGGCTTACTCCAACAACAAAAATTGAATCAGTTACACCTTTGAATTCCAAAATATATTGGAAGAACATTACCAGAAAAGTCGAAATCGTTGATGAGATGAGATGGAAGGTTTCGGGAATTGAGGATGAAGGAATTGATGAAATAACGCTTGAAGCATTCGACATTTCTTGCCCTGACGGTTTGAGAGATTTACCTTTTTTGGAAATAGGTAATCCAGATGAAGAGATAAAAAGATTTGTTTCAATTGATGAAATAAACGCCTTAATAGGAGAATATCTTCAGAAAGATGATTTATTCTGTGTAGAAGCAAAATATTATAAGGATATTAAGAATAATCAGCAGAATAAGAAAAGAATAAGAATAGGTATTGTTTATGGAGCAGATGAGTTTGAGGTAGAAAACTCCAAAAAGCAAATAATAATTCGGATACCAGACTGTGATTTGAAAAATTATGGATTATATCTTAATGCTAAGGACTCGATAAAGGCTTGTATAACAAATGTATCAGCAGGATCACTATCTAAGGAAATTGCAATTGCATATATTCCTAAGATAATGGAAACAAATCTTCCAAATGTGATAGTAGGACTTGTAGACAAATACTATTCGCATGACAATACTGTGCTATTTACTCTATATGAACTTGGATTAAAAGATATGTTCATCGAATATGTAGGCCGAATAGTATCGGAAGAATTAAAACTTGCTGATAAAGCTAAACTAGTTGAACTTTTTAATGAGAGGAGCAGAGGTTATTATGGACTAAATGCGATTTCTGCTGCAGATAAAGAAAGAATTCTTGTTAATGAGTCGTATATTGCAGAACAGTGTAAAAATATAAATAATGCAAAAGAAGTTATATTTGAATATGCAGCGATTAATGCTTTCAAGCAAGATGAATCTCTCTTCCAGAGAATAATGAAAATTGTAATAGAGCATGTTGGAGAACAAGACTCTTTAGAAGATATTTGGGATTTTTGGAAAGCGATATTGTCGGTCAAAAAGGCATATATTAATTGGATTAACAAATTAGATCTTCATAAAAATTTGTATTCTAAGAGAAGTATTCTTGAGTTTATTAGTAGATTTACAGATGAAAAATTCTTTGAAATAGAGGAATATACGGCTGTAGAGCAGATTATTCTCAATATGAGAAGAATTTCTCTTCAAGTTGAAGGGTTAGTGCCTGAATTGAATTTGTATGACACAGTAAGTCAGGAAAAGTACAATGAATTAGTGTTGGCACATACGGATGTAATTGATGATTTGCATGATCAGGTTAGAAAATGGCAGGATGAGGAAGAAAGATTTACAAACAAAGTGATTGATCTAAATGAAGTACTTGAATCAGATACTCCATTTACTAACGTTAAGAGGAATATGGATGGTTTGCGAAATGCACTTGCGACATTCTTTGATGATTCGTTTATGCGTTTCAACAAAGTTTATATTGTAGATACCTGTACTTTGATGAATGAGCCTGGACTTATTTCTTGGTTTGACGGTGAAAAGGTATTATTGGTTATTCCGATGATTGTACTAGATGAATTGGATGGCCTTAAAACATCTAGTGACGAAGAGAAAGCATATCGGGCAAGAGAGGTGATTAGAAATATAAGCAATTATAAGGCATATGATTGGTTAAATACTGGAGAATCAAGTCATCCAGAATTATTATCGGACGATTTGGATAAAGAGCGAAACGATAATAAGATTCTTTCTATTGCAATAAGATATTGTGCAAAGAAACCAGTATTATTAACTGATGATACTAATCTTGGAAATATTGCGACAGCTAACAAGATTGAGAATATGACCCTTGAATTATATCAAAGTATGAAACAACATGAAAAGATGGCAAGTAAAGGTAGTAATAAGAAATCTAAGAAAAAGAAGAGATAAGGAGGATTTATGAGTAGTTCGTATGAATATTCTTATGCGTTAGAGGCAGCACGTAGAAAACAGATATATCTTAACAGAATTGCGACGACAACGGAACAATTTTATCGTCGATACAGTCAGCAGTATAGCGACATGAAGAATCGAGGGCTCGCAGCATATATACCAACTGAAATGAATAGATTGGAGTCGGATTTAGCTAGAATCAGTGGGTTATTATCTTCTAATCCGGAAGAGGCAAGAGATGTTAGCTATGAGGTAGGGGCATATATTAGAAGTATGTCATCATTAGCATATGGAGCAAGGGAGCAGTTTGAACGAGCAGAGCGTATGAGGGTTGAATCATTGCGAGCAGAAAAGGAACATCAACAGAATGAGCTGATGCGAGAATATTTTGAAATTCTTCAGACTATTACTAATCCAATTGTGGTCAATTTTTCTATATCTGAAATGCAACAAATTAGGAATGACATAGAAAGTGGTAGATTAACAAGTTCAGCAGAACTTAGAAAAAGATCATCAGAGATAATTTCTGAGGCTGAGAAAAAGGGTGTTGAATGGAAAAAAGATACTGTTAAGAAAAACCGACAGAAGGATGCTGCTCAGGCTATTAGTGATGCTGAGGAACGATTGAGGTCAGAACGAATTGAGAATAAAGAAAAGACACAAGAATTTTTGGAAAGGATAAGTGAACTAAAAGCTGGAATAGAAACAGGATTAATAGATGTTGAAAAGGCTGAAAAACAAGTGATTGAACTTGAAAATGAAGTTGATGAAACTCTGATTTCTGAAGAAACTAGAAGGGAAACCGTAACAGCTATTGTAAAGCAACTTCAAAAACAAGAGTTTACTGTCGAAAAACCACAATTAATAAAAACAGACGGTAAAAATTATGTAAAGATAGTCGCAAAACGACCTTCTGGCAAGCGGGCGGTATGTAATGTTGATTTGCGCGGAAAGATTGCATATAAATTCGATAATTATGAGGGTATGACTTGCTTGAAGGATATAGAAAAATTCAATGTGGATCTTGAACAGGTATATTCAGTGAAATTGTCTGATGAGAGAGTTTTATGGCAGAACCCAGATAGATTATCGATGGATGCTACTAGTTTACCGAATAATGAAGGGAGAAACGCATAATGGCAGATAAAGAATTAAATCTTTGGATAGAGCGTTTTAGCAGGGATATCGGTTATAAGTCCTCTGTTATTGTTTTTGGTAATACAGCGGATATAATGCTTAATCCTAAAAATTCTGGAAAATATGATTCTGTAATTAATACACTTATTTCATATGTTAGAGATAAGGGATTTAAGCAAGTGGTTAAATGGGATCGTGTTGAGGGGATTGATCATAGTATATCTGATGAAATTGCAGAAATGACAGATCAATCATTTCAAGAAAATGGTGTGGATGATTACGACTTGGGTGATGTTAATGTAGATAGTGGTACAAACCAAGGCGGCAACTGCTATCAGTTACCGGACGAGTTTTTTCCTTATATGTTAAAAGTCATAAAGAATAGTCATAATAAAACAGCATTTGTTCTTGATTATTCTGATTACATATTTGGAAATGCCAATTCATTATCAGAGAAAGAAAGAAACTACTTAGCTACTTTAGGAAAGACTCTTGAAGCAAGCCAGTCATATAATATGCTAGACAGTAGTTTTGCTGATGTAGGAAATATAGTAATCATTGTAGCACATAATAATGCAATGATTCCTCCAGCATTTTATTTGAATAATTCAATGGTGAGTTCTGTGAGTGTACCGATGCCGGGTCATAATGAGAGAGAACACTTTATTGATACGAATAGAGCATGCCTTAATATAACACAAGATATTATTTCGGATAAAACGGCGAAAGATGATCTTATTGATGCACTGGATGGTTTTTCACTTAAAGATATTGCTCAGATGATGAAATTATCACGCCAAATGAGTGAAAAAATGTCTTTTGAGAAGCTTATAAATCTTTTTAAGTATGGTGAGAAAGTAAGTCCTTGGGAAGAATTATCTAAAGATAAAATCGAACGTATCGAAGAAGAACTTGGAAAGAGAGTTAAAGGTCAAGATGCTGCAATATCCAAAGTGAAGGATGTAATTATAAGAGCTTACACTGGTTTTTCGGGTTTACAACATTCATCAAAACAAAAAAAGCCAAAAGGAACACTGTTTTTTGTGGGGCCTACTGGAGTTGGTAAGACAGAACTTGCAAAGTCTCTAGCAAGCTTTGTTTTTGGAGATGAGAATGCGTGTATCCGATTTGATATGTCTGAATATAATCATGAGCATAGTGATCAGAGACTTGTTGGTGCACCTCCTGGATATGTTGGATATGAAGCTGGTGGACAATTAACGAACGCTGTAAAGGAAAAACCGTTCTGTGTTTTGTTATTTGATGAAATAGAAAAAGCACACGGAAGAATTTTAGACAAATTCCTTCAGATACTTGAAGATGGTCGTCTTACAGATGGTAAAGGTGAAACGGTCTATTTTTCTGAAACGATTATTATTTTTACTTCTAATATAGGAGCAGCAGAAGTTGATTCCAATATGGCCCCAAAAGAAGTAAAAAAGCAGTTTGTTGAAAAAGTGCAGAATCACTTTATTGAAGAACTTGGCAGACCAGAATTGTTAAATCGTATCGGTGATAACATTGTTGCTTTTAACTTTATTGATGATCCTAAAGTGTTCACAAAGATTGCAAAGTTAAAGTTCAAGACAATAGAGGACTTTGTAGAAGAAAGATATGGGGCAAAGATTGCGTTTGAGGATGAAGATGGGATTTTTGCATGTATTGGTAAGAAGGCGGGCAAACAGAATGGTGGTCGTGGCCTTCTGAATGTTATGGAAACAGTTATTATAAATCCGTTATCGGAGTTCATATTTGAACGTACTGATATGTTACGAAATAGACAGATTATGATTAGACTAATGTTTCCTAATAAACCGGAAGTATGCGAATTTGACTTTGAATTAAAGTAGGTGATTCAATGGCTTATCTAAATCTTGCATCGATTAGATTGTGCACTGAGTCCGAAGGACCAGGAAGAAGACTCGCTATCTGGGTTCAGGGGTGTGAAAGAAGATGTCCAGGGTGTTGTAACCTAGATATGCAAGAAATTAGAAAAAATATTGTGGTCGATACAAAAGATTTGATTAACCTTATTCATCGGTCTATGTTTTGCGATGAAATAGAGGGATTATCTTTCATAGGTGGCGAACCTATGTTACAGGCAGAAGGATTGAGTGAAGTTGCTGTGTGGGCTCATTCTGTTGGACTCACAGTACTTGTATTTACAGGATATTTATATGATGAATTACAAGCTATGAATAATGAAAGTGTTAATAAGTTGCTTGAAGATACAGACTTACTTGTAGATGGGGCATTTATTCAAGAGGAGTATGATACGGAACGGAGTTGGATTGGATCAAGAAATCAGAAAGTTCATTTCTTGAGTAGTGCTTATAAATCAGGGATTGAATATGAAAAACAGGAACATCAAATGGAAGTACTGATATCAGAAAAGGATATTCTTGTAAATGGATGGCCATATTGAATACTGAAAGGGGCAATTATTTTTGGACAGTTCCTTAGTTTGACAGATATTTGGATTTCTAAATTATTTGGCACAATGTTTTTAATGATGAAGATAAATATATAGTCAAATCGCAGAGAGAAAGTAATATTTGCGTTGAAACAAAGCAAACAGGACTTTTCTTTAGATTTGAGTAAAATGTTAAATATTGCTCATATAAATGTATGCTCAGAAGCTGGGAAATCATATAAGCGAAGAGATGCTTTGTTTGTAAATGGGGATATATTATACAGAGGGTGTTTTAATCTTTATAGGTGATTTCCCAAAATATTTATGATGGTAGATATAATGAAATGCACAACCAGATTATTATTGTTAAATGCTATAATTTTCTTTATGGTTATATTAGGAAGGTGTAGCAAAGATGAGCCAACTGGTAAAATGATTACAGATATGTTAGGTGTTATAGTCGAAATGTCAGGGGAAATTAACAATGTAATTTGTGTTTCACAAAATGCAATGGAATTTATGGCAGCAATGGGACTAGTACAGCATTGCATTAATAATTGAGTAAGCAGGCCGTCCCCTTTTTCCAGTCCTGTGCGGCGGCAGGTCGTAAATAGCGGAATCAGACCGTACATTCCCTATCAGGTCAAGGTTTTAATATTCATCCACAATGGAAACAAGGTTTTTTTGACATACCAGCTGTCACAGAGGAGGATAACATGTTTCTTACCGCTGAATTTCGGCATCACCTGGCGAATCATAGACGTAGCAAGTTCGAGCTTTGATTCCTTTTTTGCCACATACGGTATCCGAGCGGAACAGAAAGGTAATGGCTCCTGTTTTTATCCCATATCGGGATGCAGAGCATTACGCTTACAAAACAATGGCCATTTAGATAGTTGGAACCATTATGTGCCGCATGGTCAAAAAGTTTGGAAACATTTTCAAATTTTTTGCCGAATTTTGAAACCATAGTGTCATCAATACACAGAAAAACAGGCTGTGAAGACAGTTTTTCCGGTATCAGTTTTAAAGACATGCAGGCTGTAACGTTCATAAACTTAGAATAATCAGCCTTTACATAGGAACATGTATAGTAAAATACGTTCAGGGAATTCTTTGTAATCCCTGATAAAAAATGTCTGTATAGGGAACGGATGAAATCCGCTGACTCCATAGCCAGAATAGATAACACCAACAAAAACAGTGTCTTAATAGTGGGCATGGAAAAATTTCCACCTGTGCGGTTGGAATCATGATTATGCTCCCAAATTTAGCAGGTTTAATAATTTTGGTTAATTCTAAGTATTGTTTTATTCAAAATCTTATAGATACAATGAATAATTATGAATATTTATGCTAAATATGAAGAATTTGTTGAATAAGTATACATTTTAAAACCAATTGTATCTCAACC
>OFFY01002039.1_pt1 | contig 15194 bp, 18 predicted proteins | sample 1521481 | NCBI WGS metagenome assembly OFFY01 (sample SAMEA3504117, study PRJEB24116) | mouse gut metagenome | biome: mouse gut; feature: mouse-associated habitat; material: faeces | place: Denmark | collected 2011
TTATAAGGATTTCTTTCATTAACTTTGCATAATGTATAGCTTTTCATAACCGACACCACCTTTCTGGTTTGCGATTGCGATTATTTTACACATGGTCTGATTCTCCTTTGCTTTCTACTATTATTCTTTTATATTGCTTTTCCTTACTTCCACATAAGCCCTGTAATACTTCTTTGTCCCTTTGTTCGGGAACAGATCGGAAAACTCCGTCACTTCAATTTTTGAGCTTCTCCGTAAAATCTTCCCAAACCACTTAATATCGTTTCTCGTTCCCATAAGCCTGACTTTTAACATCAATCCTGTCCTCCAAGCATGGCATACAGATTTTTGTTATACGTTACATACTCCGGATACCGTATCTGTACCGCCTGCCAAAAATAAGGTGCATAGGCACAGCAGAATAATTCCTCCACTGTATAAAGTCTGCACTCGTCTACCTGTTCCTCCGCATCGTCGTAATCAGAAACGCTTGGCGTACCGTTACAATAAAGGTTAAACGCCATCCTGACTACTTTCACGCTTCCGCTGGTCTGCCAGCCTTCATGCAGGCACTCCGTTTTCACGCAGCCTGTCTTAAAATCATAGATACTGTAAATGTTCCTTCTTGTGTCATCACTGATACCAAGACAATATACAAGTGCTTTGTGGTACACGTCCTGATACCTGACCTCTTTCAATTTCTCATAGTAGAATTTTTCATGTGTATCGCTGATAAAAATAATCGCTTTCTCTGCACTTAACGCTGTATTGTTCTTCATAAATTCATTCCTCCTATTATTTTGAATTTGTAAAAAGAAATAGGACTAAGCTAGTTTTAACAGCATTTCTGCCATTCACTAATTTAGTCCTATCTAAATCATCAATATGAAATTGTTTACCTTCTACCCTCCTAGTATGCTATACTAAAACCAGTAACTCATTGCTTTCAGGCACTTTGAGTTACATTACTGACATTTCTTCCTATTTTCTTTTGAATCGGCGCCGTCCAAATGAAAAATCAGAAATGCTTTGATGCAAAACTACATTTTTTCATTAGGACTAAATTCGGCGGAAACCCTTGATTTCTCAATGGATTTTTCAACCTGTCATTATAATAACTCAAAGCCCTGCAGGCGTACAAGCCCATCCCAATCCCAACACATTTGCAATCACATTCGTCGCTATGTATCCTTCCGCCGGATGCCCTTTGGGAATCCCTGGAAACATAAACCTTAGAAACGGCCCTATTCCCTTTGTAAGCTTGCTAACCAACCCTGCTTTCTGTGCAATCTCCATCAGCCCCATCCACAGGGCTACTACGCCGGCCATCGTAATACACAGCGAAATTGCCTCCCCTGCACTGTCCAGCGCGGCATTTGTCACTTCTGCCAAATGTCCTGAAACAGCCCCATATATCACAGCCAACAATATCATACCTGCCCATATGAAATTCAACATTGATTTTACCCGCAATTGTTGTCACTCTATCTTATGGCCGAAATTTCTCTCCTATGACAAATTCCCGGCTCCCGGCAATCTGCATTCTCAAATTTTCCCGGCACCCGATAAGTCAATAGGCCACAGCGGTATAACCGAACCTTTCAATATTCCAGCCGTTTTCCAGGAAACGCTGGATAGAATCCTCATAGATGATATAAATGTTGCCTTGAACAGCATCCTCGAATCCCATATGAAACGGGCCAAAAGAATCCACATCTAAAAATTCACTGGGATAATTTGTATACACCACAGTATCCCTATATTCTGTAACCGGAAATTGTGCATAAAACAAAACCTGGCTATATGCAAAGGAAGTCTCAACATATATCTCCTTGTCCTCTGCCATTTCCAATGCATAGTTCACCGAATCCTCCACACCGCTTTTAAAAATAACCCCCAGATTCGGCCCGTATGTTCTAAAGTAAAATTTTCTATAATCATTAAAGCAGACTAAAAGCATGCACATACTTAAAACCCAGATATAATTGGAATACTTTCCAAAGCCTCGAATTACAAGCTCCATTCCCATTACAATAAATGCTATAATGAATAAATGAATACAATTAATCCTGCTGATATTAATCTTGACAATGCATCCGAGAAGTATTTCACAGAAAAAAGGGATCAGCAATAAAACAGGCATATCAAAAATTCTTTCTTTCAGGCTTTTCCACAACCTCAGGATAGAATAAAATATCCCAAGCATAGCAAACACAGGTGTCCAGCGATAATAAATGCCAAAATCATTCGGTGCATTTACATAGAGCCCATCATTCTGCTTATATAAAACTGTAAGAAAGTTCTTCAGGTTATCACTGATATTTTTAAAAGAAATCTCGTTACCACGCATTGCAGTCAGCCTGGGGATGGAAAAAATAGGAGTTCGGATTTCTTCCATAAACCCCACATTCACAAGCAAAAATACAATGAGCGGCAAGGCCAGCAGCCCCAATAGTCCTACTGCAATTCCTACATACCTGTCTAACCTGATGTTTCTTACATAAAATAAATAACCGGTCTGCAAAATCAGCATCAACGGCATAACCGGCCAGACCATTGCATAACAATACAAACATAAACCATAGAACAATGCAGACAGAATCAAGTATTTTGAGTGTTCAATTCCCCGAATAAAAAAGAAAAAGCCAAACAACAGAAATCCTGGCGCCAGATTACAATCCAGTCCCCACCTGGAAATCATAAAATGCCATGGGCAGATTGACAAAAAGAGCAAACCAATCAATCCCGCTCTCGCACCGAAGACCGTTCGTATCAATCGATAAAAAACATAGAGTGTAAAGCAGGACACTATCAGTTGAGGAAGACGTACCACCCAGTCCTGACACCCGAAAAAAGCAAGAAAAGGAATCATTAGATAGCTGTTGAGACAACTCATCCCACTACCCCATGCATTAAAATACACAGGAAAAGCATAACCCGAACTGTCCATTCCATAATGCAAAAGGGAATATGCCTCATATGCCGAAAATGCCTCATCTTGGTTCAATCCTCCTGGTATTGCGCCAAACTTATAGCACCTCACAATGATGCCAAACAGCAAAAGCAATATTACCGTACCTTTCTCAAAAGTTCCATAATTAATCACCTTTTTCACATATATACCTCCCTATAAAATTGATTGGTTCATTCAACGGATTTCTGTAATTATACTATAATTCTCATTAAAATAAAAGAACGGAAGATCACAAAAAGGCGCCCTCCAAACAGGAGTAACGCCTTATCCAAGAAGCCTTATGGCACAAACAATCAATGCAAGTCAACGTACATCTGTACCATCTACAGTGTCCCCTGGGCAAATAATCCTTTCACATGGGCAACCTCTTCTTCCGTAGCCTTGCTGGCCGGAACATAGTAAGACCTCTCTCTTGCCAGCTGATACAACTCCTCCTGGGACTGCTCGCATGCATTGCGGATTTGTTTTAAGGTCTGCTTTAATTCTTTATTCTCTGACTGTGCGATCATACCCGCATAACGGGTCAATTCTCCGTTGATACCTGCAAGGGTATCCGCTACCATGATTTTTTCCTGCATTTCCTACACCTCTCATTCTGAAACTCATTTCACATTGTGTCCCTGTCTGCCGGTTCCATTATTCCTTCTTTACACAATTGTGCCGAACCGGAAAATCTGCCGTTAGTTCAAAAATTTCATAAGCTGCTGCTTATTGTCCATGGCCGACTTGGCCCCTTTTTCAAAAAACTGTTTGATCTGAGGATCCTTTGCTTCCTGTGCATAAGCCTGCATTTTACAATGGGTTGTATCATATCCCCCAATCAAGTGACGCAGATTCTGTAAATCAAGTTCTGAAATATTGCTCATCTCCATACCTCCTATTCCACTGCCGTCTCTGCCTGAATCTGCCCCTGCAGGAGAGTCAATTTTCGCTGAATGACATACGCTAAACTCCCATGCCGGGAACGGAACACCGTCTGCTTCGCCAGAGACTGTTTCCCTTTTTTACAATCCGTCCATGGAGCTAATCTCCTGCAGGGATTGCTGTTTTTAATAACAAGCTTATTATCTGCTGCCAGCAGAAATATATACTTTTCACTTTTGTGAAAATTTTTACAAAAAAGAAAACGGTCGTCACGCAACCGCTTTCTCCATAGCTGTCATATATTTACATCTGATGCCTAACTACATCGTATTCGTCATCCCTGCGGAAATAAGGACACTCCCACCTGCTCCCGGAAAGGAAACGGTACATTTCATCCTCATCCAAATTTACCAGGCAGCTGTAGCATTCATATTCCTCATCATAAACATAATTCACGCATATATCACAATTACTGTTTGCCATTTTGATAACTTCCTGTTCTGTATCTTCCCGCAATCCTGCTGCGATACCCGCCTGCGCTCACCTGAATCCCTCGGTTCCAAATATGCCGCTCTGCCCTATTTCTGTCTTTCCTGATTCAGGTAAGCATAAATCTCTCTCTTTCCCACATCTCTGTCCTTCGCCACCTGCTTCATCGCCGATTTATAGTCCATTCCCTGCCGTTCATAATACGCCATATGTTCTTCAATCGTCATAGCCTCCCATGAGGCAATCTCCTCCCGGCGGATCTCCTGAATACTTTTCCCCTCCACTACCAGAACATACTCCCCTCTGGGTTCCTGCTCCTGATAGAATTCCAGAGCCTTTTTCAAAGTTGTGGGCAGAATGGTCTCGAATTTTTTGGTCAGTTCCCTGCACAACACCGCTTTGCGGTCGCCCAGACAGCCATACAGTTCCTCCAGTGTGCCTGTCAGATGATGAGGCGCCTCATACAGAATGATAGTACGGCTTTCCCGCCGAAGTTCATCCAGAATCATTCTCCGCTCTTTCTTATCCCCGGGCAGGAATCCTTCGAAGCTGAACCGTCTGGAGGACAGGCCGGAAAGAGTCAATGCCGTTATGCAGGCACACGGACCTGGCAGACTGGTGACGGGCACATTTACCTCATGACACATACGCACCAGTACCTCTCCCGGATCCGAGATCGCCGGCGTCCCTGCATCCGTAATCAGGGCAATCTGCTTCCCTGCAAGAAGCTGCTCCACCAGCTGCCTGGCTTTTTCCACTTTATTGTATTCATGATAGCTTGTCATCGGCGTATGGATGTCAAAATGATGCAGCAATTTCACGCTGTTACGCGTATCCTCTGCCGCAATCACGTCCACCATTTTCAAGGTCTCCCTGACGCGCGGAGTCATATCCTGCAGATTCCCGATGGGTGTCGCACATAAATATAAAGTTCCTGTCATCTTCTCATCTGCCCGCCATTTCTTCCATAATTTATCCTCAATACCCGTAAATATCACAAATCTCCGGTGTATACACGCCCGGTTCTCTGAAAATGATCAGCGGCTTCTCCACCGTCATTCTCGGCTTCCCTCCCCGTACGGCTTCCAGCAGCACCATGTTTGGCTCCCGGTCTACATAAGGATAGACCATCTGCATCCGTTTTGGCTCCAGCTTATAGCGGACCAGCGTCGCCATAATCTCTGCCAGCCGAAAAGGTCTGTGTACCAGCAGAAAGTGTCCTCCCGGTTTCAGCAGCTTCGCTGTCTGCATCGCCACATCCTCAAAAGTGCACAGTATCTCATGGCGCGCAATGGCTTTCGGGCCGTCCGGATTCGTAATACCATGTTTTTCTATCATATAAGGCGGATTACAGGTAATACAGTCAAAAGAAGCAGACGGAAAAATCCGGTCCGCCGCCCTGATATCGCCGGTGACAATCTCAATTTTATCGGCCAGACCGTTCAGCATCACGCTTCTGGCCGCCATATCTGCGCTCTCCGCCTGAATCTCCAGTCCGGTCAGATGGGAATAATGGTATTTCGCCTCCATCAGCAACGGAATAATCCCTGTACCCGTCCCCAAATCCAGCAGCTGCTCTCCCCTTTTGGCACCTGCAAATCCTGTCAGCAATACTGCATCCATACCAAAACAGAACTTTTCCGGATTCTGTATGATGCGGTAGCCGTTCCGCTGCAATTCATCCAGCCGCTCCATTTCCTTCAGCCTGACTTCCATAGATCCGGCTACCCTTCCTGAGAAGCTTTTGTATCACGTCTTCCCCTGTTGTCACGCCGATTCCTTCCTACCTGGGAAGCGCCGCTCTCCTGCTGTCCGTTCCGGCGTCCTCTGTTCTCCTGACGTCTTCTGTTGTCCCGGCGATTTCGTCCATCCTGACGTCCGTCCTCCGCCAGTCCCTCCGCCATGTCGCCCTGGGGCTCATTCCTGTCCTGCCTCTGCCCCGGCTGTTTCTGGTTTCCGTTATGGCGCGCTCTTGATTGTCTCCGCCCTTCGCCATGCTGCCCCTGTGCCTCTTCATTCTGCCAGGCTGACGGCTCCGCTGTCTCTGCCTGCCTCTGTGTTCCACCGTTCGCTCCCTGTCTGCGGTTGGATGTACTGTCCGCAAATGCAGACTCCTCCGCATTTGTGTTCTGCCCACGGGCAATCTCTGCACCTCTCTGGCTCCGGCGGTCCGCTTCGCCCCGTGTCTCCGCCGCTTTCCGGCCCTGTCTGCGGCCTTCCTCATTTTTTTGTCCGCCGGGCTTCTGCACCGCATCCTGGCGATGACGGTTCTTTCCGCCCTGCCTGGCTTCCCCCTCCGTCTTCGCCTTGTCTTCCTGCTCCTTGAGCCACTCTTCCTCTTCCAGACGCTCCAGTTCCTGCAGTTCCTCCTTGGTCAGCTCCATCTTCTCTTTTTTGGTATGCTTACGCCGGAAATGAAGTCTCTCCACCGGATATTCCTTAATTTCTTTCTCATCTCCTGCGTCCACGATTACCTTCACCAGCTGACGTAATACATTGACGCTCTGCACTTCGCCTTTTAAACCGCCCTCAAGAGTGACATAATCTCCGATATTGGGGAGCCTTCTGTTCAACTCCTCGTAAGTCTCCTCCTCATTTTTCAGACAGCACATCAATCTGCCGCATACACCGGAAATCTTCGCCGGATTCAGCGACAAATTCTGCTCCTTTGCCATCTTGATCGACACAGGAACGAAATCCGACAGATAACTGTTACAGCACAAAGATCTGCCGCAGATACCGATACCTCCTACGATCTTGGTCTCGTCTCTCACGCCGATCTGGCGCAGTTCGATCCTTGTCTTAAAAATCCCTGCCAGATCCTTCACCAGCTCCCGAAAATCGATTCTTCCGTCCGCCGTGAAATAAAAGAGCACTTTATTGTTATCAAAAGTATATTCTGCATCTATCAGCTTCATCTCCAGCCCATGGCTGCGAATCCTTTCCAGACAGATCTGAAAAGCCTCTTTCTCCTTTACCCGATTAGCTGCTTCCTGTTCCATATCCCGGCGATTTGCAATGCGGATCACAGGCTTCAGCGGCTGAACCACTTTATCCTCTGCTACTTCCATAATCCCCGCCACCACAGTTCCAAATTCTATTCCTCTGGCTGTCTCCACAATCACATGATCGTTCCTCTTGATATCAAATTCCAAAGGATCAAAAAAGTAAATCTTACCTGCCGTCCGAAATCTTACTCCTGTTACTCTGACCATCTATCCACCTCACTAATATCCTTTGCCTGCCCCGCCCGCCTCTGTTTTTTACGGGACAAAACAACAGCTGACAGAACTTTCGTACTATCAGCTGTTATTTTAACACATCCTTCTGCAAAAAACCATAGTTAATAATGGAATTATGCCGATCATCACAGGTTCGGGCGGCCGCACTTCTCTCCGCCGCTGTTTTCCTGAATCGTCAGCATCAAAAGCTCCATCACTAGCTCAAAATTGACATTGGAATCCAGGCGCTTCTTGGCAGTATCCAGTGCGGCTATAATGTTCTCGATTCCCTCGTAACTGCTTCTCTGCGCTGTTCTGCGCAATGCCTGCAGCTCTTCCCTGAAAATCAGGTGATTTACATCATTTGTCGCCTTGAACAAAAGAGCGTCCCGATACCAGATCGCGCAGATATCCAAGTAGTCGTTTATCTCCAATTTGTATTCCGTTATTTTCTTCACCGCCGCAACGATTTCAGCAAAATCCATATCCTGTATGTATTTCAGCAAAGACAATGCCTCCGCCTTGATTTTCTCAAAGTCTTCACTGGATGCCAGCGTCTTGGCCTTCCCGATATTTCCTCTGGCAAATGCGGCGCAAACCTCTGCCTGATAGTCCGGTATCTGCAATTGCCTGCACAGATAGTCCTTCACTGCATCATCCGACACCGGCTTCATATTCAGCACCACACTCCTGCTGACAATGGTGGGCAGCAGCGCGCTCACATTGGAAGTCAGCAACAGAATCACCACATATTCCGGCGGCTCCTCCAACGTCTTCAGCAGAGCGTTTTGTGCCGCAACATTCATTTTCTCCGCCTCTCCCACGATATATACCTTTCTCCCGGCACCGTAAGGCTTGATCGCCACAGTGGCATTTACTTGTGTCCGAATATCATCCACGCTGATCGTATTGGGCTTTTCATGTGTCACATGAATAATATCCGGATGATTGCCGGACAGTGCCTTTTTGCAGGAGGCGCATTCCTGGCAGGGCTTTTCTCCGTCCTTTTCACACTGCAGCGCCATGGAAAATACTTTGGCAATAAATTCCTTTCCGGAGGATTTCTCCCCGTTGATGATATACGCATGTGACACCTTTCCCGAAGAAAGCGCATTGCGTAAATGCTCCTTAATCTGCTCCTGCCCTATAATGTCCTGAAATCCTGCCATGACAGCCCCCTCTTCCTGTAGTAAATGTCATCAATACAATCCTTTTGCTTCGCTATGTAAATATATCCAGCAGCAATCCCCGAATCTCCCCGATGGTATTTAAAATTGCCAGATTGTCCTGTTCATCCTTCATCAGCTCCTGCGCCAGCTGATCCAGGTTCTCATCGATCAGCCGGATAATGCCGTACACCCTGTGCCGCCCCCGTCTGTCCAGAAAATTTTCCCTGGAGAAAGCGTGAGAATGTGTAACCACTTCATTCATGAAATCCTTCACTAATCTCCGATAATGCCACATATCCCTTACATCCCGGCGCTTGTAGAGACGGTCTCCCTGCATAGTGATCTCTTCCATTAGAATCTGCAGCCTTGCCTGTAATTCCGCGCCCTCCACATGGCTGGCCAGCATGAATTTAAAACTGCCGTCTGTCGGCTGCGTACTCTGCACCGGTTCCACCGGAGTACTCTGACTTACCTGCCCTACTTTAATTTCCATATGCCGTCCTTCTTTCCCTCCAGTGCTCCCCTGCCGTCATTTTCCATCCGTCCGGATCTCATTTATAATATAACTCCGAATTGCGCACAGACATTCCTCCAGATCGTTATTTGGAAAACGTCTGGAAATACCTGCCTCTCTGATCTTATCTTCGGAAAAGTCCTCACAGTCCGCCAGAAATCTTCGGCACATTTCCTCATATTGCGGATGTTCCTGGTCCAGCTCCCGCTCCAATGCCCGCCGAAGCCTGACCCCATCTTCTAATTCTATCATAACAGGAAGCAGCCTGTCTCTGCCAAAATAAGCCTGTAGCTTCCCATAAGCTTCCAGCGTACCTATGATCAGATAATTCCGGCTGCCGTCCCCCAGCTGATCGTCGTCTGCTGTAAAATAACGCCACAATCCCTGCCGTGTATGATACATCCGTTCTTCAATAATCCTGCCCTGTTCCTTCCACTTTTGAAACCCCGCTTCGTCTGTAAAGAAATACTCCACTCCGTTTCTCTCTCCCTCACGGATGGGTCTGGTGGTATAGGGAATGACATTTTGCAGCCCCAGTTCCCGATCCTTCATCAGTGCTTTGAAAACCGTATCCTTTCCGGCAGCACTCTTCCCCATAAGGCATATTATCCTGCTCATCTGTCAATCTACCTCGATCACATGGATCATATTCGTCGTGCCGACAGTTCCCAGCGGAACCCCTGCCGTAATCACCACCACATCTCCCGGCTTTACATACCCGGCCTTTTTTGCCTCCGACACAGCATCTGCAAACAGTTCCTCTGTGGTATCTGCCTCCCTGATCATCAGGGGACTTACGCCCCATAACAGATTCAGCTGCCTGCTCACCCTTTCCCGCACGGTACAGCCCACAATGAGGCTCTCCGGCTTGAATCTGGAAATCGCCTCCGCGGTAAAACCGGACAGCGTTACCGTAATAATGGCAGCCGCATGCAGATCTCTTGCAGCCGTACAGGTAGCATAGGCGATGGCCGTCGTAATATCGGCTTCTCCTTCCCGCTCTCCCGGCTTCATCCGGGAACCGTAATCGATATCCTGCTCTGCCCCTTCCGCGATCCGGGCCATCGTTTTCACCGCTTCTACCGGATATTTCCCTGCAGCACTCTCTCCCGACAGCATGATGGCCGTCGTTCCATCGTAAATGGCATTGGCAATATCCGTAGCTTCCGCCCTGGTGGGTCTGGGATTTTTAATCATGGATTCCAGCATCTGAGTAGCGGTAATCACATGCTTGCCCCGGGCATTTGCCATCTGAATCATCTTTTTCTGCAATACGGGAACTTCTTCTAACGGAATTTCCACTCCCATATCTCCTCTTGCCACCATAATGCCGTCAGACACGTCCAAAATTTCTTCCAGATTCTGAATCCCCTGCATATTCTCTATCTTGGCAATCACTTTCATATCACTGCCATGCTCTTCCAGAATACTGCGAATCTCCAGGATATCCTGTCTGCATCTGACAAAGGATGCCGCCAAAAGCTCATATCCCATCTCAATGCCAAAGAGGATGTCGCTCCGATCCGCCTCGCTGATATAGGGCATGGACAATACAGCCCCCGGCACATTGACCCCCTTGTGATTAGACACAAATCCTCCGTTTACCACACGGCAGACAATCTCCTCACCCCGTATCTCCTCCACAGTCATCTCAATCAGGCCATCGTCAATTAAAATAGTAGTCCCTTCTTCTATGTCATCTTTGAGATTTTTATAGGAAATTGCCGCTCTCTGTGCCGTCCCCAGGATCTCCTCCGTGGTAAGGACAAATTGTTGTCCTTCCACCAGCTCGGCCCGGCCGCCTTCAAAATCTCTCAAACGAATTTCCGGCCCTTTGGTATCCATCATTGTGGCAATTGAAAGTCCCAGCTCCCCGGCCGCCTGCCTTACTTTCTCGCATTTCACCTTCTGCTCCTCATGAGTACCATGGGAGAAATTAAACCTGGCCACATTCATGCCGGCCTGCATCAGCTCTCTCAGCCTCTCTACAGTATCGCTTGCAGGACCAATCGTACAGATAATCTTCGTCTTTCTCATACCATTTCCAACTTTCCTGTTATTTTCTTTCTAAAGCTTTAACACCTTGAATGTAATTCTTCTCTCAAGGGCATCGCTGCTTTCCTCTATATGAATCCCCTGTACAGTCAGCCCCTGCCTCACACATTGCAAAATATAATGGCATGTTTTTCCATCCAGACATTCTCCCGGCACCGCCACCGGAATTCCCGGAGGATACAGATTGATAAATTCTCCCGCGTATCTCCCCTCCCCGGCCTGCAATGTCACATATTCTGTCTCCATCTCCCATGCCTGGTCCAGCGCAAGGGACTCCTGCGCCAATTCCCACTGCACTTCATCCCTGCACGCAGGCGCCTCTATTCGGCGCTTATCTGCCACCTGTCCAGCCGCCAATCCGGCATCGATTTCCACTAAAGCGGCAGTCATTCGCTCATAAGCCTCCTGTGTATCATTTACGGTAAACATCGCCAAAACAAATTGTCCTGCCGCCATCTCCGTCTGCAGATGATACCGATCCAGCAAAATCTGATAGAGCTGCCTGCCCGTTATTCCTGCCTCTCCCACCCCAATGAGTAATTTCCCGACATCCTGTGCTTCTTCCGGCGGCAGAAACCTTAATACGCTGCACCCGGCCAGGGCCTCCAGCATTTTCTGATACCGCAGCCGAAAACGTTTAAATGCTTCTCTGCCTTCCAGCGCCGCATATTGCAAAGCGTTGTCAATACTTGCCATCAGCGGATAGGATGGCGAGCTGGTCTGGTAAATACGCAGAAAACGTCTCAGCCTTTCTCTGTCAATCCGTCCTCCGTTCACATGCAGCAGCGCTGTCTGCGTCAATGCCGGAAGCGTCTTATGGACACTGTGTATCACCAGATCGGCTCCGGCCTGACAGCTGTTTTGCGGAAAGCCTTCCGCCAGTCCCAGATGTGCGCCATGGGCTTCATCCACGATCAGGGGAATCCCCTTTCCGTGAACCACCCGGGCAATCCCGGCCACATCCGATATCCGCCCCTCGTAAGTAGGAGATACCACCAGCACAGCCCCGATATCAGGCTCCCTCTCCATCGCCTCCTGCACCTTAGCCGGAGTTATCCCCTCCAGTATACCATATTCCTTCAGCAATTGCGGATACAAATATGATATTTTCAAATGTCTCAGATACGCCGCGTAATATGCTGATTTATGACAATTTCTCGCCATGAGAATATGTCCCGCAAACGGAAGCGCGCAGCTGACGGCACTCAATATCCCGCAGGTACTTCCGTTGACCAGGTAGTACGTTTCCTCCGCACCATAGATTTCCGATGCCGCTTTCTGCAAAGTCTGCAGAATTCCCCCCGGCTGATGCAGATTATCAAACCCTTCTATCTCCGTAATATCTATCCGATATAATTCTTCCGGAAGCTCTCCCCAGCCATGGCGTTTATGCCCCGGCATGTGATAGGGATACATATCTCCCCGGGCATTTTGAAGCAGCTTCTCATACAAATGTTCCAACGCTGTTATCCTTTAATTTCTGCAGAAGCACGCCATGCCCTCTATACATATGCAATGTCTCCAATAGTGAGCACCACTTATCTGCCATGGTGACGATCCATGCCTCTCTGCATGCCGGCGGCATGACCGTCAATGGCCACATATGCTTTTTTATGATATCCTTCTCACGCTCTGTCAGCTTGTATTCCTTAAGCGCATTTTGCAATGCTTTGCCTGGATGATAAAATCCATGCAGCTTATGAGGATTCTCCGCATCCGGTATATGCCAGTCATAGAGGAAATAGTCATGCAGCAGGGCTCCTCTGATCAGCTCCCTTTTGCTGCAGGGAATATGAAGCTCCTCACTAAACAGGATGCTGTATCTGGCCACATTCAGCACATGTGCATTGACCGTAACATTTCCGTGCTGTATATGTTCTCTCATCAAATGAAAATTGTCTGACTGTAAAATATCCGAAGCATTCTGTTCAATCTGCCTCTGCAAATTCCGAAATCGTTCCAGCTTCCTCTGCCATCTGCGCGCCTGCTGCCTTGAGCGGCGTCTTGCCATACGTTCTGACATCTTCCCTCCCAGTTCCTTCCTTTCGTTATTTCTATTTCCGCCATACATATACGCAATATTATAAGCGCCTCTATCCTTCCTGCACCGGCTCTTCAGGCGGAGCCGCTTCTTCCGGTATATACTCCGGTTCCGACGGCTCTTCCCATCCGCCCTCTTCTCCGCCTTCCTCCCCGTCTCCCTCTGTAGGCTCTTCCGGAACTGCCGGCGGACCGATGTAGGGTGCTCCCTGATAGTAATAGCATACTACCGGAAAGCCTTCTGAAACATATTCATAAATTTCTTTTGCCTTATCCGGCGGAAGGTTAATACATCCGTGCGACCCGTTTGTTATGAAAATCTGCCCGCCGAATGATCCCCTCCAGTTAGCATCATGCATACCGTAATTGCCGTAAAACGGCATCCAGTAACTAACCGGTGTCCGATATGTAGCTCCTTTCAGCACAGCATTCTTTGTCTTATAGGCCAGACCGAATATGCCTTCCGGCGTTACGCAATCGTAAGTGGACACCATAGTCCCCGAAACAAAATCCGTCTCCACCACAATATTGCCGTCCTGGTATAGATACAGATGCTGATTGGTTAAATCCGCCTCCACATAAGAGTTTCCGATATCATTTTTTCCCTTTTGTCTGGCTGTAATACTGTATGCCGGCTCCCTTTCCCCGGTGCTTCCCTTATAGATCAGCTGAATCAGCTCCTTTGTCTCTCCTTCACGGTCTGTTTTCCACCCGTAATTGCGGCTGGACAAAGTGAGCTCAACTCCCAGCGTGGTTACAAAGTTTTTCTTTCTGCCGTATGTGTCATACTCGGATGCCTGTTCCTTCACAAATTCAGCCACTTTTTCTTCATCTAATATGGGCTTCCCACTGTCCATGGAAATCCATTCATGTAATGTATGATAATCCAATATGACCTCTGTCCCATTCCAATCGTAAACAATCCTGGTCCCAAGCCACTTATTTACCTTGTCTACAATACTGGTCAGTTTTTTATCATCTTGTTTGACAGAAGCCTCTAAATAACATCCCGCCTCCTCCAGATCCAGCTTCGTTTCCTGGGCGCCTACTGCCGCCGAAATTAACTCTGTCACCTGGCCTACATTCATCTCGGTTCCGATTGTCTCCGGAACAATCTCGTATATCCCCTGCGTTTCAGAATATCCGCTGATATAGGCATCCTCAGCCTTTTTCATACTCCCTTTCCTGCAGGCATCCCATGATTTAACCGTATTCTCCAGCATCTCTTTATCGAAAATCACATTTTTTTCCCAGGAATAAGAATATTCTTTATCCAGATATGCCCGAATCCACCACAGTTCATCCTGCTCCTCCAGATATCCGGCCACAAGCTCTGCCGTATCGGAATATTGCAAGTCAATATCAGATGCAACAATTGTACCAAGCACGGTGCCGGACTCACCTGTCCTACATTCTCTTCCGGTAACTTCCAGCATATATTCTTCAATCCCCTGATCCAAAAGCGCCGTCACAGCAGCCGCTTCCAGATTGCTGCAGTCGATACCGTTCATCCATGTGTTTGGGAAAAAGTGTGTTCGATAATACACTACTGACTTGTAATATATAATCCCGACTGTTCCTAATAAAAGCAACAGCACAAAAAGAAGAATCATTACGCCGTATCTTTTCTTCCTTTTCCGATTACCGCCCGTTACACTTACTGCTTCCGCCTCTGCCGGTTCAACAGGGGCTCCTTCTAATATTTCGTCTGTCTGCCTATCTTTCATAACTTCACTCCAAAAATGATTTGTTTTGAAACATTCTAAAGAATTATAACATATTTTAAGCCAAAAAAATAGCACTAAAAGGTGAATTTATACCTTTTAATGCAAAAAAATAATGCCCAGAACCGGAATCGAACCAGTGACACGAGGATTTTCAGTCCTCTG